>Ga0214544_1000647_pt1 | contig 66071 bp, 19 predicted proteins | sample CNSS3metaG_FD_160074 | JGI IMG/M metagenome (GOLD analysis project Ga0214544, IMG submission 160074) | Root nodule microbial communities from cowpea collected in UCLA plant growth center, Los Angeles, California, USA - CNSS3 | ecosystem: Host-associated > Plants > Roots > Nodule | place: USA... | reverse complement strand
GTGCTTACCTACTTGAAAAATTGGATGCTTCCTAGTAGCTGTTTACATGAAAGTTAGTGCAACAATTTAAAATAAAAAATCTGCATCAATATTTTAAGTTAAATTAGCATAACAATTGTGAGTTAAGTGCATAATTTTTTTAAAATCCAATTAACCTTTTGATTTTTCGAGAAGAATGTTTGATTATAATGTAAAAGTCAGGAAGATGAAACATTAAAATCGAAAAAAAAAAAAAATACCATATGCTAAAACCAACTTGAACAAAAACTTTAAGACACCTAGTGTAATGTTGGCATGGTCACAATTATGGTTCACATTAAAAGTCAGGTGATTATGCTGTTCATGTGAGCCTATATGTACTAACACATAATTCGTACACATTCATCGTGTTCGGTGATTGTAACAAAATGAATATTAGCTTATAGCATATTCAAAAGCAAAGGCTATGGTATAGGCTTTTGGTGAATGAAAAATGTGATTAAAGCAAAAGCATCCACATTTAACCTACTAATCCAAAAATATGACAAACATAAATGATTCATACCCTAACATGTGTGATGCAAGAAGAATACACAGAAATAGAAGGTTAATTTGACTTTGGCAGAGATTTTACAACAAGTGAAGTATTGAATTTTCACTTGTCGGCCAAAGGGACCCTACTGGCCACCATCTTCCAACCTTCCTCCATTTTTCTTCCTCCGTGTGTGACCGACAAAACAGTGTTTGCCCCAATCTTGTAAAATTTGTCTGCACATAGAGATCAAGAAAGAAGCTCTTGCAAGTTGTAATTGAAAATTGAGGGTGCGTGCACATTAATTATTTGCTTCAGTTCAGGCTGCACTATACCTGTGTTACTTTCAAATCTATTTTGTGGGGTTATTAGTTCAAGAAATTCCTGAAGCCGTGTGTGTAGAGCAAGACTTGTGCTCAATAATAATGCCTCCGTGTATTGTGATTTTGTGGTTCGTTTCAAGGGAACCATGCCTCAAGTTCATGTACTTCAACACCTCATACCTAAATTGTAGTTGGATTCATGGGACTCTGATCCACAAGATCAATTTGAAAAGAGGTTCGAAACTTCTTCTTCCATTAGCAGACAAAATTGAACATCAAATTATTGACTCACCACACAGTTCTTTAACATGGTCATTTTTGTTCTTTGTTCTGATTATATAAATTCACTCATACAGCATAATTTTCCTCTCAGTCTAGTTATCTGCATAATTGGGGTTATAAAGTCTAGTTATCTGCATAATTAGGGTTATAATGACATAGTTAACAAATTCTATGAGTTACTAGCCGTGAGTCTATCTGTTTTTTTTCCTTTTGTTTATCAAAGAGAAACATTTGAAGGGAATTGAAGTTAAATTCGGTATGGTTAGTACTTGTCACTATTGAACGTATTATTCTAAGTTTGTTTATACTAAAAGGGTGCATTGGTTGCAACCTATTTAGACTCATTTCCTTGATTGATCAACATATTAAGAATATAAGGTATAGTATTCTACCATCACTAAGAAGGATTACTTACTATACGTGTCAGTCAATCATTCATGTGCCCCCATTTTCAATCAAATAAAGCTTTGGGGTCCATTAATGGATAGCTACTGACCCACCACTCCATTGATGAAATTCACAGGCTATTATAACACACCGTTACTCACTTTGATTCATGAGAATTGACTAAATCAGAATCTGCCCCACAATGCCTTTCGTTTTAACTTTTATCTGTTTTATCATTTATTCATTGGCTCACTTTGGTCCTTATATAGACATTTTAGGCTTGACTGAATGGTAAGTGACAGAAGGGGAAGGGAAATTGTGCGGTGAAAAGCACCAAACGCTGGGGTTAATCCAGATATTGCTTTCATAGCTCAGACAAAAATACCTGTAGCCTTCAATGAAAAGGGAAAAGCCTACAGACACAAGCCTAGGTTCTAGTTTGAATGTGAAAGCCATGCAACACAAAATAAAGAGCCACATTTAAGGCACATCCATCTACCCCTTCTGGATCCCATCACCTGTTTCAACCTTTCCAACCTATCTTACAGATTTTCTGTCATAAATAGATGAGGGGTGAAAAAGTGGGAAGAAAGAAAGTTACACTAAGCTAAGTGCCTAAAGCTGTAAAAAATGCAAGGTATAATTGAATCAATGATATCTAACTGTTAAGGAACTCCATTTTTTTTGTAATGATGTATAAATAATAATTATTACTGATATGTTTAATTCATCATTTGATCTCAGATGGGGACCCACTATTTTTCTTATTTATATCAAACTGACTACCACACTATTCTCCCATATGCACCTTACCTTTAGCAGCTTCTCTCTCACACCTTTCATTTATACAAAACAGCATCATTCTCCTTTCTGCTAACACTTTAACTAGCTTTTCTTCATGGCTCTCTTTCTCTTTGCTATTTTAATCTTCATGGCCCCTTCAAGCAATGCCTATTGGCCACCTTCACCTGGCTACTGGCCAAGTTCTAAATTCAGGTCTATGAGTTTTTACAAAGGCTTTCGAAATCTCTGGGGCCCTCAGCACCAAAGTCTAGACCAAAATGCATTAACAATCTGGCTTGATAGAACCTCAGGTCTGAATCCGATCACTTTCGATGCTCTCTCTTTCTCTTGCATGATATCATTGAAATCTTAATCCACCTTCACTGCTTTGTTTCTGATGATCAGGAAGTGGCTTCAAGTCAGTGAGGCCATTTCGATCCGGTTACTTTGGGGCTTCCATTAAGGTCCAACCTGGTTATACTGCAGGAGTTATAACAGCTTTCTATGTAAGAAATGGCCTCAAGAGATCATATAATAAACTGTTATTGGTAGTGTAGTTAGTTAATTAATTACTATTATTAGTGAGTATAATGATTGTTTGACTAATGGCAGCTCTCAAACAATGAAGCACATCCTGGTTTCCATGATGAAGTGGACATTGAGTTTCTTGGGACAACATTTGGAAAGCCTTACACTTTGCAGACCAATGTTTATATAAGAGGGAGTGGAGATGGGAGAATTATAGGCAGAGAGATGAAGTTCCATCTCTGGTTTGATCCAACCCAAGATTTTCATCACTATGCTATTCTGTGGAGTCCCAAGGAAATAATGTGAGTCACTATACACAATACACTGTTACTGTTTCTGAATGTATGTGTGTGACTGTGGCTCTTCTTGAAATTAAATGCATAATGTTTCAGTCCTAATCCAAAAGAAAGAGATAGACAAGGTAGGAACTACTTAGATATAGGTAGGAAGGAAGATCAAAGGAACTTAGTAAGATTGGATTCTGTTAATGTGGGATCAGATGCATTGGTTCTTATCACAAGGTGTCACAGTCTAGCCAAAACTGATTGGTTAGACATTTGCTATTCAGAATACTTTTTTCTTGTATAGAAAAGGACTAAAAATAAGTGTGAGATTAGATAAGTGATAGGATTATCGAAAAATGATATAACCGGACTGATATTTTGTAAGATGGAAGGGCAATAATTTGATTTTCTGAAGTTAAGGCAAGTAGAGATTTGGCAGGAACAGACACAATGATGTAGAAAAATTGTAGAATCAAGGTCACATGAGTGGCACAAAAAACCCAAGTGGGGTAAGCAAAATCTGCTGACTCCCAACTAATGAAAAAGCTAAAAGAAACATTTAAGTAATTGATCTACCAGTTCCTTAGACAACTGTAATTATAAAATGAGTTTCAAGTGCTGAGTGGTGCATATGGTGAATCTTAAAAAAGGTGTCTAATTTGTATTGTATTGCATTGTATTACCTGGTTAACATTGCTTTCACTGACATTGAATTGCGTGTCAGATTCCTAGTGGATGATGTGCCAATAAGAAGGTACCCGAGGAAGAGTGGTGCAACGTTTCCTCTGAGGCCAATGTGGCTATATGGTTCAATATGGGATGCTTCATCATGGGCAACCGAAGATGGAAAGTACAAAGCTGATTACAAATACCAACCCTTTGTGGCAAAGTATTCGAACTTCAAAGCTAGTGGTTGCTCAGCCTATGCACCACGGTGGTGCCACCCGGTTTCAGCCTCACCATATAGGTCCGGTGGGTTGACCCGACAACAAGACAGAGCCATGAGATGGGTGCAGAGATATCTCATGGTTTATAACTACTGTCAAGACCCGAAGAGAGATCACAGTCTAACACCTGAGTGTTGGGGTTGAAGTGTTTGAAGTATCGAAGATTATTTGGGAGTGAAAATAATGTTACTTTTTTTTGGTCGCGAAAACAAAAACACTGTTGTCTTGTGATTTGTTTTGTTTTTTTGTTTGAGAAAGTTTGATTTAGTTTATGTGGGTCAGTTGTGATGGGGCCCCTAGCTTGGCAGCTGCATAATGCAAGAGTACGGGGTTTTGCGTCCAAGGCTCTCAAGACACGAGAATATTTGGAAGATTGTGTGTTTTGTTTTTCTTTTAGACAGAGGAAAAGGAAAAGGAATAATATCAATGTCTAAGTCCAATGAAAAATGGGTCGGTGAATGTGGCACCATTGAGTGCGAATACTAAAAAATCACACACTTTATTTAATAATGTTATTGTCATTTCAATGATGAAAACCAGAACCTATCTCTCTCTGTGTTATGGGGAGGGGGTAAGTGTGTTTTCTTGCATGACTTTTTGGTGCATGTGAAACTTTATTACTACCATGAAAAAGCTTGTTGCACCAAAAAAAATAATATTTATAAATACATATAGCATGATTATGTAGTAGGAGGTTGTGGACCTTTGGTTTCATTGGAAAGCAATTGAAAAGGAAGTGGGAATATTTAAAAGAGCATGTAAATCATATGGAAAACTTTATTAATGGGTAAATAAATAATTGCATTACTTTTGTCCATGTAATCCATAATACGTTTTATAGGTATATTTTTATTAGTCGTAAGTATTTCAGGAGTTAAATTCACCATCTCTCACATTTTTTTCATATATATCAAACTAATATTATAATTTGCACTTGTTATATCGAATAATGTTTTAGTACATCTAATAAATTTCAAATCTCATTTCGTTTAAGAATAGAGGTCAAACACCAATTTAAATATTTATTCTTTCTTTCACCTTTTAAGATGTTTTTTTAAGAACAAAATTATGATAGAGCTTTCATGCTCCAAAACGGACAATGTCTCAAAAGCATGGACGTGTTTTAAGTATTTATAATTGGTTTTAAATTTTCTTAAACAAGTAATATTTATAAATTTTTTAATAATAAAAAAAAACTTAAAAGGTCATAAAAACCGTGTTAAAAATATTTTTTTATTTTAAAAAATTATTAACATGTTCTTGTAAGGGTAAGGAGTCAAATTTATTTTAAAATAATGTTAACTTGATGTTTGAAATATAAAAAGAAATCTAATTCTGATTTTTAGAATTTGTTGTCTCTTTCAGTATATACTTTCTTCACTCCTTTATCTATTGCAGTGTATGTTTAACCTTTTCTCTGGTCTTTGCTCAATATAGTAAAATGAACTAAATTTACCAACTTGTACTCTTCTCAATTAAATTTGTGTCTTTTTAAAAGAATTCAACCATATTTCAATACATGTTTATTCTAAAAGATTCGTAGAATTCCAATTAAGTTCTATTATTGTATGCAGCAGTAGGGTTATAGAAAGAGTAAACTAAATCAAATTGGTCCTAAATTGAACTATACGTTAAAAACTTAAATTGTTTGGAAAAAAAGAAAACTAAACTGAAATGTTATTTTAAATTAGTTATAACAAAACAATTATTCTTAAATTAAACTGAACTTTCATTTATAATATTGGGAAATATGCTTTAAAATAAGACATGAAGAAATAATGGTTTAACTAATCTAGATAACTCTAACACTTCAACATCAATTAATTCAATTTATTTAAAAAATAATATAATTTAATTTTAATTCAATTATAACATAAATTTAATTCAATTTTATAATATTTACTTTTAAAATTCAGTTCATTTTTATAATAATTCTGTTTTATTTATATATTTTATCAGTAGCTAATTGCTTATATTCATCTCATAATTAACCTAACCTAAACTTTCTTAATGGATTATAAAATTTTACCTTTAAACTTTAGTATAATTAAATTTGTATTTTTTAACTCTTTGGATCATCTCAAATTAGGATTAGTTAGTAAAACCATAGAAATTGAGCTTGAAAGTTTTAACTGATTGGGAAGTTTGGCCAATGCATTAGTTTTATATCAACTCATCTCAAACCCAGGCAATGGAATTTTAGGTTATTAAATTTTGGACATATTAATATACCTTTTTAGCATGATCATGGTTTATCTTGTAAAACACTCGTATAAACTGAGTGTTCAAAAGTTTGAATTGAATTTGACATTTTTATCTAACCCATAATAACTTATGATTTGCATCAAATATTGGACAAACTCTAGCTTAAAGGTACGGTTTAACATATTTACCGGATCTAACATCTCATTTCAAAAGCATAAGTAGAGTAAGTTTTTGTTCATCACTGTTTGGAAATCAAAAGTAAGTTTAAGTAACATTTTAATTAAAAAAAAACTGAACAACATATAAAAGTAAAATTCAAAAATTTATTATTTTAATGTTTTGAGTTGGTGTAGCGTCAACCCTTAGATAAATTTGGTATATGTTTCATTGTATTGTCTTTTTCAATAAAACTTTTAAAAGACTCATCATTAACACTATATGTTAGGCGAAATATTAACGCTGGACAAAAATTAAGAGAAATAGTGAATTGATTTGTAATAAAAATCGTACTTTTAAAATATTTTTCCCTTTTAAATATCTAAGTTCAATTAAAAGTTTTTCTTTAATATAACAAAAGATAATTAAAGAGAGTAGGGGAGAAAATATTGACACAAGGTATTTTATACGAGTTTGGATTAGAAAATCCTACGTTTAGTTGTTAATGTCTCTAAAGAGGAATTAACTCGATCACTAAAATAAACTGAACTTACAATCACAGAAAAAAGTGTTTAAGGTTTAGAAAGTACCTCTCTTGAAGATACAAGAGATGAAAGAGACATCTCTTGAATCACATAAAGAATGAACCACCTCCTTTGATGAACAAATTTCCTACCAACAAGGACAACACTCAATCTCCAAAGGACAACACTCAATCTCCAAAGAATTCACTTGATGAAAGTTATCGTTCTTCCCACACTAAATTTTTCAAAGCCCTTTTTACAAACACATAAAGTTTATCTAAGAGTCACAACTCTAAACCTTTGAATGAAAAAGTTATTTTTGAGATATATTTTGTCAAACATATATAGACTTACTTTTTAAAAGATTAAGTCAAAAACCTGAAGAGTAAAGTAACAATTTTAGTTGGTAATCGGTTATTTCAAGAGATAATAGATTATAACACAAGCTTTTCTAAAAATATTTTCTTGCTATGATAATTGATTATTCCATAATATTTTTGAAAAACATGAATTTGTAGCTTTAATGAAAAATATATTTTTTTCAGAGTTAATCTTTGTGTATACTGATTTGTGAATTCATATACTAAGTCTTACATACACAATTTTTCACTTTATAGATCTTATTACTAAGGCTTAATATAGAATACAAATCTTCTAATATGTATATCATCACTTAAGGTCTTGGGATTTGCTTTTATCATCATCAAAATTTATAAGAATGATTTTCTTTCTTTACCTTATGCCCACATTATTGTCAAAGATTGATCTTGATGAAGAACTCAAACAAGTCTCATCACCCACCTATATCAAGTTTACTACTTAGCTAAACTCAAATCCACCTAATAAAGTGGGTGATTAATATTTGATATCTTAAATTCAAATTGAATGGAAGTGTTTTAAACTTGGTATCACTGTGATCCAATCTAAAATTATTAACAAATGCGTGTAAGAAACCAGAAAAGTACAGACAAAAAATCAATTCAAACTGAAACCTTAGTGAAAAACTCCTAAAAAATTGTGTAAAATAACTACTGCCCACCTCGTATTTAAATATATATATATATATATATATATATATATATATATATATATATATATATATATATATATATATATATATATATATATCATTGTCATAAACTAAGTGTTTCGTAAGAAAAAAGGGTTAGAAAAATATAACTCACTAAAATTAACTTCACAGATGAAGATGATCCAGTATAATATTTACAAATGTTCTTGCAAAATATAACACTCGCTTCTTTTTTTTATATATAAATAAAAGAATAAGAAAAACTTGTATTTTGTCCATCAATTAAAGTTATAAACGGAATTAGTTGGCACATTTCAATGGCATTGGTTTATTCGATAGGATTCAATGAATCTAATACACCACTTGCTGATTTATGTTCAGCAAATTCTCTTAAAAATGTTCTGTTTTGCTCCGAGGTCTGGAATCCATGAACAATTACTAATCTTATCCGAGGTCTGGAATCCATGAACAATTACTAATCTCATCTCCCATGTGTATGTGTTGTACGCCGCTATACACCGTGTGCGCATGTCAGATGAATTTTTATTTCTTAATAATAATTGCTTAAATTATAAATTTTGTTTAACACTTCATGGAAGATAATATTTAGTTAAAAAACTGATATAAATGTATTGATCCGAAAAGTCAAATTATGCTCTTAAATATGTTGATGAGAAATTACAAGAAATAAAAGTCAAATTTACAAAAGAGTAGTAGTTAGAGAGTATTTTGCTCATGTATACTTTTTTTTTGTTTTTCTATGTTTAAAATTAATGTGTGCTTCTTTATTTATTTATTATATATTATATATAAATAAACAGAGTACTACTATCATGTTTGTGTGATGTGTGTGTTAGAGCAATTGAAGCCATAAACCAACACATCAATAATGAAAGGAAAGCAAACATAGAAAACGGTGATCTACATGGCAGCCTAAAAATTATGAAAATAGAATTCTTCCATCGCCTGAATAACAGAGAATTATTGATCGCTGAAGATGCTGGAAGACGATAATAATGCATAAAGCAGAGGGCCATAATGCCAGGATCAAACAAAAAAAAGGTCGTTGGTGGATAGCTTTAAAACCATTAATGGAGTGACAATGATTGCATGTTTTCCAAAAGCGATATATGGTTAAGCATTGCTTAATGATTAATTCTCTTCTACAGTTCTGTTCTACTAACCCCACCCCATTTCTCTTCATTTGGCATATTTTAAGGATTAGTTATTTGATTGATGTGAGATGTTTTATTTGAAAATTTACGTTCATGATATTGGCCCAATGCATGCCCACCTATACGGCAAAAAGTTGGAAATAGTAATTCATTTCATTCTAGCACATTTTAATAAAAAAAAATATAATTGAAATTAATCTAATCACACGTTCTAATTACATTTAACAATTCAAGATTAATTATCTATTACCATCCATTTGACTAACTTAACTTCAATGTAAAGAAGTCCTTCAACTTCAACGTGTCATAATGCAATTAAGTAGGGACCTATAATTAGATAAGGACAACAAAGAAAATCACTTTCTTGGCATCGTGTAGGCCAGGTTATTATGCTAACCATTTATCTTAATTTTGTGTAACATGTATTAAATAGAATAATGGGAATTCTAAACTTTAAATGTAATTTAGTTATGTGAACAATTAATTTAATGTCAAAGCCGCATGATTAAATTTTGAATCAATTTTTTTAACCATAATAAGACACTACATAAACACTCAATACACAAGTTAACGAGCAACTAAACATTCATTCAAAACACAAAAATCACAATAAACATAATAATCCACAATTAAGAAAACTTTAATGTTCAAACTCTTTCAAAATTCTTTTTCAACCTCACTCTCACATTTTTTGCTCAACAAGTAACCGTATATAAAATACAGACGCGTGGCAGCAACCACAAATTTCGATTTTAAAAAGTTTTTCGAGTGAATTTATAAAAAACAATTTTTTTTATTTTCTCTATTTTTATCAAAAAAAAAAACTCAACTTATTTTCTAACCAGTTTATACTACCAAAAACTCAGCAACTTTTACAGTGATTTTTGCAACAAAAAAGTATCCAGATTGCAAATCCCACGACTACATACGTGATTATTACCAAGACTTGTTAATATTTTATTCAAACAAAAAGTAAAATTTGTAAAATTATATGGAGATGAAAAACATAATTAACCTAATAGTTTTCTATTGCATTGAAAACAGGTAACTTTCAGTAATCATAGTTATTAATGACAGTGCTGATCTTATTATTGTTACATACAGTAACTACTGCTACAATATTACCAAAAAATGATAAATAACCTACAAAATAATTACAGAAAAACGAAGGCTCGGGGCAGAGAAATACCTATTCCAACAACTTTAAGGACAGCTAAATTCTAATATACAATAATTTAGAACAAAGATATCAAAGCCAATGATACCTTTCTTGAAAGGATTGCGGTGATAAGAGCAAATGCGAAGCATAGAATTACCTTACCGACGAGTGCTTGGAATAGAAGAGCTGCAACGTGTTCTCACTTAGACAACCAAGTACGCCGTGGCTATGTGAGTATCTAAGATCACGGGCCTGAGCTGGCATTTTGAATTGCTGAAGAAGTCTAAAAGATGGCAACTCGTGCAAGACCAAATCACATGTAACTTCATCCCAAGATGCTAACAATCTGCTCTGACTCTCTACGTCCATAATTACACATTTTGGTAGTCGAATTTTACTTACATTTGCATGGGAGGAACCCACCTTTTGGAAATGATGACTACCCATTCTGTTGAACAAGACATGAGTGCCCTGTACTCCTTGTCCAGCAATAAGAGGAGTGGCCAACGGTTGAGATAGAGGCACATCCATCGACATGTTGAATTTCGGTCTGTAAGAAGCAACAATGTCATCACTGCTAGGGCAATAGGCAAGGGATATGCAGACTCCTTGATTATCAGTTTCAGGAACCACGAGCGGCCTTCAAAATTAAAAAAGATGCAGTATTAGGAGAGCTATTTACAGCCAAAAAAAAAATACAGGATGACACTTTGTAGATGATTGCTTGCAAAATCACCACTATCGTCGTGAACTAAATTGAAATTTCGCAGAAGAAAAGAGGAATGATCCATCATATACTATCTTATAAATGCAGGAAGCATTCCAAAGTCGAGAGCTGATTTAATTAAATTTACAAAAGTAATGTAAATTTCAAAAATGCAGAAAGAAATACGACTCTAACACAGGAAAATCACCTAAAATAATTTTGGCAATACAACATTGCATGTATATCATACAAAATGAAGAATAATAGGAGCAAAAGGAGAGAGAAGGGAAAGGTACAATGATAGACCAAACATTGGCAATGTACAATTCGTAATGTTAGAATACTTTCGAAAACAAAACCAATTATATCAACAGGTAGGCCCACACAAATCCAAAAAGAAAATGGGTAAAGCGAAGTATTTGCCTCTCATAGTTGAATGATTGTAGCGTTAACTGGATAGTGCCAGCAAATCAAAGTTTACCACAATATATATAAGGCAATTATAAAATGCAAGCAGCCTACCGTTCTTCAGAATCAATGTTCCACTGACAAAGGCCAAACGCAGATGCCGATAGTATGGTTTTAACACTCGAAGAAAGACTTGATGTTTGTGCAAGAGAAGTAACAGTATGCACAGGGTTATTAGTCAAACCAACTAAAGATTTCACGGGGCCCACAGTTTGACGCATGTCAAACACTAAGACAGAACCATTCTGCAGGAAATTAATATGAAAATTAGAATTTGAAGCTCCCACCATCCGATAAATACAAAACCAAATTGCTGACCTGTAATCCAGCATATATGTTATGCGAATTGTTCAGATCCCACGAACAAGACCATGCAGGATCCTGTAACAGTATTCAAGTAATGGTTAAAAACACAAAGAGGGACTACTAAACTCTGAGGAATAAATTAGTACACAGCACGAAGGTGAATGAAAAAACTATCTTAAAAATCTATTTCCATAAGTAGTTAGGAGAATTCCCTCTTATATACGTCATTTCCAAGAATTTAGAATCACCGGAACTAAAGAGGATTGCCTTGCCATCCTGCTGTATGCTATTCGATGTTATTTGGTGCGTGAGGTTGGAGAAAAAAGCTAGACTTTCCAGGATAGCTACTTACAACACTTCATCCTTTTTGGAATTCAGTGATTTTCTTATCTTCATTATGATGTTGGGTTGATGGTTAGATAGCTTGCCGTGTTTTTGGACTCCTTAATGGTTAATGGTGTTTGGATGGAGTATTTTAATGAAACAATTCAATTTTTTGAAGAACTTAGATTTTTTTATAATGAAATGCTTTATTTGAATAGAGAAATTAAAAAACATTTAAAATGCAAGCATTTTTTTGAAGTATTTCAATTAGCTAAATTAGTAGAAATTTAAATACCCTCAAAATAGATGGAATTTGAAATTCTTTTCACACACTCCATGGGTCGAACGACCTAGAGATGTCGGACGGGCTCGACGACCCAAACATGTTGGACCATATGGGCCATCGGGTTGGTCAGTCTTGTTTGGATCGTCAGGCCGGCCCAACCCGTTTAGGTTTCCCTGTCAGCCCGGCCCGTCTCAGTCGTCGAGTTAGACCAGCTTGGTTGGGTAGTAGGGTCAGCTCGGCCAATTTGGGTCGTCAAGCCCTTTTCAAATTTATCATGAACTCAAAACATAATTAAGCCTAAAATATATATTGTTAAAATGAAATTTCATCTCACAAGAAATTCAATTGTTTTATCCAAATAAGAAATTGAAATATAAGGTATTTTATTTTTCTTTATCCAAACAAATTATTTAGAAAATGAAGGGAATTTTAGAAACAATTCATATACAATGCATTTCAATTTCTCAGTATTGTTAAAATGTTTCATCCAAACACAAGGTAAGGCTTTTGGTTACTCAATTCAAAGAGGATAACAAGTTAAATATACAAGCAATACAAATCTGAAAAATCACAAAGCATAGAAATTATACACTACTGCAACAAGCTTTATTACTATTAGTTTACCAAACGAAAATATTGAATCAAACTTCACCTGTAGATCATAATTGATAACAAGATTGCCACTGTCCAAGCTGTAACACAGGAAAATACGCCAATTACCGAGGTTTACTATGTCAAACAAGATGAATTAGTACTCAATGCAACTATACCTGAGCACTGATAGTTTCTTCCCCAATGAAGAGAAGAGAGCCATACTACTATTAGAAGGGGAAATATGAAGGTCTTTAACACCACTTGTTGCAGAAGGAAGTAAGATATCTTGCATCTCAAATGGAGACAACAAGCTCATCTACAAATTCAAGTTTCCATGAAAGTTAAATCAAAATCCTTTTTGCACAAGAGAAACTAAAGCCACACACAATACACATAAATACTTCAAATTGAAAAATCTTACTTTAGTTAGCAAGTGCATTCCACCAACTTCCTTTGGCTTTTGTGCGATTAATACAATTTGATTAGAAATGTCCATATCAAAAACGCGTGCACCATCGAGATGAATCTCTTTCTAAAACAGGTACACACTAGTTAAATAAAATTCAAGTCATCAACAAAATATAAAATTTTTCTAACAAAATAAGCCGATTATAAGAGGAGATGTGGTTAAAAAAAAATAGGGTATTATATTACACATAACCTCTTTATAGTTCCACATATTCCCAGCTTACCATCCTAAACTTTTTTTTCAAAACCACTTAACCTCCCTGAGTTTGGTTTAAAGTAAACTATCAATTCAATAAATTCCGTTAAAGTTCTATGTTTCATGCCAAAGCTTTAACAATGGTCAAAGTAAGTTAAAACAAACTTTGGGGTGCTAATGGGAAAAAAGTTTAAGACGTAAATTTGAGAAAGGGTGAGACTAGAAGAGAACAAGGTGAAACTTTTCCAAAGTGGTGATGTTAGGTACGAGAGGAGAGGGCGAAATGAGATAATGGCATACCTGCAATTCAAAATTACAAATGGATCCCTTTCCACAGTACTTTGGGCCAATGTTGTGCTCTACAAGTTACATTCAGTTAAAGTCGATGCGCCAAGAGCACAAATTAGCAAGGAAAGAAACTTGAGCAATCAATGAAATCAACAGCGACTTTTTCTTGAAAAAAGAGTTTGTTATTTTAGAAAGAAAGTGAGAGTGGGTGCTGGGTGAGCAAAAGGAGACAACTTTTATGAGGCAGGAATCAGTCATCTCATTTGAATGCTGAAAGAATGATTACCAGATTCACATCTCCCCTGCGAATTTCCATTGCGACTTATCAATGCAGATTCCCTGCTCTGCATATCTAGTAGCAGCTGCTCCAAATAAGTGTTTCTCTACAGGCCAAATGTACATAATAGTTTAAGACATACATACAAAGATCGAAACGGATCGAAGAGGGTTTTATGATTTGGGCCAAAGATTTAAACCAGTTTACACTGCATAAATGTCTGTTCCCAATGCTCCTCAAGCAAATGCCTCAATTTTTAACATCAAGTTGTCAAAACTAAGAAAATGGCGTTTGATGCAACAAGGTTTCTGTTACAAGCTAAAAATTTAAATGAGAAGAAAAAAAGGAATTTAATGGAATAGGGTGAGAAGAACAATGAATACGAGAGCAAACTACCCTCCACGGGTGCCCCTTCACTAAGACCCAACCAATGATCAATACAATGGCAACAAATCTCCCTCTTCTCCTATTCATATCTAACTACCCAACTCATTAATATTCTAACTCCCCCTTTTCCTTATATCCTAATAGGTTCGGACAAAGCAACGAAAGCGTGGAAGATGTTAAATTACTGGTCATAAAGGAAGTAAAGAGGCAAACAACAACAGCAAGAGTGGTAATAGTCCAATAAAGTAGGTTAGGGTTAGAAGATGCAACGGTGTGGCATCGCAAACATGACATGACATCATCTTCTATTTCATATAAAAAAATATTAGGGTAATAAGAGTGGCTCCAACCATGGTCTTTAAAAGGTTTTCAAATTCAGAAAACCAAAGATTTACTGACAAATTGTTTGTATATTCTATAGTAATGCATAAGTGATACCTGTGTAAGATTCTGAACTTGAAAATGCAAAAGGTTTTCAAATTTGGAAAACCACATATTTACCGACAAATTGTTTGTATATTCTAAAGTAATATAGTAATAGTAATGCAGAAGTGATACCTGCGTAAGAGTCTGAACTTGAGAATGCAAGGTGATTTCTCGAAATTTCCATCCCTCTTCTTTCTTACGCCAATCACTGACCTAAGAATGTATTTGATATATTGTTTTAACCAATAATATAGCTTCGTATTCGAGTATAATCAAAATTTAAAAACCCACATAAAGCCAGGAAGAAAAAATAGCATGTAAAAAAATATTTCATAGCATCCCACTACCTTACTTTCAAGGGCAGCACATTTGGCCTCAAGCGACTGAATTCTCTGCCAACAGCGAAAAAGTAATCAATCAGGTAACCTATCTTCTCAAAAGGTTTCTTTCACATAAAATGCGCACATAAACATGGCCAAACCTTCTGAGATTCTTCCTCGACCGCAACTACTCGGGAAGCAAACAGTTTCCTCACATCCTTCAACGTACATTTCCTATTACATTGGGGACACTGGGACCAAAAACACACAAAAGATAAATGTAGAGCCACTTTAGGTTGCATAAATTTCAGAAAGCACCACTCAAGTCTCACCTAAACACAATGTGTATTTACCTTGCTGGAATTTTTTCGCTGTTGAAGCCATCTTTTGATGCAAGACATGCCATATATGTGTCCACAAGGAAGACAACTGAACTCATTCACCCCAAAAAAAATAAAATAAAAAATCATCACATCGTTCGCATATATTCAACAATTTAACCACCACAAAAACGTCTAATTAACAGTCAGTCACTGTGAGTGCGCGTGTGTGAGTGTATAATTTAGGGCAAAGGAAATGCGGTTTCACCAGATATGATGTTCGCCGTTATTGGTCCAAACATCCATGCAAATAGGGCAAAAGAGACCGTCAATGTCGGTATGGTCGTTTCCTTGGCTACCATTGCTGCTCCCAGTCGCGAAGGAACAAGAAGCCTCGCCTCCTTCGAACCTGCGGCGTTTATTCCTTTCCTCTTCAACGCAGTCCTGTGATTCGTCGGGGATAACGATTACGTTATCGGATGAAACAGTTGGAGGAGTGTCATGCGAAACCCTAAGGGTGGCCACACCAGGAACGTAATCCTCGTCGTCTTCATCTTCTTCGCCTTCGTCGTCGGTTTCTTCATCGTCGGTGATTCCATAGTCTGCGGGGTTTCCAATAAGTTGTGGCGCCGCAATTAGGTTTTCATCGTAGTCCGCGAATTCAATAAGAGAGGCCATTACGAGAGAGGAAAGGCTAACCGAGTTCGCAGAGTGGCCCCAAACCTAAAAACGACGTTATACAACCGTTTAAACATTGGGTGGGAAACGAAAAACAAGCGCGCAAACTATGTGTTTTTCTCATTAGTTCAGGTTGGACTCTCTTGAACATTTTTGTGGGTAGCTAAACTCGCACCTTCAACAGACATTTTATTATACTAATTTTAATATTTAAAAAAATTAACGTGTGTTATATATATTAAAATAGTGTATTGTAAAAACATAAAATAGTAACAAAATCCAATAAAAAAAATATGTACTGTATTTACTTTTCACTGGTGAAAATATGTAATAAAAAATAATAAAATTATTATTATAATTATAAAATTAAATTAAATAACTTTTAAATTTATTGTGAAATATTTTTATTTATTTTGTAAGTAGTTTTAGAATTAAAAAATGATTAAATTTATTAAAAAAAACTAATTAATAAAAAAAAATTAGAAAATAAATAAAAGGTGTTCTTTCCGGGATTTGTCATGTTAATCTAAGGTGGACTGAGTCTTCTACTGTCGAGTATCTAAACTTCAAGTCGTCTAAAATGTCAATAAAATATATTTGAATTAATGAGTATCCAGTTATATTACTCTTTCTTCATTGAGGATATTTATAGGTTTTTGTGGGTATGATATGATAACAAATAAGACAAACTCAACATATAAGAAGAAATTAATTAATTAATGAACAAATATAATAATTACATTTTGTTTATTTTAATCTGGATTCTGTTCATGTTATCATAATACCATATTTTTCTGATTTAAGGGGTGTTAATATTCTTTTTAATACTTCGTATAGATCTCATGGACAATATATTTTGGATCATTTATGTATAGAAGGTGAAATTATAAAATAAATGTGAACACCAAAAAATAAAATCTTTTTATATAGACTAGGGGAAACATAAACGTTATTATTGTGTATGTGTGTTCTCGTCTTTTAGTTTTCATAACAAGTTAAGACTAATAAAGAATAAATAATTAAATGTAAAATTAGAAAAATAAAATATGTATACAAATGAAGTTTTTTAAATAATTGTGACAAAAAAAAAGGTTTTTAGAATAATGGTTAAAGATAAACTATTTATAAAATAATTAATTTTTAAAATAATAATTAAGGATAAAACTGAAATAGCGAAATGTGAACACAACAGAATATATCTTCTATATATATTATTATAGATTATAAATGTGTAAATAAACTATTTATTTAAATCTTGAATGTGATTTTGATTCCATTATTTTCTTCTAAATAAAGTAATGTTAGACATAAATATGAATTATGCCATCTTGCATTTCTTCCAATATGGATTTATGGGTTTTCACCCTCATGTAGTACTTTACTTTCTCATTTTTATCTAATGTGAAACTTAGACTCACATTTAGATTTCTAACAATTTTTCTCTCAATGATGAGTCTCTTCCACCACGTTGGTATACTTTCCCCTCCCACGGAAGCATCCACAACCACAAGTTCCCATGTCCGTATCGTTGTTCCTTTATAGGGACCATGTTGCACTCATATGAGTCGGTCACCATAACCAGACTCTAATACCAGATATTAGGATCGAGTGCTTACCACTAGACAAAAAATTATAGCGATTAGTTAGGGCGCAACGTAACCGTCAAAGCCTCACGATTCGATTGTGACCTAATCCACTTGGCCTCTACCACACTAGACCAAAAGCTACAATGATTAGTCAGGGTGATAAAGATATTATATATTTTCTAGTATTAATTATATTGATAGAGATATCATATATTTGATTATCTTTTATTATTATCAAATATTTTGTTTTATTTGGTTTTACTTTTCCCTTTATATGATGGGACATTGTACTATATATATTGAACAAATTTATAATAAATCAATAAGCAAGCTCTTATTGAGTTGTTTTCATCAAATACCTATTGTTAATATTTTTCCTTCTCATGGCTTGTACTTATCTAATATGGAATCAGAGAGCCAGGTTAGAGCCTATATCAACAAACTTTCTTTGACATTTTGTTCCACCCGATATTTGGCCGCTAACAGACCACCCACTAATCTCTTGTTCCACGCACGAGATGAATATACCTCCGCGTGAGGGAGTGTGTTGGAAGTTCTACATCGACTAGAGATAAAGTCAATTCACAATATACAAGTGGGTGCAATCCTCACCCTAAAATCCATTTCTAACATGGTATCAGAGCCATGGTTGATTTTGCGGGGTTGAGTTATACTTAAAGCTCACTTCTAACAAGTGCAACATAACAGCCCAAGTCACAGAATTCAATTGTGTGTTTGGCCCACACTGTTTTGGTTCTTAATGGAAGTCTTGATTCATGCTTAGACCAGAGGATTGGATAAGGTGTGTTAGGCTTAGATAGGCGCAACAAGAGGAATCTGAGTGTTTTTACCTTAGAGAACAAGGATAGTAGTATTCATCACCTTTGAATAGTATCGAGTAATCTTGCAATAGAGGAATCTGAGTGATGTTACGTGGGGAATCTGTTTTAATCATTTGCATATTGGAATTGTTGTTTAGTTGGTGTGCTTGTGTTTATGTTTTGCAATGCTCAGCGAGTCATCCTGGCGCCCAATGGTCATTTTTTGGCCTTACAAGAGTGGTCCAAGACAGTATATACATATGAGTGAGTTTTTTCTCCATGTTTGCAGTGTTGGGCTTGATCTCGGTATCCCTCGACATGGGTATTTGTGTAAAAATCAATATTTCATGTCCAATCATGCTTCGTGTTGAGTTTTAACTTGTTTTTTTAACTACCAGAATTGTTTCCTATTGTTCTATTTTACACACTCATAATAGAGACTAGAAATAAAAAAGTATAAAACAACTAAAATACGAAACCATGCAAAAACAACATAAATTTGAGGATTAAACAAGATAAAAACTACGCAGGAATCGATTTTATTCACAAAACTTAACATCAATAAAAGGTAAAAAACAATTTTATCAAAATTAATGTATCAATACTAATAAAGTATACGAACTTAAAAATGTAAAAAGTAAAATTACGTAAACTTAAAATCTAAACTAAAATATTTATTTAATTTTATTATTTCTTGGAGAAGGTAATACTTGATATTAATCACTTATTATTGATTTTTTAGGGCGAGTCAATATCAGAAAAGTTTAAAAAACTAAACCATTAATAAACCGTGTTCTTTTTGTTTGTTTGTTTGTTTGCATTCAACTCAAGTTAACATTAATTTAACTCAATACTCTCTTTTTCACTCTAATAATTTGAAAGTAGTACATACAGAATTAGTTTTACACACAAACCCTAAAAAAATTATGTGCATAGATTCAGGTAAAAAAAAAAATTGGGAAATTGAGTTGGTGCGTATCGAAATTTGAGTTAAATTAGAAATGAGAAGAGTGGAGAGGCGATACGAGATCATGGCTCGCAGTATATCGTACATTACAGGCACACAACTTCTCTCTCTCAGACGCCATCCAAGCATCGCCATCGTCGATGTCAGGTACCATTATCACTGTTTTACTCTCTGCTAATTGCTTCATCTTTTCTTCAATTGCCTCTCTTCAAACCTTATTATATACTCGTTGTTGTTAAGGGACGATGAGAGGGGTTACGATGGACACATATCAGGGTCTCTTCATTACGCAAGCGATACTTTCTCCGATAACATTTCAAACCTCGTTCAGGCTGTTAAAGGCAAAGACACCGTCGTCTTCCACTGCGCTCTAAGCCAGGTTCTTCTTTTTTCTTTTAATTATGTGTTATACATGTTTTTTTTTTTTTTCTGCTTCTTCGATTTTTGTTATTCCAGTTCCAGTGACCAAATTCCGATCCTTATGTCAATTGGATGTATTGGTGTGATGATGTGACTGTGAAGTTTTTAGGAATCTTTTATTTTATTTTATTTTTTATTTAGCATAGGAGTTCGATTTTGCCCAAGATGGGTAGGGCAGTAAACTCTACATGCGTCAAATCCAAAGGGCTCTTTCTTGCCCGTGTAGTGTGTAAAATCGTTTATGGATTGTGCGTCTAACAATGTTAGAATTCTGGGCAAGTTGGTTTTGTGAGACATTTTATTGCATCGATCATGCGCTGAAATCTGTCATAATTTAGCCCAAACCTGCTAGTTACCAAATAAACCAAGAGTTTTGACAGTCATGATGTGAGGGAAATATTTTGTCAGTGGGAAGTCGGAGGTTGTGGAATACGGTTTTCATCATCACATGGCAGTGTTTTGCCCTGCTTCTCACTGGTTCCCTCCGGGCACAAATCATGACGATATGAATTTCTGTTGTGAGAGGCATTGTTCTTCATTTTGGAGTTTGTTTTGTCAGGTTTGTAGCTGCTGTGTCGTTAGATGTCAACTTTTATTTTAGTTGGCTTTGCTATCATTAGTTTATGACTGAATTTTCTTATTTGTTGTAGTCAAATAAACGCGAACTAGCAGAGTTAGGGACCAAGAAAAATAAGAAAGATTAGATAATTGGTTAGTTAGTCATTTATGATGAGCTGGAAGTTGTTAGCAGTTAATGGGAATTGTTGAGGGATCTCTGACCAAATAAAAAGAGAAGCGGTAAACAGAAGAGGGAGAGAAAGCTGTTGTAAGGTCGAGATACAATCTCCAAAGGATATCTTGCCTCTGGTTCTTTGTAACAGTTATTGATAGTGAATGATACTCTTCTCTTCTTTCAATTCTTTTGGGTTTGGTCAATATTCTGTTCTTTTCGTTATGTTGATTGGTTCGTATTTCCTAACATAGTAGTTTGATGCAAAGTAGTGTTTCAGAATCGGAAAGGGATTTGGCTAAAAGAGAGTCAATATTGAGTAAAGGCAACAGTTTGAGTTGAAAGACCTGCAGCTATTTGAGGGTATAAAATCCCTTTAGAAAGAAAAATAAGGAATCGAATTTGGCAATATTGTCTTTTGACTGCTTTTACCATCTTCCATTGGCCATACCAAAGTTTCACTGAATATGCTATAACTGGTTCATTTTCTGAGGATGATCTTTTCATTTAGAGTTGCAATCTACATGATTGATTGATTAGCTTCTTATATGCATATGCTGATTTACTCAGATTATTTTTTGCCTTACCATTGCCTGTGCTTTTTCAGAATTTAATACCTGACACAGTTGATATTTAACTTTTGTTTCAAAGCTTCTTCATTTGAGATGGTTCCAAGATACAATGGATAAGCCAGGCATTACATTTTTATATATAACTCCGTAGTTACATCGTAAAACCTAAAAATGAAAATTGTCATATCAGAAACAAGTTTCTACTGATCATAGAATTTGACAATTTTTTTGTAAGTGGGCGTGTCTTCCTATACTTTTTTGTACAATACAAGAATGTTTCTCTCTAGACTGAACATGTCGTAAGCTATTTTGTAGGTTCGTGGCCCAACTTGTGCTAGGAGGCTTGTCAATTATCTTGAGGAGAACAAGGAAGATACTGGGATAAAGAACATTATGGTGTTGGAACGTGGCTTCAATGGGTGGGAAGCTTCTGGTAGACCTGTTTGCCGCTGCACTAATATTCCTTGCAAAGGAGAGTGAGAGCCTTAATCAAAGACGCGTTTGCTGTTGGTTGGAATTAAGGAGGCATATGATATTTGTTGTGTGCACGCATTTGTATACAAAATGTCAAAAACAGTAGGATGACCACTATGATTGCTTCATTATATCTTGGTAGAATCCTATATATATCATAGGTAAACTGAATACCGTGTTTCTGTTTTGTCCATCACTTAATATGTAACAAAATCCTTCGATGAAAATTGCTAAGAATAACAAAGGTACTCCTTTTCTTTGTGAACTTCCCTTCTATAACAATGAATGAGGGGGTTCTGCTTTGGCAAGTTTCATGGGTTAGTCGTAGGGAAGACTTGGGAATTCCCTGAAACTCAACTAAGGTTGTCCGTAACAAGTTTGCTAAAATGAAAATGGATGTGCTTAACGGCCATATCAGTGAATCCCAAGGTTGTGGCGTAATGGCACAACAAATTAAACCTTTGGCATCACTGAAGAAAACAGAAATTCTCTAATGCTGATACACAACGAAAATCCAAGCGATCTGAAGAAGTTGTAAAACAGGTTCTGAGTCATAATAGTCATATATGATTTGTCATAGTTTATATATGATCTTTATCGTCAACGAAAGAAATTTTAATCAATGCAGCAGCGGCAGAAATAACAAGTTGAACGTGTTTGCTGCCTGGGTGCACAAAAGCCGTGACATGTTTGAGCAAACAAAATTTGTTTACACTGGAAGCTCGAATCTTAGAACCCATTTTGTCATCTTCCGGTCGCTATTTTACTCAATGATTTAATGCACTTGTTTCTCAAATTTTTTTTACTCGACTTATTTTAGAATGGGATATGACTATAGAAGATTGTTTGGTATGCAACACTAACTCTGGATTAGCACGAAATTTAATCACAAAACTCTTCGATCAGAAAAAAAAAATGTCCAGGAACATCTTGCAGTATCCCTTATGGCTGAGGATACGTGTCTGGATTTTGAACCAAGTTTATTAATAAACGGGGGATATCATCATCAAAGATATGTAATGTTCTGGTTCCATACTTTTCAATAAGTGTGGTGATTGATTGAGTTTTGTTTACCGCAAATATGTTTGTAGTTTGTACTGATGGCTATTAGCATTAAGTGTCAGGAATTTCTTGAGATTACATAATACGAAAACCTATAATATAAAACTTAAATCTTTGGTAAATGGCCTATTAGCTCAGCTGGTTAGAGCGTCGTGCTAATAACGCGAAGGTCGCAGGTTCGAGACCTGCATGGGCCATATATTTTTCGTTTCCATAAAACCTTCTTCTAGAGGTCGCAGGTTCGAGACCTGCATGCCATTAATGTTATATTTTTTATTTTCCTCATTTTCCCCATAAACCCTCATATTTCATGTACTTGCTTTGATTATAAGCAATACTTAAAGGAGGTAACTTACTATCAATTAAGATTAGATTATATTTTTCTTCTTTTGTTTTACTTGGCTGCCAAGGATTACTGAGATTCTAGAAACATTAAGTTAGGATCGTATGTGATATATTTCATTGTTTATTTTAGTAGCACCCATGTTGTCTGCATCAAGTCAATATTATATACAATTATTTATTCTGTATCATACATCCCACTTCACCAATTCAGGTATTTCTTTAATACATGTTTACTTAAAATTATTCATTATCTCCACCGGCTTCAACATTTATACGGTGACTATTGTCATTACAAGTCAAATAAATAATTGTTGAATATCACATCATGTGCTATAAACACATTTAACAATGCTGTAAATTAGTTATTTATTTAACAATACATGTACTGAAAAATTAAATTTAAAATAAAAATAATATTTTTTATATTGTTTTTAAGATTCCACCTTCAATGAAAGATTCAACCTTTTGATTACATGTTTTTCACTTTCCCAAAATTGTCAAAGTTCGGTGGTCGTGCTTATGGCTGTCCTAAAGTTTGAATACGAAAATCTGGAAATATCATATAATAATAGTGTGCGAGAAGCACAAACTAGGCACCGAGAAAAATGAATTGAAAAAGTGATATCCTTGGTTTTTCCAACAAAAGAATGGACTTAGTCTGAACAATTTGACTGAAACAGCTTGAAAGAAGAGACAACCAACCGTGAAGATCACGTTACATCGGACACTGTCTGTGAGTAAATTCAGCAACACAAGAAATGAAAAAAAATTGAATATGGTAGAATCATAGCAAATGTATCACAGCTACACTCACCATCATGACCATGTGAAGGTATATATTAAACATATATGTAGTCTTTAAATTCGTATTTAAAATTATAGTTTGTATATATTTTAAAGATTTTAATTTTTAAATAAATAATCACCTTTTAATATAATATTATTAAATTTTCGTTAGATGTTAAACTATATTCTATATACTGGTATTGAAAGTACAATGTATCGAACTATATAAATAGTTCAAAAGTCATTCTAATACACGTAGAAAAATAACGTAATTGTGTTCGAAATGATTATATCTCTTGTTTTTAAAATTTAAAGATTAAATTGTATCAGAATTTATAATAGAGATGAATTATATTTTTATGTCAAAATTTAAATACTAAAAACAAAATTTAACAAAAAAACTCATAATTTTATAAATAATATAAATTTCACTATATATTGATATGTTACTTTTCCTGTGTGGATAAATAATTCATTTTATTTTTTTATATGAATTTTATGTATTTATTATTTAAAAATAATTTCTCTATATGTGAAGTATAGATGACAAATAAATTCACTTTGTGGATATTGTCCGAACTCGTTCTTGTTTTGATAAAAAATATCCGCATTGACTGTGTATGGATATGAGTATGAGGAATCCTCAATTTTTTCAATTGGGTATGAGGATGTATATATCCCCACCCTAATACCGATCCCTACCATATTTTCATCTTCGTTTAAATTATTAAAATATTTATGATTAATTAAATAATCACACACACACACACACACACACACACACACACATATATATATATATATATATATATATATATATATATATATATATATATATATATATATATTTGGTTTGTAATGAAACTCATTCGTATCTCCACTATATTTTTCATCTTAGCATAACCTCTGTATAATTATCTTAAAATGATGTATGTTAATTAAAAAAAATTATGTCTCACATTTAAATATTTATATTATTTTTTAATATTTTATTTATTGTATATTTTTCTTTCACATGAAAAGGTTTGATACTCTCAATTTAAGTTGTAATAGCATAAACATTTCATTTACTAGGTAATACAAAAAATATATATTTGTTATTATTAATTTTTGTTTCATTTAAAAAACTCTTTTGTTTCGCTAAAACAAGTTTTGTTATTTCTCAATCATTTAGTACATATGTTGATATTTGACAAATTTTCTTATATCTCTAAGTTATTTTTCATCTTATCATATCCTTAATTATACATTTGTTTTCTTTTGTGTGATTTCTTTCGATAGTCTCTAAAATTATTTCTAAAACACACATTTTTTAATTTTTTAATATTTTTTGTTGTTGTTTATTTATCATGTGGAATACTATTTCAATATATTTTATCTAATTATTTTTTATTTTCTAACTCATTATTAAACATACTGTAATTTTTTCACTATAATTGTATAAATAACTTTTATTTACTACAATATAAAAGTTTGATGTAATTGTCATGAATATTTTTTATCATCATCCAACATATATTGGAGTTCAAAAGATATAAGATCTATGTTAAAATTTTATTATTATGTTTATCATTTGTTCTTTGCGTCATTTTTATCAAGTGATGTATTGTAACTTTTATTAGTGTATAAAAAATAGATTAATTAGAATTTAAAAAATTGAAGTAAACAAACATTTAAAATATATTTTAATTTGAATATTTGTTTTTATTTTATATTATTTAAAAATATTTTAAATTTTATCAACTAAGTTTTATTAGTGTTTGCAAATTTAATAAATATTTTGGTTCTTATGAAATTTTATTTGGTATTGTAATCTAAAATGTAAACAATTATAATTTATTTCAAAGTATTTGATATCGAAAAAAAAATCATCCTCCTAATATTAAATATTTGATAATATTATATTTTTTTACAGTAATTTTTATTATTTTATAAAAATTAATATTGAAATAGTAAGAAAACAGATACGGGTATGGGTACGAGATTATACTTGTTATATGTTGGGATGAGATGAGACAAAAATTTGATATCCCTTAAGTTTGAGTATGAGAATGAAGATGAATTTTTTTTACAAAAATAAATATGAGATAACGAAACTCGTCCTCGTTCCATTTCGTTACCACTTCTGACGTGTAGTATAATAATACAAATAATGTAGATAAAGTTTATTTGAAATTAAAATTATTTATTGTAAGTGGACGAAAATGGGATCATGAAGACGACAAAGCATGTTATTTCTCGTAAGTTTCCTTTGAAAGAGGAAGTGGGCACATAGTGCACTTATCCACAATAGATACATACGACATTGATCACACATAGGAATCTACTCTTTTTTTAGGTACGTAATAGAATCTACGATTAATAATTCTTTAATCGATTGTATACTTTTCCCACTTCAATAATATCATATTTTATTAATATTAATATGGTACACTACTTAATAGTGGTTCAAATAGTTGGACTTTATACGTTAAATTCATTATTTAAAGTTGACGTTGATTGAATGTTTATAAAATATTTTGATAAAACAACATTGTCTACATACATTGGTGGAGATTAAATAAAATGTTAGGAGGGACTAAAGTTATAAAAAAAAGTTAAATGCAATGTTTTTTAAAGTACTGATTTTGCATGTCATTTTATTAATACCACTTAAATATTAAACATTATTGAGTGATTTTTTCTATTTATTAGTTTCTTTTTCATTTTGATTGCGACGGTAAAAATCAAATATAATATGTTCATTATTCACCACTTTTTCCATATGTTTACAGCCCCTCCCTATCGTATATATAAAACTTAGTCACGAAAAATAATTAAGTGCATTAAATTATACGAATATTTAGACACTAATTACAATTAGATATCTAGAAAAATATCTTTAGATAAAGTAAAATTAATTAAATGTGTTTAGAATTAAGATTTTTTTATTTATTTATAAATGAGGCTGGAAACGGTAGATACTTAGAATCTTAGAAGTTAAAATGACCTCCAAAACAATACTATGGATGTATGCTATCTTCATTTTTTTTATGAACAAGTAGATATAAATTAATAACTATATACACAAGTATACACCCACTTATAATAAATTGAACCCTAACCCCCATTAACTCCATTTTATATACTATGAATCAACTTTGTTGCTTTTGTCCAATTTTTTCCCACGAGTAACTTCAGTGAGAGTTTCACATTTTTAAAATGTTTTTTCTTAGATCCTTCTTAATTTATTTCTGAATTAAAATTATCAAGTGGAGCCAGTTTATTTTAGTAATTTCAACCTACAGTTATCAAATCAAATTGCAACTGGTGTTTTATCATCTCTAAACATCAAAATAAAATGCAACCTTTTCAAAAATAAAAAAATAAAAATCATGGTATAAACGGTAATTTATATAATATTAAGATAATAATATTTTAATCCACTTTTATTTATTTATTTTCAATTCACAACTTCAAACATTATTAGATTTTCATATCACACTATTAAACAAAATTAATTTAATAAAATAATTATTATCATTTTAAAATATAACTTTTCATATATAACAAATTTAGAATAATTTATAATTTATGGAACCTATTATATTTTTTACTAATTTTCATAAACTCTTGTCTCAATTATTTTTATTTCTTACCATATTTCTCTTAATCCAAACAATCACACTTTTATTTCATTCTCTTCTCAAACTCATTCAAATTCACTTTCAAATTCAAACATAGTCTTAAAGGTTGTTTGTTTCCAGCTATGGAAATGCGCATATGTCCTGTGCAAACAAAAATGTGAAAACCAATGAAAGTTTGTATAAAAAACAATATCTGATTGTAAACTTTTTTTCTAAATGGAGAATATTTATGGAGAAATAAGTATTAATTCAATAAAATAATCATCATTATTTTAAAATATAACTTTTCATGTATAAAAAATTTAGAATGATTTTTAATTTATCAAACCTACCTCATCTTTTAATAATTTTTATAAATTTCTATCTTAAATCTTTTAATTTCTTATCATTTTTCTCTTATTCCAAACAATAATACATTTTCCTCATTTTACTCTTAGATCCATTAAAATCTAAATAAAGTGAAAGTTATCCTATCTATATATATATATATATATATATATATATATATATATATATATATATATATATATTTTAAGAAGGCATTAAAAGAAAAGAATAAAGTTGAATTTCTCGTTAATCAGAACGCACCAACGTCATAGCGACGTTAGGGCATGACGTCATTCCCTTTTCTTTAATTACTTGGTACCGCAAAGGAGTGCTTTTATTTTATTTATATTTCTTTGTATACTTTTGACAAATATATTTATGAACAAAAAAAAAAACGCTAGTTCTTAATTTTTCTGTTTTTTTTTTTCACTTTCCAGATTTTGAATATAATTTATTATTTATTAATCATTTTCCTTTAGCCAATCTCCTCTTTTTGCGCTTTAGTTTATTTTGAATAACTTTTTATTTGTTTATTTATTTATTATTTATCGAGCAGGCTGCCAGTGGAGACAACTTGGTGCATGGATGGCTTTCCCTTTCTTTACAATTAAGTGGAATCAAAAGAATTCCGACAAAACAACTACGTCCTTTAAATTAATAATCAAAAACACAGATAATGACTCTCTTTATTTAAATTATTAAAGGCTGGATTTGAGAAAATAACAGTTTATTTGTAAGAAACAATAACAGTTTTTATTATTTCATCATGACAACAAAATGTTATTCAAAAATCATAATTTATAATTTTGAAATCATTTAAAATAATTTACAAAAAATAAAAAAAAATTATCTTCTAATTTATTTTTTTATTATAACTAAAGTTACTAAAATTATTTTATAAAAAAGTGCCAAATAAGTTAAACTAAATACGCTCCCTTGTTGACTTGGTTGGAAGTGGTGGGGGGATTGTGACAGTGGATCCCACAGATAAATACTATTTATTATATGAATTAACTTAATAATAATAATAATAATATTATTATTATTATTATTAGTTGTTTTATTTTGGGTCTAAGTGCAGTTACACCCACATTTCCACATTTTCATTTTCAACAAAAGGGGAAGACACAATCACGAGGCTAGATTTTCAATGTTCTTTCTAAAAGAATATATAATCGTTCTTTTCTTTTTTTTTCTTCCTTCAACAAAAAACACACTCATATTTTTTTCAACACATACAACTTCAAATGCAAAATCACTCCATTTATGTTTGTAATATTCAGCACCATTGAAGTTATTTGTGTACAGATTACTTAAATTTGTTATTTGGTTAATGTAATTTTATAAATGTGAAATTTCAATTTCTATAAATTTTTTTTTTTGTATTTAATCTTTAATTTTTTCATAATTTTAGCCATTTTGGCTCATTGTTCAAACAGTTGCTAACATAAAATGTCCAATATTTCAAAGGGACAATGCATGCTATTCCGGTAGATAGGTTAGCGTTCTCTGTTAGCCATCACCATACCTAAAGTTCTTTAAGTTTTAAAAATGGTTAGAATTAAAAATATAATTAAAATATGATAAATATATCTTTAGTCCACATAATAACAGAAATATTAAAATATAATTAAGTGAATCATTATTCAAACTTACCAATTTGTAACGAGACAAATTGTGTTACAAATTTTTTTGTTTATAAAAAATAAATCGATTTAGATAACTTCATTTGAATTCAATCAATCAAGTTATGTCACCTAGATACGTCAAGAAAAAAAATCTAATTATTTATACAATCAAGATAAACATGTATTTAATTAAGGTTAAAATATTTTATTTGTCCTCTTTTTTACTAAAATTTTGTTCCTCATATTTTTATAGGTCTCGATTAGATTTATATTTTTGTAAATGAATAACAATTAGGTCAGTTATGTTAATATGAAATTAAAATTACCAAGTAGGCATCACAAGTAATCTCTTTGTATTCTTTTAAAAATATTTATGTCACTTGTTACATCTTTAGTGTGTTACATGTCAATCTAGTATGATGACATATATCAAGTCATGATATGAATCTCAATTTGGTCTCATATTTGTTAATTTGATTTGTAAATGAATAACAATCAGGTCTTTTATCTTCATATGAAACTAAAATCATTAAATAAATATTACATGTCAGCTCTTTATTATTATTTTTTTAAAAAATTCATGCCACATGTCACGTCTGTAGTGTGTCACGTGTTAATCTAGTATGATGACATGTATGAAGTTATCGTATAAATCTCAATTTGATCCCAATATTTGTTAATTTAGTTTGATTTCAGTCTCAATAATTTTTAAAATTTTTCAATTTCATTGTTCCAAATTTAGAATAAATTTAATTTTAATATAAATGTTATGATAATATTTTCATCTGTTTCATACTTTTAACAATATTAAGTTTATTTTAATTTATATTTCACATTAAACTCTATTTAAATTTTATTTTAAAATTATAAATATATAGATCGATAAATTTATATTTGAAATATTTTTGTAACATTATATATCAACAATTTTTATACAAATGTTAGAGTTGACTTAAAAATAACAATTTTATAAATTCAAATGTAAAATTTTACAACAATTTTATAACAAATAAAATAAAAATATTTGAAATTTTAATATTAAATAAACTTAATATTATCAAAATATTTAAAAGTTAAATTTTATAACAATTTTAATATCGATTTTAATAAAAATAATCATAAAATCTATATAAAAGTTAAATTTGGAGAGTATGAAATTAAATTTTTGTTAAAAAATTTGGAGCCGAAAGCAAATCAAACTAATAAACATGGGAATCAAATTGAGATTCATACAATAACACGTGTTACCATACTTTAACATGCGACATGTGACATAATTTTTTTTAAAATTAAAAAAATAAAACAGAAAAAATAGGAACTGACACGTGACACCTATTTAATAGTGTTGTTTCACACTAACAAAAAAGACTTAATTGTTATTCATTTACAAAAATATAAACCTAATCAAAACGAATAAAAATATGAAGACCAAATTAAAATTTTTACAAAGATCAATAAAATATTTTAACCTTTAATTAATGAACATATGAATTTGATTTACAACAAAATTTCGATTTTTTAAATAACGTTAAAGTTGTATTTAAAATACGCCTTTAGTTGAATGTCTCTCACATTATACATCGTAAATCACAGTGTTTAAGTGGTATTTTAAAATACACTTTAACAACAAAGGTAAACATTACCCATTTGACAATATTTTATGTAAATTTTATCAAAATCTAAAAAAATATCTGGCAATCATTCAAAGTTTAGTTATTCTATTTTTTAATTTATTTATTAATTTTGAATGATAAAATTAAGAGTTTTTTTTTTTCACAAACTTCTTTCCTTTCACGGAGTCAGATTCAGATATCAATAGAAAATAAATAAAATTTTCATTTAATTTTAGTCAAATTATATAAAAACAGACGTCTAGAAACTATTAAGTAAATAACTTGAGATTTTGATGAACTAGGTCATAGAAAAGCTTATATTTAGAATCTATAAAACAACTTTGTTATGATAAAAGCTAAATTATGGTTAATTCCAACTTATTTTTCGGAACATTTTAATTTTTAACCCCGTTTGCATTTTAAAAGTCACGTTTCTGAACTTTCATCTTAAAAAATATTTTTATATTCTAACGCTTTCTGCGCGTGCACAAGGTGGCTCCTTCCATCCGCACCAGATATTCCTCCAACTTCGCACCAGTTTATGAAACTTCCAGGAAGCCACGTCTTCTCTTTTTTCTATTACTCAATTTATCAATTAGTTCATAATACAAATTTTCAACGGCATAATAGGATTTTAAATAATTTTAGTAAATAAAATAGTAGGTTTAAGTATTTGTTAAAGCCTCACTTTTAGTAATTTTAAGTGAGATGAAATCTTCTATTTATTCTAGCTACGATTAATAATAATAATAATAATTGTAATAATAATTATAATAATAACAGTATAAATAGATCTCTTAGGAGTAGTAGAAGTGAATGGAGTTGAAGATCAACTTAGTGGAATCGAATTGCACAAAACAGTGGCAAAGGTTGCGTAGCAAACAAACACGTCCTTGTCTCCTACGGTGAGTGCAAAAAGTATTCTTAAACATGTTTAGTCGGCACTTAGTGTTTGTTAAGAAAGCGTGCGTAATTTAAGAGAGGGCGAAGGCCATGAATGTAATTTCAGCTTCTTTTTCCATCCAGTTCATTAGTCACAATCCACTACCTCTCAACCAGGAGAAAGAGAAGCATTCACAATACAATTTCCGTGTCTCTCTCTCTCTGTGTGTAGAGCAGGAGTAGTGTAGAAACTGTAGTTGGAGAAAGAAGACGAACCCTTCTGAAACATAGGAAGAAGAAGAAGAAGATTATGGGGATACTGCACGACGACGTAGTGATTATCAGGGAGGCCGAGAAAGAAGGTGAAAGCACCGTAATAACAGTCAACTGCCCCGACAAGACCGGTCTAGGTTGTGATTTGTGTCGTATAATTCTCTTCTTCGGTCTTAGCATTGTAAGAGGAGGTAATCCACTTATCTTTAGTTTCAGTTAACTGTGTGGTGTCTGTTAGACGCTGAGACTGATTCCTTTGTTTGTTTATTTGCGATGAAGATGTGTCCACTGATGGAAAATGGTGCTACATAGTTTTCTGGGTGGCGGGGAAACAAAGGACTAGTTGGAGTTTGTTGAAGAAGAGGCTAATTGAGGCGTGTCCTTCTTGTTCCTCAGCTTCTGGGATTTCGTATTACCGTTCAGAATTGCAGCCTCCTAAGCCCTCTGATGTGTTCCTCTTGAAATTTTGTTGCCATGATCGAAAAGGCCTTTTACATGGTAATTTTGGAATCCTACTCGTTGTCTTGAATTTGCTGTCAGGGATTTGGGGTTTCTAGTTTTCTGATGTGCTATTGCTTTTCACTTTTATAGCTTTGCATCTTTGTGTTAATTTTCTCCAACCTGGTGTTCCCCCCACTTGTTGGTTCTTATGTTTGTTGCCTAAGAAAATCACGTCGCTATCAAAATAAGCTGATTGTTTTGCAGTGTGAAATACTTTCAAACTCTGAAGTTTTAATTTTGTATTATTCTTGGATTCTTTGCCTGCCCTGGATTTCGCCATGTTTTCAAGATATTTTACTGATTGTTAATTGTCATAAGTTATCTGGTTGACGCCGTGTTGTGTATTATTTATGAGTTGAGAAAATAACTAAATGCTTTTATTATTGAAATTTGGGACAGATATTACAGAGGTTCTTAGTGAGTTAGAGCTCATCATACACAAAGTGAAGGTTTCTACTACACCTGATGGAAGAGTGGTGGATCTGTTTTTCATCACGGATACCAGGTTGAACATTTCTGTACATTCAGTTTTTGGTGTATGCTTGTGTTGTAATGTGGTACTGTTTTATTGGTAGACCATTTCAATCGAATTGACCTTTTCTGAAGCAGTACTCTATTCCTAGAGAATGTTGAACTTCATTAGATGAGGGTGGAGATTAATCTGCTGATGTATAATGCGCTTTTGATTACAATTCCTTATATTTTCACTAAACTAACATACTGCATAATCTTATATACATGAAATCAGAGAACTCCTACACACAAAGAAGAGAACTGATGACACAATTGAACAGTTGTCAGTTGTTTTGGGGGATCCCTCAATTACCATTGACATTGAATTGGTTGGCCCAGAAATCACTGCTTGTTCTCAAGCATCTTCTTTCCTTCCAAGTGCAATCACAGAAGATATCTTTGATTTGCAATTACCTGATTCATTACAAAGCGGGACTTCCACATCTGATTCTGTTTCTGTTGTAATGGACAATTCGTTGAGTCCTGCTCATACGCTCGTCCAAATCATATGTCAAGATCACAAAGGTCTTCTTTATGACATCATGAGAACTCTGAAGGACTACAATATTCAGGTATAGTAATTTCAGAGCTGGATAATACAATATGTTTTAGTCATACTTTTAAACTGCTATGAGTTGGATACTTCTGTCAAGTAATTTGAAACAATCACATTGCTTTCCACTTTTATTGATCATCTTATCAAGTCTCTTAAAACTAGTCCTAATTTGTCTTATAAACAGATTTCTTATGGGAGATTCTCAACAAAAACCAGAGGAAAATGTGAGCTTGACTTGTTCATAGTGCAAGCAGATGGGAAAAAAATAGTTGACCCGAACAAGCAGAAGTCTTTGTCATCACGCCTTAGGACTGAACTACTTCGTCCCTTCAGAGTAACCGTTGTAAGCAGGGGCCCTGATACGGAGCTGCTGGTTGCAAACCCTGTGGAGTTATCTGGCAAAGGACGACCCCTTGTTTTTTATGACATTACTCTTGCTCTCAAAATGCTTGGCCCCTGCATCTTTTCGGTACTTACTCATCTAATCACTATGCTACTTCCTACTGTCCCCATTCCCAATTTCTAGAATTATGTTCACAAAACTAGAAAGAAGCAGAGAGGTTAACTGAGAATGATCATTTACAGCATGTTTTTGTTTCAACAGGCTGAAGTTGGAAGACACGTGATTGGAGATAGGGAGTGGGAAGTTTATAGAATCTTGCTTGATGAGGGAGAGGGTTTATCTGTTCCGAGGAACAAGATTGAGAAAGGAGTTTGGAAGATGTTGATGGGTTGGGTGTGATTTTTGGTTGGTGTTTCTGTGTACAGATAAGATGTTTATCATGTAGTTATGATATATGTAACTTGTTGTAACGAAGAAATGTATATTGTGCAAATAGTGGTCGTGTTCATGCTGTATTTTTGGAGCTTTTGTAATTTTAACTTTAGCGTAGAAAGAAGGGCAGTAGCAACTAGCAAGTATAGGGGAAAAAGGAGAAAGAAAGGTGGATTCTTTAGAGTATTTATTATAACTGAAAGTGAATTATTGTAAAGTGGTTATACTCCGTTCTTTCATACATATGCCTATATGTATATATAAAGTTTTAATTGGTTGCATTCTGCAAAATTTAAAAGCATCCTTCAAACTTATTGGAACTGTTTTCTGCATTACTTTTTGATTCTAACGTGACATTTTTTAATTCATTTTTTGTTTTTAAAGACGTGTCTAGAAACACTGAAATTATTTTTTTTGGGGATAAATTGAAAACACAATGACAGATTATGATTAAAATACAAGTAAAGGTTGAAAATCTGGGACCCTGATGTGTTGATCAATGAATTTCTTAAAGAAACAATGACACGTTTAAAATAGGTTGACAAAAGTTTGTCTGATTTATGGAGTGATGTCCTTTGCTGCCATCTTTACTCTTTGTATAGGATGCAACCATGAATTGGTAGTTGGTTTCCTCACCTAACTGCTGATTGTTCCTTATGCTTATTCGTTTTTTATCAAGTCATTTTCCTAAGATACAGTTTCTATTCTACGAGCAAGTTGTCCCTGTTGTAATATTTATCTTGTATTCTTATTTAATAGGTTAGTTCAACAAGGACTTCACCAGATGCCACCTACATGAACATCATAGGGAGCATCATGTCACATCCACTTATGGCAAACGATGATTCTGTCTATTGATTCACGAGTTTCTGAGCACATGTTCAGCGGTCTTTGGCCACTGTTTGCCGCTGTATTTTTATAAGGACACCTTTCGGTCACTGACATAGACATAGCTTCTTCACTGATCTTGTTAAATATGGAGATTCCATGGTAATTGCAAATGGAGAAACATGAACCAACGCAGGTTTTTGTCTCATCTTTTCCTGCTAAACAAAATATCTTTAGATCTCATTTTTTATGTTGTTTTCACTGAACACGTTAACATCAAGAAAAGACCCCATTTGTTGCTAAGCCGTAAAAATTCTCCCCATTCATGTCACAAACCGATATTTTAAGATTCTGATTGTTGCTATTCCCATTTGTCGGCATCTTATATAGACTCCGTGAGGAACAAGAATTTTGAAATACTTGACAAAAGAAAATGTTGTCTTGTATTTTAAAATGTTCTGTTATATTGTATCTAGTGCCACTTACAGTAGAAAAATGGTTTTTCTTTGTTTTCATTTCCAATAAGATAGAATTTGGTTGCCCTTCACTTGTCCTTGTCTGTGTCGTTTTGAAATGGTCAGGGAAATCATATATTTATTTTTATTAAAAAATAGGTATATTTATTTTATTTATTAAAAATTAATCTAATATGAACCAATCTTAATAACTCACTCAAAAGATATTTTTGGATTATATTGGATTGGACCGAAACTTTGGCATAACTAATATACTCTAACAATAAAGAAATGAATAACCGAAGATTATACAGATTCAATTTAACATGAAAAATAAAATAATTTTTGTTAATAGAAATTCAATTTAAAATATCAAAATTCATTCGGTAATTAAAACTTAACCAAACAGAAAAAACATTAGTAACTTATAAATGAAAAGGAAAAAAGAAAAAGTATAAATATCCTTAAATATATTATACTTTTTTCTCAAGCATTTTAAACTCTACTGCAATGATTTGTTGACCAATACTCTTTGAAATGTGAACGCTCTACACCTTTTCTTCCCTCATGTGGGTTTTATAGTGGCATTGCACCAAGTACTGTCAAGTATGTGTGTCTTTTCGTTTTTATTCTTTTGAACCATCATTCTTCGGAGTGTTACCCACTCTTTTTGGCAAGAAAGCTATTAAGAAAAAGAAGAATATAATTAACAGAGGAAGAACAGTTAATGCGGTTGGTTAATTGTTACATATCTAATTATAGTTTCCAATATATTCCTAATTTGTGTAAGACGCCAGCAACCACGCTCCAGAATGTGATTTCTGCAAATATCACATACATTATGGTTCCCACTCTCTCCGAGTGCCAAACATTGTCAAACACATGTTTCTTGATCCAGTGTACCTGTTTTTTTTTTTTTTTTTTTTACATGCAACAATATTCGTCAGCACCTACTTTAAACAATTAACGAAGGGGTTGTGAAATTAAGTATGATAAATCATAAAGATTGGTTCTTACCAGAGAGTTACGTGGATCTTCATAATACCATCCATTTACAAAAGCTGCAAAAATGCCCTGAGCTGCCATCACAAATACTAGCATAGCATTCATTCCTATCCATTCCAAGAACAAAAATGGAGTTCGCAGCCCCAAAACATCAATCTGTGTAATATTGTGTATTAGTACGTAGTAAGTTAGAATTTATTGTGTATTAAAGCATTCTGCACTTGTACCTACCAGTATGTAGAACCCAGAGAAAACAATTCCAGCAGCCCCAGCTGTGAAACAAACATAGCTGAAGCTGTAGAGTTGCTTGTTAATTGGGATAGCTGCAATATGTCACAAAAAAATGTTAAGATGAATCTTATTAATTGTATTCAGTTTTAACTAATTAGATAGATTTTATTTGACTAGCTTAATTACCATCTGTGAAGTGAAGGATGATGGCTATGATGAGTAACACAAACCCCATTGAGACCCAGTGTTTCAGCCTCTCCAAATGACCCTGTCAAATTTCATACATTTATTACTGAATTTTAGATATATAACAGATGTTTGTATAACACTGGTGAAGTTTTGTAACCTTAAAGTGAATCAAGACGTGCCCATAGTGGATCCCTATAGTGCCAGAGATGATAGCTGATATAGAACTAATCAAACAAACACTATTTGTTAAGAATTTCTGATTCATACAAAATTTGTATAAAAGTTAAACGCTGCAATTTGATTGATTCTATCTTTTTATTTGAACAAATGAAGATAATTAAACCTCAACAAGCCTTCAGGTTCAAAAGGAGCACGACACCAACTTGGAGCATCCTCACTGAAAAGACCATCTCCAGGAGAATTGAGGGTGCACGCCTATAAACGTCATAGAAAAATTAGAAAAACAATTGTGGAATGAATATGTTTAGAATAATACCAAAATAGTGTTAGTTTGAAAATGAAAAAAAATTGAAATAAAAGTGTTGGACAAATTTAGCAGCAGAAGCACGTGACAGAAAGTGCTGAATAGTCAACACTCACCTTTAAGCGTCTCCACACGGGTTGAGAATAAAGATGGTTGACCCCCCAAACCTGTCGGTCCACGTGTCCGACAGCGTTACATGCTGGTCCTAGGTGTCCTCTCATCCCACAAATGACCTAATAAATGGAAGAAAAACAAAAGGTTTAAGATTTATGAAGATAGAACAAAGATTTGGACCACTCATTTGATTATGTACCGTGTATCTCTTCGGTTCATCGCCGTTAAAACGATCCACGAAACTCCAATCAGGAACGTAGAGAGTGAAGGTTGTGATCATATAAATGAGAAATGCCACAAAACCTCCAAGCCTAAGCCACACGTGTAATCAATTTCAGTTGAATTCTGTTAATCTCTCTAGCAATGAAGCAGCATATTTGAAGTCTGAAGTGTTTGTATTTTCTCACCATTGCCATTTATAAGCAGTAAAAATGGATAGGTGTCCAGAACCCAGTGTTGTGGGTCTGAGTTTGGTGGTAAATGTCTCTATTAGAGCTACAACACAATATACAAGAGCTATTCTCTGCAAACAAAGATTCAGAAACGGGGTTATTTTGCATCATAGCCCTATATGCATTTACTTCAATTTCAACAATGTATACCTGGAGAATGCCACACCATCGGATAAATTTCATGTTAACTCCGTATACAAGGTCATTAGGAGCATGAGAGTAACCCCCTGTAAGATATTATGTATAATCAAATTTATCACTGCACCATGATTTATATATATCAGAAAATGCAACGATTTGTTTTACCTTGCAAAATTATACCCCAGAAGAGAAGTTTCATCGTCCTAAGAATTATCTTCTTTACAGCATCCCTTTTCTTGGGGATTCTCTGCATCATGTTAATCAATCCATCCAAATGTTAATTTTTAGACGAGTAACTTAAAAGAAATTGAAAAAATTGAAGTATAACTTGCTTATGAAGTTATTCAGATAAAGACATATATCTATCTTGATAATTGTATATATCTGGCCTGAATCATTACTATTGAGTTATTTGACTAAGTTATTGTATAAGCAGGTGAAAATTGCACAGAACATGGTGGCATATACTCATACCTTGAGTGCAAGGGCTATGGCAACCCCAACAATGAAAAGAAAGAAAGGCATAACGAAATCGGCCAAAGTACATCCATTCCATGGGGAGTGATCAATGCGTGGATAAGCTTCACCAGCATCGTCTACCAGGATCATCAACTGCACATAAATTAGGGGTGAAAAATGTTTACCTGTTAATCCTTATTCGTAAAAGCGGTGGTAAGATGCTCTGAATTTTAAATTTAACTCAACAACAAAAAAATCCGTTTATAAGTTGAAATTTGCATTTATACATGTTCTTTAATTTGAATCTTTTACGCATATTACGAAATATATATATATATATATATATATATATATATATATATTAATTACGAGACTAGATATTAATAGATGGATCAAATAGGTTTAACAAACAACAAATATTCCAGTAATAATGATACAATATGTCCAACAAATAATAAATCTCATTAGAACCAACTTTGAATCACTTTGATACAATATTAAAAGTAAACCTTAAGTAGAGATGTCAATATGAGTTTTAACATGTGAGTCAACCTTAAGTCTAAGTCAATCTTAACAAATTGGATATTAAGAAGTGAATTTTAAGTATAATTTAACCTTACAAAATCGGCTTGTGAAATGAAGTTTGTACTCATTTACATATTGTAACTAGGAATGAAAAAAATATGTGTCCACAGGTATCCGGAAATAAATTTCCCAGTAGATAGTCGGTATCCGCGGGTAAGGATTAACAAATATATTAATATCCATTTATAAACGGGTTGAGTACGAGTATCATATTACTCGTACCACGAATATCTGTTACTTGTAAAAATTTAAAATTAAAATTTAATTTATATTTTTATTAAGTCGTGTATTTTTTTGTTGCGGTCAGATAACAAGTAAACACTATTTGTATCTAACCTAACTCATTGTCATTATAATATCGTATTATTTTTAATTGATGTGAGACCTCTAACATATCTCACAACCTAAAAAATTGTTTGGATATGATTTAGTTATATTTATAATAGATGTAAAATTTTCAATATATCACACTTAAAAATAAATTGATCGAACTTGAGATCAGATATTTATAAATAATTTAGTGAAAATATGATATATATATATATATATATATATATATATATATATAATTGTGACGTAACATTTGTTCAGAGAAAAACCAAATTAAGTTGACCTGAACCTTTATTATAAGGCAGCCAGTTACTTTTATATCTTTTCCAAAAAAAACCTTATTTTGGGATTTAATATCTTTTTATCTTGAAAAAATTGTGTTTTTTTCGTTGGTTGATGACTTTATTTTGTTTTAAATCTCCTGAGCAAAGGTTCCTTATTAAAAATATACTCACATTAATTAGGACTAAAAATTTAGAAAGAAGAAAGAACTAATTTAAGGGGTTGTGATAGCTTCAGATCATTTTGTGACTATGTAAAACCCATGTCTCAAGATTAAGCTTGTGTTTGTTTTGTACTAAAATCAACAATTTCTTTACAGTGTTTTTAACGAAAACAACATTTAATTGGTCTATAGTAAGTCTCTAGAATGAGAAGTGTAATATATTTAGATTTTAAATTTAATATTGGATTCGAGATTCACTTAAGAGAAAAAAAGTCTTAATTTTATTCTATCTTATGTCCCTGTTACCAAATAATAGGACAGATATTATAATCCTTTAAAAAGTAAATTTTATAAAAAAAAGTCAAATATCATAATCCTTAAAACAAATATGCATGGAATACTGTAAATAATGATATTTTGATAATTTTATCTTAGTAGATATTTTTTAAATAATTTTGAAATATTAAGAATAAAAAAAAATAAAAAATTACTTAAAAAATAAATCTTAAAATTATAAAAAAAAATTATCAAAATTTAATAGTTAAAAAATGATTTTCTAGTGACAATTGTGTGCAGAATGTTTGACAAAGAAAAGGGTTTAGAGAGCACAAACCACTATGGTGAGACCCCTAAATGCATCGAGGGTCGCAACCCTCTTGGTATTCTTCTTAACCACCGGTGGCTCCGCCGCCTCATCCACAGCCACAGGCTTAGCCATTGTGTCTCTGTGATGCTCAACAGTAGAACCTCCGTTACCGGTTTTAATGGTTACCTGCTTCTTCAAATCATTCTTATTACCATCTTCATTCAGTGGTGAATTCAGGCCTTCTTCCATTTTCTTAGTTCCTTCATCCATTGTGAACTGTATTCAACAAAGTTCAAATGTGTCCTTGTCTCTTCCTCTTGCACTGGAATAGAACAATTATATATAGAGAGAAGATAGAAATAAAGAATTAATGTGACAGAGAGGTCCAAATTAATGAAGTAGAAGGCCGGCATTGTTGGCTTCATCGTCAAGGTGGAAGTGTTTCATATTACATTACAAATACAAGAGACAGATGAAGAACTTTGGCTATTGTTTTTTTTCAACAGAAACAAATATAAAAAAAGGACATTGGAGAGAAAGACAGGAAAGAGGTCAACACTCTCATTTGTTATATCAGTTTCAGCACAGTCTAAACTTCGAATAATTTCTTTTGGATGTGTTTGGACAGTGCTAATTGTCCGGCTAAATAAAGTAAAATATAAAACAAAGATGATAAACAGCAAAAGAGCTTTCAAATAGTTAATTACTCATTTTCTTATAATGAGCATCAAAAGATGATGCATATCTTGAAATCCTAGTTTGTAGTAACAGATTTTTCATCACTTTCATCGGTAACTTCCATTCAGAGAACATCTTTATTTAATCAAAGAAGAAAAAAAGTCTTGAAAAATAAATTAAAAAAATTAAAAAGTGATTAACCGTCAAGATTGTAATTTGAGTATAGTGAAAAAAAAAAAATTAGAGATGACAATAGGAGGCGACCAGCTCACATGTTCGCAATAAAAAGTGTGGAACGGTCTGAATATTTAGGTCGCTGGCCCGCTTAGGCTTGTTCCGATTAACTTGCGATCCACACATAACTCAAATTGATTTAAATCTATCAAATTCCATGATATCAACATAATATATCATGTGAGTCTTTTATAAGTAAGTTGTTCATTAGAGTTTTTTCTCGGTCCATCCAAAAGCAACTCTATTATTCACATGTTTTACCTTGTTCTAAATCTAGATCAAATATCAAACTCATATTTATTTTCAACATACTTGTACTTAAAATTATGTATTATAAAATTTGAATATTTTTTTTAAGAAATAGGCTATAAATTTTTTATTTTTATTAATTTAATTAAATAAAAATAAGGATTGTTTACGGTTATACTTTTTCAATTATTAATTTAGTGCTTACTTATTTACTATTGTCTTAATTATTTAATATATTTTCATTTTTAATAAAACATTTATTTATTTATTGAAAAATAATAATTATTTTAAATTATAATGATAATTATTTTAAATTATAATGTAAAATACTTTTTTACACAAATACTACTTCAAATTTAATTTATATAAACTTTGTAGGTTATAATTGTGAGAACCAAAAAATTCCTTCTTTAGAAAACCATTTTCTTCTCTGTAAACATAGTGGTTCCAAAAAAAAAAAAACTTCCTTTTTCTTCCAAATTTTTAAATCAACTTCCATCCTTTTTAAAGAATCAATTCTATTGGAGTAATCTATGTGAAGAATCCTATCAAAACACTCAGTCAATTTCTTTAATGGTGAGTTCGAAAAGTCTACCAATTCTCTAAGGACAATCTGTTTTTCCTTGCATGCAAGCCCATATTCAGTTTCATGTCGTTCTTAATGAAATCTTTTCTGTTTATGATCCTGAAAATTTTTCCTTGACCGTTAATCGGACATTTGATTTTGTAGATAGTGATTTTTGCATGTGACATTGTTTAAGGATGAGAGCAGAGGCAGAGGCCAAGTGGGCTGGGCCACAATTGAATCGTGGCGATTGGATTGGTAAACTCTTAAGTAAAAAGAGTTGTTCCTTGACTAATAGCTATAACTTTTAGTCTAGTGTTAAGAGCTCGATCCTAATAGGACAGGATGACATGTGCAAAGTCTCTTGAGTCCATTCAATACATTCGTCTTTTGGAAGACTGAATCTAGATACTCCTCTTTAGTTTGATGCTTGACTGATTTCTTTATTTTATACATCCAAAGGATTTATTTTGACGATTTTTTGTGTGAAAATTATAGAATTTTTTGAATAGGATTTTATTTCTGTGATAATTAGCTTACCCTTGCAATTTTGTTGTCTTTTATTTCTTTTATTTTGCGATTATCATATTTTAAATACGGGAGCAGATATAAGAGTCAATAATGATAGTAACATTAGAGTTGGAACGAGTCATTTATGGAGGGGTATATAAATATGAGTTATGTTAATCACATGTTAGAACGTAGAATTTTCTAGTTTAAGAACGGTAACGAAAGTAAGTTTAATTATCATTACTGATATTATTAAGGTGTTAAAATATAATCTATAATTATTATGTGATGCTTAAAAAAAATAGGATTGTTACAATAACAATTTTAAATAAATTAAAAAATACAAAATTATAATTATTAAAAACGTGTGATTATTTAGTGTTAAGATTTGTTTCAATAATTAATTTTTATTTATTAATTTACAAGTTTGATTAACTAGTTTTGTTAAATCCTTTTAGTTATTTTGAGTTGTTTTTGTTTTTGTTTTTTAGTTTTTAACTACTTTTGTTTTACTTCTCAACTACTTTCTCAATAATTCTAAGTGAGTAATTATAAATGAGTGATATTTTTTAGTTATTAGTTAAATTCCAATGTTGCTATTATTATATTAATATAAAAAATTATGAATTAATTATATAAAAAAGTTTATCAAGCCATTATTTTCTTAATTTCATAAGTGAATTTTCAGGAGCTTTCAACATGTCATTAATGTCTTCTTCAATAGAGTTCTACCACTTAATTTTTTGAAACTAAAATTAAAGTAAACAGGTTTAATTTTAAATGTCTATAAAAAATATTATTTTAAAACAAATACCATGTGTTTAGGTTTAAAGCATTTATATGCACCTATAAAAAACATTACCCTATAAACTTAATGCAATAATAATTGTATCATTATACTATACGTAGTCCTTAATAATAATAACAATATTAATAAGTGAATTGAAATTTAATACTTTTTATCAAATAATTTAGACAATTTAATTTGTTTTATAAAGGACTAACTTAAGTTTGATGTGAGGCCATAGGAGCCTTTCAAAAGCCGAATTATTGAAAGTAAATATGGACAATATTTTAACATTGTTTTTGTTTAGGCATTCATTCAACAAAAATATTGAAATTAGAGAAAAAATAATTTAACATAAAAGATATAAGAATGTCATACATTAACTCATTGATGTAAATAATTAAAGCAACTGTACAACTATTTGGGATTACAGATAAGATTTGACAATTCCACTCATCGTATACATGTTCTACCACCAGTTTGCACTAAACAAGTTGAAATTGTTTCAATTTTATAATTTTAGGAAAAATTAACCTCTTTAAGTTATGTTGCAGTATACACTTAAATTAAAAATAAATTTAACATAATATACGAGAGAATTTTTATAAACTAATTTTTATATAAATTAATTTATTTTTATACATTTTTAAATTGAAATAAGATTATAAAAGAAAACTGGTCAAAACATTATTCAAGAGATGAGTTGAAACCTACTCATATTCCAATGACACCAATATGACACTAGTAATCATGAATAAGAAAAAGAAAAAGAGGTGGATCAGTAATTATTGCGTCTTCAGTTAATATATATAAATTGAATAGAATAAAAAAAAACTAAACTAATAAAAAAAAGGAAAAAAATGTTGTGGTAGAAATGGTGACAACGATATGAACGTTGAAAATAACAAAATATACTATTTTATGAACATTGGTAAATGAGTGCAGGAATTTTTTAGTCCCTTTCAAACATTTTCCAGTTGCATCTTTATGGATTACAATTCAAAATCCTAAAAAATAGGAATGAGAAAAAGATTTGTGTCAGTTGCAGACAAATTTTTATTCAATTGATACCAAGTATCTTTTGATAGATTCTTACGAGTAGTAAATACATTTTAGTGGGTCTGTATAATATTTATATAAGAATTAATTTTTCTTTTTATTTAGAGATTAAATTATTTAATTTTAATAAAAATTAAGAACAAATTATGACAGTTGATAATACTAACAGTTACAAACGTCGTAATAAAACATAAATTATAACGTTTTTAAGTGTCACGACTTTTAGTATATCTAATTTTAATTTAAAAATTACAACCGTTTTAACTATCACAGTCTATTTTAGAAAAATGACACATTATATAATATGAAAAAGATGATTGTTGCGACGAACCATCATATTATATTCTACGATAACACAAATTACAAAAATTTATAAAACCATCACAAGCGTAGATTGTGACGCTTAACCGTTACATTTTATAAAAATAATTGTCACAATTTACACTATTTTTTAAAGTGATATCAAAAAAGACTATTAATACTGTTTAAATTATTATTTACTCTATCTATTCTTCGATTAGATAAATTTTGCAATATATATTAGACGAGTCGAACATTACACTAATTAAATAAATATAACAATACATATTAATTTATATATTGATTTGTACTTTTAACTAGTCTATTCCACATATTTATGCATATTCCATTCTTCGTATGTTTATAGAGTTTATTTTATATTCTTTAAATATATTTTATCTTTTGTATTTTTACAAAATCTACTTTGTACATGTTTACATACATATTAACTTTCTAAACTTATAAATTATTTTTCACTTTATTCTTTAAAACTTAATTATAAATCTAAAATTATTTATTGTTTTTTTAAATCTCCAAATATATTTAAATAAAACTACAAATAAACATTAACTCGTTGTAAGCATGATCGATTTAAAATTATAATATTTATAAAACATATAAAGTTGTGAAATTAAAGTGGAGGAATGGCGAAGATGATACCCTAAAATACTTATATATTAAGATAATTGGACACGTATTATAAAAAAATAATAAATATGCTATTTTTAAAACAATTTTATTAAAATATTTTTATATATTATGTTATCACTTTTTTAAGTAGTAGGTGAAGGGGAGTTATGATATAGCATATGGCCCCTATTCATCCATCGTTTTCATCATACTGTTTAACATCATCCACCTTCTATCTATGAAGTAAAATAACCTACCATCTCACGTCCTTCTCTTCCCATTCATATTACACTAGTAACACTCTCATTTTGATTTTATTTAAAATAACATAATGACTAAACCCTAAAAAAGAAAGTTATAAAAAAATAAAATTAAAGTTTTCAAATATTAAAACTTACAAATTTTATAAACAAAAATTAAACAATTTAATTATGTCAATACATTAACATTACCATTTTAAAATTAAACAAATATCTTGTACATTCACATTTTCTAATTTTAAAATAAACATTTACATATTTGATGTTATCAATAAATTATTATTTATTTCATCTATATTTTTACTTATATTAAAATTATATAAAAATATATTATGATAATTTTCTAACATATTTTTATATAATAAAATTAAATTAAATAAAAATATCATTTTTTATATTGTTAATGAATGATTGTGTCTATATAAAGAAGATGAGTGATATTTATTCAAAATATAAATTACGGGAATATTTATTTAAAAATTAAAGGAGGAGTGATATTATTTTATTGAAAACCTAAAAAATTTGGTTTATTTTACAACTAAAAATAATATAAACCTTATGTAGAATGACAAGAGAGAGATAATGATTTTTTTTTTCTATTATATTATGTTATGTTAGAATGATATTTTTTTTTCAGGTAAAAATTTACTTTATTCTTGTTAAAATATTGTTTTCTTTTGTAAAATAGTTGCTTGCAAGCAAATTATTTATACAAACTAAATTTTTTAACATAATTACTTATATTTAGATTTCCAAATACAAATATTATTTTTTAAATAATAATTTTACCAACCAATAATATTTGTTGACCAAACACCCCCACCAACAATAAGACTTTATACATCATTTTATAATAAAATACTTTTTTTTATAAGAACAATGATATTTTAATTATTAAATTTTAACAATTTTTTTTTACAACATGAGATGTTATCTTCTAAATGGTTTTAAAATATTAAATATGAAAAAATAAAAAATTAAAAAACCATTTAAAAGATGGCACCTAAAATTTTATTATTAGAATGCAATTGATAAAAATTCATTTTCCTTCTTATAAAACAAAAAAGATGTGAACCAGCCGATCACCTTCTAGACTATTAGATGGATTGAAGTGTCTTAATTTCCACAACTTAGGCGTCACATGTCAAAACGGAAAAAAATATTCCGTTTGAATCACCGTTTCTTTATCAAACGGAAACACTCTTCACTCCATAAATTTCCCCACCCATGTATACTTGGTTCTCCACGAGAAAGAGTGTTTAACCCCATTACCGAACATCATCGTTGCAAAATGGTGGCTGGAGAGTTCGCAGGTGGTTGTTCGAGAATGAAGAACTTGAGCTACCATGTTATCGCTGGGCGTTGGTTCATGTTGTATGCATCTTTGCATATCATGGCTGCTGCAGGTTCAGTTTACATGTTTGGCATGTACTCTAACGAGGTCAAAACCTCTCTGGGGTATGACCAAACCACTCTCAACTTGCTCAGCTTCTTCAAAGACTTGGGTGCCACAGTTGGAATCGTATCCGGGTTGATCAACGAGGTAACACCACCCTGGGTGGTACTCTCAATAGGGGTTCTTATGAACTTCTTTGGCTACTTCATGATATGGCTTGCAGTCTCAGGCCGCATTTCCAAACCCCATGTTTGGCAAACATGTCTCTACATTTTCATCGGTGCAAATTCTCAAACCTTTGCCAACACTGGTGCTTTGGTCACATGTGTGAAGAACTTCCCAGGAAGCCGAGGTAGTCTTTTAGGCCTACTCAAAGGTTATGTTGGTCTAAGTGGAGCCATCATCGCTCAGTTCTACCATGCCTTCTATGGTGATCACAACCCTCAAGCCCTTATCTTACTCTTTGCGTGGCTTCCTGCTGCTGTTAACTTCCTTTTCCTTCCAACAATTCGGATATTCAACAACGTTTACCATCACCGTCCCAACCAGAACAAGGTTTTCTATCACCTTCTATATATTTCACTCGCCCTTGCAGCTTTTCTCATGGTTTTGATCATAATGCAAAACAAGCTCAGTTTTACAAGGCCCGAATTCGTGGCCGATGCGGTTGTGGTTCTTTTCCTTCTCCTTCTCCCGCTTGTTGTGGTATTCAGAGAGGAAATAAACCATTTGAAAGCCAAAACTCAAGGTGTGACCGATTCAGAGTTTAAAGTAGTCACTGAAATTACTCCACCTCCAACCGTGGAGCCAGAAGTACCAACAACAACATGTTCATCAAGTTCTTGTTTCAAAAACATACTCAACCCCCCCAAAAGAGGGGAAGACTACACCATTCTGCAAGCACTTTTGAGTATTGACATGGTGATTCTGTTCGCTGCAACAATATTTGGTGTTGGCGGAGCATTAACAGCCATAGACAATCTAGGACAGATTGGAAGCTCATTGGGGTACCCGAGGAAGAGCATCACGACATGCGTGTCCTTGTTAAGCATATGGAACTATTTGGGACGGGTAGTTGCAGGTTTTTCCTCTGAGATGTTGTTGACCAAATACAAAGTCCCTCGCCCCTTGATGTTCACTCTTGTTATGCTTCTCTCTTGTGTTGGCCATATTCTGATTGCCCTTGGTGCCCCAAACTCCCTCTACTTCGCTTCCGTGATTATAGGGTTCTGTTTGGGAGCTCAGTGGCCGCTAATGTTTGCGATCATATCAGAAATATTTGGTCTCAAACATTACTCCACGTTGTACAACTTTGGAGCCGTGGCAAGCCCTGTCGGATCTTACATTCTAAACGTGAGACTGACTGGTGTTTTGTACGATAAAGAGGCTCTGAAACAGTTGAAGGCCAAAGGACTCTCGAGACAAGCGGGGAAGGAGCTTAACTGCGTTGGAGTGCAGTGTTACAGAATGGCGTTTATCATAATCACGGTGGCAACGCTGTTTGCTTGCTTAATTTCGCTTGTTTTGGTGCTGAGAACGAGAAAATTTTACAAAGGGGATATCTATAGAAACTTCAGAGTGGAAGATGGAACCCAAGAGAATGAGATCACCAAAACTGGTATCAGTTTTGTGTTTGAAACTGAAGGACACGGAAGTGCATTAGGAGAACAGGATAAGAAAAACAGAAAATGAAGTATTTTTTTATGAACTTTTAATGGAATACATTAACTTAATGATACCTTTTCTTGTTTATAAACTGAATTGTGAAACATAGTTATCCGAAACGTAGGAAGGGAAATGGTGAAGATTGAATGATAGAAAGTGAAGCACCCACTTACAAAGATTGAAACATTAATGTATATCTTCGTCACCAGGATGCGTCACTCATATAATCGCAGACGTCATGCTCTTCCTCTCATAGACTCTACTTTCCAACATTTATCCTTTTGTTGGCTTTTTCTTCTTTTTTTCAAACGTGGGTTAGTTTGCCACTAACTTACGAAATGGGTGGGTTTGACGGAAAATTTAGAGATTTGGGTGAAGCCCACTGACTTCTTTGTAATTTTGTATGCTCTACTAACATGATTTTACTCTTTTTACTTTTACAAAAAAATATTTTAAATGATTATTTTTTAATTAATTTCAACTTCAATCCATATATTTCCACCGATTATTTATGTTAATTTTACTTTCATATCACATTTATGTTAATTTTACTTCCGTATCACGTCTCAATATATAAAAAAATAAATTAACGTAAAATATATAAAAAAATAAACTAAAAATAATTAAAAAAAAATCAACAAACCAAAGTCATTATTAATCAAGACAACTTAAGTTCAGTTGAAGTCGTCATTATTATGACAAATTTGCCTTTTTAAAAATTTACAAAGACACCATCTATATACATAACCACTTCTAGAAGTCGTCCTCCATCCTAATCATTTTATCCATATTTGTAAATTTTCCACGCACTCCCATTTTGTAATTTTGTGACCAAACTAACCCATATTTGAAAGAAAAAAACCCTTTTGTTACAAAGGAAAGTAATATGCACGATAAATAAAAAAACATTGTTTTTATTAGTATGGATTAAAATAAATAATTTATAAATTTATAAATAAATAATTAAAATAATTTGATAGTATTTCTTTAATTTGTTTTGTACTTTTTCTTGGTATTAATTATCTATTATTTCTTTAAAAAATAACTAACCATTTAAGAAATTAAATGAAAAATATATAATTTTAAAAACCAAAATAAATCTTTAAGAAGTTTTAAATTTACCTTTTTATTTGTTCTAATAAGAAATTTGATAAAAAGAAAATCTACGTGATTTTCAGTCTTCTCATAAAAGAATTTATTTTAATATGAGATTGACGTTTTTATATTTTTTTTGGTATTTCTCACAAAATAACTTTAAACACTATAACTGCCTTTTAGTTTTAATTTTTTTTAGCATGAGATACACCATTTTTATACTTCTTTAAGGCATTTCAGCAAATTAAACAAGCTCGATTTTAATCATTCTTTAAATTCCTCTCTTTGGTTTTAATTTCCAAGTCTTTTGAATCCTACCACTTCTCAATTTCTGTCATTTCAGCTCTACAAATGTCTTTGTTGAATCGTAGAAACTCATGAGATAAATTTTAAAGATCAGGATACTTTGATATGAGAATTTTTTTTACACTCATTTGGTGTTACTTCCCATTACTCTCGTTACTCTGCACTCTTTATCTTTTTAAAACCATTTTAACCCTATAAAATTGTTAAATGGTGTCAAAAAATTATTTTTCCAATTTTAAGACAATTTTACACGATAAAATGTATAATTGAAAGACACCGCAACACTCTACTGTTTGTTAACATAGAACTTTCACAACTACATGAGCACTTATAGTGTGTTGGTTTCAAGGTTTCTTCTCCTTTGCATTAAATGATTTACAAAGAATTGTATGTGATCCGAGTGCAATTTTGGAAACATAGTTAGAATTAACTACCGCGTTCTCAAAGTATTGTCTGTTTTGGAATATGAAGTTTCGTCGCAGTTTTATCCTTAAAAACGCCCTCATAAATGGAGAGAGGAAGTAGTATTTAAACTACGTTTGACATCGATTAGTGAGCGATGTTGGACTATTGAGTATACCCAAACAAACTCTTGAGATGAGGAAAAGGGAAGTTGTTGTCCTCACAGACGACCCCAATGTTATCGCTAGTCCACAACATCGTTAGGATCAACTAGCGCGTTTTCGAAGTATTATCCGCATTGGAACGTGGAACTTTGTCACGATTTTATTCTTAAAAGACAAACGCATCGATCCATCGAGGAGTGGAAAGAGGAAATAGTATTTAAATTGTTTTGAACTCGAGTACTAAACGATGGTGGTAGTGACGGATCTTGATCAAAAGTTTTGAAGGGACCAAAATAATATTATTCTTTGATCATTAGATTGAGTTATTATTATAATGCTTAAAAAAACAACTGAATAATTGGACCATTAGATTGAATAATTAGTATAATGTTGTGAAGAAATATAATCTATCTTGTTTTCATATTCACGAATAGCTTTCCATTTATCATTTTTAAACCGTGAATTTATTCTTTCATTATTCATCAATATACATTCTTTTAAAAATTATATTAAAAAATAATTTATCATAATCTAATTAAAAATTGAGAAACGTAATTATTAAAAGAAAAATATATTATAGTTAAGTGACAATTAAAAATCGATTATGAAAAATTACATAATACATTATTTTTTATTCTATATTCATAAAAAATGAATATACAAAAGACTCATTAAATAAAAAATAATAATGATGTTAACTATTAAATTAATATATCATCATCATATAAGATATGAGAGAGTTACCTTTTTTTTCTTCCAAAAAAGAAGAGGACAAATGAGAAATAAAAAAAAAATAATGAGTTTGTGTCTAGCTTCCTTTATTTGTTTTTCAAAAAATAAAAGAAAAATATGCGAGAGTGAGAGATGAGTACAATTGGTGTAAAACTAACAAGAAAGTGAGAAAAAAAAAATAAAAAATATCTTAATAAATATTTTTAATTACTCTTTTGGTTTTTGTTTTCCTCTAAAAATGTTAAGTTGGTCTTCATATTTTTTTATACTCAATTTATTCTCGATTTTTGAAACACTGATATTTTGATGTTTGTTGGTACGAAATTGCACAACTTTTTTCAAAAATCTGGACCAAATAGAGATTAAAAAACTCGAAAGATCAACTTGAAATTTTTAGACAAAAATAAAGATCAAAAAATTAATTAAACCTAAATATTTTTATTCTTTATTATATTTAATTTTATGTTTTATTATCTATTAACATTAAATATTGCGCATTATAAAAGAAATAAAAATACAAACAATTTAATATCCATTAAACTTGCAAATGACATATAGGAATTCGGTGGATGATCAGCCAGACTTAGTTCCAAGTACTATAGATAGATTCAAGGAAGAAGACATAAAAGGGAGTTCATAGTACAAAGGAGATCAAATATAGAGTACGACAGATGGACTACGAAGAAATTATTAAACTGTGCTTTTTTCTATACGAGATTTTATGAATGAATAGTGTAAAGAAGAAAAATAATATATCCTCTTTAAAATCAAACGTAGAATGGATTATATATATATATATATATATATATATATATATAATAGAAATAATTAACAATAACACTATATAAACTAAATATTTATAAAAATACTAAAAAATAAAATAATAGGATTATTAATTAAATTAATAATAAAATTCTAATTTAATAATTAAATAAATTAATTTGAAATAATTTTATCATACTCTTTTATTTTAAATAATAACTTGAATTTTATTTTAATTTAATTTTAACTAATCATATTTTATTTTAAATTAATTTTAACAATGAAGTTAATAATAATAATAATAATAATAGAAATTAATTTATATCTAAATAATATAAAAATAATAATAATATAACTACAAAAATAATTTTATCATCTTACAATTTTATCTATTAAAATAATTATTTTATTATTCATATCTTTCATAAATTTTCTTTTCATTTCTTTATAAATTTTTGCTATTTTTCTTTATTCAAAATAACCTCATTTTTACTTACTTATCTTTGTTCTCAAATCTATCTATCAAATTTATCCAAAATACAAACACAGCAAGCAATTCGAGGATTTCCAAATAAAAGATTGATGAATAACTGACCACTTTTTGTTATCTGCTAAATTGATGTCTCGTTTGTGAACAATTTCATTTGCTTCATCATACAACTTGAGATAAACCAAACAATACTTTTAAAAAATTACACTTTTCTAGCAGAAGAAAGGCAACCACAGCACAGCTGAAACAAATAAATTCATATGGGCCTTGGCTTAAATGGGCTTACCATTACACCATTTGTCACGCATGTTGCATTCGACCGGACCAGAATTTAGGTACATTTACGAACGAAATTCATCGAATCCTTACTCTTTTGTCTTCTCTTTGGATAGTGGAGCGGGTAGAGTTTGGAGAGGATGTCGATCACGCGAAGAAAAAAGAGAAAACAAAAATGAACACAACGATTCAGGTCACATTTTATTAGAAAGAAAAATGGATGAAAAAAGAAGAAGAAGAATAAGATAAAAACATACAAGTTATAGAGATAGAGAGTACCCAAATCACGTAAAATAAAGCAAGAAGTCAGGGATAACGATTAATTATTTGTGTCACATACACGTCCTCGTCCAAAACAATAGTAGAGCTTCAAAAGTTAGCTTGGACACACAAGTTGTATTCAATATATAGTTAAAATTTTGTCTTGGCAATACTTAACATAAGTGGTCATGGCGAAATCTAAAGCGTTGGATTGCACATTTTTCGTATAAAGCGGTGGCCACATCCAGTTTACCATTGATTCCAGGCTCTACTCCAATAGTGGCTTCTTAGGACCACCACGCTCAGTGCTAGTCCCTTTCTCCATTCATATAATTGTACTTACCACAAAATTATTATCCCATCTTTTTCTTTTCCTCAAATACCTCATAACATCCTTCCCCTGATTCCACCGCCCTTTATTTCCAAAAACCACCGCGTCAAACTATAATCATTTCTTCCGTGTGCAACTTTTTTTTCCTCACATATAGGGAAACAAAACCAATCTTCCCACACCCCACTCAATCCATATACATTCATCCCTATATTACAATTTCTTTTTTGGAACACGTGCCTCGTCCTAATCTCTACAGATTAACCACATTGGTCGAAATCGCTATAGTTTCTGTCTGTATATATATTCGTGGTTCTGTGTAGCCTCATCTCACTTCAATCAAAGTGTTTGATCCCATAATACAACAGAAGTGAAAAATGGTGGTGGCAGAGTTGAGAGGAGGAATGAAGAGTTTGGGCTACCATGTTATCACCGGGCGTTGGTTCATGCTGTTTGCATCTTTACTTATCATGTCTGTTGCTGGGGCAACCTATATGTTCGGAGCATACTCTAACGAGGTTAAAACCTCTTTGGGGTACGACCAGTCCACTCTAAACTTGATCAGCTTCTTCAAAGACCTAGGTGCCAACGTTGGAGTCATATCTGGGTTGGTCAACGAGGTAACACCACCCTGGGTGGTACTCTCAATAGGGGTTCTTATGAACTTCTTTGGCTACTTCATGATATGGCTTGCAGTCTCTGGCCGCATTGCCAAGCCCCAGCTTTGGAAAATGTGTCTCTACATTTGCATCGGCGCAAATTCTCAAACCTTTGCCAACACTGGTGCTTTGGTCACATGTGTGAAGAACTTCCCAGGAAGCCGAGGTAGTCTTTTAGGCCTACTCAAAGGTTACGTTGGTCTAAGTGGTGCCATCATCACACAGCTCTACCATGCCTTCTACGGTGATCACAACCCTCAGGCCCTTATCTTACTCATTGCGTGGCTCCCTGCCGCTGTTTCCTTCCTTTTCCTTCCAACAATTCGGATATTCAACACAGTCCACCAGCCTAAGAACAACAGAGTTTTCTACCACCTTCTATATATTTCACTTTTCCTTGCAGGGTTTCTCATGGTTTTGATCCTCGTACAAAACAAGCTTAGTTTCTCAAGGATTGAGTACACAGTCGATGGCCTTGTTGTTCTCTCCTTTCTTCTTCTCCCACTCGCTGTGGTATTCAGAGAGGAGGTAAACCATTTAAAAGCCAAAACGCAAGGTTTGACCGATTCAGCACCCGAGTTGAAAGTAGTCACTGAAGTTACTCCACCTCAAATCATCGACCAAGAAGGGCTACCAAACACCACAAGTTCACATGAGAAAAGTTCATGTTTTAGGAACATACTCAACCCCCCTAAGAGGGGAGAAGACTACACCATTTTGCAAGCACTTTTCAGTGTGGACATGCTGACTTTGTTCGTTGCAACAACGTTCGGTGCTGGCGGAACATTAACAGCCATAGACAATCTAGGACAGATTGGACACTCATTGGGTTACCCGAGTAAAAGCACGACAACCTTTGTGTCCTTGGTGAGCATATGGAACTACCTAGGAAGAGTAGCTGCTGGTTATGCCTCTGAAGTCCTCTTAGCCAAATACAAAGTCCCTCGTCCCTACATGGTCACTCTAGTTTTGCTTCTCTCTTGTGTGGGGCATATTCTGATAGCCCTTGGCATCCCAAACTCTCTCTACTTGTCTTCGGTGATTATTGGGTTTTGTTTTGGAGCTCAATGGCCACTGATGTTTGCAATTATATCAGAAATATTTGGCCTTAAATACTACTCCACGTTATACAACTTAGGAGGCGCGGCAAGCCCTGTTGGATCTTACATTCTAAACGTGAAAGTGGCTGGTGTTTTGTATGATAAAGAGGCTCTGAAACAGTTGAAGGCCAAAGGACTCACGAGAGAAGCAGGGAAGGACTTAACTTGCGTAGGAGTGCAATGCTACAGAATGGCTTTTATCATAATCACAGCTTCAACGTTGGTTGCGTGTTTAGCCTCGTTCATCTTGGCGCTGAGGACAAGAAAATTTTACAAAGGGGATATCTATAGAAAGTTTAGAACGGAACATGAAACAACAGAGAATGAGACGGAGATTACAAAGAATGGTGTTCGATGTTCTGGTTGAAATAGAAGGACACTCAAGGAACCAGAGAAAAACTATATAGAAAGAATGTGTTTAAGTTTAGTTGCAGTAAATGCATGGCTTTTTGTTGTACATTAATAAGTTTGGTTCTGTAGAATTAGTAAATGGTATAAGAAGCGTTAATACTTAGAGCATTTTCATCAGAGGAAAGAACTGCATGTTAATATTTTTCTCTCACGCCAAATTTATATGGGTGAAAAGGGAGAAGTTATCGTAAGATTTCAGGATAATTATTACATCTTTAAAATTCCCCTCAATATTTACCTTTCAAAAGTTCCTCAAGAAGCATAAGTTTTGGTAGAAACAAGACTAATTTTGAATCATATACAATAGTTTTTTTATATAATATATATACACGCATTTAATGACAAGCACAAGAGATCACAAAAAAATTACATGATTCAAATTTATTCATCTCACTCTTTCAGTTCTCACAAGTTACTGTTTAGTTACATTACAGATCATATGATCTCAACCAATCTAAACATGACATTGTTAACTATTTCCACCATAAATATATACAATTACATTAAAGTCATAAAGTTATGTTTTTAATTATTGTGTTCCTCATCAAAAGAGACCCACAAGTGGACCACTTGATAACTACATTACATTCATCTTATGAAGATAAAGTTGAACTAATTAATTTTATATTCACTTTTAGGTCTTCAATCTCCTTGCTTTTCCAATTCTTGTAATTTATTAGTATATAACTAATTGCTGCCGCAAAAATGTATACCCCATTAACAAATGCATCCACATTGATTTGGCATTCGTTGAATCCTTAAGATTTGTTTTAACACGTGGTCCATGAATAAATAAGATTATATGTCATTTCAAACCAAAACGAAATACAGTAGTGAACGAGAACCACATACGTATCTCTCTTTGTATATATACATATACCTATCGGCGTGACAGTGGAAAAGGTGACGAAGACAAAGTGGAATGGCCTTGGTAGAGCAACCTTAATTCACAGCCACATGAAGATAGTAGTGGTGAAGACTGGTACGTGCCAAAGATGAATATTGATCCAGAAACATAACGTGGGTGGGACCAAACCCTTTTCGTCATTCGTGACTGTGTTCACGACAATTCATTCATTCAATCATGTCAACCCCTACGTACCACAAACCAGAATGTTTTGTCAACAATAAAACGTTTACGTGTATATCATGAACATTCCTTTTAGTAAGTAATAAGTCAGAAACGCTAGTGAACAAAACCTAAGTGACTTCCCTTGTCAAGGAATCTAGGTTAGTTCGTTTGAACCTGTAAACGCTAATAACTCAATTCATTAAGCAAAACAGTGTGATAGTAAATTTATTTGTTAAATAGATTTGATTATTGAACAATCTTCAACACATTGAGCACATTTTAAAGAAGCAAAGCTGGACAATGTTATGATGAAATAACAACAAAATGGCATTAGACCTTTTTGGTATAACGTGATACATTTGTAATGGTATTACGAGGAATAATAATTACAAGAAAATTATCTATTAACTATAAATTTTAATAACAAAAAAATATTAATAATTATAGTGATCAATTTATATATTAATATATAAAATAAAAAATTATAAGATACTAAAATAGTAATTAATATAAATAAAAAATTATAATAGGTCTTTAAATTGGTTTCTAAAATCCTTAAAATGATGCATATATATATATATATATATATATATATATATATATATATATATATATATAAAAATCAACAAATATTAATCAGAGATCCAACAATTATAATAACAATAAAAAATAAATAAATGAGGAAAGAATAGAAGAAACCTGGGTTGAGACACGCATGATGTTATCCTTAAGAGAAAAAATGTCCCCACTACACATAGTAATACAAATATTATGTTTTTCAAATCATATGCATTTCTCTCTCAAGATACAATAACCCGTCAAATCAATCGAGTGCAGCGAAGGATCCCCAAACCTTATGAACATCAATGTCTTAAAGATAATGTTGAGAAGGGAAGAAAAACACTTCGAAGAAAACTCTAGTGTTTGTGGTTGTTTTGTTGTGTCTTTCTCCATGCACCTAGGTGTTATTTATAAATAGAAAAGGTAGACACAAAGTAAATTATAATAAAAAATATAGTCGTTAACCATAAATCACATTAACCCATAAGAATATGAAAACTTTAGTAACGGTAGAATTTTTATTTTTATTATTTATTTTTTAAATTATAATAAAATATTTTCAACACGGATAGTGCCTACCCACAATCCGATCCACACAAAAAAAATGCACTCGCTACCTACCTTGCTACATGTGTAGGTTACCTGCCTATTTAAAAAATATTTGTGGGTATTTAAAAATCCGCGAGTACGGGTGGATACTCGCAAATATTTAAAAATATATATTTTATAAATTTTAAAATTAAAATTAAATAAAATTACAAAAAAATGTAAAATTAAATTAAATATAAATTTAAGTTAAATTTAATCTAATAAAAAATAAATTAAAATTTAATTTTAATTTAATCTAACTTAATAAAACATAATTTTAATTTTAATTTTAATTTTTTGCGGGTAAAGGGTACCCACGAGTACAGATAGTAAGATACCTGCACCTAACCCGTTTATAAACGGGTATTAAAATACTTGCTATTCGCAAGTAACAAATACTTGTGGGTACCAACTGTACGCAACATATTTTATCTACGGATACCCGTGAACACGAGTATTTTTTCCATCCTTAGATAAAGTCACACATGATAAGGTGGAAAGCATGAGAGCACATTGATCACAAAGGAAGATCACCTTTGAAATAGAAAAAAAGGTGTTGTTTCTAATCAAAATGCTTTGTTAGCACAAGAATGACATGAGTAGATTTTGACGTTATAATATAAAGCTATTTGCGATGTCAAAAAAATATTATGTATAGGATAATTATGTAAATTTTTGTATATGGGTTAAGACACCCCAAAGTGTCCTATTATCTATATATTTACCGATAAAAAATAAGTATTGATTTCTAATATTTAGCTATCATGATTTTGACTATAAAAGGAGTTAGTTTATAAATTGATCATTAAATTTAATTATAAAAAAATTAGTTTCTAATTAATTAAAAATTAATTTGACGACCAATTAAAATTTTTTATTTTTACTAATAAAACTAACAATTTTTAATCACTCAAATTAGTTATTATTTAAAAATTTTGTTGTGGTAAATGAACTATACTAATGAATTATTAATGAAGGGTATTCAGGAAATGTGAAGAAACATCAAAAGAAAACATTTAGGGAAAAGGCAAGAGATTTACAAGAATATTGTTGACATGTTAAGAGAGTTACAAAAGTTCGGTGAAGGAAAATTGTCAATTTTTTATGAGTATATATAATGTGGAAGTATATGGTGAAGTTTTGAACACAAGAGTAAAATATTTTGCGAGAAAATAGTAAAAATTAGCGTGTAAAATATTGTGAAAGATTTTCGAGCACTTAACAAGAAAATGGAATTGTTGTTTGTTAAATTATATTTTATAACTGTTTGGTAAATTTTTATTGACGTTCAAATATGATTTTAAAATAAGTAGTTGACTCTAAAAGATTTGCTTCCAATGAAAAGTGCAAAAACATAAAAAATAATTCTCTATGAATTATTTATCTCTCACTATGTTTCCTAAGGATTGTTTTCACTTCTCTATCTGAATGTTTGTTTAAATATTATTCATTTATTAATATTAAAATGTAACATTTTGTCAAGAAAGGTTCTTATTAGTAAAATCATTAATTTAATGAATGGTTTAAAATTTTAATAAATACTTAATTCCCTTAAGGTATTAATTTAAAAAGAGTATATTAATTTTTTATACGTGTTTATTTATGACTGGTGGTATCGAGTCTCTCTATGTGTCTCTTAAATTTAATTAAATTTATGTGACAAATATTAAATTAAACATTGTTATGTCATTAATATTTCTAACCTTTTCTATATTTAGAATGTCATGAATTTAAAAGACTAATAATAATTAGAAGAAAATAACAATAATGTCATTATTGGACCAAAACCATATTTAAACAAATAAAAAAAAAAACTAATCAATTGAGAATTTTATATGACGTTTCATTGAACGATAATTAAACTGCATGACCTGGCCAGTTAAGATGAAAAGAATTTTTTTCGTCGATGTGAATTTAGTAAACAATTTAATTTATGAATATTATTAATCTAAAATATTTAATAATAAAAAATGTGATTATTTTAATTTCCCAAGAAAAAGTAAAAACCTTTTCTTATGAAGTGGTACTGTGGTAGTTTTTACTAAATATCTACATAAAATATTTTACATTATCAACATATGTAAATTAATAATTTAGATTTACAAAAAATGGGGAAGAGAAATATTTTTTTGCAGTCATAATTAATAACTAATTACAAAAGACAATGTGATCTGGAAATAAATTACCATGAGATAGAATATGCAAAATGCAATTATGTGGATGAAATAATAATGTGAATGAATGAATAAAGTTGCAATTTCAATTTGCAAAGAATAGCACTGAAGCAATTATAACCTATTTCGGTCGGCATTTCTCCCAACCAAACGCACCTTCCTTCCATCAAACTTCCCTTTCCTCTCATTTCATTACAACATTTATTCAAAATTCGATCATTACATCCTTTCAATTTCATATCTTTATTTTATTCACTACTTCCCTCATTTTCCATGAAATAGGGGGACATGCTTCTCATGATTTTTTGTTTCAGTTTTTTTAACATTAAATATATCTTTTTTGTGAGAGACACATTTTTTTGGTTAAATTTATTTTAATTTGTAATAAAACTTTTATGATCCTACATGTCAGTACTCGTTTTTATGCTAACTCTCAGGTTGCCAAAAATGGTAGGTCACGATCGCAGTTGGATCATTATCATCTCTGTCCTTAAACTTTCAAAACACAAAGCATATGATCTTATGATCCCACTTGAGAAGAAGATTTAAATTTATTATTAATTCGATTTGTTTTTCCAAAATTTTAATTGGGCCTTCAAATTTTAATTCCTCTTGATTTTCATTTTTCTAAATATGTTTTAATTTGAATTCTTTTTAATGCAATATTAAGACATTAGTTTCATATTACATATCCTGATTTTTGTTTATTATTTATTATTATTTTATTTCTTTTAAATAACTTTCACGTATCAAATTAGGATTTTATCATGTGTCAGTTTCTTGTTTTTCTATTTTTCTTTTTTTTTTTATTTTAATTTAAAAAAATGTCATTGTCAAATTAAGATTCTGTTTCGACTCACGTGTCATTATTATTACGAAAAATTTTGATTTGGTCTCTTTATTTGTTATGTTGATAAGTGATAGAATTTAAAAAAAATAATAGCTAAGACCTGACATTTTTTTAATTAAAAAATTTAAAATAATCAAGAGTTAACATGTGATATAAAATTAACGTCGTGAGTGTTACACTAACAAAAATACCAATTTGGAACACATTTTAAAAAATAAGGATCCATTTAAAATGACTTAAAATATGATAACTTAATTGAGATTTTGGAAAAAAAACAAAGACATTCCAATGATTTAATTTTTATTTTTTTTAACAAGAACCAACCGTGTAAAAAATCATATAAAAGCGTGACAATTTAACCTGATTTTGTATAATATAATAATGTAAAGAAAAACATATTTATAATTTGTTTCAAAAATAAATGTTACATATGTTTTTGTCCTTAATTTTAAATGAAAATTGAAATTAATCTTATTTTTTTAAAATTTAGGTAAAATTTAGTTCATAACTTTAGAGATGTGTGTCTTTTTAATAAGATCTTATTAAGTTTATTTGAGATTTCAAATGCATTTATTAACTAATATTGAAGCGAAAATATATCAAATGGTATAAACAACTCAAATATTACCGTGAAACACATTTAAAACACAAAATAAACTTAATAAAATTTGGTTATCCACGCATTTCAGTATTTGGAAGTCTATATTGAGCAATATTTTCGAAGAGAACCTAATTTTAATTTTCACCTAAAGTTAATGAATAAAAAACATATTTAACAAAAAAATCAACAAAATTTTAAAATAAAAAAACTAACTTATATACAAATTAAAACAATATTTTTTTAAATTAATAAAAAAGTTATATGTATATGCTAATTTTAATTCATGATTTTCTTTTTAAAATTCTTGTAAGTATTTTTCCCAATTAAATACTTCTTTATACGTAATACAATCTCTTGTCCATTTAAGTTTTTATAATATATAAAAAATAACTTACTTCCCATACATAAAAAAAAAAAACATTACCTTTACAGTTATAAAAATACACTATTATACAAAAATTAGAATATATATAAACTCGCTTCAGTCTTATATAATTCCTTAATTATAAATTTTCAATATTGATACTATTATTTTTGAATATATATTTTATACATTACACTTATAAGAAACATTGTAAATTACTATCACTTCATTTATGTTACTAATATAATTTATCTTGTTAGTAATATATGTCTTTTAACTTGTTATGTTTTTTTTTTTCTATTTAAATTTTAATGTTCTTTTAATTGATTAATAAATAAAAAGAATATTGTATTATAATTTAAATAATTTTTTTGTATTATCTAATGACAGATCACTTCATTTTTTACATAGTAAAATGGAATAGATTAAAACAGATTGATTGAGCATGTCAAAACGGGTCGAATTGATCGGTTTTGTCAAACTATTATATATGTGATATTTTTGTTTTAGTTATATTTTAATATCAGAAATTTTTTCAACATTTATTTTACATTATACCTCATTATTTTTTATTTTCATTTTTTCTTTAAAAATATATTTAAAGTTATTTTTTTACACTCCCATCAATATTGTGAAATAGTATGTAAATGATGTTAAACTACGTGAAATGGAAGTTTTATTTTTGTAATGACCATCCAACAGTAGGAAAAAATGAGCACAAAGTTTAGTTAATGAGTTTATTTTATTAGGTGGATATACATACATGAGTATAATTCATTAGTAGTGAAATTTGATGGTGAAAAGATAACCTTTATTGCACATACATGAGTATTAATACTTAAACCTTGTGAAATGTGATGAATTATATATACACGTGCAATTTTTGCACAATGCAATTTTCACGTACTTTGGTTTAATGTAATATAAATACAGATAGATTAACTAAATTACATTGTAATTGGTTATCTATATTCATTTATCACCTTTATTAGGATAGGATATTGCAAGGATCATATATATAAAATCATATGTTTATGGTATGAATTTTAAAAATTCATTACTAGAGTATCATAAAATATTTACCACCTTAGATCATTTTTTTTTTCTGATTTCAAAATATCAACAATCAAGTAAAAAAACTAAAAAATCAAATAAAAAATGAAAGTGTAAATCTTATAAAACCATTCCAAATAAAAATTGCAAAAAATATCTTCAAATTTATGACACATTGATACTAAAAAAGAAAACAAATTAAAACCTCATAATATAACCTTAAATAATTTTTCTTTCTCACATTATCACAAAGAAAAAACTAATTTATATTCTCAAACTAATACACATAATTATTAATTAAGACACTAATATTTAATTAATTATTAAGTTTAAATGTCTAAACTGATAGATGTTTAAATGATAAAATTGTGGTTTATTTCTTAAATAAAATGTTTCCAACATAATGAAAAAAGAAATATTAGTTATGTAACAATAATACATCATTATAATAATTATATTATTAAATTATACCTTACTTTTGCAAATTAAAAGAATTTTAAAACTGCCTAATGAAAGCTAAACAAATTACAAATTTTTTGTTTAAATTTAATGTCATATATTTTCTTCTGTGTGGCATTATACTCAAGTTGAATAAAATCAAACTGCATATACATGTTTAATTTATATTTTATTCGAACTATCTTTCTTTTTTTTAAGAAAACACAAATAAAACTATATTACAAACACCTCGAATTATCAAAACTGGTGTCCTTTATTTTTTGTCTTCAGCATCCCTAATTAATCTTAATTATGATTTATTATCGTTTAACACGGACCTCGTTATAATTTGTATTTTACATTACCATCATAATAGTGTTATTTTATTGCTAACTCTAGTCACTCTTGTCCTATTCTTAGTACAATAAATTTTATCACTGAGAAAATGTACGGTAAAATGTGAGATATGTGTAGTAAATAGGTTGAAATTAGCACTTTACAACACGTGGTACCCATACAACACTCTCAATAGTTTGAATTACAACAATTAAAAAAAAAATGATTTAGAGAAATGTTTTGATAATCATGATTTGTAAGATGTGAAAATAAAGAAACATTATTTTTAGGTCAAAGAAGGTTGATACAAAAGAGATTTTCTGTTCAGTTTAATTAAATGTCTGAACCTGGTAAACAAACAAAACTTTTAAAGTAAAACTATCATATTCTGATTGGTGTTTGAGTCCAACTCAGTGCATAAAAATCATATATTGATTCAGAGTGAATGTTTTCTTATTTGTGTTTAATATATGTAGGTACAAATACAGACAAAGACATGAAGAAAAATAACCTTGTAAGTCACATCAAATGGTTTAAAGAGCAAGTGACAACTCTTTTAATATCTGTGGAAGTCAAGCTAAATGTCATCTTTTGTAAGGCATGGTTTAGTACAACTGGAGTTGGGTAATAAATGCAGAGATACTAAAATTGAATGGATAAAAGTCATATGTTGATTCAGAGGGAATGTTTTTTTGTTTGTGTTTAATATATGCAGGTACAAATACAGATAAAAACAGGGGAAAAAAAGAATCTAGTAAGTCACATCAAATGGTCTAAACAACAAGTGACAACTCTTATGATATCTGTGGAAGTCAAGCTAAATGTCATCTTTTGTAAGACATATTTCAATACAATTGAAGTGAAGTAATAGGTGCAGAGATATTATAACTGAATGGATTTTTTGTTTGTAAGAGATAGAGACAACATTTTTTTTTCAGTTTTGCCTTGCATGAGTTAAATAATCTCTATGTTTGTATTTTTAGTTTTTTTTTTGTTTGAAAAAGGATTTGGACATCCCAAATACACATTTTGTTCAATTAATTTTTTATTATTGATAAAATAAAAATCATCAAGCAAATGTAAATAATTAGTGATCAATATATTGAATTTAATTTTTGTACCAAATTCATCAAAGTGAGTTTTAGAAGAAATTTTAACTAAAATAAAGAAATTGAAAAATTGTTTTAATTTTTGAAAATTAAATCCGCACCAAATTGAAAACATATATTTATAGGAGCAAAGCTTTCACGGTTAATGTAAAATTCGTCCATTAATATCTCATATATACTTTCTAAATCTTTCATAGTAGATGAATCACAATGAGTTCATCAACTGAACTAATCAAATAGTATCTTAAGTTTATTTTTAACATAATTATGACAAAAAATTTCAATAACATTAGCATAATATATTTTAAGATTTATGGAGAGTATAACAATTTGTTTGTGACAATATTTTAATGGTTTTCACCGGAATTAGCAGAAAGTAAGTTAATGGAAGGTGTTCATTGAAAAAAAAAAGAAAAAGAAATGTATAGTGTAAGATGCATAGAGTGAGAAACATATATAAAAGTGAGAAAAAAAAAAAAAAAAAAAAAAAAAATACAAACCTAT
>Ga0214544_1000645_pt1 | contig 66126 bp, 40 predicted proteins | sample CNSS3metaG_FD_160074 | JGI IMG/M metagenome (GOLD analysis project Ga0214544, IMG submission 160074) | Root nodule microbial communities from cowpea collected in UCLA plant growth center, Los Angeles, California, USA - CNSS3 | ecosystem: Host-associated > Plants > Roots > Nodule | place: USA... | reverse complement strand
AAAATTAAAGTATGATTGTAATGAGTTAGAAAATAAAAAATAATTAGATAAAATATATCGAAATAGTATTCTACATGATGCAAATAAACAAAAAATAAAAATATTAAAAAATTAACAAATTAACAAATGTGTATCTTATAAACAATTTGGAGACTATTGAAAGGAATCGCACAAAGGAAAACAAATATATAATTAAGGGTATGATAAGATGAAAATCTTAGAGATCTAAGAAAACTTTTCAAATATCAACATATATACTCAATGGTTAAGAAATAACAAAAATTGTTTCAGCGAAACAAAAAAGTTCTTCAAATAAAACAAAAATTAATAATAATAAGTGATTTTTTATATATATTACCTAGTAAATAAAATGTTTATGTTATTAAACACTTAAATTGAGAGTATTAAACATTCTCATGTGAATGAAAAATGCAATAAATAAAAATATTAAAAAATAATAGAAATATTCAAATGTTAGAAATAATTTTTTTTTAATTGATATACATCATTCTAACATAATTACATAAGGGTTATGATAAGATAAAAAATATATTGGAGATGCAAATGAGTTTCATAACAAACTAAATAATTAAAAGAAATAAAAAATAGAATATAAATATATATATATATATATATATGGTTACTTAATTAAATAATTAAAAAAAATAAAAAATAGAATATAAATATGTATATATATATGTGTATATATATATATATATATATAAATATATATATATATATATGTATATATATATATATATATATATATATATATATATATATTTATATATGGTTACTTAATTAATTGTAAATATTTTAATAATTTAAACGAGGATGGAGATATGGCGGGGACGGGTATTATGGCGGGGATATGTATATCCCCATCCCCATCCCCATACCCAATTGAAAAAATCGGGGATTTCCCATACCCATACCCATACCCAGTCAATGCGGGGATTCCCCGTCAAAACGGGGACGGGTTCGGATAATACCCACGGGGACGGGTTTATTTGCCATCTCTAATCATATCCTTAATTATACATTCATTTTCCTTTGTGCGATTTCTTTCAATAGTTTCTCAAATTGTTTCTAAGACATGCATTTGTTAATTTTTTAATATTTTTATTGTTTATTTTCATCATGTAAAATACTATTTTAATATATTTTATCTAATTATTTTTTATTTTCTAACTCATTATATCAATCATATTGTAGTTTTTCACTATAATTGTATAAATAACTTTTATTTACTACAATATCAAAATTTAATGTAATTGCCATGAATATTTTTTTATCACCATCCAACATATATTGGAATTCAAAAGATACAATATCCATGTTAAATTTTTTTTATTATGTTTATTATTTGTTATTTGTGTTATTTTGATTAAGTGATGTATTATCATTTTTATTAGTGTATAAAAAAAGAGATTCATTAAAATTTAAAAAATTGAAGTAAATAGATATTTAAAATATATTTTAATTTGAATATTTTTTTTCCTTTAAATTTTTTTAAAAATATATTTAAATTTTATCAACTAGGTTTCATTAATGTTTGCAGTTTGCAAATTTAATAAATGTTTTAGTTCTCATGAAATTTTATTTGGTATTCCAATCTAAAATGTAAAAAATTATAATTTATTTCAAAGTATTTGATATTGAATAAACAACCATCCTCCTAATATTGAATATTTGATAATATTATGTTTCCTTTACCGTAATTTTTTATTATTTTATAAAAAATAATTAAAATTTATATTGAAGTAGTAAGGAAACGGGTATTGGTACGAGATTATACCCGTTACCCGGTGGGGATGGGGATGGGATAAAACTATGATACTCGTTGGGTTTGGGTATGGGGATGGGGATGAATTTTTTTTACGGGGATGTGTATGAGATAGTGAAACCCGTCTCCGCCCCGCCCCATTGCCATTCTTATCTCTCACTTAAGACCAAATTTATTATTTATATAAATGTTATATTGATATTTGTTATTAAAAATGACTTACAAAATTAATTACTCATATTTATATTAAAATTTAATAGTAAAAGTCATAAATGAGGTCATAACATATTACATTTTTTCTTAATTGTTAATTCATGTTTTGTTATTCATGACTTTTACCACTAAGCTTTAATATAAATATCAATACTTAACTTTGTAAGTCATTTTTTAATAACAAATACCAATATAACATTTATATAAATAATAAATTTTGTATTAAGAGAGATACAATATTTATCTATTTTGAAAAAAATATTTAGACTAAATTGAAACAAATATAGTGGGGACTAAATTGAAACAAATAAACAGAACTATATTGTAACAAATAAACATATTTGAGGATTAAATTGATATCAAGACAATGACACTTGGAAGGGACACACGTGGCAATACCTTGCAATGTGACATTGACAATGCCACATGTTACACCAAGGATCTGACACATGACAAAAAAAATTCAAAAGAAAAAAAAAACAGAGATTGATACATGACATGCCGTTAACAGTGTTAATAGTTTTTTTTTTTTAAATGGACCTAGTGGGTACCAAACTGAAATTTCTGAACGAAAGTGAGTATCAATCGACTCATTAAACCTAATAATTAAGATTTTTCTAAACTAAACTTCATAAATATATTACTCGTTACTAGATTGCATTTCCAAACATATATTTAAGTTGAAAAATCCTTAGATAGCTAAAGACTTACGGTTTAGAAATTAAAAAGTGAAAAATAATTAATTAGATTAATTACTTCAACTTTTATATATATATATATATATATATATATATATATATATATATATATATATATATATAATTAAAGAATGGTAATATTTTTTGTGATTGTTAACATTGTCATAAATGTGGTCTTTTGAAGCCTTCGGATTGATAATGATTGATGAAAGTTTGTTGTGATCTTCTATCATTTGACATCCACCATTTTTATCTTGCCTTGTGGATTTTCACCTATTCTCTTTATACTAATTACTTAATCAGTATCAATGCAATACATTAGACAGGAGTGACAGAATTATACTCTTTCAAGTATTTTTTACACACTTGTTTTTAATAATTAATTAAAATCTCGTAAAACTTATAAAATAAAGAAGAAACATGTATTAAATGAAGGAGGGTCACAGAAGTTTATAATTCTCAGTAAATAATTGTAATAGATAGTAAAAAGTTTGTTTAAAGAAACGAAAAGAAGTTGTGATTAAGAAATGAAATGATATTGGCTTGATGTGCAAGCCAAGTAAAGATACAGCACTTGGCTTCAAAGTATCAAATATTTCCCATCACACTAATCACATTGCCCCACTAGGCACTACCCTATCTCAATAAAAAATACACACATTATCATTGTTTTACATATATGCTTCCAACCACTACACCTTATAGCCTTTATTATTTGGGTCAATAATGAAACTCAAAAGATTATTAGCTTTTTGCCACTGCCGTCTACAACCTCTATTTGTATTTCTGATCTACCATGGCCAATTTCATACATTCATATAGTAATGGAGTACTCTATTATACACAAATTTTTCATCTTGGGTTTTCTTTGTCTTTATCTCTCTTCACAAGTGTGTTTGATTAAGTGTGTTCAAAGCTAAATTTAAATTGATAGAAAAAAATTGACAACCCTATAAAATAGAATTTTTTTACCTCAATTTAAACATTTTTTTTTCTTTTCAGAATAATGTTGTTCCAATTTATTTGTATAGAAATTTGAAACTAATTTAAATGAATGGAATCATACTTAATTATTTAAATATTATTATACTATTTATTATTATATTTATATGTGATATATATGTGTTGGTTTTCAAATGCGTTTTTATCAAATCTCACGAGTAATATGAATAAGGGAGTAGAAGACAATTATAATAAAATTGAATAATTTGATTTGAGAGTGATTATCATAATTTAATAGTCTCTTAGTATATGAAGACTCGGGTAATTACGTAACATTAGAAGGCTCACAATTAAAAAAAAATTAAAATGTTTGTAATTTTTGTTAAAAAGATTGTTTGAGAAAATTTACAATATTTGTCAAAAATATTATATGAGATAATTTGCAGTTTTTATTAGAAAAATATTTTAATTCATGCCAAAAAAAACATAATTTGACGTTTTTACCAAAGTAATTGCATGTTAAATAATAATATTATTGATGAGTACGTGGATATAACCGAGAATTTGGAGACAAATATGATATTTTTAATTTGATATGTGTAAATAAATATATATGATGAAAGAATAACTATATTTTAATATATAAATGAGTTAAAAATCTGTCCTAATAACATAAATATTATATTATTATAGTTTTGGACAATAAAATAATAAAACAGAAGGAAATATTATTAAAAGTAAACAAAAACACGATAATTATTTTAATATTTATATTTTGAATTTTATACATATTTATAAAAAATAATTCTTATAAGTTATACAGTATTTATATCTTAATAAATAAATATAATACATATTTTAATAAAAAAATTTATATGATAAAATTGAAAATGACCTAAACCATTACTAATTGATTTAGTTTTGCTATTTTTTTAATATTTAAACGAAACAAAGCATACATAAATTTTATTTTTATGTTCAATTAAAATATATTTTGAATTAACATTGCAACCAAACTGCATGAAAAGTGACACTCCTTTAGTCTATTTCTTCTTCAGTGATTGCAATTTCTTAATTAAAAAAATTGACACCAAGACTAAAAAAAAAAAAACAACACCAGAAAGAAAAATCAACCCATAATCTTTCCTTCTTGTTTTGCCAAGAAATCCAGGAAACGACATGTAATCAATCATAGAGATGGTATAATTAATTATGTGTGTTTAATACTTCTTATTATTATTTTTTATTTTATAAATAATTTAAAAAAAATATTAAAATAATAAATAAATAAAAATAATTAACTTAAAAGATTAATTCTGTATATTGTTATTTTAAAATTTAACTTTCCTATATATTAAAAATTTGATAATAACCTTTTACTTTTCCACATTTTTAATTTTAATTTATACTTTTAAAAATTGATAGCTTATATGAATTATTTCTATACTTTTACTTTATAAATTGATAATATTAATAATATCTATTACAATTTCTTTTATTTCAATCTACTTACCTTTTTAATTCAAATAACTTTGTTCTTTATTTTTTATTTTTTTTACTCCTTCAAATTACTCTTTCAAATAAAATTTATTACTTTATTCTACGTTAGTTCAGTGAAAACTTTTTATATTGATTATAAAAAATACTATATTGATTCTGAAACCGTAATAAATATGGTCGATATAAAAACCAATTTCGATGTCATTTCAAAATCCATAATTGAAAATCAACTTAGAGAATAAAATATTTTATGATAAAAGTGATTTTCTGTAATAATTGTGGTCATAATTGACATAGAAAATACTATTTTCTTTTAATTATAATTTTATTTGTTTCTCAATCCATATAATAAAATTCGAATATATATTTAACAAATCAGACCAAAATTGCAACACAAAAATTAAGATTCAATTTCAATCCTAATATATATATATATATATATATATATATATATATAATAAGGAAGAATGAATCGGTATATATCGGTTTTTCACCTTGTAAAAATTCGAATTAAACACAAAAAAGTGATTGAGTTTGTTTTAATTTAAAGAGTTAACTAGGTTTTTCATTCTTAAATATTAATAAAAATTAGAACTAGATCTATTTTAAAATTTTAGATTAATTTAATCTTTAAATTTTTTAAAAGATTACATAAATTTAATTTTTTTAATTAAAATTTATGAAATTTATTTATAGTTTTAAACACATTTTTTAATTAATATAAAAGTAAAATATATTAAATAGTACAAACAAATCAATTATCGTCATGAAATAATGTTTGAAATAACAATTAAATTTAACGAATTAAAATACATATTTTTTAAATTAAAAAATTAAATTAGATCAAAATTAAATAAAAAAACTAATCTAAATTTCAAATTAAAATTAAAAAACCAAAAATATTTAATACTAGTTTAATCTAACATTTCCTTACTAAAACACGTAAGATGTGATTAGGTTTACCCCAAATTATTTCTGGCACTGCAATTGTGTGACCCACGGAATAGTTACACATACCTCGTACAGTGGATGCCACTAGAGATGCATTGGAGTGGTTATTACTCTCTTTCTCAAGAACATCATGCCATTGTTGATATTGAGTGATGCATTTATGACGTCTATGCAACATAATTATGAAACCTATAAACTATACACTTTCTTTTATTCTTTCTATTTTTTCTTAAATCGATTTTCTATTTGTTTTAATCATTACAATTTTTTTTATGTAATTCCTTTATTATTTTATTCATATTGATTATGTAGGAAGTCTAAGAGACTAGTAACTTTTTTTAACAAACAAATTTGAAATATGATTATACTTTTAAAAAATCATATTATGTTTTATTCTCAGAATACATAGAATATAGATTTAAAATGATATTTGATTTCCTGAAAATAAAGTGTAGGTCTGTGCATATATTTTTTGACTGCATTAAAATATAAATCCAAAGTTTAATAAGTATTCTATATTCTTATTTAATATATTATGATGATATTAGATCTAGATGACACTGACTTTATGAGCTATTGAGTAATTTTTTTTCCAGTAAAGGAAAAGTGAAAATGAGTGTATAAATAAGTATTTTACTACTTTCACCAACCTCATGTATACTTTTATACCTATTATTATCACATACTAACCCAAGCACAGGTCAAGGGTATGTGGGTATGCATTTCATACTAAAATGTCATAACTTTTAAAATTATAAAAGTATTTTTTGTTGTGAAGAAGTTTTTTTTTTTTTAAGAAAAGATAGAGAGTTATAAAGTTATTTTTGAAGTAAGGAATTATATATATGGTTAAGTTGAGGAATTAAGTCGTTATTTATGGATTATTCAATTATATATCTTATTAAATAATGAATACAATAAGAAAATTAAAAATTGAGACAAAAGAAAGTTAAAAAGAAAGTTAAAAAGCAGTATCTGTTTATACAGTAATAATACGGATTAATGAGAACGAGCATTTCACATTTGAAAATTAAATAATAATAAATAAATATGATTGATTTGTAATATATTAATATACGCATGAGTTTTTTAGAAAGTGTATATAAAATTGTGAAAGAAAGCTGAGAATAGACGACAAAAATAAAATGTAACACAAAAATAAACACAACAAAATATATCCCTTTATATATACTTATATATTAAAAAATATATTATAGTTGCAGGTTTTGTATTTATCATTTAAAAGTTATAATTATCTTTTTATTTTTTTTTCACTATTAATCACTCCACGTTACAAAGGCCAAAAGAAAAGTTTGTGAACATAATAAAACCACATGACATTCTATTATTATTTTTTTAAATCACAATATCTTAATTAAACCAGTGCAATATTTTAATTAAATTGATATAATTATTGATTAAATTCATCTTTAAACTAATATACCACAACATATGTAAAAAAAATTCAAATAAATAATATCAAGTTGTGTAAACAATTTTTTTTAACATCTCATTAATTGAACAATTTCAATTTAAAGGAAAACATTACACATGTAAAATTCAGAAGGATGCAAATTATTCCTACATAACACTATTACAATTTTTCATAATATAACTCAAAAACACCTAGACAGAGGCCAAACTAAAAATTCAAGAACTGGAATAATAAATTTAAAGCTAAACAAAAGTTCTTCAAAATAACAGTTTTAGCAAGAAAATATAACCACTAAAAACTAGACAATCTTATTGCTTCATCCTCTCCTCACACTATAATAGTGATAATTGCAAAAGAAGAAAAACAAACACAAAAATCAAGGTAAGCTAGCTATAAAAAAACAATCACACATTAAAAATAATATATTTTATTAAGATTATCATAAGCGATAAAGATCACACACATGTACTTTATCAAACTTTCTAGAACTCCTCGATCTATCCAGATAAGTGCAACTTTAGTAGAATTAGAGATGCTATGCATTTGTGGTGGTGTAACAACTCACCTACCCGAGCTACCACACACAAGATAAATCCTTTTTACTGTTATAGAATCATGTGGTTGTTCTCATGACAAGACCTCATGTCACTCTCACTACCTAATCATCTTCCTCTATATGAGTATGAATGACTAATAGAGATCATGATAACTTCCCAAGATGTAACATTCCTATCCTTAATGCACACCCTAAAGATTTAAGCATTCAATGAGATTCCCTCCCTGGGAATGCCCTCACATTATCACTAATTTCTTCAATCTAAACCAATTACAATTATCGTAACAAAATCTTCACAAGATCCTCATATCCATAATCATACATCAACATACCTTATCATATACATTTTCACCAATTATTCTATACAACTCAACTCATCACACCAAAACATACAATAATATGGTGCCTATATCATTCATTATTCAACATAAGCAAAAAATGTCAAAGCTATAAACAACCTAATCTATCGAAGCCTTATGAGAAACACTTCTCTCACTACAGGCCTCTAATTCGAGATCTGACTGGTCAAAATAAAGAACTATGTATCTTGGACCTGTTGTTAAAATTTCAGCTCAATCCGACGATAAACAAAACAAAAATTCCCATTTTTTCCAAGATGGCCCAAACTAAAATAGGGTGGCGCTCGACGACACAAAGTTAGTACAGTGGCACCCGACAACACTATGACAGCGCCCGACGATGTATCAAAACAATAATTTTGAAAAATATTGAACCTAAGTAATTGACTAATTGGGTACCTTTTCTCTAGTGTTTTGTATTACAAATGGTTTAAAGGATTCAGGATGATACCCAATTATTCAAAATCCATATTTAAGTTTTTCCCCAAATCAAGACCAAACATAATCAAATAATCAAATAACAAATAACTCAACATAAATTTTCATCAAAGTCAACATAGAACATCATATTCACTACCAAGATGATCAATTCACACTAAAATTAAACAGAAAACCTAGTTTTCCTTACTTCAATATACTGATTTACACTTGTTAAAAGTTTCAAAGACACATTTTGTGTTTAGGAACCCCCTTCAACCTAAAAGTAACGACCAAAAGAAGATTAAAAAAACGATCCAAAGACATGGATGTGTTCACCACAATTCAAAAAATTCATAGGAATAACAACATTCCCATCACACTGAAAAATTAGAGAAAATCATAAAATAATTTGGTTTTCCTCTCTTAGAGTTGAGATGAACATAACTTACCCTAACCAACAGTCCTTAATTCTTCTAACAACAATCTCTGATTAAGAAAAAGGTTGAAGATTGAATGAGAATTGGAGGAAAGAAGATTGAGATGGAGAAAAGGAAGGAGCTGGTTTCAGAGGGGAAGTGCTTTTTTTTTTTTCAAAAGAATTGGGTTTTCCATTTTGTCGTGTATATTTATCAGTACTATTTTTCTATTGTTTGCTAAATTCTATTTTTAATCCTTATCTGTATGTACATTATAATCTTATAATTTCTAAAATTTTCAATTTAATCCCTTAAATAATTTATAAAATGGTTCCTTTCTTTTATCTCTTTAGTGACTGGGCTATATAAAATATTAAAATTATACAGTGTGACTATTACACATTCATAAGAATTTTTACTTTCCTGACATATTTTGTAAATTAGCGGTCCAAGTAAGTTATTATTGTAGTCAAATGAGTTAAAAAAGGGAGGATTCATCTGTATATATGTGAATGAGTTACGATCTACCTTTGAATTTATTTGCATTTTTTATCATGACATCATTGATTTATGTTGTATTAACAATATTCAGCCTTGATCATTCATTTGTAGTTCAAGTTCAACAAATTATTGATCATTAACACAACAGACACACATAGTAATCCCCCGGAAAATACACATATGAAGCTGGCCACTATTTTCGACACTAAATTTTATAGTTTCTGTAAAGCCCATTAAATTCTTTATTCTTTTTTTTGCCCTAAATTAAAAGGGTCATCCCATGCGAGTTGGGCCTAGGGCTGGCCCATAGGGAACCAAATACCCTAATCTGACCTAACCCCACTCTTTCATCCCATTTTCAGAAAAACAGATCTCTCTACTCCTTCTTGAGCAGTTGTGAGCCTCTGCTAGGGTTTTGCTTCCACTGTTACGTTGAGCTAGGATGACTCGTTGCTCCACCCTTTAGTTCGTTTCTAGAGCTATTGTGCTCGTTGTCGTGCCGTCAAGGTCCTTGCTAACCCTTTTCCAGGTAAGGGAAGTTAGGGTTTGCGCCTTAAGTTATATTGATGAGTTCTGTGGCCATTTTTCGTGATGTTGTATGTATGATTGTAGTTGTGTTGCTATGAACGTGAACTGTATGCTTGGTTTGATGAAACGTTCGATTTGTGCTTGCGTGAACAGTGGAGGGTCCTGCTTTCTCGCCCAAGCAACCTGTCTCGCCTAAGCGAGATTAGCAGCATTCGCCCCTTTTTGCCTGCGCGAGCTGTCGCTCAGGCGATGAGCTCCAGCTTTGAGCGAGAGCACGTCTCGCTCAGGTGAGGAGGTCTCACCTAAGCGAGAGTGCATGACAACGCCACTGTTCCTCTTTTCGAGCCCTTGCCTAGGCGAAGGGAGCTCGCTTGAGCGAGAGACTTTCTCGCCTGAGAGAGACTCCTCTATATGAGCGAGAGACTGGGCGAGAGTGCATCAGGTTCCGCTTCCTCTGCTGTTCTTGTATGATTTATATATTTTGGGTGATTTGGTCTGCTTAAAAGCATAAGATGCATGATGTGTATGTATGAGATTGGTTCATGGATTTAAAATGATGAGATGGTTATGGAGTTGATATGAAGTATAGAGGGATTCATGGATAAGAAATGACGACCTTGACATGGTATTGGCATGAGGTAAAATTCTGTATTGTGGATTTGGGAAGGCGGAGTTGTTGTTGACTCCACATGGAATATGAATGAAGGATGGTTACAAAAGGATGATATGAAATTGATGTGTGTGATGAATATTATGCGATTGATTGAATATGTATAGTGTGTGGTCAGTACGTAATTCATTGAAATCTCTAGGTGGGATTTCAGGGTCGTGCTTCAGTGGTCGGGACATAATTCAATGGCCCTTGTTAGTGGGAGTTCATGGTGGTGCCCCATCTATATAATTTGGTAAGGATTCAAGGTAAGGATTGCATCTTGACACTCTAAGGAGTCAGTTAGTCTCACTTAGAGCAGACTGACTCTTGTGGTGAGAGTAACAGGAGGCCTGAAACTCATTAAGGGCTAACCTTGTCTGTGGGGGATTAAATTATTGTAACACTTGTAACACATAGCTCGGGGGTGAGCAGGGTAATCCACCACAAGTGCAAGCATCCGCTGAATCCGACCAGATTATATGTATCCGGATGAGTTGAGTCGAGTCTTAGTGTATTGATTGGAAGGTCATAACATGCTTGGATGATGTATGTATATTGGATTGTGAAAGTATACATGATTGCATGATAAAATCTTTTGGCTCTAGCTTACCCTTTGCTTGTTTGATTGCTTTGTATGTTGTTCTTTTACCTTTGCGATGATCATCAATTTATTGATGGGAGCAGATGCGAGAGGTACTCGTGGTCAACATGAGAGAGATGATTCCACTGCATAGTCTATCTGGGCTGAATTTCTTTTATTTGGGCTCTTCCTCTAGGGCCACGACCCATGTTTTATTTTAGCTTTTGGTGTATTATCAACTACTGTTGTTTTATCTTTGTACCTGTTTGACATCTGGTGTGCCTTTTATGTTCGAACTTCCTTGAAAAATTGTAAGGAGTAAGGTTTAAACTCATGGACCGCATTTCTATATTATTCAGCGTGATGCTTCCTTTAATTATGTTATTAAGTAAATTAGGTGTTACAGTTTCTATATTATATTTTTAATGAAATTTATGCTTTAATAGTTATTTTTTTAAATTACATACGAAATTTAAAAACCAACAATTGAAAATAGAAAAACACAAATTTTTATCTAAAAATATGATATCTTAAACATAACTCTAGACGACATAAAAAACTACTGAAATTTCACTCTGGACTAATTATTACGACCAACTAGTTAAAGTACAGGTATGTGTATTTTTGTATGATAATAATAAATAAGAAATATAAATATTTTTTTATTAATACACCGGGTTATATTGACGAGGATAAAATTGATAAAATAATATACAAATTGAAAAAAGCGATTATAAATAGTTATACAGAGAAGTCAAAATAGTTATAAAGTGAAGTCTGTTAATTAGGACAGTGAACAGAAATAACCCAATGAAATGATTAATGAAAAATCCTAGACAAAAAATTCTTATTAAAAAGTACAGTGTGTAAAATACTATGTATTAAAAAACATTAAATTTAACCTTTCTCGATTAATTAATTTGCCATACTTAACTGGATTTTAAATAAAAATATCTAATCAATTTGCATTGTAACCTCTAAAAAAGGAAAGCAATCAAATACAGGAAATTCCATTAACTTCTCGAGTTAGTGTTTGAATTCGCTCTATTCAGTGATGGATAAGAATTTTCAGAAGTTTCTTTTTGGTAAAACTAAAACTTAATTTTTATTGAATTTCATAAATTCTCTCATATAATTTTTGAACATTTTATTGTGATTTGAGATAAACTAGTTTTAATTTATAATAAAATTAACTCTCTATTTTTATTTTCTTTATATAGGTTTGCTGTGACACATATGCAGGTATGTATTTTGAAGAATATACGGAGAGAGTAAGGACGCGGAGCATACGTCGAAGCACGTCGTGAAGAAGTGAAAGCGAAGAAATAGGAATAAGAACTAATCTGAAAAAGAAAAGAAAAACGGCGGATCTTGCTTTTGGTATTTAAATAAAACTAAAACTTCAATTATTTATAATTAGAAAATAAGGAAGGAAAGGAAGGTAACACTAATATATCCACGCTGAAAGTGCAGCCAGCTCCCGCACTTGCATTGCATTGCCACCACACCACTCTCATCTCGCATTTCATAATTCATATTCAATTCTATTCCAATTTGAACGAACCACACACTCTCAGATCTGACACTATCTCCTTCTTCAACGCTTTTCTCTTTCTTCTCTCTCTGCTTCGACTGTGAGCTTCTTTCTTTGTCTTGCTTTGAATTTCGTTCAGTGCAAAGAAGTGCTTCTTCTGTTTTTCGTTGTGCAGTTTTACTCAATGTCAGATTTGGTGCTACATTTGCTTTTTTATTTTTTTGTTACTGTCACTTAGCTCATCACCGCTAAAAGTGGAATTAGGTTTTAGCTCTCTTTTAATAGCTCGCTTAAACTGCAAATTCACGCTTACAATTCGTTACTTATCTTGACCAAGGACTCGTGTGCGCGCGGAAATTGTCTGTGTTGTTGATTGTTAGCTCATTCTTTCGTTTTTTTTTTGTTTTTTTTAATATATGTTAGGGAGCTGAATACCTGTGTTATTGTTTTTGAAGATTTTAGGTTTGGAGTTGAGAATATTTGTTAGAGGTTATTTTTGTGGTAATCAAGTTGAACTTGGAGTGGTTTTACTTGAATACGAAAATTGAAATATAATGGAATTGTGATAGTAAAGTTAGGGAAGCTCGAGAGATTAGTTGGTGGTGGTTAATTTATACACGAGCTTGATTTGTGGAAAACTTGATATGCAGACTGCTTATTTGTTCATGGCAAAGTCGAGGCAAAAGTTATCAAACCAGGATTCTTCATTATCACCTACTGCTGGAAGATCAAGGGACTGGGATGGGCCATCGAGATGGACGGATTACCTTGGAAGGGAAATGACTTCTCCGTTGTCGTCGAGTAGCTCTAGGAATACATATCATGATGGGCAGTCTCAGGGCACAACTCCATCCCAATCACACAAGGGTATCAACATGCAGTGGGTTGTCCAACTCACTGAGGTTGCCGAAGGTTTAATGGCTAAGATGTATAGGTTAAATCAACTTTTGGATTATCCAGATCCACTCAACCATGTATTTTCAGAAGGATTTTGGAAAGCTGGTGTGTTCCCCAACCATCCTAGAATCTGTGTCCTGCTCTCTAAGAAATTCCCGGAACACTTCAGCAAATTGCAACTTGAACGTGTAAGAAGTGATGTCTGATATTCTTTATATTTTGAATGTTGATGATGGCCTCTGCTAATTTCATCATTTGGGAAGAAAATGGATGCAGATAGATAAGACTGCTTGGGACTCATTGCAAGATAACGCGGAGCTTCATTTACAGAGCCTGGAACCGTGGGTGCAGGTAATATTGTGATACTTTTGTTTATTAGCATGTGTTTCCCTTTATACAACTTTTATGGGTTTTTGTCCCTATAGTTTTAAAAGTGTTGGTTTTAGTCTCTATTGTCGGTCTTTGTTACAGAAACACTAATGGGCCTAATGGTCATAATGCTATCTCTACCTCTAAACCTATCTTTACTTCTTTCTCTTCTTTCCTTGTCAACATGTTCTAACACTTTGAACATCACAGCTGTAAGCTTCAAGAAAAAGTGGGGCATTTGCAAAGACAATATAAAATCACACGTCACAAGTCACTAACTATTGGATTTGGGAGATTAGGTGAATGATGACACAAATAATGTCTTAGATTCATGTAGTTGGACCATTCAGTTAAATGCAAATTGATTGGAAAAGAACGTGTTTGAATTAAGTGAGACCTAACTTTAGTTTGAGGTCCACTCTATTTGACATGTAGATTATGGTAAAAGATACTTAAGATTAATTTTATCTTATAATACTACAATACTAGACTTGTGCGGTTAGTCAAGATGAAACCCCTTTATGATTGGAGAATAGCCTAGCACAACAATACACAAGTTATTGCATCCAAGTTTTATCTAGCATATTAATAAGGAAAAGAAAGTGAGAAAAATAGGGTGTTGATACCCCTTACTTCTCATGGAGTTTAGAGTAATAGTTTTGTCCTTGCAAATATCTCAGTTTTTTATTTTTAGTCCCTGTAATTATAGTTTTATTTTGCAAATATATAATGTTTTACTTTCAGTCCCGAATTGTTTTTGGGGACACAGACTCTAACAACGTTTATATGCACTAAAACCAGAAAACACTATTATTACGGGAATAAAAAAAATATTTAATTTTAACTTAGTGTCTTAATATTCTAACTGTTCTGGTTTCATTAACACAAACAAGGATTTGCAACATTGGTGCACTATGCATCAAGACAATTTACATTGACATTGATGAAGAGAACATAGAAGTTGTTTAGAAAAAGGTCAATTTCGTCTTTATTTTGTGCTTTGCATTTATTGTTTTATTTGATCATTCTATCTTTTATGTGCTCTTGCATTTAGCCTTTGTATGCACATCATCGGAAAAATGTAAGTTATATAAATATGGAGCTGCTTCTGCATTCTCCTGCTATCACTGGCCTTAATGAGATGTTATTCGTTTCACTATCGTCGTGATTTATGATTTTATTCAACAATTCTTTTGAATGGTGCTTTTTATGTCATCTAGTCTTGGTTGTTTACGCCATATCTTTGAGATTTTCAATTCATGTTACCTGAACTGATAAAGTAATGATTCTTTTGTGTGTGCAGCTACTTCTTGATTTGATGGTGTTTCGTGAACAAGCTTTGCGACTTATATTGGACCTAAGCAGTACAGTAATTACCTTGTTGGTGAGTCTGAATATTGTTGCAAGGATCTCAAAAGTGGCTTTTACAAATAACATTATATGATATCTGCCTATCCCTCTCTCTATGTGAGTTTTGAGTGCAAAAGCTTTCGTCATCGATGAATACTAGGGCTAATGATAGGGATTTGGATGTTGTGGGGTTGTCTAAGTTCTACATTGAGTAGTATGGAAAGTTAGGTGGAGTATTTAAGTGTTTCGCTCTCCCTTTTTCAAACTTTTAAGGACTACCCATGGAAGGTTTTGACCAACAAAGAAGTTGAGTTAAGTATGCCAAAGTGAGTCAACTCAGTTCACAGAATTGACTCACTATGAGTTTAGCTAAATATGGGTCAACTCAATTTGGCTCACTTTATGGTAGGCCAAAGAGATTGCAACGATACCACGGGTTAGTGGCTTAGCTGTGTTGATTTACTTAAGCATGTTTTGTTCTCCAACTTATTTATATATTTATTATAGTTCAATTAATGTGGGTTGGCTCAACTTACCTATCTACAATCAAGATGATTTGTCATGGGTTGACTCACCTGACCTATTTATCTCAGTTTGAGTTGAGCAAGGGGATTCAAAATTCATCTAGGAATGAGTTACGAATCAACCCACCTCTAAACCAACTCAAACTTGTTTAACGCATTAGTTAAGTTAGCCATTGATTTTGACCCACTTTTAAAAAAAAATTCTTTTCAACCCAACATGACTCGAATCTGTGGTGAGCTATGTTGGCTCATAGGTTTGAACCCATTTTGACACCAGTAAATGTCATTGAGTGAAGTGTTGTAGAGTGAGTAGGTGAGGCGTGAGGTATTTTTGAATGTCTAGGTCTCACGTCAAGTAGTTTTAGATGATTGGTGAAGTATTAAGTGTTTCATCACCCCTTCCTTAACTATATTTTGAGGTTGAGTTATCCCTAGGGCTTGTGTGCTTATCAGTTGGTAGGATAAAAGAATGGCGTCTCATCAAATTTCTCGAAAAGTCTTTCAACGTCTATGAAATGAATAGGAAATGAGGCATCATGAGTTTATCTTTGCCCCTTTTTAGCTTATTCATTTAAAATCATTGCTTCCTTCAAATGGTTTTAATATATGTTGTAATGTTAGAAATCAACTAATATATAATAAGTTAGTAATTTGTGTATATCTCTAATAACTTCACAGTGTTTTGCAGCCCCATCAGAATTCTCTTATACTACATGCATTTATGGATCTTTTCTGTTCCTTTGTGCGGGTTAACCTTTTCTCTGAGAAGGCAAGTTATTTTGCCCTCAAATTTCTTGATTTTTTTACTTATGAGAAGCTTTTATGTTATTGAACTGGTTTTTTTGGTCAACTATATATGAGAGTAATTATCTAAACCAATTCTCTCATAGCAGATGCCAAGGAAAATGTTGCTACAAACCTATAACCTTCTACATGCAATGTCAAGAAATGAGCGAGATTGTGACTTTTATCATCGGTAGGAAATTTTTAAAAGTTTTCTTGAATTATTGTATATTTCTTGTAAATAATAGTAGATAGGGATGGATGTTTACTTGCACATATGGACCTATCATATTCTATAATTGAACTTTTAAGAAAATTTATCCACTTTTCTTTCATTAATAGAGATGCCTAAAAAATGTTTATAGCCATTTGCTATATGCAATTATGTACAGTTGGCTTGTGGTTAGGGATGACAAATAAACCTGTACTCGTGGATATTGTTTGAACCCATCCCAATGGTGACAGATAATACTAGGATTGACCAGACATAGGTATGGGTAATACTTGACTTATAAACTGGGTATATTTGCCTTGTCCGGTTTTAAATTCCTTAGACACCCTTAGTTTATTTGGTACCCTATTTGTAGATTTATGTAATTATAAGCAGCCAATTCCCAACTTTCTCACTCTTTCTACTTTGGGGGAATTCTAACTCCCCTTGAGAACTACTCTGAGTGTCCACCAATTGTTCTGGAGTCACTTAAAAAATATAGTCTTTAGAAAGCGTGGGAGGCAGCTTTTGTGAAGATGTTGCTGGTTGTACTGCTGGCTTAAGTAAAGATACATGAAAGGATGAGAGTACAAATATGTTCGGGAGCTACAACTTGTACGCAACTTGGCCAATGTGTTCCACAATTTGGTAGGGTCTGTAAAGTCTTGGACTGAGCTTTTTGTTAGGCCTTCCAGCTAAGGATCTAAGTCGGCTGTAATTTCAAGAAAACCCAATCTCCTACTTGATAAACCACATCAAGCCTGTGTTTATTAGTTTGTACCTGATTCTGATCTTGTTCCTTTCACAGATTTATTTGTCTTCAATTCCTTCAATAAAATCTCTTTGTATTTGCAACCAATTCACACTTCCCCTCTAGATGGATAGTGGTTACCTTCAAAAGTAAAGGAGGATCACACCCATGGAGTTCTTTAAAAGGAGTCATGTTGGTGGAGGCCCTTTGGTTTGTGTTAAACCAGAATTAAGCCCATGGTAATCAATTTGGCCATTGCTTAGACTGAGATCTTGTCATACAACGTAAGTAACCAAGGGTGCGTGTAGCACCAAATGTCTGTTTTTTCTTTCTGTTATTTCATATTGCCGTCGTGTAGGAGAAAATTTTGATTGATATAAAATGTCATGTGAGGACTAGAACAAATAAAGTTTAGAAGAGAAGTACTCTATGGCATTATCACTCCTAAAAATTTTAATTACTTTTCCAAACTGATTCTTGATTTGTTTGACAAAGGACAGGAAAATAGATAAAAGTTCAGGTTGATCTTTCATTAAGTATACCCAAATACATTTAGAAAATTCATAAAAGTTGTAAGAAAATATCTAAAACCAAAAGATGTTACATGGTTTGGAATCAAAGATTTGAATGAATGGTAGTAAAAACTTAGTTTCATGTTACTTTAGTTTGCTTGAGAAAAAAGACCTAAACATGTTTTCTTAATTGACATGACTCATAGCCTAACACTTTGATTTCTTAAGACTTGGAACCGGAAGTTTCAATTTCAACAGATTTGGATAACCCAACTGCTCATGAACGTGCTTTTGAGACAAAACAACATCTCTAGATACAAATGGCTGCATTTCAAAATTGCAGAGACCTTGAGACACGTCTTCTTCTCCAATCATCTGACCCATACTATGTTCCTGAATGAGAAAAGAATTACATTAATGTTATTGAGCAATTTAAAGACGTGGTCAACTTACTCAAAGGGATATAAGGTTGAAAGGACAATCAGTGATAAATAAAATAGAATTTATATTCAATGAAGGAGAAAGGGAAATCAAACCAATTCCTCTGAAGCAATTTTGCATCCATCAGCCTGCATTTGGCATTTTGAGGCCCAGTTGAAAATACAATTCCTATCTATACTCAGTCCATTATACAAGAAATAAATCATGAACTGATAATAATTGAGGGGTTAAATTGGCAAAAGTAATCCCTTGGGGGTGGACTTGATAAAGAATAATGAAATGAATGTTATACCAGTTTTGATATGAAGTTCTTTAATTTATTTTTTCCTTTCCCATTTCACCCATTTTTTTTATAGCAAATAAATGGTCATTATTTTAGTTGTAATATGTTTCTTTCTCTACTTTACAGTTTGGTTCAGTTCATTGACTCTTATGATCCACCCCTGAAAGGCTTACAGGAAGACCTAAATTTTGTGAGCCCTCGTATTGGAGAGGTTAATTTCATCCTTTCCTAAAATCAATATTATACACATAATTGTCAAGTGCATATGGTAAACAAGACGATTATGTTTTCTGGTCTTCTAACTAATTATTTTCTGTGATTCTGTCTTTGCATGATTAAGTTTAATTTATTTTCTCCGGCCTTTGTACATTTTTTAGGAGCTGCATTTTGTGAGGTTGACTTGGGTCCAAATTATAAAATTTTGATATCTTTTTTCCAGGTGTTGGAAGCTGTGGGTCCTATTATATTTCTATCAACAGATACAAGGAAACTTAGAAATGAGGGATTTTTAAGTCCATATCATCCTCGGTATCCAGACATACTCACAAATTCTGCTCATCCTCTGGTAATGTAAATTTTTGTTGGTGAACCATATTGATATCGACTTCTAAATTGATAAATTTAATTACACTAATGCTCTCTTTTCATTCAACTCTGCAGAGAGCACAAGATCTAGCAAATGTAACTGCATATCGAGAATGGGTTCTATTTGGGTATCTAGTCTGCCCTGATGAACTGCGTCGTGTGACTAGCATTGATATTGCTTTGGTATACTTCATGCTTTACCTACATTGCAGAGTTTCTATTTGATTTTGCAACATGCGGTGTACTGAATTGTTTGCTTTTACTGGGGCAAAACACCTCCATGTTTATATAATTATTGAGATTTGAACGGATGACCTTGTAAACAAGAAAGCCTTATTGCAATGTTAGATGTGCCCAACCATGTACGTTAATATTAAGCAGATGATGATTTGCAAAATGGACCCATCTGAACCATCTGTGGTCCTATTTCTGTTGCCGTTATGATCTCTTTATCCATGTAGTATTGATACTGAAGTCTGAATAATATAATGTGGAGGTAGTTAGGAATATTGAATGAAGAACAAAGTCTCAGTTCTGTACTCAAAGTAAGAGTAGTCTGAAGGGGTAATAAGAATGTCTATCCTTTAGAGAGACTCTGGTCTCTCCTAACTGTCTAGCAATTCTCAGCCTCAAATGACTTAATTCTCTTGCCCTCTCGGGACATTTAGGAAATCTCTCAATTAACTATAACAAACCCTCCTAATTAATTCCAACTAACTTTTGTTTACTATTGGCCTTAGTTTTCTTCTGGTCCATTACTTCTCTACTTAAAATAGACCTGCTTAATTTTAGGTCTTCTAACAATACTGCAAGCCAAAACTTTCACCTTGGCCTCAAGGTGAAAATCAGGAAAAGCAGATTGCAAGGTAGTGAGCAAGTTCCAGGCATTCTCACAGTCTGGTAACCTTTTCCTCTTGACTTGCAATTGCATTGCACATACAACATTTATTGTATTTGAAGATCCTGGGGTTACTGCTAATTCCCAGTCCTTAGATAGCTTGGTTGGTAAAGGCTGAGGTTATGCAACTCTTGGAACAGCCTTCCTTAAAAGACACTTGAAAAACATTGTGTTCTCTTCTGCGGTCAGGCAATTGTGGAAGGATATTTGATAAGAATGGTATAGAGTATTTCATCTGTGCTTTTATTAGATAATATCGATTTACTGTTATTTGGTGTTAAGTTAACTTCTTGGTAAGCCATGCAAAGGGTCTTCACTTACTCATAATCATCCAAATGTTGTCACAATTACAATAAGGTTTTATACTGAAGTAGTGTGGGTTTCAGTTATTTTAAGTTTGCTTCCTTAGTTCTGTTTGGCTTTGGTATTTCAGGTTGTATTGAAGGAGAATTTAGTCCTCACATTATTCAGAGATGAGGTAATTTATTCTCATTCACTTTGGAATAGTGCCCTTAGCTACAGTAGTTGACAATATATGTAAATGAATACGCAGTACATACTTCTGCATGAGGATTACCAGTTGTACGTTCTTCCTCGAATATTGGAGTCTAAGAAGATGGCAAAATCTGGGCGCACAAAGCAAAAGGAGGCAGATTTGGAGTATAATGTTGCAAAACAGGTTGAAAAAATGATAAGGTACACACAAAATTCCTGTTTAAATTTATTGTGTCAGAGGGAATGAGATATCAAGGTAGTCAAATTTTGTGAGTTGTCCATGACTCCATGATTATTCCAGGTTACTTTTTTCAGTGTTTGGTGACTGAATTCTAAGTTGTTTTAGAATAAGTCTGAAAACAGTTATGCATTCTAAAGGCTTGGTAGTTCCTGATTATTGTCCAGTTATTGGACATGCCTTGATTATTTGATGCACTTGAAATTTAATATAATAGAAGGGAGCATATTTTGTGGTATCACTAAATTCTTTGCCATTTTGATAATTGCTTCGCGTAAGAATTTGATGAAAATTTCCATTTTTCGGTTCTTGGATTGCTTATTTTGTTGTTAGGATTAGGGAAGTTTAAGATTTCGCACTTGGGTGTTTCATTTTACGGGATTCAATGGTTTTTGTAGCCTCTATAGATTTGGATGTGCTTTTATTTTTGAAATTTGGCAAGAAGTGGTTCACTTAAAAGGACCGAACTAAATGATGGTCTTCTAAATTCAAGGAGACATATAAAGAATAAAATATTTGTCTATTTTTTATGGAAAACTTTCTGTGTTGTTATTTGTTATGTGAAATCACTCTTGCCTCTACTTTTTTATATGGATATTTGTTATTCTTTTCTGGGTGTTTTCCTGTCATTTTCTAAGGTTGATGCATCCTCACTATTACAACTGACAGTGCAAATTGTAAAACTGTTTGACTTTTCCAGTGAAGTGCATGAGCAAGCAATATTCTCTTGTGATGCTATTCATCGTGAAAGGAGAATTTTATTGAAACAAGAGATTGGGAGAATGGTGCTGTTTTTTACTGATCAGCCCAGTCTGTTGGCCCCCAACATTCAGGTGTCTTTCTTTTGGCATTTTGAAGCATGAAAAAATCTGGTGTCTTTGACACTTGTTGCTTAAGCTTTTGGTATTGTTTTGCTTGTAATTTTTCTTGAGTCGATTTTAAGCAAGTGCATATTATTACATCTATTTTATGGATTCATATCATTAAGAGTATAAATCGTTAGAAAAATTACTAAAAGTAGCTATAGAAAAATATTTATAGTTACTCAACCAGTTAAAAGGAGTGGTTATTATGGAACAACTTAATTACTTATCAACCCAGTGGATAATATTTTCTAATATGGTCTACAAGTAATTTTTATGTGTAGTTTCTAGCTGGTTGGCATGCATATGTAGACACTTGAAAGTTAGTGTTAGGCTAACCGGCTTTTTTATATACATTTCTAGACTTGTATTTGGTGGACTGGTATCTTAAATTTAAATTAAATTCATGTCCAGGGAATTTAATCATATTACTGTACTTGTCTTTAGCTTTGTAAATAGCTAGGTAATTTTGATTTAGTATTTCATGTATCTTAACCTTCTTAAACCAATCTGTTTGAGATGATTTTATATTTGATGCAGATGGTGTTTTCTGCCTTGGCTTTAGCTCAATGTGAAGTGATATGGTATTTCCAACATGTAGGAGTTGCATCATCAAGATCTAAAACTACTCGAGTGGTACCAGTGGACATAGTAAGCTTTTATTTCTTATTCTTTTATTGCCTTCCTTTTAATCAAACTAATGCTCTTTTCTATGCAAATTACAAAACACGAGGCGTCTAAAATTATTAGAATTGGAATCAAGTCTAACTTAATCTCAAAAGCTAGCATAAGGGAGAGGTGTCAATTTAACCCATGGCACGTGGGCCAGCCCTAACCCACCCTTGAATAAGGGGGACCAAAAGAAGCCCCACCCCCAAAACCTTATAAAGTGGGTTAGGGTGAAGGCCCAAAGTGGGTTTGATCCCACTACAGGACTTCAATTAACTCTTTAAAACAATACCTTCAGCCTAGGTTAAAGGTTGAGGTGAGTCGTCTCGGCTTAAAGCTTGACCCAAGTCCACCCAAACCAAAATTTGAGCCGAGTCGACTCGAACTGAAGGTTGAATCAACTCAGCCCGGGGAAAAGTTATAGCTCGAAGTTTGAGACGGGCTGAGAAAGGTAGGAGGTCGAGACGCGGCCTGGACCAAAGGTCAAAATGGGTCACCTAGGTTTGAAGGTCGAGATGGGCTAGGCCAGGCTAAAGGTTGAGGTGGATCGGCCCATGCCGAAGATTGAGATTGGCGGTCCAAGCCGAAGGTTGAGGTGTGTTGGCACGTATCGAAGATCAAAATTGGTTGGTCAGGATCAAAGGTCTAGACCGATTGGGTTTGGGGCGAAGGTCGAGACGTTGAGCAGTCCGAGTGAAAAGTCAAGAAAGGTGGGTCAGACTGAAGGTCGAGATGGCTGAAGGTCGAGACAGGTCGACTTGGGGAAAGGTTGAAATTGGCCAGTCGAGGCTGAACCTTAAGATTGCCTTGTCGAGGCTGAAGATCAAGACAAGTCGGGCCAGGCCAAGGTCATGATGGGACGACCCAGGTTGAAGGTTGAGACGTGCTAGCCTAGAATAAGGATTAGGATTGGCCTTTCTGAGCTGAAGGTCGAGACAAGCGGGTCCGAGCCGAAGGTTGAGATGGGTCGATCTAGGCAAAAGGTTGTGATGGATCAGTCTGGGTTGAAGGTCCAAAAATATACTTTAAACAAATTAATATTTTTTACATGTTGAAAAGAAGGCCCATGGACTGGCCTTGGCCCATAGGGCTTTTGTCGGTATTTTGGCCTTGTGGCCTTTTCCAATTTGGGGCTTTTTGGGCTTTTTTGTTCCCAACACATGTGGTGTGTTGCCCTAGCTTTATCAAGACTATTTTTGCCATAATTGTTGCTGTTGTGAGACCTTAAATATTGATTCACCCCTCTTGTCAAAATCAGATGATGGAAATCTAGGTGAATTTTTTGTTTTGAACAGATGTGGATGAACCAAAATCAAGACTAATACCGTATTACAAACAAATTGACCCAACACTTGAAAACTTGAATTGTGACGTAAAGTGAAATATGAATTTTTTGATGATTTTGCAATGTTAGGGAACAATATATACAACCTTAAGAATAAATGCTGTTACTAGTAATTTTAGACTACAAAATAGACATATTATAGAAAATATGGGATCAAAATATTAACCTAATTTCATTAACTAAGGAAATTAAATCTATAAGAATAAGGAAAATATAGAATTATAGTAGTCCATTCTCTCAAGTAGGGGAATGGATATTTATTAGTTTGGGAGATTAAAGATATGACCAAATTCCAGTACATAAGTGGATGTGAATCTCATTTTAGAAGCTGATTTGTACAGTTAAGTTGGGCTTAAAGTTCACTTCCTAAGATGGTACTAGAGTTTATCCTGAAAAGGCTTGTAGTCATATTATGTCACTCACTATGGGGCCACTACCAAACTATCTAGAAATATCTTGTTTGATGCTAGAGATGTCTAATTCTCGACATGAGAGGGTGTATTGGAGATTTGCATTGATTAAAGATGTGACCAAATTATAGTACGTAAGTGGGTGTAAATCTCATCTTACAAGTTAATTTTGTGAGGTTAAGTTCCACTGCAATTTCACTTCCTAAGATGGTGCTGGAGTTTATCCTAACAAATTTTGTTGGGTATATCGGGACACCCATTATCGGGTCACTACCAAACTATCTACAAATATCTTGTCCCACATTAGAGATGTCCAATTCTTGACATGAGTGAGTGTATTGGAGATCTTATTTGACTAAGAATGTGATCAAATTATAGTACATAAGTGAGTAGAAACCTTACCTTATAAGCTGATTTTGTGAGGTGAAGTTAGACTTAAAACACTTTCTAAGAATTATTTCCAACTTACATGTAAGATCTTGGAAGTTCCATATAGGAAGTCTTTCGGTCAGTACATTTTCCAACTAAAGCCAAAGTGACTCATGTAGTAACTATGAGAATATGAGAATAGTATGTAATTTTTCCTTGATGAAATGCTATTCTATCACTATCTTTTGTCCTGTCATCAAGTATAATTTTTACCTATAAAAGTTCTGAAATCCTGAGCCATTGCACAATATTCTACCTTTGTACTAGTCCTTACAATCATATTTTCTTCTCACTCTTGCATGTTACCATATTACCACCCAGACTTACCTATTGGTAAATCTCCAATGAACATCAAACTTTACATAATCTACTTCTGTACATAGTTGCATAGACAATTGTCCCTGCTTTTTGACTATCCGTCCTTGTGTGGATTGAAAAGGAGAGTAAGGGGAAAGAGTCAAATTTGATATAGGGACTTCATCATGTGAAAAATGTGATCTATTTGTCATAGACGTGTTGGTAAATAGTTTGAAAAATGCCTTAATTTGTGAGTTTATTAAAGGGGATCTTATCTCTAGTTTCCATTACCATACAGTTTGAATCTATTGATAAGGTTGTTGACTTGAAATTTCATGATCTTGTTTTCAGGATCCAAATGACCCAACAATTGGATTTCTGTTAGATGGAATGGATCATTTATGTTGTTTGGTACGCAAATACATTGCAGGTTAGATTAGCTTTATGTGTACTAACTTATCCTGCATTAGGGAATATGTACTATCTCTGATTCTTTATAAAAGAAACAAGTACGTGTATCATTTTGTCCTAACTAAAAAATATAGCCCTATTTTGAGGTATATTAATTGCTAATTTTCTTTTATACCCTAAATTTATTATGAAGTCTATTAATAAGGCATTCCTGTATTCCTATGCCAGTAGATGCATTCATTGGCCTGTTAACTAGTTGATGTTTCACTAGCATTTCTTTTCTCTTTAACTTATTTTTTAATGGATATTTTGGTTGTTAAATGTTGTTTCATTTTGAGTGCAGCAATTCGAGGTTACTCATTATCATATCTTTCATCTTGTGCTGGAAGGATCCGGTTTTTACTCGGCACCCCCGGAATGGTGGCTCTTGATATTGATGCTAGCCTGAAAGGACTTTTTCAGCAGATTGTTCACCACCTTGAAAACTTGCCCAAACCACAGGGTGAAAATATATCTGCTATCACTTGTGATCTGTCGGTATGTGGGACATCTGTACTGGCCATTTTCCAATATCTTAGTTGTGCGATGTATATGCTTTTTGGATTACAGTGCTTTACAGTTATTGATGTAAATATTCTTGCATTTAGTTATTAATTCTCAGAAACTAGGGTAGAATAAATTGATTTCATACATTTATGCAAAGAATACATCAGTCATATATAGAAGGCTGGAAAGCTAATTTAGGAAATCCAATGACAGGACTTATTTAATCAGATCCCTATGATTCAGGGATATAGCCCAATCTCTGTGATTCAGGGATATTTCCCACATTTACTTACTTGTAGTATGCTAAATAAAGAAATAGTAAATGCGGTCGGTGAAACTTTCCCTCATGCCGGTGAATTAGGTATTTTTCCATTCCTAGCTTGGAAACAATCCATTCAAAGTTGTTGCTATTCAGCCCCCTGGTTAGAAAATCTGGAAGGTTTGTCTTGTGAGGAGATATATGGAGTGAAGATCAAACCACTGTCTACTTTTTCTTTGATAAAATGCCTGCCAACTTCAATGTATATGGTTCTATCATGTTGCATTGGGTTATAGGCTATGCTAATAGTTATCAGAAAGTCTCATTGGTTCATCATGCTTTATTTCCAAGTCTGTCAAGATGGTTTTCAACTATAGCAGCTCATAGATCCTTTGTGCTGTTGCTCTAAACTCTGCTTCAGCACTAGATCTAGCTATCACACTGTTTTTTGCTCTTCCAAGTTACAAGATTCATACCAAGGAAAGTCCAATATTCCGTAGTTGACCTCTTATCCATAATTGACCCTGCCAAAATTTGTATATACTTCAAGTCCTAGGTTCCCATTCCATTGGAACAAAATTTCCTTAACTAGGGTTTCTTTCAAGTATTGCACAGTCCTTAGCTCAGTCTGCAAGTGAATCACTTCTGGTTGGTGCATGAACTAGTTGACTAGACTCACAACAAATGCAACATTAGGTCTAGTGTGAATCAAATAAGAGTTTGCCAACTAATTTTTGGTACATTTCCTTGTCAATTGCTGTATCTTCTACATTTCCCAACTTCAGATTTGGATCAATTGGTCTTGTTAGAATACGTATTAAGTATAGGTAGTTAGTAGTTGTGTTGGAAAACTGCTAATTATGCTGTACCTATGAGCTGTTTATTTATCAGCATTAATTACATAGATATAGCCTTTTTCTTGTACCTTTTGGTGTTCTTGATGTAATTTTCTTCTATAAATAAATAACAAAGATTAGCCGAGAGATAATCAATTTCTTAAGCTCTTTTTATCATATTTTCAGTCTTAAGTGGTGTACTTCCAGGCTTGTATGCTATCTTACATTTCTTTCAGCAAATCAGTAATGTATTTATGTTGGGATATGAAAATATCCTCTTTAAAATAGGCCACTTCAATCCCCTAAAAATTCTTTAATTTTCTCAAGGTTTTAGTTTCAAATTCCTTAGCTAGATGTTGGCCTAATAGTTGTTGCTCCTCTTCATCATCACTTCTCATTGTAATATCATCCACATGCACCAGGAACATTGTTGTAACATTACTCCCCCTGACTCAATATATTTAACAAAAAGATGTGGTCTACTTGACTTTGTGTGAAGCCTAAACCTATGATAACTCTAGTAAATCTTCAAACGATGCTCATGGTGATTGTTTCAATCAATTCAATGTCCTTTTTAACTTGTAATCAGTGTCAACATCTTAGCTGCTAAGCTTGCCTTGTACCTTACAATAGAACTATCAGCCTTGTATTTTAGTATATACCCATTTGCATAATATTGGTTTTGTTCCATTTGGTAGAGTAACCAATTTCCAAGCAATAATCATAACCAAGTTGCCACTTGGCACTTTTGTAGAATTATTCCATTCTGTATATTTTGTGCATATCATTTGCTTAATTCATTGGTATCGTAGAGAAGAATAGTTGAAATTCATGCTAGAGTGCCAATGCATGTAAAGTTTGTATAGCCCTTTTAGTGATAGAACCTTATTTTCTTGTTTTTTTTTTTTTTTTTGTCATTTCTTCTTTATTTTCTAGTTACGCACAACCTAATGTTTTAGAGCATACACTTAACACTTACTAGTACTATTTTCAGGATTTTCGAAAGGATTGGCTATCAATTTTATTGATAGTCACATCTTCACGTTCATCTATAAACATTAGGCATTTGGAGAAAGCTACAGTTTCCACTGGCAAAGAAGGATTATTGTCAGAAGGGAATGCTGCTTACAATTGGTCCAGGTTTGAATCCACAACTTACTACATCATTCTGATACTTATTTGAGTTATTCATTAATCAAATGATTAGCCTGAATCTTTAAAATCCTCTTTCTCCCCCTTCCCCGCCCCATTTATAAATAACATAAAAAAGAGAGAAAATGAGATTTACAATGGTAGAGTCAAAATCATCACCTTTTGTGTAAGATTGTATGATTTTACAATCATGAGTGTTGGCTGTGTTGCAAGCACAACATCAATAAGTATTGTGATTTGCCATGGCAGCTGTGCAAAATTGTGGGTTGTGATGTCTCCATGACAATTTCTTTATATATAATATATTAAAAAAACTTGAAGAGATAATTATGGCATTGTGGTTCTATTTTATGCAGATGTGTAGATGAATTGGAATCCGTACTTTCAAAGCATGGTAGTCTTAGGAGGTTGTATTTCTACCACCAACACCTGACAGCTGTGAGTGCCCTTATTCCACGCAAACCTTATTGATTTTTTCAATTTCTATAGAATGATTCCTAGTTAGTATGCTAAGACGTTGTATGGATTTAAGTTGTGATTTTATTTTCCATTTTAATCCAAACTGTATTCCTATAATAGGTTTTTAGAAACACCATGTTTGGTCCAGAAGGGCGTCCTCAACACTGCTGTGCATGGCTTGGGATTGCTAGTAGTTTTCCCGAGTGTGCATCTCCGATTGTTCCAGAAGAGGTAAAAACAATTCCTTGCCAGCAGTTTTACTTGAACCGTCAAGTAATGACCAAAAATTAGTGAGCCGTTACTAACACATTTTGATGGAGGCTCGGAGTTACATTTTTCTTCTTTTAATGTGGTATTTTGTTGCTTTCTTTTTGTTAGTTGAATAATTCATCTTCAAATATTCCAAATATTTACTGAATGCAATCTTTTATTTTCATTAATACTTTTTTTGAATGAAAAAACTTATTATTACGGAAGTAAAGAGTTAATGTTGCTTATGGATCTGTTAAAAGTGGACGATTCACATATATAAGGCTTCATACAATTTCTGAATAAGGAATTCTAATGTTCTGTTCGAAGCTACATAGTCATTGTGGATTGTGATTTCACTGGAAATCTGTATTTTTCTTATATCATCATTAGTCAAAAAGTATAAATAATGTCATTACCTTTGAAAAATGAAATCTCATATTGACTTAATAGTCATATGAACTTCCGTTTCCTACTTCCTGATTGATCATTAGGTGTTATATGTGATGATAGCTAGAAATGGAAATGTTGAACAAATGTGGTGTCTTAATTTTGCTGCAAGCAGGTTACAAAAATTGGAAGGGATGCTGTTCTTTATGTTGAATCTCTGATTGAATCTATCATGGGAGGATTGGAAGGATTAATAAATATTCTTGACTCTGAAGGAGGATTTGGTGCCTTAGAGAATCAGGTAAATACTTTTAGCTAACGAGTTACCTCTATTTCTAAGAACTAACCTTTGGATTTCATCAGCTTCTTCCAGAACAAGCAGCTTCATATCTGAATCAGACGGCAAGAGTTTCCATTCCATCATATAAATCTCCGAAAGGAACAGCTGGTTTTCCTTTACCTGGCCATGAGAGTTTTCCTGAAAATAATGGTTCTATCAAAATGTATGTCATAATAATCCTGTCCTAAATATGTATTAATAACTACATAAGTATATTCTTTTAATTTGTCTACTGTTTTTAATGACAGGTTAGAAGCTGCAATGCAGAGGCTGACCAATTTGTGCTCAGTTTTAAACGATATGGAGCCTATATGTGTTTTAAACCATGTCTTTGTGCTGAGAGAGGTTAGGGATGGTTTTTTCTTTTCCTCCTCTTTTTTCTTCATGAAATTTATTTATCTATTGTGAAGAGTCAATAGTGCCATATTTCAACAAAATTTGGCCAATAAATCTATGCTTGAATGGGTATCGACTTTCAGCTCTTTTGAAGAAACTGTGTATAGCATGGTCAAGTGTAAATTAACTAGCAGTAAAATATGTCATTATTGATATGCAAATCCAGGAAAAGGACTGTAAAACAGTAAAAATATGATAAAGATATTTGTGTAATAGAATGGAGAGAAATAGGAATAAGTGAGTCTTTTGTTAATGGAAAATGGAAATGCGCATTATTTTTTTGGATATTGTATTAGATATGGAAACATACAACTATTAAGAGTTGCTTTCCTAGCTAGTTTTATTGCTTAATGGCAAGGTTTCTGAATAATGGAGGTTTATAAGAAAGCATGCATAATGGTTGTAAAAGATGTTTTAAAGTAAGCATAAGAAAGAGGTATTTCTTTTTTGAAAAATAAAATTATGGAAAAGCCCTGCTTAAGTATCTGAATTTAATCTTATCTCATTTTCATTAGATTTACTTAAAAATTCTTCTTTGTGAAATCTCATAACTCTAGTGCAATTTTCGTGAGTTGTTCCTTGTTGATATATTGATTTTGGTAAATGATGTTCAGGAATATCTTTTATCTGCCTCTCTTACACCTAGGGATCGAGCTTTGAAATTTTGTCCTACAGTGGTTGCCATCAAGGAAGAACAGTAGGGGAATAGTGAGGTCAAGAACCGTGGATAATGCAACTTTAGGTCTAGAACCCTACAGAGAGTTTTAGATGTAAAAGTATTGTTAAAATGATAGCTAAATCTGCTTACTAAAGTTCTGTTGGAACTCTTGTTAATAGAAGTTTAAGCCAAGAGCCCTAGAAATCTGCTATCCAAGTCATATATCTAGATTGTAGTAGTATTATCAAATAAATAATTGTCCGTAGGCATCACACTACAATGATAATGATTGAACATTGGTTGGAGTTAGATCTAATATGGGGTAGAATTTGGGTAGGCATAGATTGTGTTAGATCCTCATGGAGAAGCTCTTATGTGTAAAAGGTTAAATTTGAAGGTATCTGTATCTCTATTATTCAATATGAACTAAACTCTGAGCTCTTATTTGAGTTAGGCCAACCAGGTTCACGGGTTGAAACCGTTCCAACTTAGATGCCTGCTTTAAGGGTCAAAGTGAGTATATTCAGCAATAAGAAAGTTAAAGGATTAGATTTGTAGATATCCATGATCTCTTACCCCAGTGTTAACATTTATAAAATTGTAAGTTATTCATTACTCATCAATGGTTATCAATGCTGCACTTTACTCTTGAAGTGCACCCCTCCATTTAGAGGGTCCAGTTGCATCATTAGTCACTTGTTCAAGTAACAATGATGCATGAAACCCAAGTCTTATATGCATCCGCTTCCACTCCACCGAATTTTACTGTTTCTTAACCATACGTTGTTCATTCTGTCCTTATTTTAACCCATCAATCTGTTTGTGCAGTACATGAGAGAATGCATTCTTGGCAACTTCAGAAGAAGATTGCTTGGTGTTCTGAAAACTGATAATGATCTTCAACGGCCTACTGTTTTGGAATCACTGATTAAGAGACATATTAGCATTGTTCATCTTGCAGAACAACACATCAGCATGGACATTACTCAGGGTATCCGGGAAGTTTTGCTTTCAGAAGCCTTTTCAGGACCAGTTTCTTCTCTGCACTTGTTTGAGAAGTCAACAGACCAACATACGGGATCAGCCACAGAAACAGTATGCAACTGGTATATCGAAAACATAATAAAGGATGTTTCAGGTGCTGGGATTTTGTTTGTTCCAATTCATAAATGCTTCAGGAGTACAAGGCCTGTCGGTGGATATTTTGCAGAATCAGTAACCGACCTCAGGGAATTACAGGCTTTTGTACGTATTTTTGGTGGATATGGAGTTGACAGGCTAGACAGAATGCTAAAAGAACACACAGCTGCTCTTTTAAATTGCATTGACACTTCACTACGCTCAAACCGAGATGTGCTAGAAGCAGTTGCTTCAAGTCTTCACGCTGGTGATAGAATTGAAAGAGAAGCCTCTGTGAAGCAAATAGTTGATCTGGAAACTGTGATTGGATTTTGTGTTCAGGCTGGCCTTGCGCTGGCTTTTGATCGGCTACTAGCTGAAGCTTCTGGTGCTATACTTGAAGAAGGTGCCCCCTTGATTCATTCATTGCTAGCTGGGGTGGTTAAGCATCTACCTGATGGAGTACCAGAAAAGGAAGAAATCAGAAGAATGAGAACAGTGGCAAATACTGTAGGTGTTGTTAATGATCACGATTCAGTTTGGGTAAGATCTATTTTGGAGGAAGTAGGAGGTGCAAGTGATGGATCATGGGGCTTGTTACCGTACTTATTTGCCACATTCATGATGTCCAATATTTGGTCCAGCACAGCATTTAATGTTGACACAGAGGGTTTTAGTAACAATATCCATTGCTTGGCAAGGTCGGTATGGTGTTTAATACTTCAGTGTTTTGTGTTGGCACGATTATAACATAAGTCCAATGCCAGTAGATTAACTTCCATACAATAATTCCATAGGGTTGTAACTGGAAATTATTGGCATAGTATTTTGACTCCATTACTTGGCAACATTTTAGAAGTCAAACTACTCATTGCCGTTAGAATATACTAATTTTGGTATCTGTCTAACCCTAATCATATGATATCGTGCAGGTGCATTTCTGCAGTGATTGCCGGAAGTGAGTTTGTTAGATTGGAACGGGAACATCAGCATCGGCAGTCTTTAAGAAATGGACATGCCAGCGAGGGAATGGATCCTGAATTATCAAGTCATATGTCAGCCGAAGCTAGTATTAAGTCCACATTGCAGTTATTTGTGAAACTCTCTGCAGATATCATACTGGATTCTTGGAGCGAAACACACAGGTAAATGTGTGTGGTGTTGCGATTTTTTTGAAACACAAATGACTGTGTATTTATATTAGGTAGGTAATGTTGCAATATACTAAAGCACAATTTCATCTGCGGTTTGGCATCAGTTCTCTGCTCTGGGAAACAGTATTCTTTGATTTTGTACTTTGCGGTTATCTTAGATGTTTTGTATTTTGGTATTGCACAGGTCTCATCTTGTAGCACAGCTTATCTTCTTAGACCAGCTTTGTGAGATTTCACCTTACCTTCCAAGAAGCTCGCTGGAAAGCCACGTTCCATATGCCATTCTCCGTTCAGTATATGGGCAATACTACGCAGATACTCAATCCACTCCGTTGGCAATACTGAACGCGTCACCCCGTCATTCACCTGCTGTATTGCTAGCACATGCTTCTCCTGTCTTAAGGCATCCTCGTGGGGACTCACCACAGTATTATGGCCATGATTCTGGATACTTCAAAGGATCATCATCGTCACATAGTCAGGAACACCTCTATGATGCTGATATTGGCAGTTTAAGAAACATGGAGAACAAGCAAAGGAACTATCGTAGTTCTGGGCCTTTGGATTACAGCGCCAGCCGTAGTAGGGTAAAATCTGTTGAAGGTTCAACTTCTGGAAGCACTGGTCCCAGTCCTCTTCCTAGGTTTGCAGTGTCTAGATCTGGTCCATTAGCATACAAGTAGTAAGTTGTTTGATATATACCAACAGAAGATGGTAAGTTATTCACCTTCTGCTAGTCATCATTTTGTCTATATCCGTAAATCATCCAGCAGGTTCGCACAAATTTTAGCAAAATGTATATCATATTAAAGAGTCCTTTTGTAGTAGCCTCCCTGCTGTTTTAGCCAGAACCAGCTGTTCATTCTATTTAATGCTCATTGCAAAATCTTGATATATCTTTCTTTCTTTAATTATGTTGGCAGAGGTCTTCTGCAGCTTGGAATGAACCAACTGTTTTTATACCAGCTGTTTTTATTGCAAAACATATAGCAAAATTTGTATTTTAGAATACAAAGATTATATTTGGAAGGTAGTCTAAAATACAAATTTTGTATTTGGGATTGCCCGAACATATTGTGCTTTCCGGAACATCTCTGGATTATAGATTCCACGACTCAAAATGAAAACCTTAAAAACTAGGGTATAATTGGCATTTGAGTTTATGTGAGTGTAAGATGAAATTATGGAAGGTAGGAAGAAACGGCCTAATATCGGTACTAGTTCCAAAAAAAAAAAGCATTTTGATTCACGTAAATTTACAAATTTGAATAGCAATTAAAATATGCATTTAACATTAAAATAAAACGTAAAGATGAATAACACTCAAGATTAATTCTTTTAAAAACGTGAAATTCCTTAAATTCTTGAAAATTCTTTTAAATGTTATCATTAGATATATTTTAAATTGTTTAAATTTTAAAAAAGAATGCATTCCCCAAAATCTTTTACAATTTTCAAGACATTAATAACGGATTTCTTTCTTGTTTCACTTGCACTCCTGTTTGTCTTTCTTCTTTCCATGAATATTGAATTCACAACTGCACAACTCATTGCTTCAACCCTTCTCACAGGAAGGTTGTCTCCACCAAGTCTTTTTATTGTGTCCAAATTACGTTATTTTTTTATGTATTCAAATTACTTCTAATATATTTAAAAGGTACTAAAAATCAACCAAGGGTGAGTTCAGAGACCGGTTTCTAGCATGTAAAAATGAAACTTCTCCGATTTCCAAGGCACCGAGCATAAAAGGAATGAAGGGAAAAGTGACATTCAATTGAAGAGGAATTCCATAATATCGAGTATATGGTAAGCTTACAGGATCCAAACAACAAAAGGACAAAAGCTTTTAAAGGACTTGGAGCTGCTTAAGCCATGCAGATTCGAGTTTTTCCTTTCCACCATTATAAACAAAATAAAGGAAGCAAGCATGGGAAGAGGATAGAACTTTTGTGTGCATGAATCTACCTAATGATAAGAGTGAAACATAACAACTATCTATGTTGTTCTTCAAGGGGGAAAATAGTAATTAGCATCTTCGACTCACCAAGTTAACACTTGCTGCAGCTATTCAGTTAAGTAAAAGAAGAAAGAAACAAGTTCAGTGAAACAAATTTGATATCCTTCTAATACAATCAACTCAGTTATCCTCCTCGCATATGTGCACCTAGCTCACCAAACTGATCATCAGCCTCCACTGTATCTTCAGATAGCCGCACAGCATCCAGCTTCTGCTTGAGAATTTCTATGGCATTTAGTACTAATTGAGAAGTTTTAATTGCTCCAGTAGATTCAACTGTGAATATGAAGCTATCTTGTCTTGCAATGATTTCCACAAGCCCAGGCTTCCCCATGGCTTCTGCTTTCTTGAGCACCTCATCATCATATGAGTATGCCTCAGCGTCAACCACCATTACCTAATAAATGCAAAAACATCACACTTGATTTTCAAAGATGGAAAAATGCAATCTTCTAATTCGATAATACAAATTATATGAAGGAAATATTCATTACAACAAAACAAATTGAACCTAAAAAAGGGTTATTAACTATTAAGTTTAAGCACCGCATATCAACATTTCAAAATAGACAAAAATATGTATAGCATAGTGGTTGACAGAATTAGCCAGATAGATCATACACTTAAGAACTCTTCAGTAGATAATGCTCCAGAATACCATACATCCACCCCTCATGAGCTGGATAGCAAATCTTGATACTAAATTGCTTTGCGGCTCAAGATTCTCTATGAAATTGATAGCTTAAAACTGAATCGGTATAAGTCCTTCACATTCATTCTAGCAATGTTTTGTTTTTCTTTTTCTTGGCACTTGAGATTATAGTTATCAATCTCAGATAATGGCCAAACCATAAAAGACTAGCATGTAGCAATAGCAGAAAGCAGGATAATGAGGAAAAATTGAAAAGTCAATCACTTACTCAATATTCATTATATATACATGTTTAGCAATAAAAAGCCACACCTGTAACGCAAAACATAGTAAACAATGTTTTAAATCACAAATTGTGGCATGTAGCAGCTGGCTCTAAAAACAGTAGCAATAGCCATGGTTGCCTTAGAAAAACATATATGCAATACCACGAAAGTCAAATACAAGTTTTCTAAATAGGAACTATCAATCATCTCCTAAATCCAAGTCGTCTTTATGATTTTCACTATTATTACATCTATGGATTTAAATTTGAAAATTAAAATCTAAAAATTAAGCCCTCCAAGAAAATGCTAATGCTCTGTTTTAGTGATTTTTGTAATCAACACATAGCACCTACTACACTAAACTGTTCTCTGACAGAAGCTCTTGTAGCAGAAAGAGGCTGCTCCACTGCTATAGAGCACTACTTAAAACACTGGTAGAAATAACAATAAAAGTCACGGAAGCACCACTTTTTTGTCTTGTTGCTTGAGATATTGCCATGGTTGTCTACTATCATGCAGGCGAGAATGGAGAACAGAACAGAGGATATGAACTGTATTAGGCATTCAGAAGAACAGAGAAAGGAGTGAAAGGTCAGTGTCCTGGAAGACCATCTGAGATGGGTGGATCAAGTCACAGAACACCGAGGAGGTCACAAAGTGGATCTCAAGAGATGATAAGCATGGGAGGGAACTCAAGATTGAGTTTATTAAACATTCTGATCAAGTAGTGCGAAGGGTGCAAATTCAATACATATTCATAATTAACAATAAAAAGTCCAGGGTGTAAAGCAAACTCATAGTAGTAAATAACAACAAAAATCAAGGAAGCACCACTCATTTGTGTTGGTCCTTACCCAACCCCCAACCTATTAAAACAACAGTGTTTAAGGGTAAAAAAGTTCACAAAACAGGAAGTTCACAAAAACATTAGTTCTCTATAAGATTTGTAAGTTCATGTATATTGGATGAACATGAAGTTCACAAAAACATTAGTTCTCTAGTGCTTATGCTCTGGAAAACATATTGCGTCTTAAGTACTGAACGTGCTTTCTGGATGCCAGTCTATAAGCCTATCCATGTTAGCTAAAAAACAAACTTGCGAATTATTTATTTTATACACAAGCAGCATCATGCATTCAAAAGCATCAAATTACTAGTGTCTATCGTTGAACACACAAAGAAAACAAACGAACTACCTCTAATTGCACTTTATTCACCACTTTAACCCAAATGGTTGAAGAGAAAGCACATAATGTTCAGGTTAAAGGATTTGCATAAACTTGCGAATTTGATCAGAAATAATCGGCATGCATATGTTATGATAAATTCAAAAAAACAATACACTAAAGTGATCAAACAAACTAGCATTTAAGCACCAAACACATAAGACATGCGAGGTAATTTTGTAGTTCTGCACAGAATATGATACGATAACAATGGTAGAAAGAGCATAACCAAATTCATAAGAGAACAAATGAGAAGAACCCAAACCTGTTGTGTTACTGGATCAATTTCAAACACACGTGTAGGGCTGCTATCAACCCATTCTCTTTTCTCCTCAAGAGTCAGTGTCTCCATCAAGTCCTCATTTATATGAATCTCTGGTTCATACATGAAAGTGACAGTTGCAGCAGGTGACCACTTGGCATGATCTTTGCCAATCCCCTTCCTAGCTATCGCTCTCAGCCTCAGCTCTTGTCCTCGCCTCAGCTTCACAATGATAACCCCCCTGAATCCACGCAATTCAAAACGAAGAATATCCATATGAAAAAACTAAATACCCAGTTGAAAACGAAGAATGCCAATTCAGAAATAAACACATGAGAAATAGAAAACCCATACAGCAAAACCAAATATCCAGCTGAAAACGAAGAACACCCATTTGAAAACCCCAAATACCCATTTGAAATCAATTGAGAACATTTCAAAAATTCAAATACCCAGTTGAAAACGAAGAACGCCACTTTGAAAAAACCAAATACCTAGTTGAAATCAACAAAGACCTATTTAAAAATCAAGGGTTTAAAACCAAAAATAAAATGAAGAAAAGCACGCACCTGCTCTCGGAAGAATCGGAGGAAGCAGGGTCAGAGAAATCGACGGGAACGACGGAGGGGTCGGAACTGTAAAGGTCTTTGCTGGAGACATCGAGGGTTTGGTCAGTCATACACTTAACCCTAAGGTGAAACTCCACGGAGCAGAATTCACACTGGCCGTCGCCGTCACACGCGTCGCAGTCACGTGAGAAGCGCATGGACATGGCTCGCTCACTCGTGAGCGGAATGAGTCCGAGTCTGTGCGCTATGAACTCGTCGTTCAGTACCGACGAATTCACCTCTATCTCCACCAGATCAATCGCGATCGTCGGCACCTCCGCGATCATCACGCGCCGCAGCGCGTTCGCGATACTCGCATCCGTATCCCGGAGCTCGAACTTGGCATAATCATCCTTCAGCTCGCGGATTTTCACCCTCGGCATGCGCGCATACGATGCACCCTCCATCGCCTCACACTCTCTCTGCTCTTCCTCTTTCAGACAACTCTGAAAAATGTAAAAACCCTTTTCAAAACCCAAACTTTTTAGTTTATGTTCTTACTACAGGGCTAGCATCGTCATAAGCAATGGATAACTACTTTTATTTTTCTAAATTATATTATCAAAATTAAGATGAAAAAGATGTGAAATCATTTCTATCTACTTTAAAAAAAAATGTTTTTTTAATATTTTGAATTAACTAAAAAAATCATTTACATAATATAGCTTTTGGAATAATTTATTTTAAGTACAAAAAAACTATCCATTTATTTTATTTTTTTGAAAAATATTTGTTTTCTTAATTTGATATTATTACTTTAATTTTAATATTAGTTTAAATAATAACTAACTGAGTTGGTGAATTATATGTATGTTCCTGTTTGTTTGGCTTAATTCTTAACATGGTGGTCTACTTTCATTTGAATTTTTAAAATGATTCTTAATTATTGGTTTTTTTCATTTTTGTCCTTTAATTTTTTAAAGACTACCAACGTTAAAATCAGGGCAAACAAACCAAAACTCAGAGATTAGGACAACTTTAACATTTCTCATTCCTAAACACAACATCGTCCTCCATTTTCTGCTCAACATTTAAACATTGTGCTACATTTCCATTACATTCTTCCACCTCAGCACAATCAAAACGTGTTTACTCCAAATTAATGGAGATAACCAAATTTAATGTTTTTAAGAAACTAAAAGACTAAATTGAAAAAACCAAAAACTAAGAAAATTTTCGAAAGAAATTAAAAAACTATATTGGGAATTAAGCCTTGTTTTTCATAACAAAATCTCTTATTTAAAAAAATTATATATTATACTACAATAATAAAAATCATAAATAAGTAGTCGAGATTTAAGAAAATATATATTTTAAATAATTCATTTAGCATCTTCATGAGAGAAAAGAGGCAAGGAAAACTGAAAATTAATAGAAGATGAGAATAGTTAACTGGATTCAAACAAGACTTTAACTTTGAAATATTATTAATATACATTTTTAATATAAATTAATCAGAAATTGAGCAACGATTCTTTGTAGAAAACCGAATTTTATATTCATATAGGGAAATAATTTTTTAACCCTTGGATTATGCATGCACCCTGGCTTTAATTTTATTTCACTTTACAAATTTTATCCGAACATGACATTGTGGAATAAATAAAAATGAAGCAAGTTTGGTTAATCTTCTCCATTCTAAAATGAGCACGATCTATTAAAGATGACAATAGCTTAATATGTTTGGATTCTGCTCTCTCATTTAAGACTTACTCACATATTCGTATTTTATAATTTCACAGAATTTAGAAAGAAGATTTCATTTTCTTATTTCATATTTCATCACAGTTTATTTTTAAGTGGTTTATAAAGTTTGAAGTTTTATTTCATCACTTTTCATGTAAGGTAAGGTTAGGAGTTATAAGGTTATTATGGTGATAAAACCGAAAGGGAAGGTGAGAGAGGTCGTAAATTCAACTCTCTTATTTGTTTACTTAAAATGAAGATATATTTAGCATTAAATATTAAGGAACAAGAGATTTGATGATGATAAATTATAAAGAATAATTTTAATTATCACTTGTTAAAATTGATTATAGACAAATTTATAGGTTGCAATGATCTATTATCTTAGAAGAATGAATCATAAATTTTTCTAGAATAATTGATTATCTTCACATAATTTTGAATTAGTTTTTTTTTTCTGAAATGGTCTAAAGTGTGATTTTCTTCTATAAATTAAATAGAGCTCTATGTTTTAAAAAAATAAAAGTTAGATTGCAAAGATTAACTCTGTAACAAGCTTTGATTTAACCTAGTTTTGAAGAGAATGACCTTTAAGTTTCTCCAAGAATGTTTTTGAGTGATAAGTTGTTGTTGCTGCTACTAGAGTTTCAAAGCATGATTCATCCCTTAATGTTTGTTAAGGGAAGCGTGTTTTATATCTTGTGGAAGAAAGGTGTTTATCATCTTTTGTGGTATTTCAAGAAATGTGTTTTCATCCCTTGTGGTTATTTAAGGAAGGTGATTTCATCTCTTGTGGTTTTAAGAGAGGTGATTTATAATTTTTTGTGAGTTTTTGGAGAGAATGTGTATTTTTATCTTGCGTGTGATTTTGCATATTTCATTTATGATTAGTGGTTGTAATATAAAATTCAAAATAGTAATTCGTGATCTTTGTTTGAAGTGATTGCAATTGGATGTATGATTTTTTTTATCTGAAGTAATATATAAAATTTTTGTGTGTAACTTTAAAAATCAAAACTTTAACTTTAAACAAATTCACCCACTCCCCTCTTGGTTTTGTTCGACCTCCTCTCTTATTCTAACACCACTAATATTAAGGAGTTATAAGTTGATAGAACTAGCTTTGCAATGGTATTATACATTGCCCAAGAACTTAATATACTTTTTCCAAACATTTTGTGTTAAGTTCGTAACACATTTTGCAATTAGTCGACCAATAGTGACAAACTTGATGGCTATATAAAGGAGAAAATGAGAAACTTCGGTAATGCATGGATTTCTTCATACTCTATCCTTCATTTTCAATGGTAGTTAGGATCATTTCCTTTTTTTCTTGCAAATAAATAATGCCAAAATGTTATCTTGATACCAACAAAATAAAAGTTAGCTCTAGAAAAAAAGAGGATTTGAATAAAGTTAAAAACTTCCTTTGAAATATTTTTTCAAGTATTCCTATTAGATGCCAACAAGGGGTCATCTAATGATTTAATAAAAGAGTTTACAGTATCTTTCAAAAATATTTTATAGTGGATAATCGAGCAAGCACATGTGAAAGGCAATAAATAATTTGTTTTAACACTAGTTCACCCATAACCTAGGTTACATATAGTTTTCTATTGTGAAAGGCAAAGCGTTCCATTAAGCAATCAATGATTAAAATTAGGAAAATGATTTTTTAACTACTAAATTTTAACAATTTTCTCTTACAATCTTAGGTGACATCTTCTAAGTGATTTTTTACTTTTCCATTTTTTCATTCTCAATATTTCAAAACCACTTAAAAAATGATACAACATACTGTAAGAGAAAGTTGTCAAAATTTAATAGTGAAAATATCATTGTCTTTAAAATTATTCTTTCTGCCTATTATGCCTTATAACAAGTATACGAAAGCATCCTTGAGCTATCCACCGAACTCACCTTGAGTTTAAGCACCAATATGCAATTTGTATTAAGGATAAATATACAAACTCTCTCTAACCTATACAAAAATAAGTTGCTGCTTTACAAGGTTCACTCAAAAGATTGGATACAAAATCTAAGTTCTCCTTACTCTAAGAGATAACTTCATAAAAGTGATGCTTTTATGCATCTAGCATTTTTATCAAACTTTATCTTCTCTTTCTTATGTAAATTTTGGAAAACTTTAATTATTTCACACTTAGGGAACTCATTAGATAAAATCAAAATTTTGTACTATTTGTTATCATCAAAGTATTGAGTGATATTTTAAACAAACATTTAGATGTAGAATTGTGTTCAATACTGTATAACTCCTTTGTGTCCTAAAATTTGTAATAATAACACAAATATTGTTGTTATTATCGATAATAGTGATACTATTCCTAGTGGTAATATTGACATAAATAATAAAGATAATATTAATTATGGCAACAATAATAATACAAGGGGTGGTATCACTGTGAAAATAGTAATATTGTTGAGAATGGTATTACTGACATTATTTGCAATGTTGATAATGATACTATTAAAATTAATAATGTTGAGTATAATAATACTATTAGTACCATCGGTAATAATAGTATTTCTGGTGAAGCACTATGTTATTGGAAGTCACCACAATATTAGTAGTAATAGTTATAGTGGAGGTAATACTACTATTTTTTTAATGTTGTATGTAATACTACTATTGCTAGTGATGCTATAATACTATTGGTGGCAGCGACACTAGTATTACTATTGTTAGTGGTGGTAGTTATTGAGTTTTTTTGGGTTAACTTTTTTCACAAAACACTTCAAGAGAAGAAAAATGGAAAAAATAATTAGATTGATTTCTTCATAAACTAAAATTTGCTTATGGATAAGTTAAAAGTAAAACTTTATAAAAATTATATCAGAAATTTTTTACAAATGAAGCTTGCGCATAAACTAACTTTAATTACTCAAAAACTAATTCAAACTTTTCTTCTTTTTCATTTCTGTTATAAATGCTTACGAAAAGTTAGTCAAAACATGTCACTTGTACAATAACTAGTGTGTGGGAAAAAAATGCAGAACTTTACAAAGACTGTTTTTAAGAGAAAAAGTGATTTGTCTAAAGAAAATTTCATTCCAAATTCAAGTTGCATTGTTATTTTAACTCGAAAGATTCATCTAAGGATGAAGCTTGTAATCCATAGTATTGCTATAGTGAAAGTTTAACTGACCTGCGAGTTCCTTCACTTTTACCTTCATTAGAGAGGGTTTCCCATTCTTAAAAATTTTAAGCATTGTTGTTCTCGGCATTTTGTTTTCCCTCCTTGATTTTTTCTTCTTAATAATTGATCATAAAAGTTCAGACCTCGAGACATTCACATTATCGAAACAAGTTTAGCTAAATATGTTATTTTTAAGTAAGGCAACAGATTTTGGTGTTGTTTTTTGATGCAAGAGAAGGGTAGCAGATAATAACGCTTGATGTTGTTTATTGTTCCTAACTTTGTTATCCTTTTCTGGGTGTGACCAGAAGAATAGTGCTTTCCTACAAAGAACTTGAGGAAGCAATAACAGATGCAACATAACAGAGTTAAGAGAAATCATATATAAAATTTGCAATGTCCACAGGAATCACAATGCCATGAGAAAAAGAACACTTCTGTGTTGTGTCCTGTCATTGCTAATCATCATGTACCAACTTTGAACAATAAGATGATCACAGCTTAGCGCAGATGGTGCCTGCACAATTCAAAACGAAAACCAATACACTGAGATGATGAATCTGAGTCACATAAACTTTAGAAACGAGTTTACCAAACCTACCTTAGAGTCTCTTTTGTACCACGGCGTATTTTGCAACGGATGGTGGGGAGTCCAAGGCGCTGGTGAGCCTCATAGCGATGACAACCAGAGAAACCTACAAACCAAAGTTTTCACTGTGAGAAGGCATGGACGGATCTTCATAACATATTGATTTTGATGTTGGTGGAATCTTATAATTTTAACTGTGAGCAGCACCACCAGGTAATCAAATTATAAGATTCCACAGACAATCCAGAAAAGAACATACCGTAATAGACTCCATCAACCTCCAGGACATCAATCTGCATCACTTAAAAGAAACTTGAATCAACAGTTCAGCAATATATTTTCATGAACCAGACATTTATTTAATAATAATGGTATTGTAGTCGGTACAGGCCTGCCATCTGTAACTGGTGTTAATTTTTGGTTACTTTCATCAGTTTCTTCAGAATAATTGTACTAAAATTCAACCAAGCTTTGATAACAACTATTCACAATTCCACTCAAAATAAATGTTAAGGGATGCATTCTGTCTTATTGTCCTCTATAAATTGAATGTATGCTTAATATGGTTGTCTGAAGCCAAACAAGGAGATATTTTTATTTTCTAGTGAAAGTCATGATCTGGTGAAAGTTCTATTAAACAAAGTAGATGCCTAATGTATCAAGTAATCATCATAAATGGCCAATCTGAAAAGAAAATACAAGAAGTGGAGTATACATGTTTTAGGATTGTTGTCTCAACTAATCCTCAGTCACAAGTACACAATATAAAAGAAAATGGTTGTAACAATGAATCTTTGCATCCATTGATCAACTCCTAAAAGAAATCTGACTCTGAAAGAGAGGACCTTGATAACTCCTAAAGGTTCTATCTATGGCTAACACACATAAGGGTGGCCCTGTTAAGTTGAGATACTACAAAGAAAGACACATCTCGAAATCTCCTTCAGCGAAACATGAAACTCTTACCTCTTAATGAAAGTAAAAAAAAGGAAAACGGGAAAAATCTTTCTTGATGCAAAGATACTGCTATTCCAAATTTCACTGAAAAATTGTTGCAACAAATCCATAAAAATCGTTTTAGGATACCCTCTGAATAGACAAAGCTTGATGACCAAAGAAAGATGCAATTTAAGCACATAAATCCAATTGTACATCCAATAGATCCTCAAAAAACGTATAAAAGCCAACACCCCTAACTTCACTTTCCCATAAACCTGTTAGGTTTATAGAGACATACCCAATATAGCAGAAACAGTACATAAACTCCCAAAGCAATGGCAAAGATTTTAAACATGAATCAGCATAAGGGAGAAAGTAGTTACTGGCACTTGAAGACCAATTTCCTTGATACTATCCATTAATTCCTGAACTTTGTTTGGATCATTTGCTCTGGTCCTCATCAAAGGCCTTCTAATCTTATCTATAGGAATTTCCAATATCACAGGACCTCCACCCCCACCACTACTGCTTCCAGAACCACCAGGTGGAGCACCTAAACAATTCAATAAACCATATGAAAATGAAACAAAGAGAATAAAAACGCAATTTCAATTGACAGAAAGAAATAGAGAGAGTATTGCACCGTTGGGGTTGGACGAAGCAAACGTGGCGAAACTCCTTAAAGTATTTGGAACCCGCAAAACAAAATTTGCCATTTTTCTTCTTCTTACCAAGTTTATTTCATTTTTTCTCTTACGGTTCTAAATATATAGTAAAAATGGTGGGAACAGGAGAACATGTTGATGGCTATCACAACTCAAGCATGGCCCACCAAAATTCAACGACCAAGATTGTTCTTTTGAAGTTATATAGAAGACCCTTCAACACAGAATTCGCTCCACAAATTGGTGCGAGGTTTTTCCTTAAAATTTGATTCAACACAATTTTCAACTTCTCAGGGAACCATGGCAGCGATACCTTCTTTCTCATGGACTTGTGCAACACAGGCCATTCTGGATTGGCATTAACCTTTCTCATTATTCAAAATGCTCATATAATTTTGGTTAAAATATAGACGTTTTCTTTTCTTTAAAAATCTCAATTAGTTGTTAAGATTTTTTTTAATCTTAATTAGATCCATATATTTTAAAATGTGTAGCAATTAAGTTTATTCTATTAGTATGATGTTAAGGATGTGTTATATGTTAGCTTCTATTTTTTAAAATTTTTTTAAAATTTTCTTATTTTTCTTTTGAAAATTATTCATGTCACATGTCATGTTATTAATATTGTGTCACATGTCAAGTCAGTAGGTTGACGTGTCAAGTATTGTCTGAATCTCAATTTAGTCCATATATTTGTTATTTGATTACATTTCAGTATATTTTTTAAAAAATTTTAAATATATTTATTTTAACTTTTTATAAAATTGTTTTAAAATTTTATATTTAAATTTATAAAATTGTTATTTTTAAACCAACTCTAACATTTGTATATAAATTATTTAAAACAATTTTGTAACAAGTTAAAATAAATATTTTAAAATTTTAAAACAAAATATAAGTAAAGTTTAATGTAAAATAAAAATTTAAATAAACTTAATATTATTAAAATATTTAATAAAAATATCATTATAAAATTTATATAAAAATTAAATTTGGTCTCAATTTGGAGAGGATGAAATTGAAAATTAAAAACAAATGGACTGAAATGAATCAAAATAACAAATATATGGACAAAATTGAGATTTACACAATGACTTGATACGTGTCACCTTACTGACTTGACACGTGACACAATATTGACGTGAAAAGTGGCATGAATAATTTTCAAAAAAAAAGAAAATTTTAAAAAATTTTAAAAAAATTAAAAAAAATTCAAAAAAATGAAAAGCTAATACGTGACACATCCTTAATACCGTTATCATTATAATAACGGGATGAACTTAATTGTTACGCATTTTCAAAATTATGGACCTAATTGAGATTAAAAAAAACTTAGAACCTAATTGAGACTTTTGAACAAAAACGTGGACCAATGAATTATTTTAACCTATAATTTTTGTACAGAATTAATTTACTTTGTAATTGAGATTTTATAAAAAAAAAAATATTAAGTATTTAAAACTTTCAAGTAGATTTTTATTTTTAATTTTTTTATCAATTAGGTGATCTGATAATTCTTACATTTGTTAAAAATATGAAATTTATCGTAATTAATATAAAACAAATTTAATATTAATGTATTATAAGTAAATTTTATTAATTTTTTAAAAACGTTACTTTGATTAAGGAATCATTATCATTTTCTACAGAGTGACCATGAAACCTAACAATAAAATTTAATTATGATTTTATAAATACCATTTTATATTAATACTAAAACAACATCACATTTCTCAATATATACAAACAAAACGGCAATATCACAATTATCTTATCTAATTAATAGAAATATTAAACTACATTGACTTTCACAATAAACAAATTTAATAGAAACTTAATAAAAATTATCACATTTACGAAAGGTTACAAATTAATTAAACTTTTATATATTTATAATAAATTACTTGTTTCTAATTTAGATTATTGAATGATAAATTTGATATGGTATAATATAATGATATTAATAAATACATTCTATAATTTATATTTAAAAAATGATTTCTTAATATAAATGTTGATAAATAAAATTGAAGATTGAGCTGAGTCGGTCTATGATGATGATCTAGTCGATTCGGTCCGAGTTAAGGTTAGACCAAGATAAAGGTCAAGTCAAGTTAGCTTGAACTTGATCGAAGGTTGAACCAAATTAATCTGAGCTAATAGTCAACTCAATAGAGTGATTAAGTTTCTTCATTCACTTCACCTTCTTGAGATGTACCCAAATTATGCACCAGCAAAGAGAGCAAGAACAAAAGTACCAATAGTGACAAACCTAGCAACAAACCCCACAATACCATTATAAAAGACTTAATCTCCTTCTACTCAGGTGCTAAAGTGGTGAAGGGGGTTGATATGGTGGTAAGAGTCACCACGGAATCTAAAAAGGAATTGAAACTCCACCACTAAACATTGTGCACCTTCGTGCTACCTTGGGTAGACCCAGAAAATCCCACATACATGAAATCATTAACATACATACGCACATTGATATCCACCTTTAAAATTACATCTTTTGACCACCTAATCAAATATGAGATCCATACACGCAACCTTATGTTGCTTCCATTGTATACGTGATCATCGAGACAAAGGATGGATCAAGGTTGGTGAAGACGAAGGAGGAGAAAGTGGTGAAGCTTACCGAAGAAGGGGAGCATGGTTGTTGGAATCTAGTTGTGGCCACATGTAAATAGCAAATAGGCCACATGTAAACATTAAAAAGGCAAATGTGGAAGGTCGTGTGCCATGTTAAGAAAAATAATTAATGATATTGAATGAGAAGGACTACATCCATTTAGTTTTAAAGTTTGTGAATAAAAATGAATCAAAGTTTAGAATAGGGACGAAATCCAATCTCCTATACAAGTTTAAGGACTAAAAACATATTTAACCTTACTTAATATTTTCAATAATTGCTACTGACTTCAGCGATAGAAAATTTTCTATAAATGGATCACTCCTTCATCTTGGGATGTTGCTCACATCAATCGCGTAAGATGGGAATCACAATATATTTCTTTTGATGTTTGCAATAGTGGAAGGTGAGACAAAGGAAACATTAATATAATTATTTCAATTATTGTGATAACACGTTACACCATAATGAAATTTGTGTTCGATAACGGATAGAAGCAAGAACATATTGTCAGCCTTACAATCTGAACAAGTTGGTTTAGAAGTAGAAGGTCTCCACTTAGTATATTGTATGCATCATTTGGCCTCCAACTTTAACAACAAGTTCAAAATCCTGAGTTGAAGAAATAATTTATTAACATGGGTAATAAAATTACTTATCTTTCCTAACTTTTTCATTGACAAATCCATTCGAGGTTATTCTTACTGAATTTATTACATTGTTACAGCTTTCCAGGTCAAGCAACCCATGTTAGATGTAAAGTTATCCGCAATAAGATCCCAATCTCCCCAAGCAACTTTTTGGATCAATATAATACCATTACAAAAGTGAACTCAGATCTATGATGGAGGCATCAGGGTTGGCAATATGACAACTAATATGGCTGAATGTATGAACTTTGTTCTAATGGGAGCTCACTCATTGCCCATTTGTGCTTTAATTAAAACAACCTTTAAAAGAACAAAATGACGGTTTGTTGAACGAAACCTGAAGGAAAAGTCCATGTTAATAGTTGGTCATCATTTGGAAGATATAAATGCACTACTTAGAAAAAAAAAATCAACAATCGACCATGTGTCATGTGCATCAATATGATCAAGAAAAATTTGAATTGAGGTTTTAGAGATACTTACTCCCCACCATCAGTGCCAACCAATGTCTTATGTAAGACCTGAGAAAATTAAATAAATATTTATTTAATAATAATGCATTTAAAGGGATCTTTATGGTAATTAATGTAGAGAGTTATGACAAGGAGTAATGGTAGCTCATGTGGTAGAAAGTGTTGAGTGGTGTTGAGAGGATTTGGATTTGAGTCTTATGTATGCCATTTGTGTGAGATTTTAATTGTTTAATTATTTGGTGTGCATGCATTAACACATGACTTGGTGTCATCTTTATAGAGATGCATAAAATGTTAAGAAATATGGAATGACTTGTTGGTTGTGTACATGCCTGGTAATTGGATGGGATAAGGGTTTGAAAACCTTAGCTAGCGCGATATGATTCTTTTATCATTTATCATTTTTTTGCTACAATGGAGAAACTCTAGAAACCCTAACAGTCGTAAAGGGAGCCAGAGAAGTGAGGGTTGAGCAGTTACTTGACATGAAACCACAAGTTAATGAACTTAATGATCATTTTCGTTTTCGGCAATCAATGAACTTAATTCTTAGGTTAGGAATTGATTAGAGAGAGGGAAAAGAGGGAGAGTGTGGTTTGTGAGTGCCAATTCGTGGGGACTGCTAGGGAGGTTTTTCAAAGCATGAAAATGTGATAAGGGGAAATTGTTGCAAAGGCTAGGAAGGGTCTTGAAGTTAGAGCAACGTTTGGTGCAAGAAGGAATCCTTAGAATGCTATGGAACAAGATTTTCAGGTGAAGGGAGCTGCACTATATGCTACATTGTGTAATTATATGTTTTTATCGTATGATGTATGGCTGTGGTGCTTGTTCTCTTTCAATTCACGCTGAAAGTCAACTTTCTAGGTTTCTTCCCAGAAACCGTTTGGCGGTGTTCATGGATCGCCAAGTGACTCATACAGTGTAGGTCTAATTTCTAGGATTTCCAGAAATTGTCTGGCAGCAGTTATGACCCGCTAGGCAATACGCACTAAGTTGTTCAAATTCTGCGTTTTGGTTGAATTTTGTGCATTGTTGGGTTTTCCTATGAATATATATATATATGTATATGTGTGTGTATATATATATATATATATATATATATATATATATATATAAATTTGAATGTGGGTTGTTATAATTTATGAGAATTGTTATGGATAGCATGTTCATGATGGATTAATGATTGAACCAAGATGCAGGGGAACTTTGGGGTTTGGGGATGAATGGAAAGCATGAGTGTCGAGTTATTATTGTTGTGTTATTGTGTTTCCTGATCAAACTAGCCATGTATGAAGGCTGGAAACATGGACTAATGTGATATTCGTACAATTGGATGTTGGTTTGATTTTAAGGGTTTTAGGGTTTTATCACAGGTGCATAATTTGGATTCTGTCTTGAATCTTGATGCATCGCCTGGTGGGAAGCAAGAACCGCCAGGCGATGTGCTGCGAACAATAATGTTGTGTTACAAATTGGTCGAGATGATTGTCGTTTTGGTCTTGATTTAACTTGTTTAGATTTATGCTTGGTGTACTATTAATAATTTGATCATTGTTATTGTTGGGAGTCTAATGCATGGAAAGTGATTGTATGTGACTACTATATTTGGTTGGGCATTGATATTAGAATAGATGAATGTAATAATGCTATGATAATGGCTAAGAGCATGCATAAAGGGGGATTTAATTGTTTGAGTATATGTGAGCTTAAATGAGTAAGTGTTGATGTTAATCTTAATTTGACATAAAGAATTGGTAAAATGGGGGTCCCTATGGCTATTGATTGAGGTAAGGCTTATGCTTTGCATGAATAAATGAGTTATGTGCCTGCTGCCTTATTATTTCATAATTTCATATAAGCATGGTTTATTATTGGGTTCAAGTTGAATGTTGGCATTGATTTAAGATGTGAGTATATATGAATGTGTGCTTATACTTGAATGATGCATATGAACTCTGATGATGTAATTTAGAGTATAAGAAGTGTACAAATGAATATTTTGGTTTCTGGATGTTTGAGAATTGAATGGTTGGATGGTAAGAACTGAATTAGAGTACCTATGTGGCGTGATGCCCGACTGTGTTGTGGAACCGCCAGGCGGTCTGCATTGTCATTTCGCCTGGTGGCACTTAGGCTATGCCAGACGATAGTGGAGTGACAAGGTGCATTTATGATGCATTTTGCATGGCTTGCTGTGTTGGTTCTGGTATGGGATATGCTTAACAATATCACGAGCGGGTAGATTCGTGATTAGTTATGGAACGTGTGATGAATACGAGCGGGGAGGTTCGTATGTTCCATGCTCACACTTGAGAGTTGCTGCGAGCGAGGAAGTTCATGACTAGATGGATCACAGGTGTTGGACTACGAATAAGGAGGTCCGTAGAGTTGGACTACGAACGAAGAGGTTTGTAGAATTGGACTACAAGCAGGCAAGTTCGTAGAATTGGACCACGAACGGACAAGTTCGTGGAAGCATTGGAATCCCTAAGACCATGTTAAGTGTGTACTGATCTAGTATAGGTCAGGTTATATGAGATTGAGAATTCTACACGATTGGGGTGATGACTTTAGGGTGGAAACTTGCTAAAACATTCCTTGAGTTGTGGCTCAGAATGACATCCCTTGAGTTGTGGCTCGGGATAGAGGGTAAACACATGGCATTCCTTGAGTTGTGGCTCATAATGACATCCCTTGAGTTGTGGCTCGGGATGAAGGGTAAACTTACGACATTCCTTAATTTGTGGCTCAGAATGGTGAGTGGTACCGATGTGAGTGTGCGAGTTGTGGCTCGTACGGATGGTCTCCACTTGATTATGCAATCATAGGTTGTGGTCAGTGATGTGCTAATCTTGTGTTGAGAGTACGAATTGTGGTTCGTATTGGGAACTCTACCTGGCATTGCAGAGGGTGGTCCGTAACCTGATATTCCTGCATGTATATCTACGAGTTATGGCTTGTAGATGGTGGAACCACGTGTTGTGGTTTGTGGCGGCAAGTGCCATCTTAAAGTTATTACTAAAGTGTGTAGAATCTAGATGTACATGGTGGTGGCCATGATTTATAGTTTATGTTATGCTTATTTTATGTATAATTACATGAGCTCACCCTTTCTGTGTGTGTGTTTGACGATGATCGTGTAATTCGTTACACGAGAGCATACATTGTTTCAGGTGGAGTTGGTGACGCTTAGAGCTAGAGAGGGGCTAGCTTGGGAAGTTTTTATGGACTATATTTGACTATTTTGTAAACATTTATTTGATCAGTTTTGAACTATGCAAACCTGGAGTTGAATTTATGGTTTTGAATTTCAAGACATTTTATTAAAGTTCTAATATTTCCACGTTTTGGGTAAGAACTTTGAATATTAATGGCAGATTAAATTATTGACGGTGTGATTGTGATCATTTTCAAACTTTTCAAGTGCCTTGTCATCATGTAATATTTGTATACTCTTTTTCACATTTAAACTTAAGAACATATATTCACCTTGTATATAACCTTCAATATATTAACAAGGCATATGAAGTCCAATTTCATTCAAATAAGAATAAAGATTATTGGTCCACCTATGCGAGACTAAATTTCATACTAGATCGTGACACACTACAAAAAAAAAGGTTATTTTATGGAGATTATCATCTCAATTTATGAGGGTTTTTACCCTCTGCAAATTAATTTGTGGGGATTTTTAAATCTTCTTAGATAGTTTCTCCAAAACTTTTTTGCAAAGGTTTATGACGACATTTGTTATCTCGTTTATATTGTTGAGGTTTTTTTGGAAGGTTTTAACTTGTTCTATTTATGATTATTATGTTGTGGATGTTTGAAACCTCCTTTGTTTCCAACTATTTTATTGTAGAGATTTAAAACCTCCATTTTCCCACTTTTTTTTTATAAGGGTTAATACCATCTTTAATATGGCAATTATATTGTAGAGGTTTTAACCTCCCTCATTTGTATTATTTATCTTTTGGGTTTACTATTTTATTGTGCTTGCGTTATTTCTAATCTCCTAAACACAATAATTTATTAGTAATTAGAATCTTCTATACATGACAATGCATGTCACCATTTGAGGTGTAACTCCCCAATTTAGGATGTCACGGAAAGCTATAAAATGTACACATTTAGCAGAAAATGATTATCGTTGAAATCATACTTAAGTAAAAGCTTATATTTTAGTCATTAAGTTATCTAGTTCAAAACATCAATTGTCTAAAAATATTCTAAATAACAATGAACAATAAAAGAAATTACATCTCCTTTAATATTTAAATTAAACAACTTGATAAAAGAGAGTAAAGTCCTGAGTTCACCCCATCATCTCATGTATCTGCTCTACGCCAAAAGCATATGCATTACCACCTACTCCCGTATAGCACACACGTCATATGATCATCGTACACACAACAACCACACAAAACAAACAAATAGGGGTAAGCTAACAAAAAAAATGATATATGAAGGAAATTTAATGAGATAAGACATTAAAAGAAATACAAAACATCACACCCAACCAAGTAAATACTTAAACATGATAATCACAATTATACTCTAGTTTTCTTGTCACTTGTTCCCTACCATCGTAGCATCGGACTTGTCTCCCCTACTCCTCAAGGAATTACAAGTAAAAAACTTCAATGAATAATTCTAGGTCAAAAGATTGCAATATCTATTCAACAACAGACATGAGTCGGCCCAGACCGAAGGTCAAGCCACGTCGACTCGAGTTGTAAGTTGAGTCGAGTCAGCTCGAACTGAAGGTTGAACCAAGTCAAACTTGGTTGAAGGTCGTGCTGAGATAAATTTCGAGTTGAATCAACCTAGGGCAAAGGTCGAGCCGAATCAACCTAGGGCAAAGGTCGAGTTGAGTCTGCTTAAGTGGATGGTCAAGTCAAGTTAGTCCAGGTTGGAGGTCCAGTCGAGTCGACTCAGACCAAAGGTCCAACAAAATCGGCATGGGGCGAAGGTCCAATAAAGTTGACAAACACCCAAATGAATTATTTATGTCTTAACCAATGAATTTTCATCATCTCATATCCCAAAATTATAGTCATTTGACCTTGATCTTCCGCCATCAACATAGTTTGATCTTAATTACTTATTTAGATTCTATAAATGTACTAGTTCTTTTGGAAATAATTTCAGCCATAAAATTTTGTTGACATCCACGAAATTTGAAAGATCATTTAAACCCACAAGAGTAAATTTCGCTTGACTATTAGGGAAAAAGATTTTTTTTTCTTAATTATTCGGATGGTCCCTAATTTTTTGGCTTATTTTTTTAATATTTTATGCAAAAATGTTTGTTACCATGTGTTAGGTCCCTGGTGTGAAATATGGCATTGCCTATGTCACGTTGCAGGACATTGCCACGTGTCGGTGTCAGTGCCAGATGTCATTGTCTTGATTTCAATTTAGTCCCTGCATATGTCTCTTTGATAATATTTAGTCCTTACATATGTCTTTTTGATTCAATTTAAACCCATTTTTTTTCAATATAGAGTAATGATCCCTCTCCAAATTGGGATCACATTTATTATTTGTGTAAATGTTATACTGATTTTTTTTATATTAAAAATGACGTTTTAACATATTGTCATTAACACCGTTTGTATTTTTTTTAAAAATACCTAATTGAGACACTTTTCTAGAGGTTGGAATGCAATTGAAACTTTTTTAAAAGCATATACCAAATTGACACATTCCCACCAAAGTGAGGACCATCTGAGTAATTAAACCAACTTCTTTTTATCCTGCCACTATCTTCAAAGAGGACAACGACAAATAGTATTGAGAATAGAAACAAAGTCTAAAACTAAACTTTAATACCAACCACCTCAATTGATTTTAGGAGCATCACCACTTAATATGGAATCATCCCTAGACTTATTATGGAATCATCCCTATGTGCATAAATATAGGGCATGAAAGGCCCGATATTCTGAATATATTGTGAATTGAATATTATTGTCCTAAAGAAAAGGGGTAATTAAAATAAAGTGTACTTTCTGTCTCGGTATAAGGGCATAACTTAATGGCAAGGGTGATTAAAGATGACAACTCTAACCATAATTTGATAGTGAATGCCTTTACTTTTGACTCCTTCATCTTTAACTATAACAATTGAATAAGAAGATAAAGAAAAAAAATATCTTATTAATTATAATCATTGTTCTCAAACTATCAAATTCCTCAATGTATGGTTTCATATCAAGATTTGATATGGTTAAGGACAAGCAATTAATTCGTCTCTTTGTGTTTGTACTATATGTGTCAATTAGTACAGCCAATCGGAGTTGGACATGACTGGTCGACTAGTTGAGAAAAAAATCGATCAGTCAATGCTAAAATAAGCTAAACACAATATTAGCCTAAACAAATCATTAACCAAACTTAAAGGAAATTTTATCATAATTAGGTCTTCCCTAATCAAAAGTCCAAGGAGAAAACTATAAATATAGGTCAAATATATGGTTGTTGGTATATTTATTACGCATTTATTATAGCATTAACTGCTTTGACCCATCGTTCTTAAGTTAACTTTAGCACCAAAGTACCCACAGATCGATTGACAAACAAATTACCCAAGCACAAAGAGGATCACATTGGAGTTAGCACACTTGAAAATTGTTTAAGTGGACGTTCGACCCTACATCCAAAACATTTTGGCGTCCATCATGGGACTAAATGATCATTTTCCAAAACTCCACTTATTAAACTAGGTGTGTTGACATGTGAAGTCAAGGTGGTATGCTTCTTGAAGATTTGATGAAGATTTAATGAAGCCCTTTTGAGCTATCTTGAAGTCATTACCATTGGAATGAAGCCTACATTAATGAAGGAAAGGAGATTTGATGGTATTCATGTTGATCAAGGCAGGAATGTGTGCTCTCCACATAGTTACATCATTAAGAAAGTGTATTTGAAGTTTGTAATTCATATTGTAGACCTTGTAGCATTAATTAGATGTATTTGGTCTTTACTATGTTTTTTAATCTGTTGAATGGTTGTTCAATAGGTTAAAATGTGTCTTTTAATTTGTTGAATGGTTTTTCAACAGGTTAAAAGGTTGGTTATGTAACACCCCATCAAGGTGCTACCAAAAAAACTTAACTATATATTATTTTTTTATTCATATTCATTCTTTATCAACAAAAAAATAATAATAATAAAATAATCTCTTATTTATTTCCTCAAATAAATGTTCAACACATTAAAATTTATTCAATACTAAAAACATTTAAAATTACTCAATAATTAAAATCGTTCCAAATACATCTTATATAAAAACAAATTCTTCTTCTCAAAGCAAACCCACGCTCCTCACTGCTGTGCATCCAGAACATCATCTGCAACCTTATTTGCTCTCGTATAACACAAGTCATAGGATCATCAAAGGTGAGAATCACAACAAAATACAAGGGTGAGCTAACTTAATATCACATCATAATTGAAATAAGTTATCTAACAAATAAAATTATCATATAACACCTCACCCAAGCATTTTTATTACATCATTCAATATAATATAAGTAAGCACAATGTCTATTATCTCATTCACGTCAACAAAATCACGTCAAATCTCAATTCAAGAGGTTCAATTCTTAACACAACCCTTGCATGTAGTTTACCATCCAACTAGCTCACTTATAGAACAAAACACACTCTTCCTTCCTACTCCCCAAGAGTCTCCAAACAGAGTTTACTTTCCATTGCCCCACCATAAGTCTTACGGCAAGGTCAAACATTGGTACCACTACGTCGAGTCTATCACTCCTTGCTACTCTCCCAGAAAGTATAACCGGAGTCCACAGAATCAACTCCCAGATCCCCTCAGGATTAGCTCCCAGAGCCCCTTCACCTCTTGCTGAGACTTACACGCTTTCAATCACATCACATATAAAATTCACATATACTACCTCATCATCATTTTCAAACTTTCCGAATAAAATAATATGTCACCCATCATTCACACATAACTAGAACATATCTCAAACAACAACATACTATTTTTAAACAGTCATGCAATAAACCAGTCAAAAGACCAAAGTCACTTAACGACTTTATTTCTCACACTGCGAGAAGACTCACACGTCCACTTGACGTGAAAAAAAAAACAAACTCTTAACCGACAATTATTAACCGCTATCTCCAAATACATGTGCCTGCCAATTCAAAATGTATTCATCTATTTAACTCTATTAAAACTGGACCACATGTTATTATGACAATATTATTGGTACTAACCAGATACTTCCAAAGACTTTTGATACACCTAATCATTGTTGATCTAAAAAGAATCAAGTAATCCATCTTTATACAGGATCTATACTAATTTACTGTCCAACTTTCTCTGAGAATTTCACCTTTAAAAGAAACATGGTTGGATAATAAAAATCAATTTGTACCTAAAGTAATATACCAACATTCTTACTCACTTCGCTCCCTGGAATTGCACCAATCCAACTTATATTAAAGGCTCCAAACTAAACCACGTTTCCGCTTCAACACTCTGCACCACCAATAACTAAAAGCTTGATTTTATTTCCTATTATTTCTATCTTTTCTTCTTCTTTTTTCCGCCATATACTCCTACTTAGCTCAGGGTGAATAAATCAATGCTCTACGTATTTTATCATATTCCAAGTTCATTCCTTTTCTTTCTCTATTGGTTCACTTAACCTCTTTCTAAACCAATAATATAAAGGTATCTATTTCAAAGAATATATAATATTTTATATGATTCACACCTAATGAATTTTTTCCTATAATATAATAATATAATATACTATATATAAACACTTTAAAATATACTATATAATAAAATATTCTATGGATATACATATCTATCACAAACTTGTTCACGTATAGTTTTAAAACTAATATATACTCATGGCTACACTTCATGCGAAAAACACTTAAACTTTTATTCATTTTTATTTCTTTAACGGCACATCATCTCATGCTCCTTTGCTTTTCCTTTTATTGACTTTCCAATTCATATATATCTTTCTACTACCATAAGAAAGAACTCCAAGAATCCCCATCACAAATTCTAGTTAATTACGAGAAAAATCAATCCCATTACACAAATAATACCAACACTTAACTTCCATAAGAATATATCAGAAAACAAAAAACAAATATAAATTGAATAGCTCCCCTTACCTGTAGCTGATAACACCTTTTTCTCTTGCTACTACTTTTAAAAGACGTCTCTGAATCCTGTCTTATCACCTTTCCAAAACAGTCTTCTTCAATTCCGGTTAAAATGCTTATGTTGACCAACTAGTGACAAAAAGCACTTGCTTTGTACCCTCTTACTCCTACGGACATGAAATTTTTCTCCTGCCTCACACACTCTGTATTTTCTCCATGCCCGGTAACCTAGCTTTTCTGACCTAAAAAGCTACCAGTTCAACCCTAATATTCAATTCCTCTCCTTAATTAGCTATTACTCTACCATAAAAAAAATAATTACAAATTAAAGCTGACAATGTATTCACTCTCCATAATTAGCCACTTAATATTTTTTATTTCTATTTATATCTTTGTCTTATGTCCATTTACATTAGTTCCTCAATTTTGATCGATGATCAGCCTTGGCTCACGTTAATTTGTTCATCATCATCCAAAGTTACATTTAATTGCCAAAATTATAATATTGAACTAAAAAGGATTGAATTTGACCAACTAACTCCTGCTCCTATTGATAATAACTAATATAATAATACAAATATAATTCTACACTTTCACCTTATTCTCCAAAAAAATAATAATTTTGATAAGCATACTAGTAGGGAAATCTAACTCATGATCTTCCTTGCTACAAAGTACTTACTAACTATCACATTCTCTAATAAAAAAAATAATGATAATAAAACATATTACGTCATCCCATTTAATTTTATTTAAGTAAATAAAAAAAAAACATTTTTTTCTGGGTCTTACAAGTTGTAGTAGTCTGCAACAAATTCAATCAGTTGATTTATTTTTTAATTGAATGATTTCACTTAAGTCAAGTGAAATCAACCGATTGATTTGAAAATCCACCTGTTAAATTTCATAACAGTTTAACTATAAAAGCTGTGATTTTCGAAAGAGAGTTTGGTTGATAATTTTTTAGCGCAAAATTGTTTTGGAAACTCGTGGAAACTTTATCCTTCGTGATCATAAATTTTGCAGCAGTTAAAGATTGATCTTGGATCAATTCTTAGAGCTTTTGGCTTGGTTTGAAGCTTGGAGAAAGTGGTTTGTGGTAGGCTGGGTTGTACTACCACTGAGGTTTGATCTTTCTCAAGGTTTGTGTGTGTGCTTGGTGGTTTTCCAGGTCTGCAAGAGGGTTCTTGCTGTGCTGGTGTGACTCTTGTGTGATTCAAGAGTCTTTTATGTGATTTTTGCATGTTTTGAAAGTGTAAGGGTAGATACTTTGTAAATCTTTTGAAATAGTGCAAAGTCAAACTTAAGTTGCCTTGATAAACTGGATGTAGCTCAGGTTTGAGTGAACCAGTATAAAAATCTCGTGGTCTCCTCTCTTCTCTAACCTTTCTCTCTTGCATATTCATTTTAAAGTTTCAAGAACTTGTGTTTTAATCATATTTTTCATGTTCTTGCATATTTTCATGACATCTGCAGTATTGAGCATGTTTGCATAATCATTTAGAACTTGTCTTGATTATTGTGCATTGTTCCTGGTTTAAAACTCGAATATACATTTCTTCATTTTTCCCAGTATTTCAGTCGTCTGTTTTTCTGTTTCAATCGATTAACTCTGTTTTTGACCGATTGAAAGTGTACAGTTCAATAGTGTTTGCATCCTAACTTGGTGATCTAATTGATTCAATTAAAGGTGGTTTTTAGCTTTCAAAGATAGCCTAAATTTTTAACTAGCCAATTCAACCCTTCCTTCTTAGCATTTCAACCATTTCAAAACTAACAAGGTGGACTCACCTTAACCTTCAGTCCAAGCAAAGTTAACTTCACCTTTAACCCAAATTGACTCACATTGACCTTCGATCCATGCAGAGACATCTAGATCTTCGGTCCAAGTTGACTCATTTTGGCCTTTTTCCTCTGCCAACTTGACTTGATTAGGGAAGGACATAGGTAGTAGCTTCCCGCTATCCGACCCACATTAAGAAAATCCATTCATTACCTGCTACATTACTCGTCGAATACCTGTTTAAAATAATTTACGAGTATCGTGAATAATCATAAATGAAAAATTATAGAGAATGGAAGAAACCCTAGAAAAGATAAAAGGTGTAGACTTTGAGTGGAGAAAGGAGAAAGGTGCAGACTTTGCTAGGTAAGTTTTTATTTTCCATAAAAGGGCAAAAGCGATGTCGCGGTGGTTATTAGCCTAAAGTGGGCATCCCAAACGATGGTCACTGGTGTCATTGGTGAAATTCTTGGTTGCAAGCAGTGAAAAAAGTAACGGTTTGCCAGAGGAAGAAAACCCATGGTGGTGTTCAATTCAGTAGTAGCTACAATGATTTCTGTGACATGTCTGAACGAAGAAACCTCTAATGGTCCATGATCGTTGTCACGTGTTGTGTTCGCATCTGGAGGGGAAACCCTTACATGAAAAAAGAGGATTTCAACGTTAGTAATACTGGTGAGGTCGTCGGTTCCAACGAAGTTGTGCGACTACTGGTAGGGCTTGATGAAGCATCGTGAAGCAATCACAACTGGTGTAGAATGACTCTTGCTCATAAAAAGGAGAACCAAGATCTAGAGATAAAATTGTAATGTGTGAAACACTAATTTAGTGATGGCTGAAATATAAGAAAATCTTTAGACAAAATTGTAATTTTAATTTTTACTTGGTTAATGTATTCATCTATTACTTGTAACAAATTTCACCTATAGGATATTCACAATTAAGGATATTTTTATCATATCTAATCTTAATCCTTCAAGTCCAACCAACTCAATTAAGCCTTTTGGTTCCTATTGGTCATGGTTGGGATGACTAATTTGTATCTTTTAGTTGAAAAAGAGAAGATATTAAGAATGTTTAGAATCCAAAGTCTTGACGTGATACCGTCTATGCTAAAAACAAAGGGTTAACTATGTTTTTGGTCCCTAAACTATAACACGATTTTGGTTTTAGTCCTTATTTCAAAGTTTGATCCTGTTAAGTCCTTGTCCTTATAAAACATATGAATTTGGTCCTCAATATTGGACGACATTAACGATTTTTGTGACATGGCAAACAGTGTGCATGTCCACCATTCATTTTTTCAAGCGTGTTCTCTTTAAAATTACTCGTGTAAGTTTTTTTTGTACTATTTTATTCTTTTTTTTCATTTTTTTTTCTTTTCCCTCTTCTCCAACCATGTTCTTCTCCCTTCTAACCTTCATCTTCATCTTCCTTTTTCTCTCCACCATCTCCATCCTTCACCTCTCCCACCTTCACCTAGTCAATCCTTTCTTCCCCTTCCTTTCATCAATTTCAATCCAACACATCACAAAGACACGTGCATAAATTTTCTCCTCTCCTCCAGGCACCTTTTTCTCCCTCCTCACCTTCATCTTCATCCTCTTTCCCTACTTCACCATCTCCATCATTCCTCTCCATCACCAATTTTCTCACTTTCTCCAATTCCAAAAAAATAATAACTCCTACCTTATCAATGTTTTGTTAAAATTTTGACCCGTTCACCTTAAAATAATAACTCCTACTTTTATCAGAGAGAAAATAAAATAACAGTTTTAAAAAATTTTAATTTATTAAGTACATTCTTTTGAAGAGCTTAAACTAAATACTCATGCTATGAATTATTCTAAAAAAATAAATTCTTAATTATTAAAAATTGAAAATGAATAAGTGTTTTTAAATTTTTTTCTTTTAATATTTTCGTGCTCTTTTTTCATTGTTTTTTTGAATAAGCTTGTTAGAGTAATTTTTTGGACAAATAGTAGGTTCATTATTTATATATATTAAAAAAATATATATTTTCAATACAAAATTTTAGTTTGATTAATTTTGAAGAATTGAATGTGTTTGATATTTAGTAATTGTTGTCATATTTATTTGTTAAAAAAATTAGTTAATATATAATCAATTTAGAAAAAAATAACCATTTACCTTTTATTTATAAATTTAAAATTCTATATAACTCTTTAAAAATTAATTATATATTAATATTATTTTTTTATTAAACACCCAAATATTAAGTTCTTTTATTGTATTAAAAATAAAACATAATTAATATCAATACTACATTAGTTGTTTATCTATTTTATATATTTCTTTTGTACATCCCGTAGAAACATCATCGTTTTTCCAAAAAATAAAAATGTAAGCTTAAAAACTTTATTATGTATTTTGAAGGATTTGAATTTGATAGAGAGAGTTGAAATAATTATTGGAAGAAAAATTGGATGAGTCCGAAGATGAGTATAATAAAAGGAGAGAATTGATGGAGAAGATGAAAATAGAAGAAATGAATTATCGATTAACTCTATAATGGAAAATAAAGGAAGGAAGATGATGCTGGATGGAGATGGTGGAGGGAGAAAGGAAGATGAAGATGTAGGTTAGAAAGGAAACGAAGATGGTTGGAGAAGGGGGAGAACAAAAAGAAAACAAAATAAAATAAAATGATAAAGAAGATAAACTTACATGTATAATTTTAAAGAAAACATGTGTCAAAAAATAAATGGTAGACGTATACATCATTTGCAATATCACAAAAATTGTTAACTTCATCCAATATTAAAAACTAAATTCATGTGTTTTATAAGGATAAAAACTTAAAAGACTCAAACTTTAAAATAAAGACTAAAACCAAAATATGTTATAGTTTAGGAATCAAAACCATAATTAACACAAAAACAAATTCTACTACACATTAAAAACAGAAAAGTGAGATCCAGAATCGAGCATTGAAACACAAATTCTTCAATTTGAAGTGTTTGTCAAAACCAAAATTCAAAATCTTAGATTGAAGTACGATGTTATTTTTTCAAACATTTTTTCAAACAAGACTTCCATTATATAAATATTTCGTTTAAATTTTATCCATTTCGGTAAAAGTCCATGTAAAATTGCAGCAGTCATAAATTTCCCCAAATTGCATAATGTACATCTAACGAGTCCCATATCATGCCCCACGTCAATAAACGATGCAACAATACTAGTGCTATTGGTACATAGTCAAACCAAGAAAGAGCCTATATTATGATGCAAAAGAATAATAATGCCTTTATTCTCATCCTGTACAATTCAATGCGCTATAATGTTAATTTTCCTTCCTACTCTAGATCTGAACGCTTAAACTTAAAAGGGGCATACTGGAATCTACAACAGAACTTGTTGGGTATACTCGCAGTACATATCAGGTGACAAGCTATGCACAGAAGACTCGACATATCGTACTTGAGTCAAACCCCACAGTACATGGAAGGATTTTAATGTAATGGATAATGATAATTGTGCATGACTTTCTGTTGCATATCTCATACGCATTCCCTGGTGGACAAGTTGTTGAGTAGACTGAGATTATCAAGTTTCGTCAAGTCACCCATATGCGAAATGAGAGAAACCATATTTACAACTATCATTATCGCTCATACAAATGTCTCCTCATCACCTCGGAACGTCCTGACAAAACTGACCCTGATTTCACGGAATGCCAAACCTGATAGAAGGACAAGTGCTATAGGTTAATAACCGTAGTCTGGTTTGTGCATACGCAAGAGCACACCGATTCCCTTCCAAAAAGCCTTTTCTCACGGTTAATCATCAATTTAATCAAGGGAAGTTTTTTCGAAACTTGGCGCCAGATCTCATTAACTGTCCCGTTGGGTTCTTCATATTCGAAGTATCGCTTAACCTGAAACAAGTTTAAACTAAATTAAAGCTCCTGTAACCAGGGGAAATTTTCAAAATATAATCAATCAATCTAGAATTAATGCTCTTAATCAAACTTCGCACACCAAAGGTATAAGTACCATAACAGGAATACAATGAGAAATTAGCACCCTATTACTGATGAATAATTAATAATTAATTAACTCCCGAGTTACATAACCATAATGAGGGATCTTGTCTTCCGATCAATAAAACATCACTGTATATGAATACACAAAAAATAATAAAGGAGAGAGAATCAGGATAAGATAAGGTGTTAGAAAACCTACTCTACTACTTAGAGAAACAAAGGTGACTGAAAAATGAAAAATATTATTCACCTTAACCTTGTAACCCTGAATACATGGTCTTATAAAACAGAATTTGTAAATACTAAAAACCAAAAGTGAAAAGATAATACTACTAACAAACTAACAGAATGTCAAAACAAAAAATAAAGCAGACAAACAAAAACATCAGATTCTAACAGAATTCTGTGTATCCTAACAGTCCCCCTCAAACCCAAAGTCATTGAAAATAATCAATAACTGAGTTTGGAACGCAGAAGAGAGAAACGAGCTTGAGAGAGGGATTTTGTCAATATATCAGCAAGTTGATCCTAAGCAGGAATGAGTATTAACTAAGGAGGAAATCCAGCACTTTTTCATGAACAAAGAAGATATGCAATTCCATGTGCTTCATTCTAGTGTGTAACACAGGGTTATGACTGAGGGCAACAGTGCTTTGGTTGTCACAGTAGGTGATAGGTGTAGGTAGAACTGTCAAAATGGGTTGGAACCCGCGAGCCAACCCGGGTCATCACAGGTTTGGGTTGAAAAACTTTTACAAACTTTACTACAAGTTGATTTTTTACCCGGCTCATCTAGAACCCGACTCACCAACCCGAGTGAACCGGGTTGGTGAGCCAACCCGTAGATAAAAGGGTCACACAAGTGTTTTTATTTTATTATTAAGTTGGCTTTACATTTGGGTCATGTTAGGTTGTTTTTTTATCCAATACATAAATAATTTGTATTTTTTTTTATTTTGGTTTATATTTAGATTGTCTTAAAGTTTATTTAGATTTTAATTAGAATTACAATTTAGTTTTGATTGAAAAAAAATAAAAAAAAAATTGTATTTTTTTAAATTAAGTGAACCCGTAAGCCAACCCGTTTAACCCGCCAACCTGTGGTGGGCCGGGCTGGGTTCGAATTTTTTTGACTCGCTAAAAAGTGAGCCAGGTTGGGTTGGCTCACTAAATCATCAACCCATGGTGAGTCGAGCCGGGTCGGACCGGGTTACCCGTTTTGACAGCTCTAGATGTAGCACAGGGAATATTTAACTCCTTTAGAAGAGACTGCTGGCACAAAATTTCAGAACCAGTGTTTGTTTCTATAGAAATAATGACTGTACCTAGGCAATCATTATGTGTTAGTTAGGGGGTTGAGTGTTGGTTAACCCCTGCACCTAGTTATAGCTAAGATGATTAATCAATCTCCAATATTTGCTTTTCATATCTATAAATATGAGGAACATGAGAAGGGTCTCATAAGGCCTCAAAATATATTTTCACTGTTTAATCTTAAGTGTTTCTTAGACCACTAGGAGACCAAATTATTTCCAAAGAATATACACGCACCAGAGGTTGACCTTCATCAACATCTGGTGCATCACAGTATGCAGCGAGGGTGTACTGGGCAGAATTAGAAGCAGGGTGAAGATTCAGACCATAAGAAATGTGACCTTGAGATAGCGCAATGTACGTTTTACTGCCTTCCTGCATTCTATCAATGGTTGAGACATGAATTGGCAGACTTTATTGACCCTGTAGCAAATCTCAGGTCTGGTGATAGTAATATACTGCAATACACCAACAATAGACCTATAGAGTATCGGATCATCAAAATAATGTAAGCCGAACCTGCTGAGTTTTAAGCCACCTTGAAGAGGAGTAGAAATACCCCCTTAGCATCAGCCATGCCAGCATTTCGAAGCAAATCACGAATGTATTTAATTTGGGAGAGCAGCAGAGAACTGTTAA
>Ga0214544_1000644_pt1 | contig 66153 bp, 24 predicted proteins | sample CNSS3metaG_FD_160074 | JGI IMG/M metagenome (GOLD analysis project Ga0214544, IMG submission 160074) | Root nodule microbial communities from cowpea collected in UCLA plant growth center, Los Angeles, California, USA - CNSS3 | ecosystem: Host-associated > Plants > Roots > Nodule | place: USA... | reverse complement strand
GAGGTTTCATGTAAGTTACAACAACCTCGGTGGACCTATTCCTCGTCAACTTGGTAACATGTCCAAACTTTCTGAGTTGAGAATGGATCATAATTACTTTAGTGATTCCATCCCCCAAGAAATAGGGACACTGCATAACTTGGAGTATCTGTTCTTGAGAGCAAATCAACTTTCTGGTTCCATCCCCCTCACAATTGGAATGTTGACAAATCTTGTTACACTTGATTTATCATCCAACCATCTCTCTGGTACAATCCCTTCACTAAGAAACTTGACAAATTTACAAGAACTTATCCTCTTTAACAACCTTCTCTCTGGTCCTATCCCTGAGCATTTGGGAGGACTTCATCATCTCACAACAATCAAATTGTTAAAAAATCATATTTCTGGGCCAATCCCTTCTTCCATAGGAGACCTGGCTAATTTGATGAAACTTCAGCTCACTCGTAATCAACTACAGGGGTCAATTCCTTCCTCTCTTGGAAACTTGACAAAGCTCACTGAATTGTCCATATCTGAAAACAAGCTTTCTGGTTCAATTCCTGCTTCCATAGGAAACTTGGTCAATCTAGAAAAGCTTAACCTTGCGCAAAACAAACTTTCTGGACCTATTCCCTCTACCTTCAGAAATTTGACTAAGCTTACCTTCCTATTACTTCATGTGAACAAACTTACCGGAAATTTCTCAGCAGCAACAAGTAACCTTACCAATTTAGTAAATTTACAACTAAGCTCTAATCATTTCACTGGCCCTTTGCCACAATATATTTGCCTTGGAGGGTCACTTTCAACTTTTTCAGCCAATGAAAATCGTTTCACTGGCCCAATTCCATCAAGTTTGAAGAACTGCTCTAGTCTTAAAAGGCTCAGCCTTGCAGAAAATATGTTGACGGGAAACATTAATGATTTTGGTATGTATCCAAATTTGGACTACATTGATCTGAGTAGAAATGCGTTCAACGGTCACCTTTCATCAAATTGGGTCAAATGTCATAATCTCACAAGCCTGGTTATCTCATACAACAGATTATTCGGTGGTATACACCCAGAGTTAGGCCAGGCACCTAAATTACAAAGGCTTAAACTTTCTTCAAACAGCCTAACGGGAAAGATTCCAAAAGAACTTGGGAACTTGACCCAGTTGTTTGAACTCTCCATAAGTAACAACAATCTTTCAGGCAACATTCCCATCGAAATTGGTTCCTTAAAGCAACTTCGGATCTTTGATCTTTCAACAAATGTTTTAAGTGGTCCAATCCCAAAACAGCTCGGAAGGTTGCTCAAGTTAAATCACTTGAACTTAAGCCATAACAAATTAAATGAAAGCATTCCGTCTGAATTTAGCCAATTGCAACATCTTCGAGAACTTGATCTTAGTTGGAATTTGTTGAATGGAAAAATTCCAGAAACACTTCGAAAATTGAAGATGTTGGAAAACTTGAACCTCTCCCACAACAATCTCAGTGGAAACATTTCCTCAAGTTTTAAGGATATGTTTAGTTTGATAAACGTTGACATATCTAACAACCAATTAGAGGGTCCAATTCCTAACAATCGAGCCTTCCTTAAGGCTCCATTTCAAGCATTGCAGAACAACAAAAACTTGTGTGGCTATGCTTCTGGGCTGATGCCTTGCCCGCAGTTGTTGAGTCACAATCCTCATCCTAAGAAGATCAAGATGTTACTCTTCCTTACTTTGGGTGCATTATTTGTTGTTGGAGTTTCACTATACATTCCTTGGCAAAAAGCAAGAAAAATCAAAAAGCAAGAGAGAGAAGAAAAAAATGGAGATCTTTTTTCTATATTGCATTATGATGGGAAAATAGTGCATGAAACAATCATCGAAGCAACGAATAATTTCGATGAAAGATATCTCATCGGAAAAGGAGGGTTTGGAGGTGTTTACAAGGCCATCTTACCCTCTGGCCAGATTGTTGCTGTGAAGAAACTTCAGGTTGAAGTTGACAGTGAAATTGTTGATTTTAAGGCTTTTACATCTGAAGTTCGAACCCTGACAGAAATCAAACATCGTAACATTGTGAAGTTGCATGGGTTTTGTGAACATCCACGCTATTGTTTCTTGGTTTATGAGTTCGTAGAAGGTGGCAGCTTGGACAAAGTACTAAACAACGACACACATGCATCAATGTTTGATTGGAATAAGAGGGTTAACGTTGTTAAAGGTGTGGCAAATGCTTTGTATCATATGCACCATGGTTGCTCTCCTCCTATTGTTCATCGTGACATATCAAGCAAGAATGTTCTCATAGATTTGGAATATGAAGCTCGCTTATCTGACTTTGGAACAGCAAAGATTCTAAATCCTAATTCACGTAATTTAACTTCGTTTGCAGGCACTTATGGATATGCTGCACCAGGTTAGGCCCTTTAACTCTTTTCCATCTTAAGAAACTCTTCATTTGTTTCAATAATAAGCATTGCCACCTTTTGTGTAACATCATTTCATGCATATGCAGAGCTTGCTTATACAATGGAAGTGAATGAGAAATGTGATGTGTTCAGTTTTGGGGTGCTTTGTATGGAAATAATAATCGGAAATCACCCAGGAGATTTGATTTCTTTGATGCATTCACCATCTTCAACATCAGTAACAGCTAATTTGCTATTGAAGGATGTGATGGACCAACGATTACCTTTTCCAGTGATGCCAGTTGTTAAGGAGGTGGTAATCATTGCAAAAGTGGCATTTGCTTGTTTGAATGAAAGACCACTTTCTCGTCCAACCATGGAAGATGTTTATAACAAGTTTGTGATGCCTAAGTCACCTTTAACAAGGGATACACTCAACACCATTGTTCTTGGACAACTTCAAAATTATTGAACATGGTTTCCTTGTGTGTTCCAATAAGTTTAGAGTTCTTTTTTCCTCTCTCATGCTGCTTATCATGTGTTGTCTGGAAATATTTGGCAATAAATTGGTGGTGGGCAATAAATTGTTTAAGTTATGAAATTTTATCCTAATATATTATATAACAATGATATTTTGACTACTAAATTTTGACAATTTTCTTTTATAACATAATGCGTAATCTTTTAAGTGGTTTTTGAATAGTGAGAATGAGAAAAAGAAAAAAAATGGAAAACCACTTAAAAAATAACATATCATATTATAAAAAAAAGTTGTCAAAATTTTGTAGTCAAAATATCATTATCCTACATTACATATCAATATCTTGCAAAATAAATTTTTGCATGTTTTATCTATCGTTTATCTTTAGCCGTCTAGAAATAGAATGTTTGGTGAAAATCATAAATGGTTTTTTACCACAAGTATGTATCTAATTTGTACCCAATGTTTTATTCGTAATAAAAATATTTAATTTATGCTGAAAGGCTAAAATCATTATTTTATCGTCGTATTTATTTTAATTATTTAATTTTGGTCTTTTTATTTTTTTTTTCCAATTAAGTTTTAATTTTTTTAAAACGATTCAATTAGATATTTTTGTTAGATTAGGGTCAATAATGTCTTTACACATTATTATATAATGAGATAAGTTGGGTACAATAAAATAATTTTGTTAAGAAATTGGGGGTAATCTAATTTAACAAATTAGAATGTCAATAACTATATGAATTAGTATTTTTATTATATAATTAAAATTAGAATAAATAAATAACTTTAAACGTACAAAGCATATTATAGTTAAAAGTTGTAAAAAATAAACATTTTAAATTTTAAATTAAATGTATACTTATATTAATTAAAAGATTGTATAGCGATATAATTTGTTTTAAATTATAGCTAATTTCTTTTAAAGATATTGAAACTCAAATTAAAACTAATAAATTAAAAAAAATGTTAAAATAGTTGAATATTTGTTGCGATTCAATTGTGTAAGAAACTCTTAAAACAGTGAAATATAGAGTATATACAAAGTAATTAAATGGAGTTGATGATGGAATAACACAGTTTTTTATTAGTGTTTGATCAGATTCATTTAAACATACAAAAATAAACAGTTTTATATCATTATGAATCAATCAGATTCATTTGTAGTTTGTGTAATTAACTATCGTGTTATCTAGCATTTTTCTTGTAAAATGTATAGTACATGAAACAGTTATCTTTAAAAGAAATTGAGTTCTGCATTTGATTCCAATTCTTGACAACAACAACAACATTTAAGATATGCTGCATAGCCTCTGGTTGAAAGACAGAATGGCATTAATTTTGACCGTTTGGATATTCAAAATGAAAAGTTGTGTTTCCCTTCTATTTCACTGTCTAGATTTTTTATTAACTTTTTTTTTACCTAGACATTAAAAATACACTGTGTTAGTATTTTAAATATTTTTTTAATATATTTTAAAACGTCAAAATTAGTGACAATTATGAAGACACATTAGAAAATCAAAAAAAAAAATCTATCAGTTCTTTTGTAGTGTCTTATCTTCTTTTGGTTTGGTTTCCTTCTCTATTTGAAACAAAACAAACTTTAGAAAATATTTCATTGGTTGAAGCCTTTAGTCAGAGGAATCATTCCACATCAGTCCACCAAACATCTTCATAGAGAGTAATTTTGATGCAGATGCCCTTGCAAAATAAAGGGTACATCATTAATGCTTTTAGCTGATGAAACAGATACTATATTAATGCTTGAAATGTGTGGTTGAACAGGTTAGAGTTTTGCTTGTTTTGGGCTTGGTGCACCTTACAAAACCTGCTTTCTATTAACGTTTGCAAAATGAAATATCAAGAATCCTACGTAGACAAAAAGCTGCTTTGACAGAAACAACTATACAGTAAATTCACTAAATTCAGTTGTTGAGGCATGTACATCTAGGAACAGAACTCATTACTCATTAGTACGTAGCAATTATTGCATCTACTGAGCATGAACCAAATGCTTTAGAATCTTAACTGTTGGACCACAATTTCACATGGGGTCCACAAAAAAATTGGCTGGTAGTTAAAGAAAAAGTAGCTTTTGCTAGTCCTAACTCATGAATGCTGGAACGTGCAACTCCGAGAAAATCTGGTCCCCCCTCATCATCTTCATTACGATCATGTTGGCGGGAAGAACCTATTGAGATTGAATGGCAAGTTATAGAATTCTTCGTTTCTATTGTCTCCTTTAAACGTTCTAAACTTCACCCACCATGGCATCCCTCGATCTTTCTTTGACCTTTCTACCTCTAGAGTGTTATCAAGCAACACTGCCACTATCAAACCCACTGTTGGTGCCGACGAGAATAAGGTATTTAAAAATGCATTGAACTGCAAACATGAAAATTTTGTATTAAGACCAAGCAAACTACTTAGCGGCTATTTGATGATGGCAAGTGTAAAAACCATGTTACACACCAAATCAAATTCAAAAGTTCAAATTTCTTAGAAGACTAAAAAGAGATAGCATGACAATAACACATTATTTGATAATGTATAATATAGTTTGGCTGAGGAAAAGTAAACTAACCCATCCGGCATTAGTATGAACAAGACCATGCCGTGAAGGAGTCCAGTATTGATCGAAAAATTGAGGAACAGATATACCAAGGAACAGAGTGAGCCCAATGATAATAAGATTTCTCATGCAGTTCAGGTTTGTGAACTGAAGAAATGATATTCCAATTGAAGCTGTAAACAAGGGAAAGTAGTAGTCAATTGAGAAGCAAAGCAAGAGTAATAATGTATTGCAATGTAATCTTATTTTAGAGTATACGACATACCCACAAGGCCAAAGAGAATGCAGTACAGTGCAGCAAAAATTGGGAAGGGTATAGAGGCGAACACAGCTCCAAATTTTCCTACATATGATTGCAGAAAAAGAAAACAAAAACACCCTTAATAAAGTGAAACTATCTATTCTAACATGGCGAGGAACTGGTTTACTTCCAGAGTAAGCCAGGCTAATCTTTGATTTGTCTGTACCAACCTAAAATAGAGAAGAATATCATGAAGCCAGAAGAAATCTGAACAACTCTGCGACTTCCAACTCGGGTTAGTCCAAGGAGTCCCACATTTTCCCTAGAAAAATCAGCCATCATGCTCATCAAGCTACCATAGAAAGATACTTGATCGTACACAATTGCAGGTAAAACTCAATGTAGATTAAGACTTACACAGAAACAGTGGAACCAGTGACTGATCCATAGAGACCATCAAGTAAGACACCAATTCCCTGGTTAAAAGAAAGATCACCTCAAGCTATCAGTCATAAATTTTACCATAATATTAGAAATTTTTAGTAACAGCTCAAAAGACTGAAATTTTAGTAACTATATAGTAACTATTCAACCAATCCAATAACAATAAATGACTAGTGTATAGCGACTAACCTGCCAACCAATGCCTCGACTCAATACATAAGCAGGAGGGGGAGTAGCAATGGCTAGTCGAGAAGCTGCCATGTATGCACCAGTTGACTGCAACAAGAAGTGAATGTCAAGAGGTCAATACATTGTTGAAAATTCATAAAAATATTCATGAGACTTTATGGTGATTGTATCAGTGTTTTGTTTCTTTACTAATTGTTGTGAGGCTTTTGGGGGACCTAAGACCCCTAGCCAAATTTCAAAATGTCAAATAAAATCAGGAATTAGAATAGATACCTCTACCATTGAGACAATAACTGCTGACATCATGGCAAAAGAATGGCCGGCAGAAAATGTAGGTGGACCCCATTGGAAAGGATATGGGAACATGAACCTAGTACAACATGAAGAAACCTACGAAGTCAGCAACACCTTGGAACATATCAAAGAAATTAACACAGGTTTTTTCACACACCATGGGGCAGTAGATATCAGATTAGCTCGGTCTGTTCGACAACTATTTTGTGTTGTGGATGGCTTGTGTCGGTAAGCTCCACTCGCGGTCAAGATAACAGCATAGATCCAAACAATTGGGACACAAATCAACACTGGAAAACGCTCAAAGATAGGGATATCTCTGAATGGTCTCACGTGCTTTAGATACTGCACTTTATAGCAAGTTTGATTGTCTTAGGAAAAGATTTATAATTTGAGGCACACCATAAATTTTTAGTTAAAGAAAGCACTTACTTGAGACAGGCCAATTACCAACAACAGCATCGGTATACCAATTTCTACACAGTCCCCCAACTGAAAAAGATGATAGTAGAAAACATGGAGTAAATTTATAATCATGGTATGAAAAATATGGCAAGCATCAAGCTTATAGAGAGAGCATGACCAATTACAACATTCTGATGAAGAAAATGTCATCAATGTTTGCATGTAAATAAAATACAGCATTATGACACTATCAAATAATTCAGAAATATAGTAATCATGGTGAATCAAAGAATTTTGCTACCGAAAATGTTCTCAATATCTGTACATAAATTAATAATTATGCTGCTACCAAATAATTTGAAGATAAAAGTATACAAAACCCTCAATGCATATGTGCTGAAAAGAAGGATCAAAGTTCAGTATTGAATTGTTGTCACTTAAACAGGTAACAACCTCGGATATTGGATTCTAGAAAAGTACCTTAAATATTATTGTTTATCATTATTCAAAAAAAAAATTATTCTAGATGGTGATATTGTATTGCATTCACATAAACTGCTGTCAATAAAAGCCCATTTGCCAAAACAATAGAATAGAGATCATGACAATTAAGATGGAGATTTGAGTCACACCTACCACAGGGAATCCACGTTGAAATAATCCTAATCCAACCAATCCAACTACAGGTGCCATACCAAGGGGACTGAAAAATCTGGAGAGAAGATCCACACAAATAAATGCTTGAAATTTATTTAGACATTTTCAACTCACAAACATGTCACATGTTACCAGTAACCTTGAAAAGAGTCCCCAGATTTGGCTGTAACCCAGGATTATCTGAATACTTGATGCTACAATTAAAGCTCCTTGTATTGCTCGCATTGTTTGTATAAATCTCTGCAAAGCAATCACACGGCAAGATCTATTATTCAAAACAAGACAGAAATTTAAGTGCATTTCTCAGAAAGTTTACACAATTTATGTTGCTCCCTTATACGAACACCTTAGGAGAACCACACAACAAAAAGCTAGTAATTGTAATTGGAATGCACAAGGCCTTATAAACCAAAAAATAAAATTTCACAGTTCCAATGTGAGACTCAGTCTCATCCCAACTTAACCTAACATCCCGCCAACTCCACAGCCACAGCACCTATTCGGGCTGACTATACATTAGTCCGATGACTAGCCCCATAACAAAACATCAATACTGATATCACCACCTTGGGCCTCTCTTTTCAGTTGAGATGTGGTAGAATGCTTTGATACCAACTCTTAAGAACCAAACCAGCACAGAGGAAATATAGTGATCAGCATTGAACAATTGGATTATTCATTCGGTAGGCTTCCATTCTGATCTAGGTGATATATAAGTAGAATATGAGATACCAAGTATTAGTCCATGGTATTTGAGATAGCCAAAAGTTCTCCTTTATTCCAACCTCAACTCCTCCCATCCCCATTCTAAGTGGATATAGCAAAGTTGGTAAAAGTTAAATAGATGATTTTCCAGTGATCAATGATTTTCCAGCATATCAACTAAACCTGGTATGTTTCACTTAAGAACAATAATTGAATTTTGTCAAGAATAATAAATCCTTGGTTATGTGCTTAGGATTGTTGAGTCTAAAAGCTCCCATAGAGGATTCAGTGCTTACAAAGGTATGCAGGTCCCAAAATCAATGACGAATAAAGAATTATCATTGCAAATGACTAGATGTTACAAATAAATAAAAAAAATGTAATGTGTTCTGAAAGTAAAAGTTATGAAGAAAGGGAAAGATGAAACTTACTTCATGAGGGTCACTAATTTGTTGTAATGATGAGTCGGTGATAATATAAGCAATTGGATATATATATGCAGATGAACCTCCGCCAACTACTGTGGGCAATCTGGTTCCAAAAAGCGTTTGGAGAAGTGTGTTAATGCCAGCTACAAAGAGCAGAGTCTGTATTACCCGTGCCTTGTCACCCTAGTGGTATCAATATCCAAATCACTAACATGTAAATATCAACAATAATGTGCCATAAGCAATAATTGTTTTAACATGAGCAGAAATTCAACATACATCACTTCCTCCCATGGCATGAACAATCCATGAAGGAATCATCACACTTGTTCCCAACATCAATATATAATTTTGAAATGCAAGTAGGATAGCTTCAGCTGCAAGACAAGGAATTCTCAGTGAGCTAACAAGAAAGAGAATGTAAAGGAAATTGGAAACATCAATATCGTAGGTCACAATCTAAACTGCAATTCAAAATTTCAAACAGTTGATTACAAAACAAGAAGTCAAGGACTTCATGCCAAATTGTGTGTGTCTTAGGCATAGATTTTATTGGATATTCAACATCATCTAAACATGTGGCCAAAATACAGTATATAAATGGGGTGCAAACCTTATCCTGCAAGTCAATTTTATAGGATTGAGTTGCACCCAAAATATACATTCTAAGATTATATCTACCCTATTGGCTGTTAATGGATCCACCAGGCCTATCCATATACATTCTCTCACTAGAATAGACCTATATGTATATAATGCATTTCATCCTCAACTCTTTAACTACACATCTCACACACAGATATATGAAAATTTATTGCAGGGTTTCTTTCTATGATATCTACAAATACCACTATCTTGTTTCTTTTATGCACTACTAGGACACAAGTCAATAAAGTGAGCCGGTGTGCCGATTTGTTGACTTTTCAAACATACCCTGAATACATGTGGGACACCCCTCCATGGTCTCGAATAAAAAATTCGTTCTTTTTTGTCATATACTAGAGAAATCTCTAACACAGGTGAGACAACACCTACTATTTGCTAAACACTTCTCCGACATTTCAGTCGTTTTCTTCTGAATAAAGTTAACTCATGTTTATTATAAATATTGCAATATTCAACATATTTTTGGCTCATTATCATTCAGCTTAACAAGTCATTTTTAACTTTTAAGAAATATGACTCGTGTTATTTTTGTAAAATTGGTATTGTGAAAAAGATGCCTAAGTGTTCTTTCTATGAATCATTATCATATAAAATAGAAAAAAAAAATTTGACAACTTTGTTTTTAGGAATATGAATATATATATATATATATATATATCTAATTAATAAAAATCTAATTAATAAAAGTAACAAAAAAAAAATCACTGACTTGAGGAAAAACTCTTGGTACCATTTATTATTTCCCACATGGATATATAAGTGGTACCCCCTATATGTAAGTTTTTTTAGAACAACGCTTGTGTCTTCTCCAACACTTATTCTAATGTATATTATTAATGAATTAATATGTAGGGCCACTTATCCTAACGTCATTAGTAACTATGTTTTCCTTGAACCACGCCAGAAGAGGTGGGGTAAAGTGGTAATTACACTATAATGGTCATGATTAAAAGCCTTCCTCAGAACAGTGATAACTATCTCACATAACTAAAAGACGAGTTAAAATGAAGATTATTTAAAAAAAAAAACAAAATGCAACTAAAACGCGTAGGTTATCTTCAAATTAAAAACTAACCCAAGAAGAAAAAGACCAGAAAACAAGAAAGAAAAAAAAAAAGAAAATCAAACTCCCACTCTATCTGAATAACATAAAAATCTCAACTTTTCAATCCATATAATACCAGACCCGAAGTAATAGCCTAGTCTCACACCTTTCGCAGCAACGCATTCAAAAACTAACAAACCCACATGGAAGAAAACCTAGCACATGCAATAGCTTCAAGACCAAAAAGAAAAAAACTTTAAATCATTTCTTTCATCCCATCCATTTGGGTTTGTAACTACAGTTGTAGAAAATACAAAACATTGTCATCTGTTCTTCAAAACAGATACCCTTTTCCCTTCCTTTCTTGTTTGCCCACAAATGATCATCAAAGTTTAAAACCAAATATGTAACAAGCACCATTTTTTTATCACAAAAACAAACAAAAAACACCCTTTTTTGTCTGATGACAACAGAAGATGATGAAAAGGAATAGAAAAAAAAAATTATATATATATGACAGGTGATATGAGCAACTTGAAAAAGTACAGAGAAACAAACAAGGTAGTATTTTTATATTTGTATATTATAAGAAGAGAAAGAGATAGAACATATCACATACCCCAGGGAGGATTAGAGTCCAAGCAGCATTCAAGGTCCTGAAGCTGTTCCATAGGGAGATGGGTAATGTCTGCCATTGTGGTAGATTGAGATGAATACAAGGATGAAAAAGAAATAGGTTAATGGAAAGAAGAAAAGGAAGAAGAGGAAGAAGAATTGAGAAGAGAGTAAAGTGGTATGCAACAAAAATAAAGTGAAGAAAAAAGCATGAATATTAATTAGTGAAATGATGGGAAGGGAAAGTGCATGTTTGTAACACCCTGAATAAGCTAGTTATTATTTTCTGGTTTTGAATAACGACATGGTTTACTAAAGTAGCCCTGAATCACAGTGAAGCATGCATGGGCCCCACAGAGTTCGAAGTGGGGACAGTGAAATGTCCTTTGGTTCGCAAAAAGACTGTTTCATCCACTGCTGGGATTGTACTGAAGGCATTGAGATGCTTCATGTTGCCCTAAATAAATAGTAAATGGGACTTTCTGTGTTGCAAATAGAACTTTGCTTTCATCTCTTCACATGCATAGATACTTAAATTTTCAACATCCAAACAAATTAAATATGTTTTTAGTGAGTTCTAATTTTACTTTATTTTATGAAATTAAGAAGTTATGTACAATATAAACGTTTAACTTTTAAAAAATTCTATCTCTTTAAAATGTATTGCCTCTTACCTTTTTTTTTAAGTTTATGTTATAAATATTTATTTTCTTAATTCAATTTCACATTCTTAAATTGTTATAAATAATAAGTTCATAATAATTGATCAAATCTTCAATTAAATAAGCATATTTTTTTCCTTTTCTCTAAATATATGAGTTGATTATATTCTTTACACACAATAGATTATATTGGTACATTACATATGAAATTTCATTGAAATAGATGAATTTCGGATAGTCATATTAGTTTGTCTAGATTTTTTTTTATGTTGATGTTGATTTTTTGAATAATTAAGTATTAAAAAGTAATTACTAGAGGTTAATTAAGTTAAAAACATATGTTAGATAAAAATATATATTTTAATTTCATTAATAATTTAAATAATTAATCCAGTTGTGAGAATAAAGAAGGTTTTTGCATTGAAATTTATATACGAAATATAATGAGCTACTTTTATTCATAAAGCCCCTCAGAGTGTGATTATAATTCGGATATAGTTCTTGTTCATATGTCAATTTGTGTTGTGAATTACTATGTATGTATGTATTTTCCAAAATTTAAATATAAAATATTAAAATACTATTTTATGTATATATTTTGAAAAGAGAAATATAAAGAGGAAAAATTAGTTTGAATAATTGAATAATCTCTTCTATAAAATAAGAGTGAGAGGAAGTCTTGGCTTTAATTTGTTTAATGAATTACCCTTTTCAAAATTTATCCAACATGTTTTTTTTTTTCTTAAATCATGTAAAACTATTATTAATGTATTTCCATTAACTTATTATTACGTACTAAATTTCACAATGCAATATGTTTTCTACTAAAATTATCAGAAAAACAATTACTTTTAATAAAGCTTTTTATTATTAATAAAAACGTTATTTTGATACGGATCTTATACATACAAATGTATGAAATTAAAAATATTTTCTCATATAGTTAATATTTTTTAATTTAAAAAATTCATATTTACGAAGTCCCTGTTGAAATAATAATTTTACCAATAAATATTTTTATAAAATATTTGACTTACACAATCGGCCATGAAAATAAACACTTTCATTTGAGTTGGCGCAACATTTACAAAAACTTGGGCCGTTTATTTTTGTTTATAGAAAATCTTAATTAAGTAAAAATGATTTTGTTATGGACCAAAACTAATGGAGCCATGGGCCCAATAGGAGTATGGGCTCTCTTTAGTAATATGTGGAATGGTGAGAGCAGGGTTTTGTTCTCCTTTGAACAGTTCTCTGCTACATAAATAACGTAAGATTGTAAAAGATATATATTAAAAATAGTTTACATATTTAGAGTTGATTATAAATAATATATTTTAAAGCATCATGTTTATGATTAAAGATGAATATTTTCCATTGTATTTTTTAGAATTTGAATATTTTTATATTGTCCGTTGGATTTTTTTATTTTTTATCTAACATGTCCTAAAATTATACTAAGTTTAATATTTTAAAATATTTTTTTCTAATATAGGAAAATTAGTGTAAATTTGAAAAATTTGCACAGTAATAATGCTAAATACTCAGCAGAGAACCTATTCTTCATTTGTTTATTAAAATATATTAACATGTATATATCTATTTTTTATGATAAAAAATTATATTATAATAATTATTAAAAAATATTATTAATTATAAAAAATAATTATAAAATAAACATAGATAATTTTTTTAATTTTATGATAAGTATTTCTTTTAATTTAAAAAAAAGTTTTTAATTTTAAAAAAAAAAGTTAAATATATTTTTAGTCTGATGCAAAATTAAAATTTATCCATGAAAATGAATGAATATAGTTCTTTTAATCCAATTATGTAAACTTTTTTTATGTGTCAAACACGTTTTCTAGTTGATATTAAACCAAGAATGTATCAAGCGACATAAACAACTTAAATGCTAGCATGAAATACATTTAACACGTTAAAAAAATTTAACGTAGTTAAATTAAAGAGACTCTATCCATTCATTTTTAAAGTTTGAGAATACAAAATATATCAAAGTTTTGAATAAGGACGAATTTCAATTTCACCACAAGCTGAGATACTAAAACCATATTTAATCTTTAAAGAACTATTAAAATATATAAAAAAAAGTAAGAAGTTGAATATGTCAAAAAGATTTCTTACTAATTATTAAATATCGTTATTGTAACATCTCATTTGATAGTTTTTATACTACTAAATAAAACATCATATCATGATAGTAGGAATAAGCCAATATAGAGTATTAGTACAATCATCCAAATAACTATAAAAATACCAACTATATGTACAACCTATTCTAGGAAAGAGTTAACAAAAAGTTTCATCTGTAATCAAAACACAAAACAGAGACTACTATCGAGACCTCATTCTACTGTCTCAACTCCTATCCAAGAAGAGAGTATCTTCACATGCATCTTTATCTGCTCACACAATAGGGATTATTGCAAGAAAAGAAACCAAACACAAAACACATAGAAACGATAAAAAGGGTAAGTTTATCTTATTAAAAGAAACATACAATCCAATTATAAACACCATATTAATTTTCACATTTCCAACAAAAACACTTAAATCACCATAACACAGGAAAGATAGATGACTCTAGACTCAATTATCTAGATTATGTAAGCAACTTTGGACCTCTTGGTGGCATGCACCTGTGATGGTTCCCAAACTCTGTAGAGTTTGGCCTCAAGGGGTTATCACCCAACCACTCACAAGGTAAGGCCCCTTCTTGTCTAAGACTTGATCAAGTCCAAATACTAGGACCTCCTACTACTCCTCACGACATAATCCATTATGCTCTAGCTGAGCGTGAATGATTATTCGGGTTTCATGATACCCTAATAGTGAGTCCTCATGTCCTTACATACACAAAAAACATTCCCTTTAGAATCTCCCCTTTGAATTCTAGGCCACCCACATCTCTCATCATCCAATTTATACATTTAAACCACACATGTTTGTCAAAACACCAATTCATGCATATCATTATTCCAAATTCACACTTTAACATTAAGGTATTAATTCATCCATCTCAAACAGGAAAACAAACACTCTACTATAGTGATTTTCGCTCAAGCTAGAGGGTCTCGCCCAGGCAAAAGAGTTTTGTCGCCTAAGTGGATCATTCCTGCTTGAGCGAGAATCAAAACAGAGAGCAACCTAGGAACTGAGCGAATTCTCACTTAGGCTAAGCTTTCTCGCTTAGACGAGATTGCCTCTCGCTCAAGCGAAACTCGCTCATCTAGGCGACAATTCGCGCAGTGGTGAGATGAGTTTTTGGTGTTTTCGCTCAAGTGAGAGCTGCTCGCTTGGGCGAAAACATCAGATTCCCAATCCGTTTTCACATGCAGAGCCCAGAAATTCAAACCAAAAATTCCAATTTAGCACAAACAGGTGATCAAAGCATCAATCAAGCACAAATCATGCAATCAAAGTCATCAAAATGGTTTCTATACGAAATTCAAAAAAATCAGTTAGTTCCCCTTATCTTTCTACTAATTTTAAGCTTGATGAAATCAACCTCAACTAGTAAGGGCGGAAACCTCAATTCAACCTAAGAAATTACATCACCAGGACACAGGGAGAGAAAGAACCTATGATTAATCCCAGAACAGAGGCAGAACTTCGAATTCAAAGCAAAATGGAAACCAAACATAGGAGGATTGACTTACTCGGAGGAAGGAGGATGGGAGTGAAATCAACAGGAAGCTCTACAGGAGTTTCCTCTCCAAAATCTGATTGCAAAAGAAAGAGAAGGATCAAAGTTATAGAGGTAACAAAGAGGTTACTGTTTGGAAGAGAAATTGAGGGAAAAACTTTGTGGGTGGGAAGTGTTTTGTTTGAGTGTGGGGTGAACTGGTATACTTAGACCAAAAGATTAGAAGAGAGGGATTTCACAGTTATCCATCTATTGATAAAAAAAATTAAAGAATGAAAAAGAAATTAAGAAGTTATATAAGTAAAAAAGATTTTTTACTAATTACTAAATATCGTAATCTATCTATTGATAAAATATTAAACAATGAAAATAATTTATATTTAATACTTTGTCATAGACTGTATTCCTATCATGCTTTTGTATTTTTCTTTTTATAAAACAATGAGAAGAATATCAATTCATTAACAAATTTAACACTCTACAATTTATTTATTTTTTACAAAGTTAATACTTTTGTTTAAGGTAAAAGTATTAATAATAACAAATATATGTTTCTTAGTATATTATATATACAATTGCATGTTTAAGGATGAGACTTGGAAATAGAAATTTTGAATTGGCAAAACAAAGATCTGGTTTTGGACCACTTTGAACATGTGATGAAAGGTTTTCATTGGCCTACACTACACACACATATACACACACGTTGAGTTTATTCAGAGTTCAAAAACTGTGCCACCAAATGCACCGACTGCAATATTAGCATCTCCAAAGCTCTTAACGTAGTTGGGTCTGTCTCGCAATTATTTTTCAGCTATACCAACCCATTTAAAGCCACTGTCTTACGTGTGGACCAATTCACAACCTCACCGTCATCACCACTGCTTAATCATCGCCTAATTATATCTTTAATTTTCCATTTTCCGCTTAATACCAAACAAACACTGCCACTTCTTTTTCAATTTTCCAAAAACGCATATATATAATTAACATTTTGTATTGAAGATGTTACCACGTTTTTTATATTCACAACTCAAATCTTAGAGTATATGTCTTAGAAAAAACCCAAGAATATATTCGAGTTTATTATTTGTGTTGGTAGCTAAATTAGACCAGGTAAACCCATGAGCAGATAAGAAAATTTGTGTTGAAATAAATGAGTGGGACAAGGACGATCTATTGTAACAAAAACTCTTGGCTCATAAGAAGATACTAAAGTATAAATTTTATCGTGGATTTGATGATGTAATTCTTCATCTTTTATATTATTTTATTTTATTTAATAAATTTTTATGTGATGATAAATAATTTATATTTGTCGAGGTGTCTGTATGTAAAAGTGTTAAAGTTTATAATATCTAACATGATCTTATTTGAAATATGGTAGAAAATTTTAATAAAGTCAAACATTTCTTATAAAAAAATAAGAATATAAAATAAAATATTAAATTTTGAAAGATTATAAAGAATCTGGGTTGGAAGACTCAGAATTCTGTTCGTAGAGAAAAAACACCTCTATCATACATGACAAGATAAAATATTATGCGTTTTTTTTTTTTTTAATTTACAACAACTTATCATATTCAACCAATGATTTTTGAATATTATAAACACTAATGTTTTAGAAAACAATAAAGAACAGAAAACTAAAATTTGAACACCAGTTTTATATAAGCTATTGTTTTGTTGTAATTTTCCCTCGTGCGTGCAAATAAACAAGAGAATAAAATAAAAACAAATCGTAATAAATTCGATTAAATAAAATAATAATTCATAATAAAGCTAAAACCAATAATAGATCGTATTTTTTTTATAAAATTAATAATTTATACCAATATTAATATTCATATAGAATAATTTATTTATTGTTTAAATTATATTAAATGTGTCTAACATATTATTGGTTGGGAATTACCCCATCTTTCTTCCTAAAAAAATCTTAGAAAGATCTCACTGGTATGATCATAACATGATTTCGTGGTCCAAAATGATCTCTTCTTTCTTTACCACATGAAAACTCAAAACTCATCAATGCTTTTGTGTTCTATAATGTTTCTAGAAGTTGTCTAAGCTAAATTTTTAAAATGTTAATATTTATAAGTTATATTTAATTCATCTTATTTTCTTTAAGTGTGTATTGCAAAAGTTAGAATAAATTATATTCGTGTTCCATCTTTCCTTTCTCCTTTGTATTTATTTTTATAAAAACCTAGATACTTCTAGAGATGATGGTTGTCAACGTTAAAAAAAAGGTAGAAAGTTTATTTACAAAACAAAAAAACTGTTAAAGTATTCATGCAGTTTAGTAAAAAATTTATTCAATTTGCAAATTTGTTTATTTATTTGTGTGAAAAAAAAAATTGTAGAAAAAATGGAAGTCATCCATATAGGGTCTTTGATAAAAGAAGGGATAAACACATTGTCTAGTTATATAGAAGAACATCATTTATGTAGTTCTCATGTGGAAGCTTAATTAGGTATTCTTTTATGGCTATACGTACTTTATATCTTGCCTCATTCCATTTCAAGTTAATTTTTTTCTATTTCTTCTCTTAAATTAATTGCAATGACAGACTTTAATATTTGATTAATTTACATTGATGACTATATATTCGATGTCAGTTAACTAATTGATATCAAAAATTATGTTACGATTATTGCATTAGTATACATGGGGACTATTTTTTGACATGCATGAGATACGTGTTAGGTATACAAAAGAGGAAGTTGGAGGAAGTTTTACCGGGGGAAAACAAATATCAATAAAACCCGAATCCAATTATATAAAATTATATAAGATATTGACACCACTTTCGACCAAAAATTTTAAGACAATGAGTTTATGGGTCTTTATCTTTATATAATATTTTGCTTTTTCATTTTTATTCAATATGAGACTTAGACTCACATTTTCTAACAATACGATGCTTCCATTATATTTCTTTGGGTTAAATATGTTTTTGGTCCCTTAACTTTCAGTGAATTTTGAAATTAGTCAATTTCAAAACTTTGAACCAATTTAGTCATTCATCTTTCGAAATACGTGAATATAGTTCTTGTAATCAAATTTTGTTTAGTTTATTTAACATTTCAAGCGTGTTTCATAATAGTATTTGACTTAACATTAAAGAAAAAATTGTGTCAAACAGTATAAACAACTCAAAATTTACCCAAAACAATTTGATTAAAAGAACTAAACCCGCGTATTTTGAAAAATAAAGGATTAAATTGGTTCAAAATTTTAAAATGAATTAATTTCAAAATTTACTGAAAATTGAAAATTAATGAATAAAAAGATATTTAACCCCATTTGTTTGTAGTGATGAAACTTTTCTTTATCTGTGTAAAACAAGCATAAAAGATACATACAAAAAAGAATTCTCTTGAAAGTTTTACTTGCATTAATTTATCATTGGTAGCGTACATTTTTAGACTAAAATGAAACCTCGTGGTGTCTGGGGAAGAAGACACGTTTGTAAGAAAGGTGAATTGAATTCACGTTTTGTTAGGGTTCTTGTGCTGAAATGGGAAAAAGAAAAAAAAAGGATAAATTTTGAGGGTAGATCCAAATATGTGATGGAAATCAGACAGTGGAAGGAATAATGACAGCAGCCAAAGTCGGAGATTTGGATGTTGCAGCGTGGAATAAACAATTTGTCGGTGCGTCTTAATAACCAAAAAACTCACCTTTTTTTTTAAAAAAACTATTATTTATTATTCAAGTTCAAATAATTTCTTCACTCTACAGATACAACAACCATAATTCTAATTCCTACATTATATTATGTCATTTATGTTATTATGATTATGTAATATACACTTGAGTATTTGTTTCGATATAAATTTAATAAAAATATGGGAAAACAATATTCGTATTTGGTATTTAATGTATATTATAATGAAGGTTAAATAATGATTTGTGATAATGAAAAGATTGAGGATAATAGTGATAGTTATATTAAGTATGATAGTAATGAAATTAATGACGCTCTAATTGATATGCCATTAATGAAGTTGTGATAATTATATTAAATTTAATACGTTAATAATAACAATAATATTATTGAATAGCGATAATGATAATAATGACAAAAATTTGAATAACGATATGCTTAAATTGCGGTAGGTTTTAATTATCATAGTAACAAATAATAACAACAATATTAAATAGAGATAATAAAATATAAATAATAAAAATTTTCGAATAGAATAAGAAAAATAATCTAATTTTGTCAATATATAAAAATCATTTAAAATTTACTTGATTTTCCCCTAAACACAGGGTGCGTAATGGTGTTCATGAGTTTTATTTTGAGGAAGATGGAGAATTAACCTTTTGAAATGCTATTATTATTATGTTACTTTTTATTAATTCGAGAGTAATTATGATGTTTGTTGTGCTGTTATCCGTAATCTTTAGTTGATTGGTATAATAATAAAGAATGATGATGAGTTTCTTGTTTCTTCTCACACATTTTACATTAATTCTTATCTTTCGTTTCGGACTACGCGGGAATGCATTTAGTTCAAGTACTTCCTTTTACGAAATATTAAATTGCTAATTAAAAGTTAGTATCATTTTAAATTAAATTCATGTCTATTTATTTGTAGAAAAGTCATTAACTTTCAAACATTGGATTACGATTTAATAAGACTATTTTAGTATTAAAAATTCTTGTAAATTTTAAAAGAATGTGTAAAACTGTTATGATTCATAATTTGTTAAAATTATGATTAAAATTTGTAGTGAGGATTTTGATGATTTATATTTTAAAAAATTTAAAGATTCTAGAAAAACTTTATGAATTTATACATTCAAAATAATTTCACGAATTAAAAAAAATTACAAAAGTACAAAAGTAAAGTAAAATAATAATAACAACATCAAGATCAATAAATAATAAGATCTGGATAAAGAAAAATAAACTATTTTTTAAGATTTTAATAATTAGTAACTATAACATTTTTTATTATTTAAATGTAACATTTGACTAAAAAATACATTAGTACTAATTAATATTAGACAAAAAAAATTATTTACATAATATTTACATTATTTTTTAAAGATTTTTTATAATAAAACCCTCTTCGTAGTGAGAATCATACCATATAGGCTCATTAGGACTTTTGTTTCAATATTTGATAACTTTTTTAATGTGATATTTAATTTTGTATTCATTTTATTTAGAAGTAATAAATATCATTTTTTTATATTAAATTGGTGTTGACATTGGGTGGAAGGTAACTAAATGTTTGTGAGTCTAGTTTTCTCCAATCTCAGTTTGTTTTTACTCACCACACTTACAAAATAAGTAATGTCAAAATAGTTTACTTCATGCAACTAGTCCAACTTATTTCAAATTTTTATCCAAAACTTAATATAAGACTTTTTTGTATTTGAGATCTATTTGAAGTCAAATTTATAAAAATGAGTCTATTTATTTATTTTTTTGTCAAATGGGATCAAATCGTTAGGGTGGAGGGACATTACAAATAAAGTCGTCCTTCACTTAACCGGTTTCTGTTTTTTTATATAGGAAAGTGAAACTGACTGCAATGGTGACGACTTCAATATACCATTTAATGGAAAACGATTGTAGTGGTGACGACTTCATACTGAAAACTGTATGCTTTAATACCAACTTTGCTTTATCCAAAAATGCTGATACAGGAGGCAAGTGGTGCTGCAATCCGCGCTGCACAATTCATATTCATAGGCATGGGTTCACACACACAGAAATCATCCTGTGTAGGGACGACTTTGTTTTTTTGAAAAAAAAATAGAAACCAGCTGGATGGAGGACAATTTCACCTGTAATGTCATCTTCTATCTTAATAATTTGACCCAATTTTGAAAAAAGAAATTCAACAAACGATATTTTACAAATTTATGGTCAAATACACAGTGAAATAAAAAAAGTCTCAATATATCAATTTTCGATATTTGAAAAACTTAAAAGGTGAACATGACTTTAAATTGCTCAATTATAACCTGCACCCTAATTGAATTCATAAATCAGTGTACATCTCAAAGACTTTCAAACTTAAATTCAAATCGAATTCAAACTCAAACCAACCAATTTTATTAACAACTTTCACAACCTTTAAACCTGAAACAATTCACAACATAACTCAATACATTCCAAAAACCTTTACAATATCAAAATTGTAATTAAGAATCAAACTATCAAAACTTCATACCTTTACATTTCGTAAAGGTATAAATTCCACAATTTTCGTCAAATAATATCCTGCACAAAACATATACTACTATGACTAAGTCACATTTAGACAATTCAGATCTTTTACCGTAAGGTACTGTCATAAACAAATTTAGATGTAAGGTCAAACTTTCAACTTCTCTTATTAGACTTTGATATCAAAATCAACTTAAGAAAAAGAGAGAAAAAAAAGAAATTTACCTTAAAATATATTTTGATTATACACATATTTATTTATTTATTAAAGTAGGTAAAAAATTGTTAGTTTAATAGAGGTAAAAAATAAGTATTTTAATTATTTATATAAGTATAAAATACTTTAACTGGGATACAAATTTCAGACGATTTTTCATTGAGATAGGGAATGCATTGTGTATTTGTGGGGATATATTTATATATAAATATATATATTTTTTGTTATATATATATATATATATATATATATATATATATATATATATATATATATATATATATATACTTGTGTCTATTTATATTATAAATTTTAATTTATTTTAATTATTCTTTCGTGTGATTGGCTGTATCAGGACCGAATTGTTCAGGCTTAATAGACGAATAGATAATACTGTAGATTCAGTGGCAATATTCTTCGGTGTTCTTTAATTTGAATAATAGATCTTACTGTCTAATTATAATGTTGATGATCCTTTTATGAATTCATTAAAAATTCATCATTTTTCGTGATGAAAATCATTAACTATAAAACCCGAATGTGTGTGTACTACCTGTAATCGAGTGGAAAAGAAGTTACATGCAATATTGCAGACGAAAGAAGAGTGTTTGGATCTAAATACCGAGAAACCCGTTCAGAATTTAATTATGAGTCTAAGTTTTACACTGAGTAAAAATAAAAAAATTGAGCACATATAAGGATCAAGGTTTATAAACCTATCACCTTAAGATTTTGGGTTGAGAATAGTGTCAATATCTTACCTGATTAGACTCAGTTTTATTGGTATTGTATCTCTTCGGTTAGACTTTCTCCTGTATAAACCTAATAGAAACATACAGAGAATCATTGTGATACGATTAAGAAGGCCTTGCAGGTGATATTGTATAAAGAAAGCAAAGGAAAAAAAAGGGGAGATTAACAATGATTTGCGAAACGCAATCTGTTAATAGCAGTGAAATCGCTTTTGATATAAGAAATTGACCAACTTTAGCCATTAAAGAAGGATTTTTGGTGAGCTTAAAAACTTGTGCACATTGACGTGTTAACTATTTAGAAAGATATCAAATAGACCACCCTTCTCTATGCACATTGCAACATTTATGAAGCCTACTTAGCAACCCTTCTTCGCATCCTCCCAGACTCCAATTACTCTACGATTTTTCTAATTCTCCAACCTCTACTCTCACCCAAAACCAGCTATGCATCACACACATATATACCATTCAGATAGTTATATAATACCTATTTTCTTTTCAACTATAAAAAAAACAATTCAAATAAAACGTTTTTGCTCTTTCAACTTCTTATCGTGTGCTATACCTATTTCATCTCATAAGAAACATTGAATATACATGATTATTAGTATATGAAAGAAACCAAGGTCAAATCACACTGAATGGAGGTAAAGTAATACAAAATATTTAAAGCAAGTGAGAAAAACAAGCGAGAAAAACAAGTTAGAAGGTAGAGATGGAAGAATCGTGCATTAAGTAAAGGGAAAAAAACTGTGCTGGTAATAAATGAAGGGAAATCAGAGGAGGTGGCATGAAATGACAGTGGAATTTTAACAAGAGTCAACAGAGGGTGGTTTTATTTTCCTAATTTGGTACACAGAGGCACATCAAGTGCTGCAAAATTCACCCTTTGTACAAGAAAGAAGTAAAAGTTGTGGGGATAGTTTCACGTTCTCATTTTGTGGGGCTCCCTCCCAAAATGATCCCACCCTAATTTAGCTACATCATAGGCATATCTCAGCCTTTTAAAACACAATTCAAACTCCCATTTGGGGCTCTAGTGTTGTGAGTCTTCACCCTTTTTTTTACCAATTCCCTCCACTCCTAAAATCTCTCTAGGAGGGAAGAGGGGGGCAAGGCAATGGAGATGGACACACAACCACATAAGAAACACCATTTTGGAACTTCCTACATGCGCTTCCTAGTACAGCATTGTTGTCTTGTCATCACCCTCTTAATCTCCACCTTCTTCACCACCACCACAGCTTTTGATTACGCTGATGCCCTTTCAAAGAGTCTTCTCTACTTCGAAGCACAACGCTCTGGGAGGATACCTTACAATCAGCGTGTCACTTGGAGAGACCATTCTGGCCTCACAGATGGCTTGGAAGAAGGGGTAGGACCAAATCCTAAACTATACCCACATGCCACAACTCATCAAGCTTTGTCTTTTACTTTCCTGCTATGCCAAATCCCCTCTCAAAATCATAACCTTTTTTTCTTTGGGTTTCTGTAGGTGGACTTGGTAGGAGGGTATTACGATGCTGGGGATCATGTCAAATTTGGTTTACCAATGGCATTCACCATCACAATGCTCTCATGGAGTGCCATAGAGTACAGGCAACAGATTGAAGAGGCAGGTGAATTACAACACACATTGGAAGCCATCAAATGGGGCACTGATTATTTCATCAAAGCTCACACAAGCCCAAATGTCCTATGGGCTGAGGTATACTAATTCAACAGAAAATGTCCTAAGGATTCTTTCTGATATACTGTTATCAAAGAAAGAACAACTGTTATCATCTCTTCCAATTCATCTGTGTTTTCCATTAAATGGGAGTCTGAAATGAATGATCTTTTTCAGGTGGGTGACGGTGACACTGACCATTATTGTTGGCAACGGCCAGAGGACATGACGACTTCACGGCGGGCGTTTAAGATCGATGAGAACAATCCCGGTTCAGATCTGGCCGGAGAGACGGCAGCAGCCATGGCAGCTGCATCCATTGTGTTCAGAAAAACAAACGCACATTACTCTCACTTGCTTCTGCACCATGCCCTGCAGGTGAGTCAGGGAGTGATTAAATTAGCCAGTGATAATTAAAGTTTGATTGATAGGTTTTTGACTAGGTGCCATGATTAACAATAATTGTGGGAGCGCTTTTGTGTGACAATCTCAGTTTCAAAACTAATAATTGGGTACGAGAAATTAATTAAGATCATTAACCAGTGTTGTTGCTGATGAGTTTTAGTTAGAATAGAATAGAACAGTTTTTATGGTTGGATTAGATTAAGAATGAGAATTGAATGTTTAAATGAATGAACAGTAGTATTTATTGTGTGTGTGTTTTGTAGTTGTTCGAGTTTGGGGACAAGTATAGGGGAAATTATGATGCTAGTGTCGGAGTGGTAAAGAGCTACTATGCGTCGGTGAGTGGATACATGGATGAGTTGTTGTGGGCTGCCACGTGGCTTTACAAAGCCACCGACAACAAAATGTATTTTGAGTACGTTCTTTCCAACGCTCACTCCTTTGGTGGCACTGGTTGGTCCATTTCAGAATTCAGCTGGGATGTTAAGTATGCTGGTCTTCAACTCATGCTCTCAAAGGTAAAAACTTTTCCTCATTCTTCACTCCATTTTCTCCCATGTGACTTCTACTTTTATGTGAATCCAACTTTGTCTAGATTTTGCTTTTCTAACCTCAAAAATCAAAATCATGGAGTATGCACCAATCAAGGTATATTAATTAGTATATTAAAGACATAGAAACTATAAAGTGTGTCCAAGCACAAAGCCATGTGCAGCCACTGCTTTAGCTTTGCAACAGGGTGCAATTAAAGTTGTGTGGTTTATGGTTGAGCCCAATGTTGGAAACCTTAAGTACAGATACCCTTCAACACCTCACTTCATTGCACACTCCCTTTTTTTTTTAACCCTTTTAATAAATATGCTAGTAAATGAGTAATGAGGTAGGACATGGACATCCTTTGGTTTTTTGGTAGAAATCAAACATGTGAAAAATAAGTTAAATGGATATAAGTAAAAAATTATGGTCAAAATAGGAGTGTTTTAGTTTTGAAAAGTTAAAATACTATAAAATAAAACAAAAATAATTCCAGGAATTAACTGTACCCCATTTGCACAAAATACGTACGTGTACGTCTTTCTCTCTACCGCCATGCGAGTTCTTATAAAAACAAAAAATCATTATTTTTGTCTTTTGAGGACACATAAATGAATGATATCCAAACAGAAAACTGTGTTTAGATAACACCCATTATTAATCTGCATTGGATCAGTTAAAAAAAAAAACAACAGATTTAATGTAAGGAAAACCGAATTCAATTAAACCGTTGAACTTTATAATTAGACCTGACCCCACCCATGTGTACATTTTTTTGGTGAGAATAAGGATTGCACTGCACAGAGTATGATTTGAACATCGGAAAAAAAATGATCATGGAATCTCTCTGAAGGAATGATTAACTTAGATTAAATGTCAACAAGCAAGAAGTGGGTTAAGAAACAGTAATTTAGCACAGTTTCATGTTTTTTTGCAGCTCATGAGAGAAGAAAAAGAGAAGAAGCATATGGCTATACTTGAAGAATACAGATCAAAAGCAGAGTACTACATATGCTCATGTCTGAACAAAAACAACGACAGCAAGGATAACGTGGAACGAACCCCTGGTGGATTGCTCTATATCCGAGAGTGGAACAACATGCAATATGTTTCGACAGCAGCGTTTCTGCTTTCAACATACTCTGATTTCCTCGAGAACACAAATGAAAAGCTGAACTGCGAAACAGGCACAGTGGATCATGAAGAAATTCACAGTTTTGCTAAATCACAGGTTGATTACATTCTGGGGTCTAATCCCGTGAACATGAGCTATTTAGTAGGGTATGGCCCTAAGTACCCTAAAAGGGTGCACCACAGAGGGGCATCCATTGTGTCATACAAAAGGAATAAAGGGTTCATAGGGTGTACCCAAGGGTATGATAACTGGTATGGTAGCCAAGAACCTAACCCTAATGTTCTTGTTGGGGCTTTGGTTGGAGGGCCTGATGGAAAAGACAATTTTGAGGATCGAAGGAACAATTTTATGCAGACTGAAGCATGCACATATAATACTGCTCCCTTAGTTGGTGTTTTTGCAAAGTTCTTGCATATAGAAAACCACAAAACAGTTCATGACTGTAACTCACTTTTGGTTGCTTCCTTCAAATAATATATACTAAATTATTTATACAGTATATGTTATCATAAATAAGTCAAAACCCAACAACTTTTCAATTCTTTCTTTTTTTTCCCTCATTGGTGAGTGATTTATATAGTTTGGTGGAGATTTTCTGGCCTCAAATGTACTTACAGTATAGATATAAAAAACTCTATCTTTCATTTCTTATCATCTCAGACACACAAATATTACCATTTTTCTATTCATACCAGTTTCTTGTTCATGGTTGCACTTCAAATAAATATGGTTATGAAAATGGACTTCAATCCAAAAGCAATGGGCTTGTACAACACAATTTCATTTTGGTTTAGCAGAAAGAAGGGCAATGAAAGCTATTGTCTTCTGCTTTTGCTACATATAGCTTCAGCAGTATTTTCTATCAGTGGTGTTTCAAGCTTATAAAGAAAAATGGAATCTTGCTTTTAATCGAATTATATCTTTTGAAATTCAGAAATAGGATAACCTATTTATGAATATTTACAACCAAACTGAAACATTCTGATATGAGACCATTAATTTATGTTCAAACGGAAAACTAAAAACATTCGGTCTTACATTTTTATCTTAAAATATTAAATTAAAATTAATAATAAAAGTATATAAATAGCGCTATTTATTTCTAATTTTGGAGTAGCGAAAAAACTTATTAAAGAACACACTAATTGATGATACTGTTTTTTATTATCATAATTCCAGTTTAAATTTTCAAAAGTGTTTAAAGGTTGCTAACTATTATTTTTTACGTCGGCTGCTTAATTATTCTGTCTATAAGAGAGTCGGTTGGGAACAAACCATAGGAAGAAGAAAATAATCAGAGTTGTAAAAAGGAGTTTTCTGGTGACCTGATTCTACTTCTCACGGTTAGTTATGTAATGAGTTAATTTATTTAATTTTAATTATTAATATTATGATATATTTTTATTTTAATATATTAATTAAAAAATATATTTAAAACGTTATAAAATTTAGTTAAAATAAATAAATATATAAATTTTTAAAAATAAAAAATTAAATTAATTTAAAATTTTAAAAAGTGAAAATTTTTAATTTTTATTTAAATTAAGAGATAAAAAAATATTTGACCCATAATTATTGTTATTGAATATAATTCAAATTGTGATAATTATAATTATAGATGTATTTTCTATTTCTTTAACTTTTTTTGTTATAATAATAATAAATAGTTACTAACCAATATAATTATTTTGTTCCTATCCTTTAATAACTTTCTTTTATTCATTTCTTTTCCTTTTTAATTTCTTTCTCAAAGTGATAAGTACTCAAAATTTGAAAGTAATTATGTGTGCATCTTTCCTTTAATATTTTAATTCTAAAATTGAACAGATGCTAATTGTCATGATTTCTTTACTGTTATGTATGAAAACATTAATTTATAATTTTTAACAAAATGATTATATTTTAATCTTTCAATTAATATCGTAAAAGAGTTTGTCAGTAACACACTCACAATTTTAGTTCAAAAGGATTGTTGCACAAAAATTTATAATTTCTTTCTTTCAAATATAATAAAATATTTTATTAACAATCAATTTTAATTATTAAAATACAAATTTAAATACAAATTTATAAAATAAAAAATTCTTAATTATTAAAATAATTATAAATAAAAAATTATAATTATATCTATATTTACTTTTAAAATTTAGTTACCAAAATTTTAATTCCAAAACAAAATTGTTCACCAAACATTGACTATTAATTTTTTTTTTTAAAAAGAATTGGTTTTAAATATATATATATATATTATGAGTATAGTGAAGGTTGTTTTTCAATCAAATTGAAAATTTTATTTGGATAATATAAGAAGAAATTTTGTATTACACATAAACCTTGATCTAATGGTTGTGGCATCCAAGTTTATAACTGTGGAGCTATCATTATTCAACTGGGTGCCATGAAATCCTTCTCATTCTGCTATCATTCATCAGTGAAGAGTTGCAAAAGTTGCTTGAACAAACGTAAGTAATTCCACGTAAACAAGTTCTGTATAAAGGAAACTCTCATTCTCATTGCGAAAGTGCTCAGAACCATTTTCAAAAAAGCCATGCATGTCATGAATCATTATCTAATTCATTATTAACGTGTTATGTTAATTTTAATGAATCACCTGTTATTTTAGTCTCTAAAAGTCTATAACATTATTGTATTGATTCTTGCAAAAACTTCAAAAACTTTGTCACTCTTAACAAATATATCCATTTATACAGTAAAAGATGTTTCATCTTAAATAGGACGTGGACGTGGACGAACGAATGATCAAATGATTATTTAAACATATATCATATTCAAAATTATTATATAAAGATCTAACTATTTCACTGTTTTAATTACAAAATAAATTGACAAAAAAACTCAAATCAACAGAGAAAGCAGAAAAAGAAAAAGATGACTCAATTATGAATGCTATTGCTATTAGCTAGAGAGAAGATGGAGATATGCAATAGTGTGTGGAAGCTAATTTTTTGGGCGATGTAACTGTTGAAAGTGATAACATTGGATTTGTTTCAATGCACAATTTCAGATTTCTTGCCTTTGAGGAATGCTTTTGGAGGACATTGGATAAATGGGTTCCATGTTTGGTCAGTGGTCAACTACAGTCAACGCAGACTCCATCATCATCATCACCAATCAATCAGTGCGACAAATAAAGTTGCTTCACTGTGTTCTGGACAGACAGACATGGTGATGGTACTAAAAGCTTTGTCAAATGTCAATGAAATTCAATATTTAAGTATATTTAAGTACATATAAACCATAATTAAAAATAGTTTATGTTTGATCCTTTCCATCAATAAAAAATAGTCCTGAACATGAGTTTTAATATAATCATTTTAAATTTAATGCATTTATCATACTAACAATATATGATTATACGAAATAATATTACGCATGTAAGATGTGGTTATAATTATGGACATTTTTTTGATATTGATTCTTAATCATTTTTAGATTATAGCATTGGTTTGAGTATATTTAAATTAAAATTTTTAAATGAAGTTTCAAGTTTAAGTTTAACCGATTAAAAAGAGTTTTGAAGGGAGAAGATTTTACTTTAATTTTTTTATATAAAAATTAGTAATAAAGATATTTGGTATCAATCAATATAATAAGAATAAACTTAACTATTTCCAATCTAATAATGTTAATTTTATAGAAAAAAGGTGACTTTGTGACTACCTCTTCCGGGAAAAAAAATTGTCTTCAAAAGATTATATAAAAAAAGTGACTTTGCGAGAATCTCTTGCAGAAGAAAGAAGCTGTTGTGTCGTAAAAATGACGTATATTTATTTCCGAATTTGAAAAATGTTTCATTCAATGCTGTGTTTATTTTTATTGGAAAGTTATAAAAAAAAGAGAAAAGAAATTGGTTATATAACAACCGAAAGTTTCATTTTGTGTCTGCCATTGGTCTCAAATTGTGAGAAAGTTCCCTTTTTATGATCTCTGAGAAAGAACTGAATTCGAAGTCGTGGTTTTTGGGCAAATGGGCATCGATCAACGTCCGTGGCGGTGGCGGTGGTGGAACGCCGTCGTTTTGATCGGAATGGTCAGCGTTACAGTAACCGTTACCAGTTCCGACAGTCACGAGAAACAGGAACAAGTGGTCTCCCGAATTGCCTTCGGATCATGCTCCAACCAGAGCGCACCTCAGGTTTCAAAAAATTTCTTATTTTGTCATGCTTTTTTGTTTTTTTTTTCTACTTTTTATTCTTGTTTTGTCTTTTCTTTGTTTTATTTTTACCCATGCTGCAGTGTCGTGTAATGGAACTGATATACTAGTTATTCTGTTTCTTTGTTCCAACCACGATATCTCAATTCTTGTACTAACATGCTGTTGCAGTCCCAATATCACGTCAGCTTTAAGCGAACTGCAGTTCTTTTGTACTCAACTTAAAAAAGAAACAGCAATAACAACAACCACAGCAATTATGTAAATTCTGTGAACAAAAGATATTTGATTAATTTTATGTAACAAGTGACAAACCAACTGTTTCTGTTTATAATTTTCCTTGGATTCTGGAACCTGTTCCCTGTTTGTAAGTAAGAATTCTTGGTTATATAATTTTTCACGAAAGAGTGAGATGCATCTGAAACTTCGTATTATCCCAATTTTTAGAAGAATTAAAAATTCATTATGCAGTAGACAAATTCAATTCATGGTGTATTTCACACTTCTACCACTGAAAAACAATCATTCATGTCATGCTGAACCAAAACTAGACAACTTTTTATTTTACGCTGTACTTGGCAGTATGCAACTGTATGGTCTTTTATAGTATTTCTTAATCAAGCCAACCAAATAGTATTTCATCTGCTGCAACTAAATTCAAGAAATCTCAGCTAAGCTTTTGTGTTCTTTGGTTGTAGTTTGGGTTTACAAATCGTACATTGGTTTCTTGTTTGACAGCTTTAGACTAAAATCCTAATATCTGTTATTATTTAGGCTTTCAATTGCTACGATTTCAGGGTGTTGTTAACTTCTTCGTGTCAGATCATTAACATATATGTATTCTGTGTGTTTGCCAGCCCATTTGGGATGCAGTGGTGGACTTCCGTCCTCAAATTTTTATATGGCTGGGTGATAACATTTACGGGGACTTCAAACGCCCTTTCAAAATATTTGGACGGGAAAGAACTGTTGGGCCATGGAAGAATGTTCCACGATTTGTTCCTTCCTCTGAGCAGGAAATGAAGGCTAGATATGAAAAGGCTAAGTCTAGTCCTGGCTATATTCGACTTCATCAGAACGCTAAGGTGTTTCATTCTAAGATTTTCTTTTTGTTATTGTTTTCTAGTTCAGATTCATATTGAAAAAGCACATTGTTGAAATGTCTGTGGGTTGATTTACTAAAATGGTGACTGTGTTTATTGGTATCTTGGCCTGACTTTCACATTTGGTTTGTTAATAGGTTATTGGTACATGGGATGATCACGATTATGGATTAAATGATGCAGGAAAAGAATTTCAAGGAAAAATCACCAACCAGAAGTTGCTTCTTGATTTCTTGGATGAACCTCAAGATAGCCCACGGTGGGTGGATAATCTCCTTTGATGCATTATCATGTTGGACTGATCTTAACCATGCATTTTCTGTTATTTGATTTGTTCTGCCTAACATATTGAATCATTCTCTTGATTATTGGGGTAAAGCAGATTTTGATTTAGATACTTACCCTAGCTTCTCATTTCAGGCGGAAACAGGCTGGTGTATATGCCTCATATACGTATGGTCCTGTAGGTAGAGATATCAAGGTATTGACCAAATGTAATTTAGTATTCTTTCTCAAATTCATAAAATTCTTTCTATATTATTGTCCCATGGTAGGATGGTAGCCATCATTACTTGATCATTTTAAATGTCTTACAAAATGTTACAAAGCTCACTTTGTTTTTGTCAATAATAAGGCCTGAGAGCTGCTTTTAAATTGTGTTTTGACTTTTAAGCTCCCATCTTGTGCTAATACTGCTTTTATTGCGGATTGGGGAAAACTTCTCAGATTGTACTCTTAGATACTAGATATCACAGAGACCCTGTAGGAAGTGATGGTACCATTTTGGGGAATTCACAGTGGTTGTGGTTGGAAAAAGAGCTCAAGGGTCCACCAACGGCTCTTACCATAATTGGATCTTCTATTCAGGTACTACAATTACTAATACTGCTAGACATATTTCAAAATTATTCATAATAATAAACAAATGATTCTTTATGACATCTGGCTCTTTGAGTTTTGGCTACATTATAAACTATTATGCCTGTGTTTTTGACAGTGTATATTTAAATTTAACTGGAAATGATTATTCTATTGTCTTAGAAAGTTTTTTCTACATTCTACTGCTCTGGGTGCTTTTCTTATGAAAATCTTGCTGATCTCAATATAATTATGTTTTTGTGCTTGAAATCATGTTAATAGTAAGGAATCATTTGTACATTCCTTTTTTAGTATTGATTGTTGTGCTTTGTTTTTGTGTTACATTATATAGTTAATCTATATGTCAGGTTATATCAAATCTTTCAGCAACCATTCAGCCATTGTTTGCAATGGAGTCATGGGGTCGTTTTCCAAAGGAAAGAGACCGGCTTTTTAAATTAATAGCTGATAGTAAGGTAATAAGTTTCAGCACATTCATATTCTACTTCTATCTTTTACATCTTTGTTGTTAAAAGGAATTTACATTGTTACCATTTATGTTTGTGTAGTGAGTACTCATTTCACTTCTCATTAGTCTTTTCTATGCAGAGAGCTGGAGTATTTTTTCTCAGTGGAGATGTTCACTTTGGGGAAATCACGAGATATGATTGTGCTGTTGGCTATCCACTTTATGATGTAACCTCAAGTGGGGTTACTCAATCAGTAGAGGAAGTTGTCCCATCTTTCCTGCGTTCTTTTGTGAGATTTGTTGCATTGTTGACCCCATCGACGATGAGAGTAAAGGGCCAACACTGCAGATACAAATCTTGCATATATGGTAAACTTTTCCTTCTTATTTTTGGTAAGGATATTTATATTGCTTTTCATGTTTTTGATGTTTCAAATGTGGGTTTTCATTAGGTCAGCCAAACTTTGGAACTATTGAAATAGATTGGGACTCTCACCCAGTGACTCTGAAGTTAAAAGTGAGGGACAAAGAGAGCATCACGGTTACAGGTGTTGATGTTTCATTGACGGAATTGCAATCATCAAATTCAGAGAGTTTTGACAGAGAAAAAGCAGGACATGATAATAAGAAGCATTGCACCCTTGAAGTTAGTCTGCCATGGTTTGTAAGATATCGCCTGGCTATCTTGTTCTGTTGCACCTTAATTGGTAAGTCACTTCTAAGTTCTAAGTTCCACTAACAAAGCAAGTGATCCTTTAGTTTGTATGTGGCATGCTTAGTATTATAGTATGATGATTAAATTGAAGTCTTTCTTTGTTGCAGTGTTTCTTGTTGCATTCCTAGTGCTAGTTTACACTTGCTTCAGACTTTTCAGACTAGAAGGCTGCAAAAGAAAGCACGATTGATGCAAGCACAGTCAGCAAAAGGGAGCTTGTGCTATCTCTTCTCCTTTTTGTAGATTTAACATCTGGTTATAGGTGAATAAGATGTATAGAATTCTTCTACTGTTTCCACTAATCAATCCTTTATCAATATGGGCAATTAGGGTGTGTTTGATTTACATTTTCAGAAATTGTTTAGTTTTCCAAACGTAGCTAAGCAAGATTTTCTGTTAGATTTTTGTGTGTTGTTCTTCTGATGTATTTTTAAATGTATTTTTAAAATACACTGATGTTTTAAATTACATTAAAAATATTTTTTAAATATCAATATTAGTGTATTTTGAAAGCATAGCAGAGGATATTACCAAAAAATCCTGTACAGAATTTGAACTCAGTTCAGATAGCTTGTGAAGGGTGGTGCAAGACACAAAACAGGAAGTGAGGGAGAGGTTAGTTGAACTAGATGGAAACTAAAGTATATAAGAAAAATCTCTCTACTGTTTTTGTTTTGGATGAGAATTTTATTGTTAAATGGTGAGAAAATATTTTAGAAACAGCTTTTTTTGAAACCAATTGGGTTTTAGGTTTGCTTTGTGAGTTTATTGGTGCTTTGACCATTTTATTTGATGCCTTATTTGATTTATTTGTTAGTATTTCATAAATTTTTGTTCTGTTATTTTCTAAAAGCATATGTTTTCAAGATTACTGTGCACTTTGACACACATTTAGAAAAGAAAAAGAACATTGCAAATGTACATTATGGGACTTTATTTATTTGCTAGTTTATCACACATTTATTTGCTAGTTTATCACACATTTATTTGCTAAGAAAAAGAGGACTTTTTACCATAGCTATGACAACTTTTTAACAAATTTTACAAAATTAGATAGGTTTTAGAAAATAAAAATCCAAAATGTATTTCAAAACACGATTTTAAATAAAAAAGCCATATTTTAAAACACTGCTTTATAATTTATCTGTTTGGTTTAAAAGAAGAAAGCATTATTTTTAAATATGACTTTTGAAATTTTTATTTTAATATTCGAAAAACTAAAATCATGTTTTATGTTTTACAAACCTTATTTATGTATTTTGTTTATTTTAAAATCTAACCCTACTTTTTTTATCATCAATGGAGGGTATAGACGCAACGAAAGAAAAAAGTAATTAATTGTGGTTGAATTGTTTAAATTTTTCAGAAACTATCATTATTTTTTCTTTCTTTGTTTTTATGTTGTGTTAACCCAAAAAAAAAACTTCAAACATACAAAACTCATAAAAAGAGTGAATTTTTATCATTTTACCTTTGGCCTACCCTAATATAATATCCGCCATAAAAGGCAAAAAAAAAAAAACTCAAGTTTCTTATTCTTATAAATAATCCAAATTTAAAAGGTTAATAAAAAATATAAGATAATTTAAATATACATTTTTTCATTAGTACAATTAAAGAAAGTAAGTCACAAAATAAAAACACCATTTATGACGTATTTAGCGAATCAAATTAAACTCAATCTCCTTTATGACTTAGCAACAGGAAGTCAACCTAACCTAAAGCCAACAAAGTTTTTATGATGCAACTTCCTCTCTTTTTCCACAGCCTTCATTATCAGTTCCATTTGAAATAGTATTCTTGTGGTCAATGATTATGGCAACACCACTGCTTAAAATATAAAAAATAAAAATTGAAACTTTTCTTAGCGTTTAGCCTGGGTCATGTTGTTGAATACTATCCGTCTTCTACTGCTCAAAACAAATAATTTATTTCTTAGAATAATACACATTTCATGTCTCCATGGAAATGATTTTCTTCTCTCTTTCTACCTGTTATTTATAATTTTATTTTACACTGTTTTTCATTTCAATTCTCTCTCGTTATATAATTTCCAAGCTAAAAAAAACAGTTGCGTGTGTGGAGGGTTCGTTATCCAACCACATAAGCCACGGAATCTTGCATTTTGTCTGAAGTCAAACTACATCTATCTTCCAACTTGTACAATTCAACGTCGTAGCAGAAAAGAACAAGACATGTTCATACTTACTTCACACTCTACAGAAGAACTACAAAGAAATCCAGCTCATTATTAAAATGGTGTTTTTTTACCCGAAAGAACAATCATTCAAAGTGAACATTAATGTGAATCACAGTAAAAATAAGCACAGCATTTCAAAGGTGGAAAATTCCAAAAACAAAACGACTTTGACTGGGTCTCCACCCCATTCCATACGCTTTTGGTTTGGAACACAAAAAATTGAAACTTGATAACACACAGTAACGCGTTCTTTGAATTTAAGCTCAACACACCCTCCAAATCAAGAAAGCTCTCATCTTTTTCTTTTTCTTCAACACGCAAAAATGGCCACCGGGGCGTGGCCCGTAGCCGCCGTAACACTGGTGCTTCTCCTCTGTTCCTCCATCCCAAAATCTGAATCCCAACAAGAGTACGTCAACAACAAACAACTAAATTGCTCCAATCACGATACCAACGCCACAAGTGGCAACCTCTGCAACAGTGTTCCATCATGCATCTCCTACCTCACCTTCAAATCTTCCCCAGATTACAACAGCCCTGTCTCCATATCTTACCTCCTCAACTCCAACACCACCGTCACTGCCGCCGCAAACAATATCACCGACGTCCAATCCATCCCCGTCGACACCCTCATCACCATCCCCATCAACTGCTCCTGCTCGGGCCTCTACTATCAGCACAACGCCTCTTACACCATCAAAATACAGGGCGAAACCTACTTCCTCATCGCCAACAACACATACCAGTCCCTCACCACGTGTCAGGCTCTCATGGCCCAAAACACCTACGGCGAACGTGACCTCGTTGCGGGTCTCAACCTCAACGTTCCTCTCAGGTGTGCCTGCCCCACCCAGAAACAGAGCGAAGCAGGGTTCAAGTACTTGCTCACTTACTTGGTCTCTAAAGGAGAAACGGTTTCTTCCATCGCTGAAATTTTTGGTGTTGACCAGCAGAGCATCCTCGAAGCAAACGAGCTTTCTAATCCCTCTATTTACTACTTCACACCGATTTCAGTTCCTTTAAAAACAGAGCCGCCAACGAATTTACTGAGAGCAGCGGCTCCCCCGAACGACTCCCCGTCACCGCCGCCCCCGGCAGCGGAGGGAGACTCGGACTCTTCCAAGAAATGGGTCATTATCGGAATCGTGGTTGGGGTTGTTGTGCTGCTTCTTGTCTGCGCTGCTCTGTTTTTCTTCTGTTTCTATCGGCAGCGACGGGTACAATCGCCATCGCCGACTCCGCCAGCTAAGGCTTTCTCGGGCCCCACCCACAAACAGAGTGAAGAAATGACTCTTCCGACGACGCAGTCGTGGTCTCTTTCTTCGGAAGGGATTCGCTACGCGATCGAGTCGTTGAGCGTGTACAAGTTTGACGAGTTGCAGAAGGCTACGGGGTTCTTCAGTGAAGAGAACAAAATCAAGGGTTCTGTTTATAGGGCTTCTTTCAAGGGTGATTATGCTGCGGTTAAGATTCTCAAAGGGGATGTGTCGGGCGAGATCAACATTCTCAAGAGGATTAACCACTTCAATATTATAAGATTGTCAGGTTTTTGTGTTCACAAAGGTGACACCTATCTTGTGTACGAGTTTGCCGAGAATGATTCTCTCGAAAATTGGCTGCACAGTGTTAATAAGAAGTACGAGAATTCGGTGTCTCTGAGTTGGGTGCAGAGGGTTCATATTGCTCATGACGTTGCTGACGCGCTGAATTACCTTCATAACTATACCAATCCTCCTCATGTGCATAAGAATTTGAAGAGTGGGAACGTGCTTTTGGATGGGAATTTCAGGGCAAAGGTTTCGAATTTTGGGTTGGCGAGAACGGTGGAGGGTGAAGGGGATGAAGGGGGATTTCAATTGACAAGGCATGTGGTGGGGACTCAAGGGTACATGTCACCGGAGTACATTGAGAATGGTTTGATTACTCCAAAGATGGATGTTTTCGCGTTTGGGGTTGTGCTTTTGGAGCTTCTTTCAGGGAGAGAGGCTGTTGGTGGGAGTAAGAATGGTGCTGGGGAGCAGATGCTGTCGGTGACTGTGAATCAGGTGCTTGAAGGAGACAACGTTAAAGAGAAACTTCGAGGTTTCATGGATCCAAATCTGAGAGATGAATATCCATTGGAACTGGCTTATTCCATGGCTGAACTTGCCAAACGCTGTGTTGCTCGTGACCTCAATGCAAGACCACAGATTTCCGAGGTTTTCATGACTTTGTCCAAGGTTCAATCCTCTACGATGGATTGGGATCCCTCTGATGAGCTTGAACGGTCTAGATCTGTCAGCCAAATCTCTGATAGCAGATAGATGAGGAACTTGGTGTTATGGTATTGTCAATAGCTTCAATGGAATAAAGAGTTGTTAAAATTTTGAATTCTTTGGCCTGTTCTGTATCACATGGACTGATGGCTGCTACAACGAATTAAAGTCCATACTTACACATTCCGACATATCATTCTTTAACATATTTGGTGTCTCAATAAATGATGTTGTCTCGTTTGTTAATGATGATATTGATATCAAATACGACTACTGAAAATAATTCAGCTAGGACTAAAAAGCAAGGATTTCAACTTGTATGTTTTCTATTTCTTTTCGTGGAATATTGTTTTACTTCAGAGTAACAGAATGTGAAACGTGAACATTGGAATTTTTTTGGTTTATTATTGAGCCTTTGATTCCAGATGCATATAAGTGCATGATGCACGGCTTCTTCATATTTATATGACAACGTAATTTGTTTACGTATGATCTGGAAACTACTGTTTTTGTTTTAATTTATATTTGATCGGGCTTCCTTGACCTGAGTTACCTATTGAATTTTCGTAATAGAAAAATAGAATTGAACAAACAAATCGTGTTTCTGATGTTATATTCCAATCCAACAGGTTATTGGTCTTTTCAATTTTTTAATTGTTTGACCTCTGCGGACTTCAAGCGTTTTGGTTTTGAATGTCAATTTAGCCTCCAGAAAGATTCTGTTTATTGCTTTCTTTCATTATAAGTTATGTGCTGTTGTCATGCTCAACCAACAGAAATTGATAGTTGGAGCGAATAAACTTTTGGTATTCATACCCAAAGTGTTTCTAAATGGTCAGATTTGATTTTTAGCAACATTTTAGTTGCACATGAGTAGTGCTTTGAGAACATAGAAAGCAGAGTTCAAGGTAACAATTTGTGAAAGTACTTGACTATAGAATTTGTCTGCACAAATTGAAAACTAAAATTAGGGAATTCTGTATCATTGATCTAATCCCTAAGTCTTTGTGCTTCCAAACCAAGATGAACACGTTCCGAATGCAGCAAATATAGTCAAAGCCAAGATGGAACAACATCTACAGTCAGATTGAAAAATAATGTCATCATACAACATGAAGACCAAGTTAATGGTCAGCATCTACTTTGAACAAGTAATCAAAAATTATATACTTAGAAGCCTTTTATATAAAATATTAATCTCAAATTTATTCAATTTGCATACTAATTGAATATCCTGTTATTTGTAGTTTTAAATGTTTAATATTTGTTTAGATACACGAAGAGGAACTAAATTCTTTCCAAGAAACGTTTCTTTTTTCTGTTTTACCGATACAAGAGCAGCTGGATTAGAGGCTGCAATTGGAGAAACAATTTAACATATACCTGAAATAAACTATTAGGAAGGCTAACTCAACCGAGAAGGCAGTTGATGATGGAGAAAAGGAGGTTGGATACTTCGTGTTCATGAATGTTGACTTGGAATGTGAAAATTCAGGATGCAAAATTCTAAGCTCATAGCCCCATACCCAATTTAACAAAGCAGTGTTTCGTCTTTATTTGATCAAACCTGCCCAAAACATCAAAATTGAGAATAATTTCTATCTCCAATATACAAACAAACTCACTAACTTTGATGCTACTTGAGTTATTTCATTTTTAAAAAAATAATTGCTTCTACTCTTTCAGACTTCTTAGCCTACCCAAAGTTGTATTTATCCTTCTTTTTCTTTAACATAATTTAGTTTACCTCCTCATAGCAAAACCAAGGCAATTAAGCAACAACTTATGAAAGGATCAAATGTACGTAGTAGAAAAGTAACACTACACAACCTGGGTTGTTACAACATATGGTATCAACTAAAAGTTGCCTCCTGTCAATGAAACAAGGAGAATATGTGTACTACTATATTCATTTTCCTGGTTAGCAATCAAAGATTTCATATAATTAAGGATCTCAAATTAATCTAGACACGTCTACTTAATGAAAGAGAATCCTGATCCACCAAATACAGCAAATGTGGTAAGCCACACAGCCTTGAGTCTATATTCAACTAGTATGCAACCTTTTTAAAGGTCGGTGAGTGTGAGTCTGAAGAGGGAAGGGTGCAAACTGATTCTTATCCAACGCAATCCCATATCATCAAGAACAATAAAAAATAATGTTGATCACAGCATTATGCAAAAGAAGGAAGGATGCCAACTCAATTCAATATTATAAAACGATAAACAAAAAGAGCAGGTTAAAAACATCAAACACATCAACAGTCACTTCTCAAATTTTCTCCTCTCAATTATTTTTTCTTTGAGACTGCAATTTCCTATCAAAATAGTATGCTAATAAAAAAACGAGTTACAACTACCAGGCCACTCACTTAACCTGAAACAGTGAACTATGTTTACGCTACTGCAGTAATGCTCTCACTCTCCACAACCTCCTTCTCCATCTCCTTGACAGCTCGAATCAAACCCCTCGTGATGCCCTTGAGATGCAAACCATTCTCTTTCATTTCTTCAAGTAGCTTTTCCGCCATTTCCCAATCCAAAGCCTTCAAGCAGAGAGACTGTATCAACTTCTCATACTCATCCACACTGGGGCGAACGCCATAATTTTTCATCTCTGAGAACAACTTCAAGGCCTCATCAAACCGTTCCAATTTGCAATATCCACGAATCAAGGTGTGAAACATCATGGGGCCCAACTTAACATGCTTCTTTTTCGCTTCTTCCATGATTTTCCGAGCCTCTTCCATCTCCCCACCATTTGAATAAGCACTAGCAAGAGCAGTATAAGTGTACACATCCGGTCTCAAACCCCTACTTTCCATCAGCTTCATCGTCTCCAAAGCTTTCCCAATTTCCCCAGCCCTTGAATAAGCTGTGACAATAAAATTGAAAACATCATTCCCAGGTGGCGGCCCATCCTTAATCATCTTCACCAATAACTCCTTGGCTTTATCAACTTCCTTAATCCTACACAGTGCCCGAACAACCGCCATAAACGGCTTTATCGCACGCCCCCTCTTCTCCTCAGGGATATCCTCCAGCATCTCCAAAGCCAATTTCACAGTTTCATCTTCTCTACAGAGCTTGCTAACCAAAAAGCTAACCGTACTCATCGGTGGCCGTTTCCCTTTCTCCATTGCCACCACATACACTCCATGGGCCTCCTTAGCCTTCTTGGCCTTACACAACCAGGACAAAATGGCACCAACTTTCTCGCCATCAGGCACTGCCTGTGCATCAACCATCTTCTCGCAAACCCCACAAGCCCAATCATAAGCACGCCGCCGACAAAGCGCCTCGATTGTGATGTAATACGTGTCTGCATCAGGTACACACTGAAAGGCCTCAAATTTATCGAACACATCTAATGCAGCCTTCCCTTTCACCAACCTCGAGAAGCAAAGTATCAAGTCGTTGAGAATCCTTACATTGATGATTCCACTCTCCTTCTCTCCAATCTCCTTAACCAAATCCCACAGCGAGTACGCCTCTTTCTTCCTCACATCCTTTCCATATATCGCCAAAACAAGAGACTCCACCATTGGAGTGGTCACCTCCAATAATCTCTCACTCCATGCCCATCTGAAAAACCTTATCAGATTCTCACTCAAAACAAGCGGACTTTCGATTACTTTTGTCACCAATTTCTGATGCAGACTCAAATCCATATCATCCAAACACGACTCAAAGGACCCATCAGCACTGGTTTGAAGAAGACGCAGCACACTCTCCAACTTGTCCACGTCAACCTCGTATTTGTCTCCCTCTGCATCGTACGCGTCTCCTTCTGCGTAAGTGTCTCCTTCTTCTACGCGATGTCTGTCACCGCCGTTTTCTGAAGAATCCGGTGAGAGCTCATCATCGAGGGTGAGTGTGGAATCAGTGGCGAAAAATCGAGGGTTGTTGAGAATTTGGGGGAAACTTGATTTGGGGATTTTGGAAAAGCTAGGGTTAGAGATGCGTTGGTGAATTGATGAGCAATTGCGAGCACCAGCTACGGCACGTGTTACTCGTGCAAGTATCCGCGTCCACATTCTTCTTCTTCTGGAGAATGTGTTAATGTGAAGCTTCTTCCTCCTCCTTCTTCTTCCTCTTTCTCGTCTTCACTGAAAATGAAACCTAAAACTATGAACTTTCATGCGTCTTTACATTATTACGACGCCGTTTTCAACCACTTCGCCTATTCCTTCCATAACGCCCTTAAACCCTGCGGCCATTTGTACAATTCTTTTTCAAAAATGGTAAATATCGAGAATTGAGAATCCGATCAAAATATTTTAAATTTTTAAATAAATATTTAATATTGTTAAATACTTATTTAATAAATAATAATTTTAATTGTTTAACATATAACATATATTAAAAATTAATATTATAAAGAATGAATAATTCTAACATGGACGAATTATTCCATCACCACTTTATGCATTATTGTTAAATAAATAATTTAAAGGGAAGAAAATGAGCACCTTTATTGCACTCCAAAATTAAGATATAACATATTACAATTTACAAAGAGCAAAAAGATGTTTTACTATTTGATAAAAACAATAACTATATTTTTTTGGTGAATATAAAATTAGTAAATGTATCAACACGTAGTTGTAAATTCCCATCTTACCAAACATAAATTACCAGATGTTGGTAAAAAGTGGTAAAATTTGATATTTTATTCAAAATTTATTATATTTAAGTATTTATTGAAAAATATGATTGAAGGATTATATCTCATTACAGGTAATGAGTTATGTTCTCTAATCAATATTGTTGACCGGTGAAATGATATTTATTTTACTTTAATAATTAAGATAAAAACAGTTGCATTTAAAATTTCAAATAATTTAATATATGTCCCATAAATTAATATTATTATTTCTTACAAAGAAAATAAAAAAAAAAATCACTGATTTGTTGAATTTTATATTTAAAAAAAATCAAACATTATACTTGTTATTTATACTTGTTATTGTAGTGATGAATTCGACACAATTTTTTTGTATTTGAACTTTTAACCTAGTGTTGGTAATATACCATCACAATTAAAGTAGAATGTGTTGTATATAAGCATCACTAGCTAGGGTTCTTAATGTGCATTTGGAATGCGGTGCACATAAGTATAAAGTGGTTGTTCTAGTTTTGGGCTTTTGAAGTTAGATTCTTTCAAGCAGACTTCTTTTTCCACCCCATGGTTTCTTCCTGTATCACCATGGTGCGTCTAAAAGATGAATATGCCCTTAATCTCTCATATCTTTCTACTTTAGGGTCGTCGTTCTTCCTTTGTCTCTTTATGTCACTCTTCCTTTGGTTTTATATATTTTATTTTTCACGCCTTTTCCAAGTAGAAAAACTCAATATATCGTATTGCGTTCTGATAAAAGTATTTCTAGTTTTCAAGAATATTTTTTGGATTCTACAAGTTGAAAGTTTCTTTTACGCAAAAAAAAAAAGGACATCTGTATTCTGCAATTCAAAAACTTCTTTTATGAAAACATACTAGTTTTGAATTGTGTATTGGTATTCTATGTGAGTTGTCCAATCTATCTAAAGTGAAATATTTAAACTTGCAACTCTTATAATTGTTTACAATGATCGGAAATTGTTTCTTTAAAACATTTGATGTCTGCTTAATTACATTCTTTAATGAAGCATGATAAAGGTTGGACAACACTTTCAGATTTTGGGGCTTCTTCTAGGAGTACTCTTTCAGATAATATCTGACATTATAATATGATGTTAATATATGTGATTTTAACATAAATCCAACATCCTCGAGGTAGTATGTGTTTATAATAATTAGGGTTGACCAATATTACCACTAATTAATATCTTTAATAAGATTTTCAGTTACATTTACTATTCAACTAATTTTGTAGAATAACTAAAAGATCTTCTTGAATAAGTGCATCCTTCAATATTCGTGAATCATATATTATTTCTTCCTACTAAGTCAATACATAAGTAAATTTCATATTAAAATCACAAGCAACGAAAACATTTTGTGTAGGTTAATCTTTTCTTCCGCAAAAACGAGGTGCATCCCATCTTGCAATGTTAACACGTACGTAAGTGTTATCTATAATTCCTAAGCAATCCTAAAGGGTAAAAGGCGGTCAAGTGTAACAAAAAGTAATACATAACACATATATGAGAAGTTACATATTGATTTAATCATTGATTACTGTAAAATATGGGTAAAATTAATTGTTGTTGACAACATAATTGCAGATGGTTGAATTAGGAATTTTGCTTCCGACATCATAATTGCATTCAACACATTATGATAGTGACAAGAAATAGTTTTCCAAAATGATGAAAAAAAAGAAAGGAACACTTCTATTCTTCATATTATGTCCAATGATGTGAGGAAATTTAGCCACTTGTCCTTCAACGGTGGATTTCAAAGATGTCATGCGAATAATGTAATGTATATTCGGTGTAAAGAAACACCTCTATTCTTCATATTATTATGGAACAAAAATTCCAAAACTTTTTCAATTACCAGCCTTCACACATTCAAGGCTTGTGCAACTATGAAAAGAATCGTAAGAGCACCTACTAGTAAGAATTGAACTTTAATTCTAACTCAATCTCACAAAATTAGTTTGTTAGGTGAAGTTTGCATCTACTTATATATTATGAATTGATTTTATTTTTAGTCGATGTGAAATTTCCAACATCATACTTAAAGTACTTAATCTTATTTGTTCTTGCGAGTATTAAATTAAATTAAAGTCACTACGAACTTTATCGTCTTTCAAATCATTACCAGCAAAATACTTTGTGATATAATTATCGGGTTCCATTTAAATGAAATGTGTTGTTATAGATTTGAAATATATGTCTACAAAACTAAAACAATCATGGTTAAAAGAGTAAACGTGATTTGAAAACAATCCTAGAAACAAAAAGAAGCATCGAAGAACATTATTGTGATTAACTGAAGGAAAAAAATAATAAATTATGTGAGAAAAATATACACTATATGATATAGATAAATTATAAATGATAACTAAAAGTTTAAAAACAATGGGTATCTAAATATAATTATTCACCATAAACATCAGAAAAAGAAATTTCCTCCATAACATAGACTTTACGAAAATAAAATTTAATTGTGAAAATAAACAGAAAATTTGCACACAAAAATAAATCATGAGTGTAACGTGGCAAGATTTTGAAAAGCAAGAGTAACCACATTTGAAAATTGAATGGTTCCACAGGATTTCTATATCTTCATTGCCTTAATTAGCATTCATATTTCACTTTCATAAAAAAAAAAGGAAGATTCAATGTTTTATAAACCTAAGATGCAATAAATAAGCACAACTACCTTAATTAACGAACTAATACATTCCTACATGCATCCATAAATATAAAAAATATTTATAATTTTTTAATAATACATCATAGTTTGATGGAATAATATTAACCTACAAAATATATGAGAAAAGAATATATTATGCTAGTAATAAAGAAATATAAATGACCATTATTACTTTGATCATACTTCACAAGTCAAAATTTATGAATTCTATTTACAGAATCACCCAACTCAAACTCCTATATTTTTCACTGCAGTAACATGGTTTTAAATTTTAACATGTCTCGTGAATAAACTTCACGAAGCCGATTTAAGTTAACCTCGAATCTTGCCAGAAAGAATCTCTGCAACTTAAATTTACTGGCAATGGCGCAGCCAATGCATGTTAAAAATTAACTGCTTGTACAGTGAAAATTTTGAAATCCTCAGGGCTAAAAACATTGACCAGTCTTTGATCTCACATATCCCGCATGGAGTCACCTCCTTTTCCTTCTCTGTGGTGTTGCTGTAAAATTCAATTCAGGTAAAGTATAAATTTCATCTGTTTTTCTTGTAAACATAGAACTTTTACCTGTGATGAATGAACTCTACCAAAAAGAGAGAAACTAGTTTTTTTTAATGAAGTAAAGTGCAGGTGTTGCTTGATTCATATTTCTCAGAATACAGAGTTGATGAAGTGAAAATACAAGTTGTTATCATCTTTGTCAGGTATTGGAGGGAACTTGAAGTTCTGTTGTGTCACGAAATTGATTTATCACTACTTTCTCTTGTGGCCCTTTCGATGACCATCAATGTTGAAAGTGACAAATATCATAAGAAACATTCAAAGGGTCATCTTTAGTTGCTGCATACAATTCACTTCATCCACATATTGTCTCAGCCAACTTAGTAACAGTAGCTTCTTGCACGCACCATGCAATCACATTCAATCATTTTTCAGAAAATCAAACTAAATATTAAACACATTACTTTATTACATTAACATATATATATATATATATATATATATATATATATATATATATATATATATATATATATATGTCAGAATACTTTATTTGAATAATAATTAGACTTTGTTTTTATTAACTCGTGCAAGTTTAAGGTGAGGGATTCTTGCCCGGAACTTGGGTAGGGTCTCAAATTTAATGATAGCATTTTATGTGAAACTTACAGGTAATATACCAATTTCTTTTTCTTTTTATATGTGTAATAGAATAATGATATAATCTGCTGCAATTCACCCTCATGTGTGTTTAAACATTAGAGATGAAATATGAGATAGTGAAAAGGAAATTAAAAGAAAAGGAACTTGTTTAAATTAAGTGAAAGAAGGATTAAAATCAGTGATTTATTACATTGCCAAACTGAATGTGTCTTCACCCATTTGTTTTTCTCTTTCAAACCAAACACATTAAAATATCTACTTTCACGTTTTTTCCGTTTGTTTCTCTTGTCAGTGTCCTTTCTCTCTATTGAACAAATGTTAATTTTTTTTTCCTTTTAACCTTGCACTTACGGGTCTTAAATGGAATTCAACGACCTGAATTGAATCTGACTTAAACCACTTTAAACTAAAAAACTTAAAGATAATAATGAATTTAAGAGTATTACATTTTGTATACACAGTATACATTTTAATTTTATATGATGTTTAAACTTCTCATTTCTAGACTTTTCTCTGAATTAACAAATTTTATTATACTTTAACTTTTAAGAAAAATTTGACTCCAACTCCAATTTGTAAAGTATTGTAGAATCAAGCATATTGGATTGTTTATGAAAGTTACCAACAATTTTTTTATGTCAATGGTAGTGTTCTCATTTATTACGAAAATTGATATTCGATTCAAAAACTAAATGGCAGAAAACAAGTCGTGTGGATCCACAGGAATTGTGTTAGATTCGCCCTACTTGTCTTCTGTCTTGTTATTTTTGGATCGAGTTGATTTTCATAATAAATGGAACAAACCGGAAAAAAAAAACCGGTACCACCAGACAACAGTTCAGTCACTCATGTGCACATAATATCATCTGTGCCGTTTTGATTGTTTTGATTGTGCAATTGCAGTTGGTCGGTCCCATTTTGCTTTGTGCAAACCTTGCCTTTGGTGTATACATACTCAAGAGGGTGTAGTGTCGTGATTGCAGATTCATAAGGAGCATTTTTTCCTTTACTAAATGTGTAAATTGCAGTAGGTGATGAAGTATACCAATGCATTTAGTCTCTGGCTTCTAGAACAGATACACCAAAGCTTTTCGACAAGAACTACTGTTAAAGTTTTCTGCTGCAACAAACAAACGTGCCTGAATCCACCTTCTTCCAATTAACTGTTCGCATGACACGGTAAAATACTTTACCAAGCATCATGAGGATCTGTAGAAATGGATTTGCACATGCTTTTCTTTTTCAGTTGTTCATCATAAAAGTGACTTTGTGATGGCACATTTGGAGTGGCTATACTGTTCTATCACTTTCCAAGTGTTGTTTTCATTAGGCGAGTACGGTCTTTAGCCACACAACGAAGGATAGCCTATAAAACTCCAAAGCAACCAGACACAAACTTTGCACATTCAGCATTTCAGGCCACACAACTCATCAAGTGGACCTATTGTAAACTAGTCCTTATCATTTTCGTCCTTGCCATGACATACCTAACTCTACATTTCCTCACCACTACTATTTAGAAACTCTTGGAGCTGAAACACTCACACCACATTCAACTCTCTGCAGATATTCCTCCAACAAAACATAAAACATGGTGTTAACTTCTTTTCCTTGAACTTTGTTTATTGTTCAAAGCTTGTTTTATACTTTGTGGATGATTTTTCACTTTTTCCCCTCTGCTGTTTACAGGTTCTAGTTGCAAGTCATGGAGAGGAGGAAAATGGGGCAGAAGGCATTGCTGCTGTGGATTTTCGAGGCCATCCAGTAGACAAGACAAAAACTGGAGGATGGCTAGCAGCAGGGCTCATCTTAGGTTCATGTCCATAGAAATTGGAGTCATTTTCTCAAGGATGAACCTAATTTGGCTAAAAAAAATCTCTTTTTTTATGCAGGTACTGAACTGGCAGAAAGAATATGTGTGATGGGCATAGCCATGAATTTAGTGACCTACTTGGTTGGAGATTTGAATCTCCCTTCAGCTGATTCTGCAACCATAGTTACCAATGTTATGGGAACTCTCAACCTTCTTGGCCTTCTTGGTGGCTTCCTTGCTGATGCCAAACTTGGCAGATACCTCACTGTTGCCATATCTGCAACCATAGCTGCTGTGGTATGTTAAAAGATTTGCATATTTTGATACACTCAATAGTCACTTCACTCATTTCTTTGGCTTTTAAGCACACTAAGGCAACCAATTTTCTCCCTTCCCTTAAGGGAAAGTGGTTTTCAAGTGCAAATAATATAAAATGAATACAAGAATGTTCACTTTTTACTCTAAACATCTTTGTATCTGTACTAGAAGTCCAATTAGTTTTGATGTCACTTCTCCTGGAGCAGGGGGTGAGTTTGTTAACTGTGGCTACCACCATTCCAAGCATGAGGCCCCCCACATGCAGTAGTGTCAGAAAACAACACCATGAATGCATTCAGGCCTCTGGCAAACAATTGGCTTTGCTATATGTAGCACTTTACACTGTAGCAGTTGGTGGTGGAGGAATAAAATCCAATGTCTCAGGTTTTGGATCTGATCAGTTTGATACAAGAGACCCGAAGGAAGAAAGGAGGATGATATTTTTCTTCAACAGGTTCTACTTCTTCATCAGTATTGGGTCCTTGTTTTCTGTAGTTGTCCTGGTGTATGTGCAAGACAACATAGGAAGAGGGTGGGGTTATGGGATTTCAGCAGGAACAATGTTGGTTGCAGTTGCTGTTTTGTTTGCTGGCACGCCATTCTATCGATTCAAGAGGCCACAAGGGAGCCCCTTAACAGTTATATGGAGAGTGCTGTTTTTGGCATGGAAGAACAGGGCTCTTCCTTACCCTTCACAGTACTCCTTTCTCAATGGTTATCTTCAAGCCAAGGTGCCACATACTCAGAGATTCAGGTAAATTTTCTTACCTCTTCTTCAAGCACTCATCATGTGGTTACTAGTGATTTGTATGAACCAAAATAATAACAAGGGTAAGTGTACAAGTTTTAGATTTTTCTTAAAGAAATTGGTCTCGATACTAACAGTAACCGTAGTTTCCTCATGATTTATACACGGTTGTCTTTCTCTTCAATTATTGCATAGCTAGCAATGTCAAAAGAAATTCTTATTTTGTGTGGTTCTGATAATGATTGCTTACTTTCACGGGATTACTATTTCTATTAATATCTGGGACAACAGGAGTGTTTTCTCATTGTCTCTAGAAAAGGACAAATTGTACGTTTGATTGAACAGTTTGTCAAAAAGGAATTTGAAAAACGAAAAAAAAAGACGCAGCGTCTGTTGGAATAGTGTTTCTGCTCTTCTTTTTATTATCAAAATTAATGTTGTAAAGTGATTTTCGAAAACTTTTTCAGTAAACATGTTTGGTTTGGGATTCTCCTTCTAGTTCTGCTAATGAAGACGTAATTTCCTCTTCACCCGTCTTTGTCACCTTGGGGAACTAGAAAATGATATGCAGATACATCTCTCCCAATCACTCAAATAATAATGCAGACTTTGATCTCTTTTTCCATCGACACACTGCTCCGTACGTGCTCCACTCAGAGACTAACATCCTTTCAAACAATCACTTTATACAATTAGTTTTTGATACAGTAAATAATAATGCAGTTTCAACATAAAATTTATATATATGACTAGAATAGTGTAAGCCACAAGATGAGACATTTGCCTCCTTACCTCCCCAATTATTTAGGCTCTCAAATTTTCTATTATATTCCTTTAATAATTTAACTAAATTATTAGATGAGAACTTTTGTTGAGGATATCAACCTTCATTTTTTTAAATGAAGATATTGCTATAAGCGTATACAAATGAAATTCAGAATCTAATATATATATATATATATATATATATATATATATATATATATATATATATATATATATATATATATTACATTATATCAAAAAAAATTATTATATTTTTAAAAACTGCATTGCTTTCTAAGAGTGATAGCGTAACGGTTCTCATTATCTATACCCAATATTTAGAATTGAAAATTTTAAGGTATGTATAATTTTTATTTCCAATAATATAATTAAATGTAATTGTTATTTCATATATTAAGCGTAATATGTTCGAAATATTTAATACAAACTTTGAAAAATAATATTGTAGTTAAAAATGAATAAATTATATTAACATTCTAGGAAATCCTTGGGAAGTAGTAAAGCGAAAGAAATATTCTAGGAAATAATCCATTGATGTATATCTCCCTTCAAACCCAGTAATCTATAATTGAAATCATATATGAAGGATTTGACATAACTAACGGGCACTTGATCCTACAGGTTCCTTGACAAAGCTGCAATTCTAGATGAGAACAGCTCAAAGGATGAAAACAAAGAAAATCCATGGATAGTTTCCACAGTGACTCAAGTTGAGGAGGTTAAAATGGTAATCAAGCTCCTTCCCATTTGGTCTACATGTATCCTCTTCTGGACAATCTATTCTCAAATGAATACCTTCACCATTGAGCAAGCTACATTCATGAATCGAAAAGTTGGATCCCTAGAAGTTCCAGCAGGATCTCTATCAGCTTTTCTCATAATCACCATTCTCCTCTTTACCTCCCTAAATGAGAAACTCACTGTCCCCTTATCTCGGAAACTCACCCACAATGTTCAGGGTCTCACAAGTCTTCAGAGGGTTGGAATTGGACTATTTTTCTCCATCGTTGCCATGGTGGTAGCTGCAATTGTTGAGAAAGAAAGGAGGGGGAATGCAGTAAAAAACAGTACTACAATAAGCGCCTTTTGGCTGGTACCTCAGTTTTTTCTGGTGGGTGCCGGGGAAGCATTTGCCTATGTTGGACAGCTAGAATTTTTCATTAGGGAGGCTCCAGAGAGAATGAAATCAATGAGCACAGGACTTTTCCTATCTACCCTTTCAATGGGTTATTTTGTCAGTAGCTTACTGGTGTCAATCGTGGACAAGGCAAGTAATAAGAGATGGTTAAGGAGCAATCTGAACAAGGGAAGGCTAGATTACTTCTATTGGTTGCTTGCAGTGCTAGGAATGCTGAATTTTATATTTTTTCTTGTTCTGTCAACGAGGCATCAGTACAAAGCTCAGCATGGCATACAGCCCAATAACGGTGCAGAAAAAGAGCTTGTGCGTACAAATGATGTGATAGTTGGAGTTGATGGAAAAGAAGAAGCATAGGATACAGTCTTAAAATCTCAATTTGTTTGACCGAATATATGGTGTGGAAGAACTAAACATTATGCCCCGAATTTGTTTATTTTGAGGGATGTGTTACCCTCATTTAACGAGGACAATTGTGATGTACTGTTATGTATTCAAAGATATAAAAAAGACAAACCACATTGTGAGATGTTTCCTGAAGAAAAAAAGCAATTATGAGATGAAATGTAAATTATTCCTTGACTGAAAATATAAATAAATTAACCACTCTAGGCAGGTTTTATGAGCAGAAGCCTGAATATGACTAATGTTATCAGTAGGAAACATTACAAAATTATAGATTCAAACTATGACAATACCTTCAAAACAAAAATTGTTCATTGGAGATGAAAGCCTTAAACAATGGCATCGAATAGTTTTAGTAGCAAGAAAATATTATCCTTAAGAACAGAGTAGACTTCATAAAGCATCAGTAAGCGAGGGAGGTTTATGACTTATGACCAGCGGAGGACGTAGAGCTCGGTGCGCTTCCTCCTTCTGTTTGCGGGCCTTGTACATTTCCTCTGTCTCAATAACAACCAACCTCTTGACCTATATTAATTACAGTGTTTAGCAAAGTTAGTATCCACAGGCACAAATAATTTCAAGAAGAAAATAGATTTGGGCAGATCTTGTGCTAAAACCTGTTGGAGCATCCCCCTAACCGTAGGTGTGTTCCATCGCATGACAGTTCGATTGCATTTGCGCAGGCGAAGTGCTTCCAAAGTGCGCCTATGGAGCCTCCTGGTCCCTGGAATACCCCTCACCAAAGTTATGTAGAGATTTGGGCTCCAAGCAATTGGCACGCAAGCCTTGTATGCCTTGAACGCATTCATGCCTTCAGCTTGAAGCCAGAACAGAATTAAGAAAAAAATCAAGTTAATATGACTTTCATTCATTCTCTAACTAGATACACACATTTAACAATTATAATACAAAAATAAATAAAGACGAGTTAACTAAAAATCAGTAAAATTGAGAAAAAAAAAAATCAAAAGCTCTCACAATTCATTCAACTGAACATTCGAAATTACGTTATGTAAGCAGAACAGAAAACCTCACCTTGTAAAAATTAAATTGAAGAGACCACCGAAGAGTAACAAAAGTATATTCAAATGAAGTAGTGAAGGAAAGATAATCAGTCCTTCGGAAAAACGTTTTCCACTGAAAGGGAGAACATACAAACACACACATAAATCCACACACACATATATGAAGATGATAATAAAATATTTAAACAGTGACAGTAGCTCAGACATTTCATCGAATAGGTTGTAGGCAAATAAGCAAATAGGTTAAATTCCAAGAATTACACCATCCCGCCAAATACAAGTTATTAACTAGCATTCAATGTATGTAATATGGGAGACTCGATCATAGATACAGAGCATAACATGATTGTCACAGAGTGGAAAAAAGAGAGAATGGACTAATCAAATAACTAACAAAATAACTACATGCTAAGCATTGAATAGCTTCAGATTAAGAATCAAAATGTAAGAAAAAGAGAGAGAAGAAAAGAAACCTGACCGCTGCCGCTCCAAGTTTTGAGGCAAACAGAGAATTTGTTGGCGTCGGAGAAATCGGAGTCACCAAACTCGTGTTGGAGACTGAACTTGATCTTGGAATCGAATGCAGACTCTGAAAAGCTCTTCCGAGAGGTAGAAGTGGCGGCGGTGGGGAGGAGGATGAGGTTCGTCGTCGACTCACGGGTCTCGCCGAGTGGAGGTGAGGAAAGAAGAATCAAAACCAAGACACCGGCGGTGCTTTCAAAGGGTAAAGAAATGAGTCAGCAACGAATGTAGAGCGCTTATGTTATTTTTTTTTAATAAATTAAAATTAAAATTTTAATATTAAATAAATATTTTATGTATCATTTTATTTGTTATATTTGCAATTATATATAATTTATATCAGTATGTACTAGATATTTCACTAGATATATTGTTTAATATATAATCAAATATTTATTTAATATTAATCATATCCATAAAATATAATACAGTATGTATAATATGTTTGTTTTTTTCATTATTCCCTCTTATAAATGTGTTTATCATGAGTTTTTATGTTGAGTTTAGGAATTAGACTTTTTAAATTACTTGTGAGTTACACAGCTCCTCGGTAAGAGAAATGAGAGTAATTGATTTTTTAAACATGTTTCCGTTATTAATTAAAAGATAAATTTTCATTGGATTAATTTCTTAATTTATTATCTAGATTTTATGGTCTTTATTCAATTTTAACCATCACAGAGTCAGTTAAGTGTGTAATGCTTGTTGGTGTTGAAAAATCTTTCTATATCAAATTCGTGATTTAATTTAGTTAATTACTTTTGTTCTATAATCATGATTTGCAAATTATGACATAAATCTTGACTTGAGTTTGTCATTCAGCCGACCATGTCTGAAACAAATAAGTTTAAAATGAGTAAGATGGAAAAATAAAAACGGTTGAATATGAATAATTCGTTTTTCTTAAGAATTCGATAAACAATTTCCAAATCTATGATGATATAATGGAAGAAGTGGAAATTTTGACGATGGCACGCCATAATTTGACTAATGCTTGATGAACGGTATGAAGGAGAATTTGTTGATGACAAATTAAGATTTCTAAATTTCTCTTATCAGATTTGAAAACTTACAAGCTATGTATAATATTATCATATTTATAAATTATTACGTTTACGTGTATATTATTGCTAAGTACATTGAGTTCAAACCAGTTAAAATGTATTCCTGCACCATAAAAAATGTATTGCTAAGTCTAATAAGGAAGATGAACAGAAATTTATACGACAAAATTTGTCTATATTACATTGCAAAATACATACAAGATGAAATTATGAATTGTATAATTAGTTTTTGAAATTTAAAGCATCACCATCAACGTAACGTTTTGCTTGGAGATACTCGAACGGATCATGGATAACTTGCTAAAAGGGAAATTGAGGTAGACAATGCACTAAGTTCTTTGTGTGAGAATGGGGAGGAGAATGCAAGTCGTTTATTTTTTTATGTGCAAATTATGAAGTAAGATGTGGAATATGTGTTACAGCTAGGTAGGGATAGCCTTTGTAATTCATAAAGATACAAAATGAAACTTCTCTCAAATCTTAGAAAATTACATTTTAGAAGTGATAATAATTTCAAAATAGCGAGATTAGATTATTTTAATATTAAAAGGTTTTATTACAAATAGAATTTGTATAAAAGAGTTTCATTGTTTTAAAACACATCTTCTCTATAAACCACTTTTTTAGAGTTTTATGCATTCTCTTTAGGACTTTTGTATTTGTGGTCGTTTGATTGAAGAACCGAGACCGTAGGATGGATCCTCTCGACGAGCTCTTCAAGTTAAACTGATCAGTTTCTTCGTTCACGAAAGTTTAGTTTTCCACAATCTTTTTGGTCTAATTTTGTTTTCTGTCACATGCGAGTCATTTTTCGCTTGCATGCATCGTTTTAATTATCAGTATGAGTCTTTGTTAATCAGTGATCATAATGGTAGATCCTAATAGTTCTTGTGATGTTTCTATGTGTAGATAGAGCATCATGTGGACTTAGATGCATTTTGATGTTCTTTGAGAGGTTTTGGTATGCAGAGTCACTTTGTTAGGTAAGGGAAGCTAATACCTTTTATAGTGAGTCATATCTTGTATGATTGTGAAGTATCTTATATGTTATGATGATTATTGATGCTTGTGATTGTGGTATGTTGATCTTTTAAATGATTGAATTGAAATTGGTTGTATTGTTTGAATTGGGAGTATTTGACAAAGATGGAGTTGTTGGATCATGGATCTAATTGGTGCTACCTACTATAATTTAAAACTATTTTTGACCACTGCCTATAGTAGAATACCAATTTGAGTAATGAAACAGGTCCAGATTGCTCAAAAACCTTAATTTGAGATTACTGATATCTGATACAGCGCTAAGCCTCACCATGGCAGCGCTAAGCACTGGCTTTTATGAGCCGATCAACGCTGAGCGCTACTCAATTTTCAGCATTGCGTCTTATTGGTAAAATGAAGATTCCTGCTTCACCGTAGGATTAAGCTGAAATTTTGACACCTGAATCTTCATTTTGACTGGTGGGATCTTTGTTTTGAAGTTTGTAGTTAGAGAAATGATTTTCACCGTTTGGATGTATATGTATAATGTCAATTGCTCTGTTTTTCTATTTTTGTTGTTTTGGTTACTTTTGATGTTCTGTGTATACTTGAACTGGATTCTATAGTCCTTATTGTTATGAATTGAGATAAAAATGTTATTATGCGAATATAAGATGATAATTGGTATAAAATATTGTTTGGGCATACAAAGTTATATGTTTAAGGAATTTCAAGGAAAAGTTCTATATGGTGGTATTTTAGTGTATGCAATGACATAAGGACTTATTATTGGTTAGTATGTTGATGCTCTAATAATCATTAATGCTCAAATAGAATAAAATGAGTTATGTCGTAAGGAGTAGTAGGAGGTCCTAGTCACTGGACTTAATCAAATCTTAGTCTTTGTTTAAAATTAGAATTGATTTTTAGTTGATTTGTATAAACGTTATACTTTATACATTAAATATTTTGTTTTGATTACTACAGTAAAACAATCCTACTTTATTATTTTTTTTTAAACTGTAAAAATTGGGATGGGACAACTACCAACAATTTGGTCTAATGAAAGTAAATAACAACGATAACTCAACATGAAAGTGTACGTGGACAGTTGCAATTTGAAATATATGGAGGCATAAGAAGATTTTTAGTATGATACAACCGAATCTTTGGACACGATTAAGAAATAAGTTTCCAAATCGTCATTTACATATTCAGATCGGCGTTTCTACTCTATCAATCAAGTGCATATATTCCCTATATGTATAAAACTGCCTTTGGGAAAACACATTCCTTGTATGCTAAACAAATGAACAAAGTGTAAACCATGCTATTTGCACAATAGCCTGAAGAAAAATTGTGTTGAGAATAAATGAAGGGGTTTAAGAGAACCACCAAAATATTGTTCTTTTCTAAAACTATGTGTATGCTTATGTTAGCTAAATACTTTTTACATAAATATGTCGTTAGTGTAAAAATATAAAAAATAAAGGGTAAAAATTAAACATTTAGAACTCTTGATTTAAAATAAATAAATAAACCCATTTAGTTAATCGATTAAAGATAACTTAATTATTAATTTTCATATAGAGTTTAACCATTCCATTAACTCAATGTTAAATGAAGAAATTGAGCATTATTTCAAAATAAAATAAAAAAAGCATGTTTTACCTGAATACCTAGCTAAAATAACTTCTTAATCAATAGAATTTGTATACTTTTGTAAAATATACCAAACTTCCGTTCATATTATTTTGCAGAGTTCTCAAGTTTTACTTAAGGCAGTAATATTATGGGCATAAACTCGTACCCCACACACATACACACACTAAACTAAACTGCTCCAAAATTTGAATCTCGATGAGTTATTTTGCTACTTCTTCCAAAATGTGAATGAATCATAAACACAACATGTGAAACTCCTACATAATAACAATGGTAAGAACACAAACATGTGACAGGGTCACATATTGTTTGACTGATGACAGATCATATTAAATGTAAATATATCCATTCTATTACTCTTTAGGTGTAGACATATGTTGAGTGTCCAAATATCTTTCTCCTTATTGCAAGCAACAACCAAACTCAATCATCAAATCAAGGATGACAAACCTCAGTTGCAAGAGGCAACACCAAGAGATCAGGACCCACATACCAGCTTGTTACAGCCACAACATATCCAACACAAACATAAACACACACACACAAGACAATATGCTGTTAAAAAATAACATACAAGACATGTGCTTCATGATAAAGAGCCTTTTGATTTCTTTAATGTACATGCACACGTATGAAAACAAAATATACTTTTCATTAAATTAGGAAATAACACAGAGAGAAATCTCTAGTGATCTGCACAGACAGTGTAGATTAATAGAGCATAAAGTTAGATTCATGCACACTTACAAAGCTTGCAGTTCAGTAATGACTTAGATTTTTCGTTCTGCTTTCTACAATTTAATTAAGGTAAAACACGCATCGATGACATATATGATACCAACTTGGAGAAAGACCTAAAAAACAACTTAAAAATAGATAGGGTTTTTGGCTCAGCTATTGGATATTATATAGTAGAGGATTGATTGTGTTAAAGAAGCATGGGCATGCCATCCATTGGAAATGGCTTGCACATAACATTTTCCATGTAGTAGTTAGTTGCATCCATCACGGCAAACTGCATATCTTCAGAAGGCTTCCAATGACGTTTTCTCTGATTGATGAACCAGTTGTTGATCTGTTTCAAATCTAGGCCTGTGGATTCTGCCAGTGCCTGCTTTTGGGATTCCTACATATAAATCCCATCATATTCACCATTACCATAACATTACTCATGAATATATGTAATGGCAAATAAACCTTATCAACATAACAATTTAAGGTTTCAACATTCGGGTTTATGTTGTTTTCTACTTAACACCACCATCAAAATTTGTGTCTGCATTATCAACATAAGTTCTAAAACACTGTAAATGCGTAGTACAGAAAGGAGTGTTATTCTGTCTAACACACTTGCACTTTGTACTGTAGATAAAACATTGTTGAAACATACAAAACCATAAATGATTGATAATTTGTGATTTTCGATCAATAATTAAGAGTTTGATTAAAATAGTGTTTTCTGGTGTATAATTTGTAAAGGATGTAGAGGCTAGTTACCGAAGGGTAGGGCCACTTGTAATGGCGGTTCCACCAATCAAGCAGTTGCTGTCGAGCTTCCTTTGGCAACTTTCCATTCTTTTTCTTCTTCAAAAATTCCTTCTTCAGGCTCCCAAGATATCCACTATACTTGCGCAGAAGCTGAACTTTCAGTTCCCGATCTTCAGCTTGAGTGTCTAGGTTGTTTTCATGCACATCAACCTCGTTCTGTGATGATGATTCACTTTGACCTTAATTTTAACAAAAATGGAAGAAAAGTTAAGAACTATCAGGAAAAATAGTTCATGCAAGAAAATGATCCATCACGAAATACTGATATGTAAAAATAATATATCAAAACATTCTAAATCTTCTTCCCAATATCCCCTTGATAAAAAAAATAGTGAATGATTTCATTTTATATATCTTGGACAATAAATATATTAGTTATTCATTTATGAAAGTATTAAGAGCAATAGTAGAACAACACTATAGGAGGATAAAATAAGTTTAACATATATAAGCTAAACAAACCTATATCTTTTACCTAAGAAGTGATAAAAACATGCTCAAAACTAAGTTTGATTAACAATATTTCCTTTACTGCACACTAATTATATTACTAAATAGAGAAGCTTTCATAGAAAACAAAAGCTTTTGATCAGTGCTTAATGCTCTCACCATGCATACAGTTAACTGCATATCATAGAAGGTCATTCAAAGTACATAACCTTTACTCAAACAAGTTGATAATATATAAGAAATATGCTTCACCAATAACTAAATATGTAACCCTTTCAATCACCACTATATATCATACCAAAGAGGGAAATAACAAAACAATCATGAAAGCTTAATGTTTGCACTGGTTTTTTTAGAATTAATCTACAGAAGGAACAAATTAATTGACAAAAAAACATGGCCACAGAAGATAAGACAAGGAGTTTCCTTTTTCTACTAAGTTCTTAAAGGGACTTTGAAAGAGAGAGCTATGCATCTAAATGAGGAGAGGAATTAATCAGAAGAAAGAAGAGGTGACAACTCACTGCGTATGTGTGAAATAATGAGGAACACTAAGGCCACACGAACCAAAAAGAAAAATCCCTTTAAAGAAAGAAAACCTGAAACCCATCAAGATTATCAATCAATGGGTCACTTAATTAAGCAGCATTGGGGTTTCGAATAAACTTTTCATCATTAGAATAATAAAACAAAGTCTCATAATCGTTTTCAAACTTTTTGACCTAATTCAAACACCTTGGACCCATTGTTCATAACAATCTTAAAAATACTGTAAAAGGTTTTTACTCAAGTTCTTTTTTAATTAATCACTATTTGTGATTAGAAAGGTCATTTGACTAACTCTTTTCATCTAATTCACAAGATAATACATGATAAAAGAATAATTTTTGGTATCACATCACTCTTACTGAAAAAACATTTATCTAGTAGACGCAGGTGTGGTTTTCCTTTCTTTTTTTTGGTAATATACTTGCACCATCATCTGAGTGGTTTTAATTACCCAACCAACTAATATTGATATTTAATACCAACATTAAACATAGAAAGACATGGCTGGGGAAGATCAGAATTATGAGCAGTAACTAGTTCTGGGTTTAAAGATTCTGAGACACACAAAACTAACACTAGTCTAAGGATAGCAAGTTAAACCACGATTCATCACTACTAATATAGACTCTGACTAAAACCTGTCCACAGATTTGATTTCTAGTCATTTCATAGAAAAACAAAGATCCGTGGCTTCTTTAAAATCATTCATTTTCCTCCTTTTTTTCTGCACAGACCACACAAGCATGGTTTTCTGGGTACAAGGATGAGGTGTTGTGGTCCCGTAGAAGCTAACCATATACTTCTTGAAAGACTATGACAATTCGATAATTTGATAGGAAGGTGAAGCATAAAACTATACCAATAAGGTTGGGTTCCAACTCCAACATCAAGACCCTCACACCCTTATAAGTAGTACACGAGTACTAAGAAAAGATGGAAAAGAGAGTAATTATCTTCTCTCACTCTGACACGCTATCTGGGTAGCTCACCAGCACCCACTTCCACAACAAAGAAAACGTCCACAATTGCTCTACAGTACTGTCAGATTTGTAGGAACAGATAATGAATTAAGGTAATCACCAAAATCTGATGAAACTGCTAGGGCTTTGAGCTGACACTCAATTCTTGAGAAAAAAAGCATGGCTTCTTTAAAGGGTTTCGTAAGCTCTTGCTCATACTTAATGAGCATCTCACAGTAGGCCTCCATGAACTGGTCCAGGGCTGGATCTTCACCTATGGAACCACTTCCTGTCCTTCCTGATGATGCATTGATGGATTCACATTTGGCACATGACTCCTCCAAGCTAGCCACCACTTCAGGAGGTGCTCCAACCTGTAAGCACTCCACTCATGCCATCAAAACAAGCAACACATGAAAATAAAAAGAAGAATCTCGAAATGAAAAACCACAACAGAAGGTTTGGATCCTCATAAAACCCGTTGAAGAGTGCATGATCGTATCCATATATATGGACAACTTGTGTTGGGAAGAAAGGGAAAGATGTGTGTAGTTGTGTGAATATTGTAGCGAGTAAGAACAATTTAGAATCCATCACCTTTAGGCAATTGAGGTAAGACGACAAGAGACGAGGAAAAAGAGGATGTGCCATGATTTTATCCCTCACACTGCAAGTGTCGGTGGGGTTGTGGTGGGTGTAGTGATGATCCTGAGGGATGCTGTTGGTAGCGACAGGTAGTCTTCTATCGGTGCGCATTTGAGCACCAGAATTGTTAGTAAGAGGCAGAGAAAGAAACTTCCTATTAGTTTCCATGTTCATCATGTCCATCTCAGAAAGCTCACTGCAACTGTTCCCTCCAAACCCTATCATAGTTACAAAGTAAGGTGTGTTAAACCCTTGAAAGGAAGGAAGAGCTGTTTTCGTTTCTCTCTTTGTAGAACCAATCACATGGCACATATATAATGCATTTATTTTAATTTACATAGTATGTAATATTAACAGTAATACCACTAGCTGTATATCTAGCTCTACCTCTTTGGCTTGGATCAGTTGTTCCTAGTCCCCACCTTACTGTTTTCTCAAAAAGAGCACTGCATATAATTGTCCAGAGAGTACTCCCGGAAATGAAGCTAAAAAATCTGAGTCTTTTTTTGTAGAAAACTCCAAAGAACCCAAATGGATAGTCAGTCAGAACAATAGGGATTTTTGGGCTCTTGGCTCTATAGCCTGTAAAAGGTAGTGGAATCAGATTCAGATTCAGAGTCCTCCCTTGGGAATGTGTAGTCTACCTTCCTCCTTCTGTGCATCAACAGTGTTGCTTCTTAATCTCATTCTTTCTCTCTCTATCTCACACACATAAACTCAAACACTACCAGTGCTGTGTGTTAAATGCAGGTGGAGACACAGAGGCTACACACAGGGTTAACGTGTGTCTCTGCAACTTAACTCAGAGTTTTCCTTCCCAATGAAAGATGTATCTCTGTGTGAAACTCACCCTCTTAGGTCTATGCACTACCACTGTTCATGCGTACTATATTGTTGGCTATCTCTCACTCACATCATGGAACGGAGGAGAGAGAAAAAGTGCTTCTTCACTCATTCACAGAAAATTAAATGCATCATCCATCACCCGCTAATCAAATCAAATTAGTAGTACTAAGTACGTACTTATATGCTACATGCCTCTTAATTAACTTATATATCTTCTTCATTTTTAACATGCTTAAGTATTAAAATATTCTTGAAAAGATTGCCAGATTTACATAGATATGAAAAAGGATTAATCTGCTAGCATCTTAGAAGCTTTTAATGAGTACTATGTAGATTGAGATGTGCACATTTTTGGCGAGATTGCTTGATCGGAACCCTAGCAAAACTTAACCTGTTGGCGTTGGTAATGAAAATAATATTATAATAACAATATTAGGGTTAGAGAGGTGGTGGGTGTGATTGAAAGGAATCAAACATCAACCGTCCATTCCATGGACATCTATCACCCATGTGATATTCCTTTGGGAAGATATTGGATCTTTTTTATCTATGTATTAATCTCTCTCTCACACACACACACACTCAAACTCTCACACACAGAGAGGATACAATGATACAACACACACATACACACAGAGAAACACCACTTTTGCTTTAGCATGATGGAATTGGTATATATTAGCTAGCCACTAGGAATAGGAGGAGGGTGGGAAAATGAGAGGAAGACGACAGCGTTTTGTAAATTGGAATCCATGCAGAGACAGAGCTATGTCAGAGGGGTCATGTCAATCTAATCAAAGATGGAGGGAGAAAAGTGGGTTGGAAGAGGTAGACATAGCAAAAGAAGGCCATGTTACATAAGATGTTGCCCTCTTTGTGGGACACTCCCTTCGTCCCTTCCTTTCAGTTTTTCACTATTGCGTTTCTCACCTTACCCTACACCAATCATTCACAATTTGACATTTTGTGTTATGCATGCCATTTTCTTTTCCATCATCTCCATTCTTATCACGCAAAACCCAAATATACCTTACTAATCTCCATTTCACACTTTGTTTATATATCAAATATGATGACTTTTAATTGCTGGAACATGTACTGAACATCATTTTTATCAGTTAACAGTATACAAAATTTTACTGTGTTTTTGCTGTGAGAACACAGATAAGGTTAGCGTTTTCTCTTCAGATTCCGCATTACAAAAGAATACTTCGTTTATAACCGATTTAAATTGATTATAGTGACTAAGAAATTGTGTTACTAAAATTAATTTAATTGTTAATGAAATATTTTTATTAATGGTGGGTGAATTTGAATATATACGTAAGTATTGAAAGTTACCGTTGCGAGAAATTTTTTGTGTGAATTAATTGATTAATGTGTATTGCGTAAGAATTTATATTGTAAACTTTTTGAAAAAATAATTTTTGGATAATGTAAAAGAAATAAAGAGTTTATGAAGCTATGAATTATATTCTAGATTGTTTGTTGCAATTAAAATATTACAAAAGAGAACAATACGTGAATAGGTGTCTGTTTATAGAAGAAAAAATAAAAGGAGAGAGAAAAGTATAAATTACTTTTTTTATTTCTCGCCAAAACATATGAGAAACCAATCTCATATTTTTACTCTGTTTAATTTTTTAAAATAATTACATTTTCTCAATCTTCATTCATTGCAAATCTCGCATATTTCTTTCATCCTTATCCAATATATAGTTAAATTATAAAACCACTGGTTTTATCTTGGCGTAGAAAATAAGATTTAATGATTACTTCTCATTCATTTTGTCTATCATGATAAGTCAAGTGCTAATAATTTGTAAATATGATAAGATTTTTCTTAATGTTGGTTTTCATTTGAACTCAGTTAAAAACCTTTTTTTTTTTTGTGTCGGTTTCAGTCTTATTCAGCAAAGAAAGTACATTTTATATCCTTTTAAAACTAGAAAGAATATAGAAAGTCTTTTTAAGATATATATTTTTGTCAATTCTTTATCTTTTTTATTGCACCTCGTTCTTTTATAATTTATGTAATCGCATTTTCTTCGTCTCTTATATTCTCTATGAGATGCTTCCGCATGAGACCTGATCAAGTAAATATTAATTTGATAAGTTATTTTGACAAGAAGAGAGAATGTACTTAACAAACAACTAAGTTTTCTCTAGAATACGTACTTGGATTACTATATTTTCTCTCCAGAAATAGCTTATAGTACCGAGAAGTGGCTCTCTATCTCTAACATGTACTTTATTGCTTTGAAAATTTATTAATAAAAATAACAAAATTAATATTTGGACCAAAAGAGTACCCATAACTAGTAAAATGAGTTAAATATATGTTTTTAATCTTTTAATTTTAGTGAAAATTGATATTATCTTTTTCTAAAGTTTTGGCTTAATTCAATCTCTTAATTTAAAAAATGTTTGAACTTAAACTTTTTAACTAAATTTTATTAAGTTTTTTTATACTTTAAATGTTATATCTACTTACATACTTTAAATTAGTAAATGTGGAACTTCCAACACTTTTTCACATCGAGATATATTCATTTCAAACGTGGGACTAAACATTAATGAGTTGTCTGATAGCAGACAAAACGATATGTCTAATTAATCTCACCAGGATAGGATCTAACAATAGTTTTGATATCATGAGATTTTCCAAATAAAATAATATCTTTGTGATCATTTTCAGACCAAAGATCTTAGAAAACTGAGATATTTGTTGTGTATTGAGGTGGCAAAGTCCAACAACGATGGTATTGTTATTTCAAATAAAGTATGCATTGAATATTTTGGAAGAAATTGGGTTGATGAATTCAAAATTTGTTCACACACCAATGGACCCTAATACTAAACTTCTACCAAATTAGGAAAAACCCATGTCAGACCCCGAACAGTATAAATATTAGTTGAAAGATTGAATTATCTTACAGTAATTTATCCTGACATTTCTTTTGGAGTTAGTGTGGTAAACTGGTTTTGGAGGGTTGAACACCGTTTAATACATTTATACTTTAATATTAACTTACAAATGTTAATAAATTAATAAAATTTAGTTAAAATGACTAAATGTGCACAATTTAGATCTTTTGAGTAAAGGGTTACATCTTTTCAAAGTTTATCTAGTTTATGTATTGGTGAGATGTTTCGAGTGATAGTTATACGTATATGATTTGTTGGTTGTAAGTGTATATAACATTGTTTAAAAGTATTTACTGTAGTGTGTAGATTTTTTAATATATTGAGTAATTAAAATTTTAATATTTTGAAATTTCCCTTGGTATTTCAATCCTATATTAAACAAAAAGAGTCATTTAAAAAAAAAAAAATCTTAACTCTTATTCCACTTGCACATAAAAAAACAAAAAGAAAAGAGTGTTAGTATTGAGTTGATTATGTTATGTGTAGGATGATAATGGAATTTAGTTTGATTATAACTTGAACCAACAATGCAATGGCATGTGGTCCACAGAATGAGACAGAATGAAAGGTGAATTTATCTACAAAATATAATAATCATGTCAACTTCTCCCAACAAATCTGATTCTATAATTCCCTTCCAACTCTTACATGGATTAGATTGGATATCCTTTTACGTTTCATAAGTGCTTTTCAGCTTACTGTTACTAATACACATAAAGTGCTTTCTTCCACTTCAACCTTATCATTCACAAATTTCATCATATTAAGCCTTGACAAATATTTCAACATCTTTTTTCCCGAATAGATTATGATATGCAAGATTGTTCGATGTCTATGTGGGAATATAATGATATTCCAGAATTTAATGTAAAAGAGAGCATATGTTAATATAAATTAAAAACAAAATCCATTGTTTATTCAATAAAAATCTCCATTTTAACATAAATATAAATTGTTAAAACTTATATCCACATGAAAAAAAAAAATCTAAATTTCAAAAATAGATCACTAGGTAGAATATTCTTTAAACTTTTATATATATATATATATATATATATATATATATATATATATATATATATATATAAAATATATTTTTTTTTAGTTATATTAAAAAAAATTTTTTTATATATATATA
>Ga0214544_1000643_pt1 | contig 66157 bp, 36 predicted proteins | sample CNSS3metaG_FD_160074 | JGI IMG/M metagenome (GOLD analysis project Ga0214544, IMG submission 160074) | Root nodule microbial communities from cowpea collected in UCLA plant growth center, Los Angeles, California, USA - CNSS3 | ecosystem: Host-associated > Plants > Roots > Nodule | place: USA... | reverse complement strand
CTTCCACAATCCGTTTCCTAAAACAAAGAAAAAAAAAACTCGAAAACCCTCTCTCAAATACACAGATATCAACACAACACACCTTCCAAACTATTTCCGAAGCAGGTTTAAGACAAAACAGCGAAGATGTACACATTCAAACCTACAACTAAAATCAATTAAAATCAAAATACACACGTAATGTGAAAAATGGAGAACGGATTCCACAATCCGTTTCCTAAAACAAAGAAAAAAAAACTCGAAAACCCTCTCTCAAATACACAAACATCAACACAACACACCTTCCAAACTATTTCCGAAGAAGGTTTAAGACAAAACAACGAAGATGTACACATTCAAACCTACAACTAAAATCAATTAAAATCAAAATACACATGTATTGTGAAAAATGGAGAAGCGACAGGAAGAGATGAAACGCGGTTGCCGACGCTAGGGAGAAGAATGGTGTGTGGAGAAGAGAAAAGGATGGCGTGGGTGCTGTTGTGTGGGAGAAGAGGGAGAAGGTGGGTGCTGTTGTGTGGGAGAAGAGGGAGAAGAGGGAGAAGGGGGATAGTGTGTGGAGGATGGAGGCCCTGCACCTTAAAAAAACTAAGGTAAAAAAAACTTAGGTCAAAGATTCCAAGTGCAGGGGGTGCAGAGCGTGCAGGGAATATGCTTTTGGGGGTGCAGTGCGGTGAGGCACGAGTATTTGGGGGTGCACTACGGTAAAAAAACAGTAATTCATTTTTTAACCATGGGCAAAGATGGAATTAAAGTAAGTTTTGGGGGTACAGGAGAAATCATTGGAGGTGCAGGGAGAAGCCCCGTTTCACGTTTACCTGTTTTGCTTGCAGTAGCCACACCCCAACGTTTTACGAGTTAGCACACTCTTTTTACTGTTTGCACCTCCTTCTTTTTCATTATTCCCACCTCATCTCCTTCACCTTAAGTATCTAATTTTCTTCACCAACTTTTAGAGACCATTGTTAAGATAACTCCTGTATATGTTATATCTTATAATAAAATGTCATTAAAAGAAATTTATGCTAAAGTAAAAATTATTATCGAATCACCCATTAATATTACTTCAATGTTAGAGGTGTTAGAAGTCTCACATCTACTAAAGATAACACCAATATGTAAACCTAACTTTACAATTTTGTGAAGTTAAGTCAGGTTTAAAGTTCACTCCATACAAAAACTAAAATATATTATAAAATTTTAATCAAACTAAATTATATATATATATATATATATATATATATTATTTTTTTACTCATTTTTTTCTTATTTTCCTAGTATTTTAGTATGTTGTTAATCCTTTTAAACTTTTTAGAAATTAGTTCTACCATATTTTTTCAGTATTTTTCAATTAACAGATACGTTGTTAGTAGACATGTCAAAGTGAGCCAACCCGGCTCACACGGGTTGGCTCACCACGAGCCGGGTTCAAAATGAGTGAACCCAACCCGGCTCACTTTCTGGTGAGCCAGAAATTTTGTAACTCGGCTCAACCCACCACGGGTTGGTGGGTTAAGTGGGTTGGCTCACCAACCCACCTAAAAAAATTATTTATTTATTTTTTTTATTATTCAAATATTTAAATAAATTTTTAAGTAACTCATGAGATGAGAATCATAGTAAAATCAAGAACCAATGTTTTGATCATGCTCACCACCAATATATGAAGAATTATTTCCAAGAAAGTATCCATTAGTCTAAGAAAGCATGACTAATATTACAAATTTTCTGTCATGCTATTCAACAAAATATAAATAGAAAAAACTATACATTTTTTTCATGCTAATTTAGAAAAAATTTTTATAAGACGGTTACTTGAGTAATTTACTATAAAGATTATAGTTAAAAATTAAAGTATCAACATATATATAACTTGACAATCAAATTAATTAAACATTCAAATAATTCAAATATAATTAAGCAACATTCTAGCATTTAAAAATATGAAATTGTGAACAAATATAATTGGAGTAATAAATAATTTAAAAAAAAATTTAAAAGAAAATTTAAAAATAAAAATTTAAAAATAAAAAAAAATTGTAAAAAAATGTTGGTGGGTTAAGTGGGCCAACCCACCTTCAACCCGGCTCGAACCCGTGGGTTAAGTGAGCCGGATTGAGTTCAACCCACTTTTGAAAAGGTTGAATTTTTTTCAACCCAACCCGGCTCGAACCCGTGGTGAGCCGAGTTGACTCACGGGTTGAAACCCATTTTGACATCTCTAGTTGTTAGCAATCTACTTTTAGTAAGAACATAAGTCTTCAGATTTATTACGATCGACTGTCGACTAATAAAGAGATCAATACCACAATTCTTTTATTATTGATTTTGCTATTACTCTAAATGTTAACATTGTTTTCCAGAATTCCACACCCTTTCCTGCTGTAAATAAATAAAAATGATTTTTAAGAAGAATAAGGGATGTCTCAATTAAAAGTAAATTAAAATATATTTTTGTAAATCTAATATTTTTATATTGCATATTAAAATTCACTCCATTTTGTCAATTAGAATTATTTTACACTATTATTTTTTATTTATTTGTCTTCAATAAAGATTTAGATATATTTTTTCTTTCAAGATGCAGCTCTTGCTCAGGACAAGCTATAGCAAGAAATCCCGATTCAACATCCTCAGTCTCGAGGAAAAAAAAAAAACCTTCTCATAATTCAGTGCAAAGTTAGTAAATTAAATTTAATTTGTTGTTAAAGATAAATAAAAAAAAATGATGTGTAAAATAATTTCGAATGATAACCGGTAAATGAAGACAATTAAGAAGGATTTTGAAACATTATATAGAAAGGACATAGTAGCAGTGTCAATAAAAAGAAAATAGAAAAACATGAATTCCTTAGGAAGAATATGAATAAATAGAGAAAGGGGTGAACAAAATGTGTGGATCCGTACGCATCCGACCAAACATAGGGAAAAAATAAATAATTAGTCCGTTTTGCATAAATATAGATAAAATTAGATAAATTAAAATGGATAAAACAGGTTTAAATAGTCAAATACAAATCCCAAAAAATAAATTCTTTAAACAAACAAACCCTAGTCACCTTTGTCCACTTTTTCATTATTTTTTCATATTTAATATTGATTTATTAACTTATTAGTAACCTAGTTATTATAATCTTTTTTATTATTGATTATTTATTTAGTTTCATTGATTATTGATTTATTAAAAATGATTTACTAACTTATTTAGAATGCGGGAATATTTTTTATTGATTATTGATTTATATTTATTGACTATTGATTTATTCGAATATTGTATGTTAACCATGTAATAACTTAACTTTTTGTGTATCTTTTATATTTTTAATTAGTAATTATAGTTGTAATTTTTTAATTATTAAGAAATTAATTTATTTCATGTGTTACATTCATCAATTTGTTAGTTTCATTAATGGAATGAGAATGTTAATACATGAAAAAATAGAGTTCAACTATATAGTACAGGTAATTTAATAAATAAAATAAAATTCAAAACAGAGTATACAAAATTCATAAATTTGTAAAATTAGTTTGTAATGCATATGTTAGTTAATAACAAAGGCATTAAATGATAAAAAATATATTTATTTAATATAACTTTTCTATTTTCCGGTATACTATTTACATCATTCTTTATAGTTTTATATAGTTTACTTTTTGCATTTTTTAATATTGTCTAACCTTTGTATTTTATGAAATTTATTCAACATTTTATGCATTGTCCATTTTTTCTATTATTTTTATAATTTTTTTATTATCTAACTAATATTTCAATTAAAATTAAATTTAAATTATTAATTTTAGGTAACTCAATCATAAAATACCATTTAAAATAACTATATAAAACGTATTTTATTAAAAAATATATATATAAATAACTCAAATACCTTCTTATTAAAATAATAAAAATATATTATTTAATTTTATAAAATAAAATATATATATTAATTTATAATTATATTTTTCTAAATTTAAATTGATAAAAAATATATATATTATAATTTTAAGATTTAATTAATAATTTGATTTCTCTATTTATAATATTAATTTGTTTTAATCTTTGTATTTCTTTTTGAATTTTTGGAAGATGGGAGATGGCAAAACCCTTTGGGAGGACCACACTCTCCAAGTGTTTGCAAAGAAAATTCCATAATCACGTCAATCCCATTTGTTTTCACTCTCACAAACAAATTAGTAAAAGATAAATAAAAATTGACGACTACTTCAAAAAAAAAAATGGAAACAAAATGGAAAATTTCCATGGAATGATTGTCATAAAGAAATTTATTCTTATTAATATGCCTGAAGCAGAAACTTATTATTGAAATGGTAGCCCACATTAATTAAAACAGTTTAAAACAAATATCAAGGATAAACTTCTATGATAGATTTGAAGCCAAACGCTGGACTAAACTTGCAGCTGGTGAAGCCAGCACGGTGTATAAGTTTCTCCCATTCTTTCTTTTCTCTTTCTTTTCCATTCAAGAGAGTCAACATCGCCAAGTCAAAGTTCAGTTTCAACTCAGTCACATCTCGATCATCACCTGCTTCATCAATCACCACGTCTATGATTATCACCTTTCCCTCCTTCCCTTTCCCAGAAATCGCTTCTTTGCACTTCTTCAATATCTTTATAGAATGCTCATCATCCCAATTATGCAGAACCCACTGCAAAATAATTCACACAAATTTCAGCTATATACGATCAACATCAGGAAAATTCGTTACATAGACTCTATATTGATTTTAATATCATGTTAAATGTGGAGTTTAAACTTAACTCAATTCTACAAAATCTGCTTGTGAGATAAGATTTGCACCTCACTTATATATATATGGTATGAAATTGTTTTATCTCTGATCGATAAGGAACTTTAAACATATACCTTGAGTAAAACTGCATCAGCGGAAGGAATTGATTGAAACATATCACCACCAACAAAACTGAGATTTTGGGTTGTTTCCAAATTAGCCACAACTTGTGGTTGGTCAAGGACTGTGCATTTCAAGTGAGGAAAGGCTTCGAGTATGACCCTGGAGACAGCACCAGTGCCACCTCCCACATCGATAAGAGAATCCAATCCTTCAAACACGTGCTTGCATTGTTGCAGACCCAGTTTGATCATTTCAGAATCAGCGGCCACAGCCTTCTGAAATACGTTCAGAAACTGAGAATCATTGTTGATGAAGTTAAAGTAAGTCTCTCCGGTCACGCTCTGGAACAACGGAACCTGAGTATCCTCTGTAAGCACTTCCTTGTTGGAGGAGTTCCACATGTTGAACAAACTGGGATGATACGCCACTTCCGCATTAGGTGCTAAGCAGAAGGAGTTGCTTCTGACCAGAAACTTTGATGCAAGAGTCAGAGAATATGTTTCTTCTTCTTCTTCAGAGTTCTGTGAAGGTGTTTTGGTGAAGAAGCCATTGTGTGACAGAAGGCGCATGAAGCGATGGAGAACACCAACTTTTGAAGGGGGAAGATTCAGCGCTGCGGCCAAGTCGGAGAGAGTGATAGGTTTTCCGTGGCGGTGGATTGCGTCGGCGATGCCTAGCTCCGTCGCATACTTCACCGCCATGCAGCTTTGGAAGCCGAGGAGATATTTGTTCACGTGCATTTGAGCTTTGTATATTTCACTTGTGTTTGCACTGTCATTGTCTGTGAAAACCATTTTTTTTTCTTCTTTTTTTTTGGAAGATCTTGGTTTGATGTGATGTGCTTTGTGTGTGTGATACATGCTTATTTATAGGTGCTTCCATGGATGTATACGTAAATTTGTAAAAAAATATATAAATTTTTATTTTAAGTTAATGTTACTTCATTTATTGTTTGTCTAAATTTAAATCAATCTTGAAACGTATCAGATTACTTTAATGAATTAATTAATATTAATTGAGACTTTAATGAATTAATTATTAACATTAATTGACATTTTAATAAATTAATTATTAATATTAATTGACAGATTAATGAATTAATCATTATTCATCCGGTAATTAGTCTAGAATGTTAACAGCTATGATGCACTGATACTTCAAATTTTGGGTCACGTAATTGTGTCCGACACGTGTTCGTGTTCCATACTTTATGATACTTTATCGATACTTAGTGAAGAAGTGAAATATCTAATATATAAAGTCATGGTACAATACGAGAAAATTTTAAAATAATGACACATTTTAGTGACAAAAAATAATTAATCATTATATAGTGACAAATTTAAGTACCAATTTAAAAACTAAAAATTATTTGCAACTAAAATAGTTCAAAAAAAATTATAATTGGTGTCTAAATTCATAATTAAAATAGTTTTTATTATGCATTGGTTTATAAATTGATCCCTAACATTAGTTACTAAGATTTTGACTTTGACTATTAAAATAATTAGTCTTAATAACAATCATATATTTATTATGTTTGTAAGAATTGTTATACATTTCAATATTCATATATCGTGCATCATAGGTCGACAATCATCTATGATTTAAACATGTTTTAAGAAGAAATTTCAGAAAATGATTATTTTTTTATTTGTCAATTATTTTTGTTGGGCTATATTTCATCATATGGTTATAGTTATATATACTCATTGAGAGATTGAGGTTTCTATATGGTTATATGACATTAGTCTTACACATATAAGACCTTTAACACCACTTTTACACAAAAATCTTAAGGTAATGATGTTATGGGTCATTAACTTTGTCTATTATATCCAATGTGAAACTTTGACTCACACTTTGACTATTCCCAACAATTTTTATTCCATACTAATTTCCTTGAGTCTTAGACATCATTGTTTGCATCTCTCTACGTATATACAATTTAGCTAATTTAACTCTCAATTATAAAAAACAATTAGGTGATTTAAATTTTTACCTTCATGAATTTATTTAAATATTTTTTCATAATAGGAATAGTTTGTTAATGTCTCATGACATGAATTTATTTAGAGTTAATTATTAATATTAATTAACTTAACATACATATTTAATTAAGATAAAATCAAACCAACATCACATATAATTAAGTTAGATGTAAAATGTTAAATCATCTAATAAAATAAATTAATAATTAATTTAATGAAAAAATATCTTTCTGCTTCTCATTCCCCTTATATATATATATATATATAACACGATGCACATATGTATATATCCATCTCTATTCCTGCATTGATATGAATATGGAAGATAATCGACTTTATTAACTGAGTATGTAGATGTGAATAGAGATGGAGATATACATATGTGCATCGTGTTTTATATATATATATATATATACTACATATTTTTTATTTTTTATTTTTTGTAATTGTTTATCTTATCATGAAATTCATCCATATTTTTAATGTATTTTTATTCTTATCACAACTTTTATGCAATTTGAAATTATATTCAAATGATGTATGTCAATTAAATAATTTTATATCACAAATTTAGATATTTTTACTTTTTTTAATATTTTTATTAATGTATGTATTTTTTTTACATGTACATTTTTAACACCTTAATTTAAGTGTTCAATAAAATATATCTCAGCTCTAATATTGATTTGATGAGTAATAAAATCTCTTAATACTAAAAGAATAATAAGATAACATTTTTTTTCTTTTCGATAAAAAAAATAACATTAATATATTTAAACCAGTTAGGTGGTTTAATGAATTAATTATTAATCATGTGCTAATTGATTTAAGGGGAATGTGAATATTTAAATTTGTATATTTTTTATTTGTACAATATAAATTAAATATTTTGTTTTCTTTTACACCAAACGGTTAATTTAAAGGTAAGGTTTTCTTTTCTGTTTTAATTTGTTTAAAATTAAAAAAAAATCAAAGAATTTTTTATAATTACGTTAAAATTATTTTTTTTATTAAAAGTAAATTAAAATTCTTTTTCTAATCTATTTAAAAATATATTTGTTAGCATACTTGCTCAATATTAAGTGTATTTTAAATTGACCTAACTGTGTTGATAATTGTGTAAAGATGATGAAGATGAGATTAGTGATGTGTGAGGAAGTTGATAAATATGGAAGCTTAAAGTCAAGAAGAAAGTCCAAATTTGAAGAAGGAAGAAAAAAGTTTAAGGTTTTTAACATATTTTATTTAAGGATTAAATGGTGATGAAACATTTAATGGGTGCAGGAAGAAAATTAAGGGTGCGGGAAGAAATGGGCTCCAAACTAAAATAAAAACAGCTACCCATTCTAATAAAAAACAATAGTGTGATTATATGATGTGAGTGCATTAAATTTGATGTATATTACAATAACGTTTTACCTAAGTAAACCTATTTAGGAAAATACACAAATAAGTAATTATAACCTTTATTTAGATAAATAGACTTTGTCATGGCCATAAAAAATAATGCATGAGAAATTTATACTGATCACTGTTTACCTAAGTTTGATGTATATTACAATAACGTTTTACCTAAGTAAACCTATTTAGGAAAATACACAAATAAGTAATTATAACCTTCATTTAGATAAATAAACTTTGTCATGGCCATAAAAAATAATGCATGAGATATTTATACTGATCACTGTTTATAAGTTAAGATGCAAGTAAATAAGTTTATTTTTATAAAGTTTATACAAAGTATATTATAATAAATATCGAGAATGATAAAAGTATACTTTAATACCACATGTGATTCTTATTTATAATAATATATAATCTCTCTTTTATTTTCACATTTCAAAATATCAATTTTACTCTTTAAAATATAATTATTTATTAAGTTTTTAAAAATTGACCGTTAATTTTATAAACTTTTTTTATAAAATCGTCTATCTTTTTTTTTCTTTTTTATTATTTATCAACAATTATTTTTTCATATTTTCTTATATACTTCACTTTATTTTTAATAAATATAATTTTATTTTATATATTAACTTAATAACATTACATTATCATCACCTACCAATATAATATCATGTATATTAAAAATAATGTATATACATAGACACGACGTGTGAACGCTGGTATTTATAATAATTATTTAATTTTTTTAATTTAATATAGTTTTTTTTTTTTAAATATGTAATGTAGTTACTGTTCGCATTGCCAACCTCTATGCTGAGACATCTAAAATATATGTATTCATATTTATTGTGACGTCTTGGATTTTTGTTGTAAAAAACAAAATTATTATATCATAAACTTAGTTTTTAATAACTCAACCGTTGGTGACATGCCCTTTCTTTTATCACCTAAGCAACAATATTAATGACTATTTTTTTTTTCCAAAAACTAATCATCCAATATTTTTCAAGTTATTTATAGAAAAAAAAATGTACTTTTTCGATGATTAACTTATGACAGAAGATAAAAGCTAAAGAAATAGGTGTATTAAATTGGAGAACGTAAAATATATTTAAATTTATAATAAGAGGCACTAGAATAAAAACAGAGTTTATTAAAGAAATTAAATTCAAACTAAATATACTTAGAGGAAGTAAAACATCTGAATTACACAATAAAAAAAACTGAGTCTTATTTCTATAAAAATTGCTTTTTATTTCTTAAATATTGCATTTTATTTTGGTCTTCGTTGTTATAATCATTTATCAAAGAATCAAATTGTGCGTAATGAATTAAAGACCATATGATACCAGCAAAAATGTCTATAACGAAATTACGTGGTTTAGTGGCATCATTGTGTCTGTTTGAATTTCTTAATGAATATGAAATTTAGTTAATTTAACTTTCATTTATAAAACAATTAAGTAATTTAATGTTTTATCTTGATAAATTTATTTAATTTTTTTATAATAAAAATAGTTTATCTATATTTCATAAAATATAAATTTTATCATAAATTTAATTTGGTTTTTCCATAATTTGTATTTTTTATTTACTTTTTAATTAATTTTTACAATGTCATAGTAATGTAACATGACTTTATTTAAAATTAATTATTAATATTAATTGACTTAATAATACATATTTAATTGACATAAAATCAAACATAAATCACCATAGATAAATAATTAAATGTAAAGTGTCAAATCATATAATAAAATTAATTGATAATTAATTTAATAGATTTTTTTTTTATATTTTCCTTATATTTAATAATTATATGAATAACATTGAAGGTATTTAATACTTTTATTCTTCTGAATCAAAATATCTTTAAATTAATGAAATAAATATATTTTCCATTTTCAAATAAACTCATACCAGGTATATTGTCATTACATAATATATATTTATTTATTCATTTACTTTTTATTTAATATATATAAATACACTTATATATTTAAAAAGACAATAGTAATTAAATTTAAATTTCTAATAATATATCTCGGTGTTGATTTGATGAGTAATAAATCTCCTAAGGTAACATTTTTTTCTTTTTTATCACTAAAAAGTTAAATTAATAAAAAATATTTGGGATGTTTTAACACTTTTAGATAAAACACAAAAAAACAAAATTGGAATATAACTGTTTTGAGTTTTGCTTAGTCTAATTCCTAAATTTGACCATATTTTTTAGTTTATTTGTTTACCATCACATGTTTTCATAAAATTTAATACAATTAAATTTTATTTAGTTTAGTCTAACACAAAATAAAAACATAACATTCAGTTATATATCTATGGATAAGTAATTTTTTTTCTTTAAAATCGTATCTTGGCCTAAATATTTTATTTGAATCACGTCTGTTTTTATAGAAACTGATGAAAAATAAATTTTATTTAATACAAGGATATTTAACATTTTAAAAAAAATGGGTATAAATACCACTACTTACATCAATATTATACACTAACTTCTTACATTATTAACTTATATTTGCTTGTTAGAAATGAATTATCGTTCTAGTAACCTTTTTATTTTTGGAATGTTATTTATAACTTTGGTTCTACTTTAGCAGGTAACTAGCAGAATAATTTCACTTTTTTCATTTAGTTTATTTGTAACATACAAGTTCGATGAATAAAATATCTCTTTTGCATTATTATTATAATATAAATGAATATGAAATAAGTTGATAAATAGTATCATATTTTGTGTGGAAATTAAAATAATTGAAATATAAATGTTTTGAAGTTTGATTTTACACAGTAATGACAAAAATAGTATCTGCAGAAATAACAATAGTCGTGGAAGATGATCCAGGATCAGACCGTAATGGATTGAAGTGCAGATTAACCACTGCATTTTAAGATAGAATAATTAAAGCTTTTTAAATAAGACTTAAATACTCTTTTAGAATAAAAATGTGCGTAATGAATTAAAGACCAAATTATACCAGCAAAAATCTCTATAACCCAAAAAAAAATTGTTTACCGTAATTAGGTTTTTGTTTTGGGAACGGTTGCGTTATGCGTGTGCATTAGGTGTGTATTAGTTGAGCAACAGCATCATCTCCACTTCATCTATTTTTTCTCTTCTTCTCAATTTTGTCACATCTCACTTTCACAACTACAATTCGATTTCAAATTTTAGTCAAACCTTTTTTGACTAAACATCAACCACTGCTTCAATGCTAATAAAATAACAAATGCTACCTTGTTCTTTTTTTCACCTTCTTTTTTACTTGTCAATGGTTATTATGTACTTCTGCATTCTTAACTGCAAAGACAATAGTTTAAATTCTTACCTCATTTTCTTCTGTATTAAGCAACATTGTACCCACAATGCTGCCATGTAAACTTCTCTGATTAAACGTTCCAACCAAATTCAGAAACAGCCTTCAAATTCCTTCTCATCATCCTTCAACCACAGACATCTAAGCACAATAATCAATGCTCACAAATACAATTTATTATAATTTACGTAGTACTGATAGTTATATAATGTTCATGACAGTAAGATTATGCTGCAATTTTATCTACTGCTGTTGATTCTTGAGAGGAATCGTTTTTATTTTCAACCTACACAATAAAATATTAATTAAGTATTTGGTGTATTGTTAGTCACTAAATTTAATTATACTTATTCAAAATTTTGATACATTTTAATCTTAAAACTTAAAAAACGAATGAATATAATTTTTTAAATCAAACAAGATTAACTATTTTTAACGTATTAAATAATATTCTAGGCTGATAGAGTTAAAACATGTCAAATGGTGTAACTAACTAAAAAATAAACCTAAAACATCTTTTAACACGTCAACAAAAATCAAAATTGGGTTAAAAGAATTATATATGTTGATTTTCAAAATTTGACGACTAAACTGTATTACTAGAATCATATTTAATTCTATAAAATAATTACAGTTACGCCAAACCAATTTCCTTGCTGGTTGAATTGATTGAGTGTGTCAAAATGTGGAAGTTTGCCAAGTGTTGACACATAAAGCATTAAGAAGATGAAGTTGCCGAGTGCTACCAAAAAGGCAACCCCACAAGTTTTCGCACAAATAGTGGACCCACAAGAAAACTAGACTCATATTCAATGCAATACAATATAAGATAAAATCAAACAACTAGGTAGTTATTGATGAAGTTCGTAAACAGAAAGTAACGTGTGACATTAAACCTGTACAAACAGTTCTGACTTAGGTGATCAGCTACATCCACTTTCCATCCTCCTAGTCATACAACAAAACGAGGTATTTTGACACTCAAACTTTCAGTGTTCAAATTCCCATTCCTGGAACAATTTCAACCAAGAAAACACACCCAAAGCCAACACAATTGCAAACATTTCAGCTCACCAAATCAATCTGATTATGCAAAACTAAGCACGCCAAGAAAACACAAGGCATGCTGTGCACCACTTCATATAACATACATGACCAACACCACCCCGCAATATTACACTTCAAAACATACCAATACCATGCATTCCCACATTCCTTTTCATTACAACGCCATGACCAAACCAAGAACCCTCAACCTCACCTTCTTCATGCAAGACATCCAAATTTTGGAGATTTTCCTTGCGCTTCTTGTCTTCGTTCTCATTCATTCTCTTAGACAAAAGAGGTACCATGGCCTAGTCGTTTGGCCTGTCCTTGGAATGGTTCCATCTTTGGTCACAGCACTCAGAACCAACTTATATGAATGGATCACAGAAGTGCTCAAAAGGCAAAACGGGACCTTCAGATTCAAAGGGCCTTGGTTCAGCAACCTCAACTGCATTGTCACTGCTGATCCTCGCAACCTGGAGCACCTTCTCAAAACCAAGTTCCCTCTTTTCCCTAAGGGAGGATACTTCAGGAACACGGTTAGAGACCTTCTAGGAGATGGAATATTCAATGCAGACGATGATACCTGGCAGAAGCAAAGGAAAATAGCAAGCATTGAGTTTCATTCAACCAAGTTCAGACAATTAACAACGGAATCTTTGTTCGAGCTTGTCCACTACAGGCTCTTGCCTGTGTTAGAGGCATCGGTTAAGAAATCAGTTGCAATAGACCTGCAAGACATTCTCTTGAGGCTAACTTTTGACAATGTTTGCATGATAGCCTTTGGTGTTGATCCAGGTTGTTTGCGCTTGGGTTTACCTGAGATACCGTTTGCCAAAGCCTTTGAGGATGCAACAGAAGCCACAGTGTTTCGTTTTGTTACGCCAACGTGCGTTTGGAAGGCCATGAGGCTTCTCAACCTGGGGGTGGAAAGGAAGCTGAAGAAGTCCATAAAAGGGGTTGATGAGTTTGCTGAGAATGTCATTCGGACTAGAAAGAAGGAACTCTCTTTGCAATGTGAAGACACGAAGAATAGGTCAGATTTGTTAACTGTGTTCATGAGGCTGAAGGATGAGAATGGAAGACCCTACTCGGATAAGTTTTTGAGGGATATATGTGTGAACTTTATACTGGCAGGGAGGGACACCTCTTCGGTTGCTTTGAGTTGGTTTTTCTGGTTGCTTGAACAGAATCCTGAAGTGGAGGAGAATATTCTAGCAGAGATATGCAGGTTGGTGAGTCAAAGGATCGACATAAAAAGAGAAGAGTTTGATAATTCTTTGAGATTTAGGCCAGAGGAGATCAAGAAGATGGATTATCTGCATGCTGCTTTATCAGAAGCTCTCAGGTTATACCCTTCTGTGCCTGTGGATCACAAGGAGGTATTTATTCAATTTTCTTTCATACTCACTCATTTTCCATTCCAATTGCTATAAGCTTTTGAATAATTCCATTTTGGTTATTAATATCTGTTTTGAGATGTAAAATTCATCTTAGCACTACATGTTCCTTGTCTAGTAAAGCCAGGACAGTCTGTTTTCAGAGTTGTTGTTCAATTAGACCTGAAACTTTGTTTAGATAATTTAAATAATAATTTTTTTACATCAAAAGTCAACATAGATTATAAGACATAATTAATTCTCGGTAGGAAATAGGACCACACCACACACATAAAAAAATAGTACTGTACTCCTATGTTTTGTTCTGATATATGTTGAATCTGTTCCTTCAAAGCGGCCATGAGTTATTAAATTCTCCGAGCTGATCCAGTGCTACTGGGTATTACTAGGTCTATCTAACTAGCACAACTCTTTGGCAGCCCCCTAGACAAATTAGGCACGGGTCACAGAAATGATAACATATTCATAAAAAAGTGCGAAATCCTAGGAATAGTTTAATGTCTTGAGAGTCAAATTTGTTTTTAAGGTCTGTCAAATTTTACTGACAAAACATGAATCTGACAAGTCGATCAAAAACACACATGCGTAGTAAATACTGTAGTGAGAGAAAACACACAATTCAAAGTGATATTGAATGCAGCTAGAAGTGATGCTAGTGTGCAATTATGAAATTTTCAGGTTGTTAAAGATGACACATTCCCAGATGGAACGGTACTAAAGAAAGGCACAAAAGTGATCTATGCAATCTATGCAATGGGAAGAATGGAGAGCATATGGGGGAACGACTGGAAGGAGTTCAAGCCAGAAAGGTGGCTACGAGATGGGAGGTTCATGAGTGAGTCTGCTTACAAATTCACTGCATTCAATGGTGGTCCTCGTTTGTGCTTAGGCAAAGATTTTGCATACTACCAGATGAAATATGCTGCGGCCAGCATCATATTCCGATACCGTGTGAAGGTGGTGGAGAACCACCCTGTAGAACCAAAACTTGCCTTAACTATGTACATGAAGCATGGCTTAAAAGTTAACCTATACCGCAGGGATGTTGCACAAATTCACAGACACTTGGAAGAAGGGTTCAAATAAACTAATTCATGATCATGCAGTAGTAATATAGTTTTCAGTTTGTTTCTTATTTGGAAAGTTTGTAAGTACAAAAATGATAAAGAAACTGGATTGGATAGATATGGAGCTGGAAAACGCTAAATAATGGAGTTCATATTCTGTTGATGGGATATTGCAGAACTGTATTTCCTAATGAATATTTCTGATCCGTGTGGATTAGATAGACAGTACTTTTACAAACATTTGCTTTGTTATCTTTAATGAATAAATGCTTCACAACTCCCTGTCACTTCTTATTGCACGATTCATAGGAATTTCTCCAAAAAAAATTAAACACGTCAATATAATCTGTCTAGTATTCAGCAATATATATCCTATAAACAGGAACAGCAATTTTTTTTTTCTTCAACGAATTGGTTTTCCACATCAAGATCAGTTGGTTTTTTGGATTACGTCCAAAGAGGATTTATAGTTTCATAAATTTTATTCTCTTATCTCTATTCTTAATCCTTACTTCTTACAAGAGACTTATTCATTTTCTAGGATCAAACACCTTATGCTGGGGCTATACAATAAACAAGTTCTATCTTTCTAAACATACTTGAAATCCACCACAAAGTTTGTAACCAACAAACAAGCTCACTATATAGTCTAACATGCTGAGAATGAAACGCATATGTCATGGACTGTTAATAACAATATTTGAACATTTCCCAGCATCTCGCTTGAGCTTCATTTTTAAGAAGCTCTGACCCTATACTTCAAGGAAAGAAAATATGAAAAATGTTTATCAGTTTAAGCCATTCCATTCATCATAGAACTCTTTCACAAACTCCTCCATGAACTTATGCCTTCTTTCAGCCCTCCTTTTCCCAGCCTGAAATAAGTAGTTGACATTCAATTTCCTCTACAGACTTTAATACATATGCATGTATTTCTACACAGACTTAATACATTAGCATTTTCTTGACAGACTTTACAAAATAACGTGGTGCTTTTGCAAAATTTGGTGTGTTCGGCAAAGTAGTTATATAGCCATACCTTGGTTTTCATCATATCTTTGAGCTTGAGAAGCTTCTCATGAAAATGATTGATAGTAGTCTGTTCCTCTTTGTTCATGTATTGCTCCTTGGACAAATCAGAACGTGGCAGAATGGCGGGATCATGCAGCAACCTCTTCTTACTCCCTCCAAAGGTGAAGCAACGTGCAATTCCTGATATTGAGGTAAAAGACTCAAACTAAGAGATTTTCCATTTATACTTTTCATAACTCATTTTTAACACCCACTTCAAATCCCTCTCTTTCTCCCACTACTTCTCTCATTACATCACTTATATTAGCTATTAATTTTTCCCTGTCTTCCTATGTCTCTCTATAAGGGTGTAGACAACCCAGTAAGGTGTCAAAAAATCATTTCGCTATGCTTTAATATCCCAATTACTGCTCCAGCTTTTGGATTTTTAGGCTTTGGACACTAATATCTAATTTAAGTACCTTTGGGGCACCCCCTACATGAAAGCTGAAACACAGCTAATTTAACAAAATACCTATAGCACCAATAGCATCAAGTCGATCAGCATCTTGCACAACTCCAAATTCTGGAAACCAATCATTACTTCCATTTCCAGTCACCTCTTCCTTGAAACCTAGATATTGGAAGCAGCATCTTATCTGAGTATTTTATAGCGATAGAAATGTAATTGAAAAGTAGTAGAAGCAAAATATTGTTAAGAGCACACATACAAAATGTAGAAATTTACCAACAGTTGTTAGAAAAAATACATAAGAGGTACTAAGAAGTGTAACAAGTACGTACACTCATCCCAGGGAAAATGCACAATTTCTTCCTAACATCTAGCACCCGTGAAAGATAGTTATAAAATGTCCAAAAGCCTCGAAGCAGAGTTTCTTACTTTTGGGGATATAGATAATCAACGGAAGCGATATATCTTTATGTGTTCTAAATATTTCCCCATCCCAGTACCCATCAGAAAGCACCAACTAAAAAATTTTTCCAAAGAAAGCTGTCATAAGCACATCATCATCAGAGCATAAAAATAAAAGAATATACAAAAAATTAAAAAATAACATCAAGAGTAAAGAATATATCCGATTGATCACTCATAAGCTAAAACATTTTACACATTACAGCTTGAAATAGAACATCAATTCCAATAAAAAAAAAAAAAAAAAAATTCAAAAAAAAAAAAAAAAAAAGGTAACAAATAACAATGTTGTGGAGACAACAAATTTATAATTTCCCTCAAAACTCACCCATTTCTCTGATGATCTTCAAAATTTTTAATTTCTTCTCCTCCTCAACTCCCTCTTGGTCAAGAAAATTCTCAACAATTTTTTCCTCAGATGGGTCCCTGGATGACAAAGCAGTTTCCCAAAAAAAAACAAAGGAACAGAATTGTGAACAGGAAGAAAAGGAGTAAAAATGAACAACAAGCAGACCCTTTTGCCACATGGTGGGATTTATAACAGGAATGAATGGAAACAACAGCACTTTGTTGTATTGTATGAAAGGAACAAGATAAAAGCATCATGCTTGAACTGAATAGGTCATACATCACAAACAGAAGATAGGTAAATTTTCTAACCTAAGGTATTTGTAGTCAGCTATGTCATGGAGCAGTGCAGCAAGTTCAACCTAGGAATAAGAATAAGATACAAAGCTGAAAAATAGAACAAGAGAAAGAAGAGAAGAAGGGTGTGAATGGGGAAAGCAGTGATGAGAAAAATCACGATTTGCATGGAGTGAGGATCGGAAGAGAGGCCTTCCTCTTCAGCAAGTGAGAGAGCAAGATCACGAACTCTCCAAACATGAGCTGCGTCATGAGAAGCATCGTTCCCTTTCATCATCTTCTCCACAAGAGCCTCTGCATTTCTTCTTACACTCTCCATCTCTGCATCTCCCTTCAACCCATCATGATTAGGGGGGTCTTATCCGAACCAGATTAGCCTAACTCAACACTTACTTTTTGACTTTTCTTTATCACATTTTGCAATGAAGGGATATTTAAAAAAAAACAACTTTTTAAATAATATTAAACTTTAAAAGTAAAAAACATTATTCTACTCATTCAAATAATGAATTTTATCATGTGCAATAATCAAACATAAATTGAAAAACATATAAAATAAGAATCACTACTAGTTATAGTTTTTTATATATATATATATATATATATATATATATATATATATATATATATATCCTCAATTAAAATTTAGAATAATGCTTTAATTAAAATAGCATAATTACCTTTTTAAGTCGTAAAAATTTGAATTATGAGACAGAACATACAGAAATATGACTCTTGTAAAATATCATCGTAGAATTTACGAAAAGAAAAACTAAAGGACTTAAAAATATTGTTAGCGTCGTAAGATTTGCTTAAACTAAAAGATTTACATGATAAAGTTTGATAATGTGTAAGAGATAGTTTTATTAAATTAACACATATATTTTTAACATTCAAAGTAATTCATGTAAAATATTTGTTCCATCTTACCATACAACTGTTAAGTCATGACATTACATGGTATGTTAACACATGGCCTATAAAGATATAAATATAATATATATAAAATTTCAAATGGAAATTATTTTATGAAGTGTCATTTTTTGAAATGTTTTGATTCTGATCCAAATTTATCCGGTAATAATCATCAGAAATAATCATTGTATTTCTAATATGTTGTTTGTTTTAGAATGTTTAAGTTTCATCACGATTTTGTCTTTAAAAATCATTTTGAAAGATGTTAAACTTCATTTGATCTCAATTTCTAAATTATTTGTGACTTATTGAATATACTAAACCAGGAAAAAAAATTCATTAATAGTTAATGAATATGAAATGAGCTTAGGTGACCTAAAAGTTGAAGGGATGAGCCAGAAAGACTAGGTCAAAGTCTTGGGTGTAAGATATAGAAACACTACATGGAGTGTGAGTACCTTAAATAGTAAGGGGCTCTCACCATTTTCATCATTCAAAAACCTCCATTACTCCTTCTTTTTCATAGCCATGGCCAAAACCAAAACTAAAGGCTTACGATATCCAAAACCCAAAGCCTCTCTTTATCTGTGTTGCTTTGGATCAGTTCAGAACAAAACGCCAAAAGATCACTCCACCATCATCACTCAACATAACCCACCAAAAAACATTGCCTGCACCTGCTTTCAATGCCAAGTTGCAGTGAAGAAATCAATGGCCAAAACGATGCCGCTTCATGAAGGGTTAGAGTTCGCTGACATGAAGAGTTATACTACCAAAATGCATTCATCAAGCTGGAAGTGGAGGTCAAAGTCAAAGTCAATGTCAATGTCAAAGTCAAAGTCTCTCAGTAACACTCAAATCAATTCCACCCTAAACCAACCACTCTCACAATCACACTCAATGGTATGGTTATTTGCATATTTCATCAAAATGATTTTTTTATAATTTTATTGCTAATTTTTTTCATATATTTTACCGTTAATAATTAAAAAAATTAGAAAATTTGCGAGATTAATGAAATTAATCTCTCTTCTACTGTTACTCGATTAATTAATTTCAGCCCAATCAACGAAACAAATCAGAGTACGACACGCGTCAACATGCGGTTTCTCTCCCGAGTTCAAAACGGCAGCATGTGGTGCATGAAACGGCGGGGAAAGACTGGAAGCAGAAGCGGAAGCAGAAGCAGAAGCAGAAGCATCAACAGGATCACGTGATTGGCGCGTGTATGGTTATACTAAGTTTGGTGTCGATGATAGTGTTGGGTCGTTTAGGTTCGATCGTTTGTACCACCTCTTTCGTCTATCTCATCCCTGCCTTCGTCAAAACGACACGACAATTCCGTCGTTGATGCTTCAAACGACAACAAAGTCATCCAAAGATGTCGCGGCTTCGCAGTAGATACTGATAATAACTCTCGAGAAAATTGTGTACAATATGCGTGTATTTCTATTTTGTATTTTGTATAATAAAAACTCCTCAAATCAATCACATTATTATCGCGTTTTACATGTTGTAGTAGTTTTCTAGTAATTATCGGTATTTTTTACATTGCATTATCTTTTTTCAATTTATAAAGTATTACACGTATACGTATTTCTTATATTTCTTAAGTCTTAAATATATTATATACATGATTAAATATATTTTTAGTGTCTTAATTTTTAATAAAAATTAAAATTAATTCATTTTTGAAATTTTAATTTAATTTAATTCATTAACTTTTGAAAATATATAAATTTAGTCATTCTAATCATAGCTTGTTAAGTATATTTGACATCTTATATATATTTCAGTATAATATTTAAGTTATTTATATCATTTAACATATTTCTGCTTTAATATTAAATAAAAAATACATTTAAAACATTAAATAAATTTAATAAAATTTAGTTCAAATAACTAAATTCATATATTTTTTAAAATTTAGATCGGATTAAAGTTAAAAAAAATACTAATTCTAATTTTAAATAAAAGTTAAAGGATAAAGTTATATATATATATATATATATATATATTTACGATTTGAGGGTGATTAAATATTACAAAAGTAATTTTTGTTATGTCACTCTATTGCTCCCAAGAATCGTGGCATGATTGCCTAAAATGTGAGAAACACGTATAAACAAGTGTGAAAATATTTTAATATATAAGATAAGATCAATAACCCAATGTTGGAGTGGTTGGAATTTACACAATTGTTGCTTTTCTTATGTTATGGACTATTGAAAATTTAAATGGTTGCATCATCGAATGTTACGCTGGATATTTGCTACCATTAATCACAAGACATGTAAATTCTTGCATACCCAACCTTTACTTTTGCTCTTTTGTTTAGCAAGTCAATAAAATATGAAACTAACTAAAATTAGTAATTAATATAAACTAAACTTCTTGGAAAAAATCTCATTTCTAACTACTCCTGTTAAAACTTTTGCATTGATCACGTAAGCACAAACAAGAAAAATTAGGAAATTTGTTAGATTCTAATTACACTACGTGGCATGGAGTAGCATTAAATAAATTATTAATGTGGAGGATTCAAACAAACAAAGATCAAAGTTTGTACATATACATGTTTGGTTGTGAAGGAACTTTAATCAAATATGGATAAGAACCACAGAAAAGGTTAAGTGTTTTGGTTTTAAGCCATGAACAATTTTATAAGGTTGTAAGTTTAAGCAGAAAACGATATGTGTGAAAATGCAGATAAGAACTTAGGAAGAGGTTGAATGTTTGGTTGGGAACTTTTATCTTTTGACAATTTTTTTGGGTTTAGAAGAAAATATTTTTAGAGTAAAATATTATGATTACATTTATATGTTGTGTCATTGAATAATTATGTTTTTAAAAATAATTAATATGTTATTTAAAACATCAAAAAGTAACTAGTAGTTAAAAGTTTATTAATTGAAAATTAGATGCTATGGTATTCATGTATTGAATTGCAAATAATAAATTTACCCATGTAAAAGAAAAGAATAATCTTGCATTTTAAGATGTTCTCAATTATTTATTTTAAAATAGTTATTACACTTAACAAAATTATATGTCCTATAAATTAGTTTTAACATGTTCATTTTTTATTTAAATATATTCTAAATAATAAAATAAACCTTACTTTCATTAGAAGAAAACAAGAAGAAAAGTAAAAAAAATAAATTATTATGTGTAATGATGATTAGTTAATAGCAATTCCGTTGAAGAATGTAAAATTTCCTATTTTCCTCCACATCTTTTTAATTTTCGGGGCATTCAAAATTAAAGGAAGAAAATATTTTAATTCTTTCTTCACCTTCCAAACAAAGATAAATTCATGCTTAAAAATATGCATAAAATAACTTCCCTAGCAAGCATTAATATATATATATATATATATATATATATATATATATATATATATATATATACTTTCATTTTAAGCATTCAAAATGTTTTATTGTAATTTTTTCTAAATTTTGTATTCTTTAATTAAATTGAATAATTTTACGAAGTTAGTTCGCAATGCAAAACATTCTTTAAGATATAGGTATATATAATTATTTAAATTCAAAATAACATATTCAATCGAAAAGAAAATTAAGACATAGGATAGATAAATCTCAAATATATCCAATATTCAAAAACATCTGTTAATGTTTTTTTAAAAAGGAGTATAATTTACACACATGTAATTTTAATTACAATACATTTTATAAATTGAGATATTTATCATAAGTTGTCAAAATAAAATGACTTTTTTGAAGTTAAAAAGATGAACTGAAACGAGAGCATAAACAAAACCAAAACGGAGAAGCCCTAATCAAAGAAAGCAAATCGAAAAACCCCAATTTTGGATCGTGTTGGGAGCCATGAGAGGTTTTGCCAGAAGCTCGAACTCGTTGGCGAGGAAGTTGTTGTTCCATGGAAGGAACGCTCAATCCCAATGCAGTAGTCGTTCGTACAGTCTCATCCCAATGGTGATTGAGCACTCTTCCCGAGGGGAGAGAGCTTACGACATCTTCTCGCGCCTCCTCAAAGAGCGCATTATCTGCATCAATGGACCCATCTCCGACGACACTGCTCACGTCGTCGTTGCGCAGCTTCTCTTCCTCGAATCCGAAAACCCTTCCAAACCCATCCACATGTACGTCAACTCCCCCGGTGGTGCCGTCACTGCAGGTACCCTTTTCATTTCATCGTCCCTTGTCTCTCTCTAATTGCGTTTGCTTCTTCAAAATCGCATTTTTCGATGAACCCATCTTGCAACATCCCTAATTGTTAAAAAATAAAATGAAACGCACCTGTGATGTGTAAAACGTGTGGTTTTTTTGTTCTTTAATCTATAATCGATGGTAATTGCTCAATGGGTCAAGTAAATTATCTTCTAATAGGTAAACCGTTTAGTTGGTTCTTGTAATAGAATGTTCTGGTGTTTTACTTGGGATTCGATTTTGAGTTTCCTACATGAAAAAAAAAAAAAATGTAATCAGAGAAGAGAGATTTCAGTTGACTTGGTTACTAGATTCTTTTTATCCGTAAGAATTGAATAGATGTTAAAGAGCTTCCAGCAACTAACACACTCTGCTTAACCAACTGAGATAGACTTTCTTCATGTCAGTGGATTTCCTTGTAGAGATTAGTTATAAATTGCAACAAAGAATGGTACAGGGAACAAAGGGACTGCAACTTAAAATGGAGACAACTATAGAAATCATTAAATTTTTTTAACTTTGGATTGTTATAAATTAATTGCTCACATTCTCTATGAAGTGCTGACTATAGGCACATTGGTTTGTGTTTTTTTTTTCTAGTGTGTATAATTTATGCTCTGTTCTGAGACCTGCCATTGTCGTCACTGTTATGTGTAGGGCTAGCTATCTATGATACGATGCAGTATATTAGGTCTCCGGTCAATACAGTGTGCATGGGCCAAGCTGCATCCATGGGTTCTCTCCTATTGGCTGCGGGTGCCAGGGGCGAGAGGCGAGCTCTTCCAAATGCAACAATCATGATTCACCAACCTTCTGGTGGTTTTAGTGGCCAGGCAAAGAATATTGCGGTTCATGCCAAGCAGATTGTTAGAGTTTGGGATTCTTTGAATGAGTTGTATGCCAGGCATACGGGCAAGTCGGTTGAGGTCATTCAGGCAAATATGGACGCAGATAACTTCATGACTCCACAAGAGGCCAAAGAGTTTGGGATCATTGACGAGGTCATTGATCAGAGACCTATCACTTTGGTTTCTGATGCTGTTGGTAATGAAGGGAAAGACAAAGGTTCCAATTAGATCCAGATGGAGGGTAAGATTTCTTTTGGGAATCCTTGCTGTATTTAAATGCTTTGCCTGTCACCTTAGGTATAAGTTGCAGCTGATATAGTTTTTTATCAACCGAACATAATCTGTCAGTTTTGAGTTAGATTTGATCATTAAACTTCAGTATTGTGCTCAATTCGGTTTCATAATTTCATTGGCATATTTTTTGTCACACAAATTTGGAACATTAAGCACCTTTATCTTAAATTGCTAATTATATCCACAATAATACCAGATGATTGTTTCAGTGGGGGTATCTAATTCTACTTTTAATTACTAACTTGTGTGTGAAAACGAAAATTTTGATATCTATTGAGTTTTACTACTTGAGGCTACCTTAGCTCTTAAATACTGATAAGAGGTTTGATAATCAAATATGTCCATCCTAAATTGCCATGCTCTTGGATTTATCTTGTTTATGTGTTTATTGCATATATATTCTACAAGGCAAAAGGAGATCCTTAAATGATAGTCATTGTATGTATTAAAATGTATTCCTGTCATGATAATTTGGTAGTGATATGTGTAACTTACTACTATGGTAATTTTTTGGTTATTTAATTAGATATTCATATAAAATATGTGGAGATTTTGATTAACTTTTTGCTGTTGGTAAATGCCATTTTGTGTATGTGTGTGGAGTATATGAAGTAGAAATGATTAATTGTTGAAGCGTAGTAATCAATTTCAAATAGCGTTATAACAAAACAGCCAATAGTATGATCACCAATATTTTGAACCCTAAACAAAAATTTACACTACAATTATCTGTGCTGGAAAACAATGGTATATTCACAGTTATTGACCAGAAGTTCTTATTTAAGAACTAAGCACGCATCTCTATAACAACAAAATGAAGGAATCGAACAAGTTTAAGTCTTCAAGGTTTTAGAGCTAAGTATTTAAATTCCAACATAGGTTTTTTTAATATATCTCATCATCATCATCTCCTTCTTCTAGGCCTGTCATCTCTTCCTCAGTTGTTCTTTCACTACTCTTGTAAAACTCTTTCTCTTCTTGAGTTTCTTCATACCTTCATTCATCTTCTTGTATTTCATTTCTTTTACCCTTAGAGCTTGAAGGCTTAGAGTTAGAACTAGAGTAAGTTATGATCTTCAATATTGTTGTTACCTAGTGAATTTTAAGGTACACTAGCCTCACATTGCATTAGCAAAAGTTCTACCATGTCAAGGTATTGTTATCAAACACCAATTGATCTTCATAATTTTCTTCACCATCTCCACCTATTTCTCCCATCAACCATTCATGATTATAAACTTTAGAAGCTGTTACATTCAATAAAAAAACAATTTTTGTAACTTTTGCTGCTTAACTATGCATTTCTTAACTATTCTATTTTTATAACTTAAAAAAATATTAATCTCACTATTATTACAAAACTCTTACATGAAGCTATTTGACAGTGACATTTATTTTCTACAATAAATATATTGATCCAGTTTGAATTATTTTTGTCTTTAAATTCTAGCTATGACATTTTTTTGGCATTTACAATAATATACCAAATTTAAATATGCTTTTAGGTTTTATAGAATAAGTTTTTTTTTTTTTTTTATATATATATATATATATATATATATATATATATATATATACATCATTAAAAGTCTACACTAATTGTTTTCCCCCGTATTCTAATGTGTTTAATTGAAGTGAAATGGCTACATCGAGGTGGTAATTGTTCCTTATATTGTATATTGTATTAACATATAATATTTATATTTTAAATAGTGATATCAGATATTGGAGAACAGCTATTAAAGATGAATAATTACTTGATTTTTAAAGATAGAAAATAATTATTTTTCACTTTTAGAGGAATGAAAAGTAAGAAAATCAAAAATTGATTTATTTTGCAAGGGTTTAAAATATCGATGTCTAATTTGTAATGTTTTTAAGATGAGTTTTTCAAAAAGTATTCTAACCCCTAGTTAATTAAAAACCAAACATATATGATGCATCGACATATTTGTAATCTAGACCAATGAATATACTAAAGTAGTTTATTTACATGATTAAGTGAGTCCAGTATATATAAATTACTGTGACGAGTTTATGAATTGTTTACTTTATTTGTTACTAACTTATGTTCTCATGAATATAATAATGCAATTTTTTAAAGTGTATTTTCAACATCCATCTTAAACATTAAATATAATGTTTTTCATGAATATTATTTTCTTAAGGAAAATTAAAAACTATTTTAGACCTAAATGAAAATATTTAATGTTGTTTTCGGTTAATGGGTATTGTAAATAAGAAATATGAAAATACATGTATGAAGGTTGAGATTCTCTGTGGAGTTAAATATATGAAAACTAATGTAGTGCATCTGGGTATATTATAAATTACTAAAATATTAAGTAAACAAGATATAATACATTATAAAATCTAAATCATTATCTCTGTGATCATATGAATTTACAGAAATATGCACAAATGTGAATTTCCATTTTAAACACATATACATATATCAAAGTCTAACACATAACTACTTTACATTATTTCAACAATTATGTGGAAAGGTTATATAGACAAACTCCACATGTATAATATTTTAACAAAAATGTCTATTTACGTAACTAAAAACAATTATTCAATTGATTACATATTATAATGAATTTTTCAAGCTAAGTGGTAGGGTAACTCTTAATAGAGTTTTCTCACCAACCTTTAGTAATCCAAAATATCAATACTTAAACAAACACCACCTTCTCTTCTTTACATATATAAGAAAGGAAGAAAAGGGTTTTGAATAGAGATTTAACCAATTATTTGACCTTATAATTTAATTGTTTTTCTTATTACTTCATTGAGAATATAATTTGCTAAAATAATGATATTCAACTTATCTTCTAATTTTAATCTTAAAGAGAATTTAAACAGATCAAAATTTTAATAAAAAAAAATAACCCATGACCTTTTTGTAAACTTTCTATTTTTTATCCATTTAGAACTTATCTATGTTAAAAAATAGCATTTGCACAATTTAAATATAAATACAAACTATTTTTTTAAACTAATAATTTCACGTAATAGACAGCCGAACAATAACCTTTATTAACAAAAAATAAGTGTATAATAATTATTGTAAACCACTTTTAAAATAGCTTGATATCTATATAATAATATATAAAATATTAACAATACAGTTCACATATATTTGTAATTTAGTAAGCTAACTCAATATTTTATAGACTGCATAACTATTTTTGATAAAATTTTGAAAAATAAATTCATGAGTAATACTTTATGAATTATTTAAGAAAAACATTTGTTTATAACTTATTAATATAATTGTTTTGAATTGATTTTTTAATTACTCGGATTGAATTTTAAAATAATTCATTATTATTCCACAGCTATTGTTCCTAATTTCCGTCCTTAATTTGATAATCACTTCCAATTTTTGTTGGGTATAATTATTTATAACCTGCATGGAAAGTAAACATTTTCCTGAAACAAGTGTTGGTTGTGCATAAGATTTAGGATTTGACATTAATGAACACGAGAAAAAGAAAATAAAAACAAATTTAAATAGTTTTTTATTTTTATACCAAAACAATCTACTTAATAATATAAATAACTTCAGAAACAGAATTGTAACCAGACTCTTTAAGCACACAGTAAATTTGAGAACATAATATATTATTAAATTTTTAGTATACACTTTTTAAATGTATAATTTTTGTTACTTAGGATGATTCTAATATGTATAAAAAATCACCAATGACTATAGATGATAAGTTTGTTAGTTTTTATTTGTATTAAGACTATTTTTTAGTATATTATTATACCAGAATGTCATTGGACTTAAACTTTTCATTAAAAATATAGTTTAGGAATAATTAGCATAACATTGTTGAGATCTAAACAATATTTAGATTTAATTTGTTGTGTTGATAAGGAGCTATAAATACCCACTTAAATTAAATATTTAAAATAAAATATAAACTTTGACCATTTTAGTAAATGTTAAGAACAAAACACACAATTTGATAATTTTAATAAATTTCCATAAAGTTGATTAATCATTCTAATGTACTCAGGTTTGATAAGATTAATCTATCTAATGAGTTAAAAGCAACATTAGCACAATAATTTTTTTTGTCACATATGATTCATCAATATGTTTAAATAATATCTTAATTAAAGATTATATATAGTGAAAAAAAATATAAATAGTTTTTGTAGAAGAAAAAAAATTGGATTTTGAAGTGATGTATGCTATGATCTAAACAAGAAGCAAAACATTGTGGGCAGTAGCAAAACCAAAAAAGAAAAAGATCAGAAAATTCCCATTAGGTCCCATACTCATTGTGCCGAAAGCCATTCTTACAAAAACAAAAACAAAAACAACAACAAAATCTACTATTCTCTCTCTTCCTCTTCCTTCTCCCTGCGACCGCCTCGAATCGCAATTCCTGCAACTCCTTCACTCTCAGATTCTCCTCCATCCTCTCCCGATTCTTCTCTGCGCTCCGCCGTGTGCCGCCTCTCCCTCCGCCGTCGCTGAAACCCGTGCAAGATCCCCGCGGCGCTTCCGCGGGACTTCTCTAGGGTTTTCTGATCTTTCGTTCCTATCCTTCTTCCAGGACGTCGTTTTTCAATTGCGCTCACTCTGTGTAGCGTCCACGAGCCGTCATGGCTCCCGGGCGTCGACGCGGAGCGAACAAAGCCAAGGCAAATGGCCACTTGAGTCTGGGCGATCTTGTGCTTGCTAAGGTCAAGGGCTTCCCCGCGTGGCCTGCTAAGGTCTCACTCTCTTCCGTCAACTATTTTTCTTTCTTCAAAATTATTATCGTTATTTCTTTTGTTTTGCTCTGCATAGCTCATATGTGTCTATTTGGCTGCTGATTTTCAGTGACGGCACTCTTAGGTTATTTTGCTAAGGTTTTCAATGGTTCAGCATGACTTTCAAGACCTTTTTTCTTTTAAGTTTGTGGAATTGCACTGATGAAGAATTTTGCTTTGTTAATGTGATGTGTTAGCGATCCTACTTAGGGATACAGGGATAAAGTAAGTAGGAGTAAGCTTCATTGATAAGCTAGTGTTTAGGATTGAGTTAGGTCTGAATCCAAATTCTTAAATGGTATCGGAGAGATATGGTTGTTGTCGAGCCTATTGCACAAGCTAATCTGTTATCGGACGTGCAAGCGGATGTGTTGGAGAATTCACCCCGACTAGTAATAGTATGACTAAAATGGTGCTTAAGGACCCTTTTTAGAGTGAGTTAGGTAGAAATCCAAATTCTAAGATATGACCTACTTTGCTTTTAGTGAACAAATTATTTTAGCTGAATGCTGTAAGTTGTTTTGGTAAATTTGATCTGCCCTCCCGATTTTAAGAAGTTCCTTTCTGCTTGTTATAAGGTTTTCAGCTTATGGTTATTATTAGCATAGCACCGAGGATGATGCTAATTTTGTTGTATTTTTTTCAGATAAGCAGGCCTGAGGATTGGGAGAAAATCCCTGATCCAAAGAAATATTTTGTTCAATTCTTTGGTACAAAAGAAATGTAAGCCTCTTTCACTTGATTTCTTGTAACTTACATGCAGTTAAAAGATGTGAATGCACAGGTTGCCAAGTGGTCTGATAAATGGTGTTAAGTTCTGCCGCAATGGCTTTAATAACTTTGCTATTAAAAGAGGAACTATTATGTGAATTAGTAAAGAGGAAGACCCTTAATTTGTCAAGATTGTAGTGTAGTTTGGATGAGAAAAAGTGATAGAGGCGACATGCAGAATTATGGAAAAAACACCCTTTCACTTGCTGTCACACTATATGTTAGTATTTTGAGCTTTAAGAGCTTGTTTGGTGGTCAAGATATGATAGGATAGGATACACGGCTAAGATAGGAACATGATTGGATAAAAGTAAGATAAACACACTACCTGGTGTTTGGTGCACACCATGATAAGGATCAGATAGTGGTAGGTTGTGGTAGTGGTGGTGGCAACAATGGTGATGATGATGGTAGTGACAATGATGGTGATACTGACGTCAACAATAATTACAAGGTGGTAACAACAGGCAGATGACAACTGTTGTAGTGGTGGTGATGACAATGGTAATAACGAGATGATGGTGACAATGACAAAGAAGCGATTTTGCTAATAATGGTGATACTAATGTAGTGGTAGTTGTGCAATAGAGATGAAGTGGTGATAACAATGATAGCAATAATGATTATGGTAACAATGGTGACAAAAGTTTTGGCCACAACAGTGGAAGTGGTGGTTGTTAGCATAACAATTATGGTGGTTTCATTATGAGATTGATGATGTCTGGTGTCTAATTGGTAATGTAAATAACTATTCTCATTAATTACTTTTAGTGTATAATTGTCTTTGCTATCAATGGAGGACTAACATATCTAAAATATTAAGCTATTAGGTTAAGCCCAAAGAAAGGTTTACATCTTTAATGCATCCTCCTTGACAAGATTCTTTTTGCTTAAAGAATGGACCATGCATATCATTTACTATGTGTTGAAAAAACTCAACTGAAAAAATGGGAGTGGTGAGAATGTGCTATGTTATTCCTAATTATTTAGTCTTGGACTAGAGGCTATAATTTGGTAAAAGCTTAAGCTATTAGGTGGAGGCATAGGGATGACTTTAATTTTTTATATCTGTAACATATATTTCTAAGATTACTTGCCTTAAGAGAAAGACTGCAACTTCTGATGTGATTGAAGATGACGTTGTATAAAAGTGTTCCTTTTCTTTAAATGTAAGGATATTCTGTCATAATTCATGCAGTTAGGGTTGCAGAGATGATTTGACTGTTACAGAAATGATTTAACAGTTCATTTGACAAAGTTTGAGATTTTGGTTGTGTAAATTACTTAAACCATCTTTGTCTTTTAAGGGATAGAGGGGTTCGATCCTGTCTAGACTCTGTATAATACCATGGTCCTTGAATGTATCCAAAGAGAAAAGTAGAGAGGAGGAGTCATATACCCAACTAATTAGATGGTCAGTTTTTAAGAGATGAGAGAATGAAATTTGGGGATTTAGTATGATTTATAGTGGAACATGCTGCTTGAATTTTCAATCCTCTTCCTGAAAAGCTTGATTTTGTGGTTATAGCTATGAACTTTTAACTTCTACGTAGTTTTTTAGACCTTTAAAGATCAATGAAAATATTAATTCTATATCAGCAATAGCCTTATAGAAAACTTGTCGATGATGGACAAGTGGCTTGAGAAACTTTTTAGTGTTTGATGAATCTTTTGAGATTGTATCCTTCATGGTAAAGGGCTTAAACAACTCTTTTAAGCTCATGTATATTGTCTTGATGTTCTTTTATCCTCTATGGTAGTGTCTTGACTAATTTATATTTGAAGTAGATGGTAACAAGATTTTGAAGATTAATGTTGCACTATAATTTCACCATTTTCTTCCATTTAGCCCCCAAATTAGTAAAGTAAAACTTGTGTTTTTGCTCCTTCATGTTAATTCTTTTTATTATATTAAATGTTGAATATTCTGCGTTTTAGTTTCTTACAGTTGTACTTATGCTATGTTATTTTCCTTTGCAGTGCCTTTGTTGCACCAGCAGATATTCAGGCATTTACCAGTGAGGCTAAAAATAAGCTGTCAGCTCGTCTTCAAGGCAAGACTAAGTACTTTGCCCAAGCTGTGAAGGAAATATGTGCAGCATTTGATGAGATGCAGAAACAGAAGGCTAGTGGTTTGACAGATGACACTGATGATTCTCGTATTGGTTCAGAGGCTCCTTCTAATGATGGGGTAGTAGTTAACCTTAAGGATGCAATTGACACTGTGTTATCAAATGCAGAACAAGATAACATTGATATGGAGAATATTGATTCTAATCTAGAGCACTGTACACCGAGAGTAGGGGAAAATGACAGCCAAGATGAAAAACACTCTGTATCTGACCATCCAAACGAAAGTTCTTCTGTTTCATCGCCAGTGATCAAAAGCAAATTATCCATGGGTTCAGAGCCAAAGAAGAATGCTAACAAATCAAGTCTTAAAGTTGCTAGTAATGTTAATGATTTTGGGCAAGATGATAACAGACATAGTGGTTTAGCAAATGGGACCAAGCCAAGAAAGCTTGTCAATGGTTTGCGAAAGAGAAGTGAAGCTGCAAGTGATAGAGATAGAAATGGTGGATCATCTACTGGAATTTTTAAGGAGGAAAATTGTACTGGTCGTGGTGACCTATCTAGGTCCAGAGAAACAATGAAAGCTGGGAAGAAAAGGAAAAATGCATTTGACGTTAAATTGGATTCTCCAGATACTCTTAAATCAGACAATAATGATAATACTGGGGAAAAAGATAGCAATATGATAAAAGTCAAAACAAGTCTTGAGGTAAAAAATGAGTTGCCTGAGTTCTCGGTTGATTCCAAGGATGGCGATGGTAAAAGTTCTAGTATGCGGAAGAAGATGCAACTTCATGCAACCTATACGTTAGGGGCAAATGAATCTTTACATGCTACCAAGAAGTTGAAACGCACGGATACCAAAGATGATTCAACTTTGGGATATCCTTCAAAAGTTCTGAAAAAAACTTCACCTGGTTCTACAGTTATTGAAGAGAGACCATTTAAGAAGTCAGAATTGAAGAAGTCTACACCAAATTTGAAAACAGAAAAAAGCTTGTCATCAAGGGGTAAAATAAGTGGTGCAGTTTCAGATGATTCTGTCCATGAGCTGCTATCAGCGACTAGACATCATATTCAGGTTCAAAAAGTTACGCCTGATTCTTCAGTCATTGCATCTGAGGAAAAGAAAGAAAGGAATTATCTCAGACTGAAAGGTGATACAAGTAATGTTATGGTAAAACAAGTAGAGAGGAAACGTAGAGCTGTTTGTCTTTTTGATGATGATGACGATGAACCTAAAACTCCTGTTCATGGAGCAGCTGGAAAAAATGTTAAATCATCTTCTGTTTCAGATGCCAAGAGGAGCAACAATGCACACTCAGAGAAGTCTGATGTTCCGCTGGCTCAAGGAAGTTCTAGTGAGCGTGAGGATAGCCATTTGAAAGAGCCATCATCTCAATTATATAACGAAAGTTTGTCAATCAAGCAGCCTCTAAAAGAGAAAGATAGAGAGAAAGATGATGAAGTCATTCCTGTGCATATTCCTCATAGTCCTGAAAATTTAGATTTGAAGCAGCTTCCCTCCAATGCAGCAAAATTGAGCTCTATCTCTCCCCTGAAATCACCTCAATTGGTACCTGCAAATAAGTCAAGTGCTGAGCGGAATAAAGCTTCAAAGCTGTCACTTAAAGTTTCCGGTAATGCTACTCAAAAGAGGGTTGATCATGCGCCTTCAAAGTATTCACATAACCTGAGCTCTTCTCAGAATCAAGTTGCTACACATAAAAAGAAGCCTGCATCATTGGCGGAAATTTCTAAAACTACACCTGAGACATTGCCTCAGGCAGTTGAAGTTCCTGTTTCAACAATTGGTTTTAAGGATACTGATGCTCTACATGTTGATAGGTAAACATACTTTGTTTTCTTTTTTTGTTTCTTTTTTACTATTGACTGATCCTTCTCCCTCTTGTTTCTATATTTTATTAAAGATTGGAGGTAAGCACAGAAGAGAAAAGTACTATGAAGCATCTTATTGCTGCTGCCCTGGCGAAAAGGAAACAGGCTCATTCACAGTTTCTTCCATCTGGCTTTCCCAATGTTCAGGGGGAAACTCCTAGCCCGTCTACAGTTCAGCCATTTCTGTCTGTCTCGAGCAATTTTCTGCATGCAGACATGCAAGGAGTTTATGAGCACACATCATTGGCTTCTCCACCCGCTAAAGAACATCATTCTGCTTCTCATAATCAACTTGATGCTGATGAAATTGAGGATAGAAGAGTTGATTCAGGGCAAAGGGGTCTAGGTGGCTCACTGAGTGGTGGTACTGAGGCTGCTGTTGCTCGGGATGCATTTGAAGGAATGATTGAAACATTGTCAAGGACCAAGGAAAGTATTGGCCGTGCAACCCGTCTTGCCATTGACTGTGCCAAGTATGGTATTGCCAACGAGGTACACTTCATCGTATTATTTATGGTTTAAGAGTTGTGAATTAGACAGTGGCTTTCATCCAAATTGTTTCCTAGCTTTATGAACCATTACAGAAAATGGAATTGGCAGAAAAGTGTCTTAATATTTAGCTTAATGAGAATACTTTGATTCGGTTGTTGGCAAGTTTTAATTTTGAATTATGTTGGAAATATGAAGTTTGGTATCCCTAATACATTGTCAGTTTGATTGCAAGGAAAGCACAGCCTGTGGATAAGTGTGAGGCTAAGCAATAATTTCATTGATTATAAAGGCCTTGGAAAATTATTTATTCGTCTGTTTGCTATTAATATGGTCTAAATTTTAGTTTAAGTACTATTAGTTTACTTTTTGCTTTTTATTTAGTTTTCTTGCTTATATGATTGTGATAATTAATTTTTGTCATAGAAAATCTTTAGTAAGAACATCAAGGATCCATCAAAGATAAGAATTGTATCTTTTTTGTTTCATTTATATTTAGTTGATCATTGATTGGAATGTGAATGCTTTTCCTAAATGTCATTCTTTGGCTACTGATTCTGGCAGTTCTGTTAATGTAACTGTTGTGGACTTACTTCGTAGTCCTTTTTGTTCAGGTTGTTGAACTTCTCATACGAAAGCTGGAAAATGAACCTAGTTTTCATCGCAAAGTGGATTTGTTTTTTCTTGTTGATTCTATCACCCAGTGCTCACATAATCAAAAAGGTGGGTGATTACTGAAGATATTAGAATAGAATACTATTAACAATTGTTATCACTGTTTTCCTCCCTGCGCTCTCATACCAAAAAATGTTAGTTTCAGTAGTATTCTTTTCATGGCATTGATTTCCCTAATTGTATAGGAAATTTTTAGGCATTGCAGGAGCATCCTACATTCCCACTGTTCAGGCAGCATTGCCACGTCTTCTTGGTGCTGCTGCTCCCCCTGGAGCTAGTGCCCGTGAAAATCGTCGTCAGTGTCTCAAGGTCAGCTCCTTCTCCCATAGTTAATATTTAATTACAGAAGGAATTGCATCAAGAGGAAAGCAAAAACAGTAGAACTAGGGGGATGTTAAGATATTATCCAATAACGGAATCAACAAATTGAGATAGTGGTTCTCGTTTCATTCATGACTCAAGAAGATATCATGGATGACTTTCCACTGCAAATAGTAGAGGCAATTCAAATTCAACCTCTCTGCCTAACATCGCCATCTTCAGCAATTCTGTTGTATTAATGATGTTATCAAGTTACACTTATTCAATCACAAGCTTTCTCAAAATGCAGCTTGAAGTTACTTGACTCTGGCTGCAGCCTATGTTTAATGAAATTGGATTTGTCTAAATTGGATTAAGTTTTACTTTTCAAGGGGATGGAAGTTTGGTGGATATCAGCTTTGTCTTTATTTTTATTTTGGGGTGGATTGCAGGTTTTGAGGTTGTGGCTTGAGAGGAAAATTTTTCCTGAATCAGTTCTTCGCGGTTACATGGATGATATTGGAGTCTCAAATGATGATATTACAGTTAGTTTTGCTCTTAGACGTCCATCTCGGGCAGAACGAGCTGTGGATGACCCTATTAGAGAAATGGAAGGCATGCTTGTTGATGAGTATGGAAGGTATGTAACTTGTTCTGTCAATTTTTTAGGCTGACTGCTTATATTAGATTTGTGTTCATCATGTATATTGTACAATTATTTCCTTCTTCCTTACTAGAATCAAGGATAGAGCATAAAGTCAGAAGAATAATTAAATAAGGCAGCATAAACAACCACGGAGGTTACTTTTATAATTACTGAATCCCGAATGTGCTTGATGGTAGGTGCAATGATGAACAAGATAGGTTGTATTAAGAGTTAGTAAACTGAATAATACCGAAAATGCAAAAAAAGAACTGTGTCAATTTTTTTAGTTAAAGTAATGCATTGTTTGATCAGAGTTTTGCACATTTAAGTTCTGGTTAAGAAACTTGCGATTTAATAGGACAGAGTGAAAGAAAAATTAAAACTATTCTGTTTGCTTTAAATATTAATTCTATTTCTGATTCATGTTATATTCCTGTAATTGTGTATCAGTAATGCAACATTTCAGCTGCCTGGCTTTTTATCTTCACATGCATTTGAAGAAGATGAAGACGAATATGAAGATGATATACCAATCAAATTGTGTAAGGAGACATTTGATGCATCTCCAGCAGATCCCACCCATACCCTTGGAGAATCAGAAACTTCTACTGTTACCCCAAATGACAAGCGCCACTGTATCTTAAAGGATGTGGATCGTGAGCTGGAAATGGAAGATGTTTCAGGTCATCCCAAGGATGAAAGGCCAATAATTTTTAACAGTTCTGATGAAATTGATTTGCAACTTCAGGTGTCAGATAGAAATTTGGATCTGACTCCAAGCATTTCAAAAGAAATGTCAGCTACTCCTGAGGGTTCTCCTCCTTTGCCCCTTGATTCACCTCCTCCACCCCCACCTTTGCCTTCATCACCACCGCCCCCTCCTCCTCCATTATCACCATCTCCTCCCCCACCCCCACCACCCCCAATGCTACAACCCCCACCTCCTCCTTTACCACCATCAGCCCCTCCAGTGTCCTTGGTTCCTCAATCGTCTGTACCAGCTCGGCCACTTCTGTCCCAACCATTAATGCCATCTCAGTCATCACATCAGTCATCCCCACAGTTGGGGTATCAGCAGAGTGTACCTCATGACTTTAGTGGCACTAATAATGTAAGACTGTTTTTCTTTTGGTGTCACTTGGTTGTCATGAATTTTTTGAATTGTTGATTTTGATAAATGCTGTCATGTGTGCAGGGTAACCAAATAGTTCCAATGGCTGGGAATTCTTTTCCTGGAAGTCACAATAATGCAGCTGCCAAAAATGAAATATTTCCACAGCCTCCTTCTTATGCTCCAACAGCAGGTTGTAGCTCCCAGGAACCTTCTGGTTTTAACCCTTCAAGGCAATTAGAGTACGGACAGAATGATATGTATCTAAATGCTCAAGTTCCTCAACCTAACCATCAATTTCAGCAGGGTAATCCCCCATATGCACAAAGACACACACACCCTGGCCCACCCCAAAATCCACCAAATCCGTATCCATATTCAAATCCTACAGTTCAGCAACATCTTCCACATTCATTCCATCCTCCCTTCCCTTTACCATCTCTTCCTGATGGCAGGAGACAATTTGTTACTGATGAGCAATGGCGAATGCCATCTAGTGAATATAAAACAAACAATCAACATAGTGTATGGAGAGGGAGAAATCCATCATGTCCTGGTCCACCTTATGGGCAAGAAGGTATGATCTACTTGGCTCACTCTAAATGTCTTAAATGCAAATATTGTTTATTGTAGGCGTTTTCATATGTGTATATAATTCAAGTTTGTTCACAGCTTATAGAGGTTGATATGTTTTTGCATACTTTTTTATTGTTCATACAAGTGAAAGTGATAGGCCCATAACTAAGGTGTATAAGAGGAGAAGGGCAGCCATAAGCCCAATGATTTTGATTGATGAAGGTCTCGTAGTGTATGTAAAAAAGGGAGGGCACCAACACTAGAGATGGACAATTCTGGTGAGAAAAGAGACAGAAGGAACAGAAGGAGGATAGGTGTCATTGAAAGATTGGGGGAGAGAGATATGGTAACATTTGGAGAATAATGGAGTTGGTTGTAAATAGGGTGGTGGGAGATGGGGAAGGGAGCAAAAAATATTAGGAAAACATTGGGCAAGCCTGCTGGTTTGAGGGAGTTGTTCGTATCATTTCCTGTTCTGCATTTTCCTTTATAATTATTCTGTTTGTTTTTTTGTTGCTAATCAGTATCAACTTGCATAGACTGCTTCGGTAATACATATTTCCCACCTATCAATCAAATTGTTTGGTTCCTAGCACAACATTTTAGTTCAACTATTGTTATTTGTATTTCTGTGTTGTTTGTACAAGCAATCTAAATGTCGTTTGTAAAAGTTGTTTTTGATTATGGTGATGAAGGTCATTTTCAGCCACCATTTGAAAGGACACCAGTAACCACTGTAGGTTTTCAGCGACCAATTTCAAGCAACCTACCTGTTGCTCCAATCTCAGGTATATTTAATATCTATCTATATTGTTAGATGTGAGATGTTAATTTTCATCATACAGTCTTGGGTGGATGATTACGATTATTTTAGTTAAACCAAATCTTAAACATCTATTTTAATTCCATGGTTGAGATTGACTCCTCTAATGCACTTCTTTTGAGTTTAATACTTATTAAACTAAATTTAAAATACATTTTGCCCTTTTCAGGACACGTTGTGCCTCAGATGATGCCCTGTAGGCCGGACATTCCTTCTGTTAATTGTTGGAGACCCACTTGAAGTTGAATGGAGTCTTCTTTTTAGTTTTAGGTAAACTTTTTTGTGTTTGGGAGGATTTCTTTCTGCAATAATGGTTTAACAGTGTGGTTGAACCAAAAGTTGCAATAGGTGATTGTTCAATGAACTTTGGCTTCCGTGTCTCATTGAAATGTGTGGATGTACCCAAATATTGAAAAAAAAAAGAAATGTTGAATAAAAATGGAAATACAATAGTTTCTTTATGTGATACTTAGGAAGGTTAAATTATCTATTGTTAAATGAAGTCCCGTGCCTCTTGAAGTGCCACTTGACGTTCTGATGTTGGGTAGTCTTGGTTGTTGGAAAAATTGGCCCTCTGCTAAATATATTTTCTAGTTTTATTATCTTAGGTAAATTCTTCTGAGTGTTTCTGTATTTGAACAGTTTGAAATTTGTGTGTATGTTACTGGAGGAAAATGAGAACATTTTTGAGTTAGTTTATTCTCCTTGTTTTTCTTTTATTTCTCCCTCCTTTTAGTAATTTCTTCAATGAAGAGGTAATGACCTCTAGTTATTTCCCTTCTATTGTGGCGGACAATGACATGATTGAAACATCAGGGATAATTCCCCATGAACAATTTATTTTCTGAAAAAAAAAATTATGAACTTCTTCTGTAGTTTGACATGTAAATAATTGATTTCATAATTATAAGTTTCCCTTCCCCTTCATTTGCAAAATTGGTGAATAGTGACTGAGTTCATTATTATCAGGAAACTCTTTCACGGAACTTTTGTAAACCCAAACTTATGTTAATTCTTTACGTTACGAGAGTGAACTTTTACTATTTAACCTCCTTGTGTGTATGGAATGGATTTCTTTTAGGAAAAAGTTTAATGTTATTCTATTTCTGTTTTTATTCAAGAAAGTAATGTATCTCAATATTGCCTTGTTGATTATTACTGCTCTTTATCTTTCAGTGGTGTTGCTGGTGGATCAACATGAAAGGTTAAATTGTGCCACAAAGTTAGATTCGCCTGTGTAGTACATACAACTTACCCATGAAGAAATTTTGAAAACTCGAGGAGGCCTTTGACAGGATTGTGTATATTGTAATTTTTCCTGACAATGTATCCCAGGAACATTTGCTTACAAGTTTAGCCCATGTTTTTCACTTGGTTAGTTTATCTGTTTCTCATCCCTTGTAATTATTACATTATATCTATATAGAAATCTGTTTCAAGTACTCAATTTTAACTGCAATAAATGAATGTTATCTTTATTTTCAATATTTAAAAGGCTTGTTTTTTCTTACTTCAATTTCTTTTCCCATAGTCCATTGCACTTTCTTGATAAGTAAAATATCATATTTCATGACTAAATGCCTATTAGTCATTATAGTATGTAAGTGGGTGCAAACTTCACTTTGAAAGTCAATTTTATGAGGTTGAGTGAGACTTAAAATATGCTTTTAAGATGGTATCATATCCTATCATGACCTGATTTGTTGGTTCTATCATGTCACCTATTATCGGAGGATCATCCATAACTATTTATCTTAGGCACAAAGATATCTAGTTCTGAGCGCGTGGGTATGTTAGATACTTCACAAAACTATAGTATATAAGTGATTGTAAATTTAGTCTTACAAGATGATTTTCTAAAGTTGATTTAGGTTTAAAGTTCACTTTATATGTTAAGTCTATTTGGGATCTCCACTACCCTCGATTATATTTATTAGGGATGGTGTTTAGTGTTAAATATAATGGTATTTTTTTAAAAAAGTAGCATAAATAGGGTTAAGGTGATTTAAATTAGTTTATATTTAAGTCCACCAAACATGACCATTTTTTGTTTATATTCAAATTCAGGGGAAGTACCAGCTAGTATCTAACCTTTTGTCAATATTTAGAAACTTGTGTTCAGAAAATATTGAGCAAGCTTTATTTTCCCTTTGATTGTGGATTTCTGTGAAATAAATGTATGTGCTGGGTTCTTATGAGAAGAAATGCCGAGGAGATTCGGCACAAATAAGTCATGAGCAAATCATATATGATACTGAAACATCACCTTCAACTCAAAACTTTAAGACAATGAGTTTGTGGGTCTTCTTTTTTACATATTTTTCATCTTATTTATTCTTGTTCAATGTGAGACTCAAATTCACATTTGAAATCTTAATGGTGTGTATATTTGAATCTGAATAATCAGTCTTTTTACTTTTAAATTGTGGCCTTTTATTTTTTATACCTATTAGTTTTATGAATTGAATAGTAATCTTTTTACAGATTTATTATGTTTATAATTATGTTCGGGGTGAGAATTGTTAAATTTCTGTGTTTCTCCTACAGTTGAAGACCATTTTCATGAGATGCAATTAGGGTTAAATGAATTTTTGGTGTCTTTAAAGTTGGTTCTGACAGTAATTTTATTACCCTTGAATTAATGGGATTGACATGCAATAATAGTAGTTAGATATTTGCATATACATTGGTATTTGATAATGTAAAAATTAGCAAGTTAACAGCTGTTAATTCAAAACTTACATAGTAACTGTTTGAATTAAATTAACATATTTATTAAATGTGGATATAGAAGACGTGTTAATTTTAAAGATACTAAAAATTTATTTAACCCGTGAAATCATATCTAGCTGTACAGATGAATTTATACTTTCAAAGTCTGTGTGTGACAGATTTTATGTTTGTTTTCTATTCATGTTACATTAATAAAATTTATGCTACTTCTTTTAGCTGCATTCATTTTCTCAGGCAAACCACTTATGATGGCAGTTTTCCTCTTTGTTTCAAGGACTGTTTATGTAAATTTTGTATGATTTATTCATTTATTCTCTTCCCTAATTCTGTATCGAGTTTACATCTAAGAATAAATAGTATAACGTGAGATGTTGTCTATTGATTTTGATAGTTGTTATCCTTCTATTTGTATAACGTGACGTGAGATGTTTTAGTTTTTATTTTATTTTATTTTTGTTTTGTAGCTTCCTAAATGGGGAGGCTACCCCATTTCAAAGATACCAGGGCATTCCACAAGTTTCATTTAGATCTTTCACTGATGCTGATAGATTAGATTGCTTACTACCAACTGCCATTGCCAATTTGAATAAAAAATGCTTCAGGCTCTGGCATAAACGGGCATCTTTATATGCAATATTTTCAACAATGTTTTTTGATTGAAGAGTTAAGTTGCGATCAATTTTGAAACTCTTTCAATTAAGTGATCATGTTCGAATTTTGAACATTTATTTTGATCAAACTGCAAGTTGGAATTCTCTTAAACTCCATTTTTATGACAATTTTCTTTCTCTTATTATTTTTGGATATACTATCTTTGCGCAATTTGTTTATTAATCCTTTTGGCCTACTTTAACCTTAATATTATCTAATTTGTTATTCTGTATTACTAAGTTATTTAATGTGTTATAGTTAAAATACAACAATGTTATTCTGTATTATCCAGACGTGCAAATATAATTTTTATTCTGTCTTGATTCACCAATCAAAATAATTTTATTATATTCTTTCTTTCTTCTCTGTGTTGGAATTTTCACTTATTCAGGAGTTTAATGATAGGGAAAGAGACCAGTTCTTTATATAAGGCCTTCGGTCTTTGTCTGATTGTACTCATATGTCTTCCATAGTGAATGTAATTTATATCATTGGTATTCATATGCAAGTTTTGTTAGGAGTTTTTCACTCATTCTCCTAAATGTGAAGCCTTCCTTCTTGACCAGTCCTTTTAAAAATTTGAAACACCGCATATGAGTCTTCTGTCTAACAAGTTCACGTAGTTAATACCAACGGCATGTTGCAGTTTTATAGAAAATATAGTTGAACTTGAGGTATTTCTGATATGAGTATTTTGCGTGGTTGTGTAATGAGTAGATGAGTTAGCCGATTGGCTAGCTTTTGAATATGTACTTTTTAAAATGCTTCTGTGAGAAAGGGCGACAAATAAGTGATGTCCATTGCATTTACCCTTGATTTTTTTAAACTGGGTTTTGAAGGAAGAAAAAGACAGGTAACACTAAAAGTATATTTGAGGATAAGCTATTTATGCATTTATATTTACATGAGAGAATGCACAAACATTTTTTTTCAAATTTTGAATTAAATAGTGGTGGATTCTTTCTTTGTATAATTTCTATAATTACTTTTACTGTTCTTTAGAAGCTCGAGCACTTAACTCTTTGTCTTGATATTATGGTGTTCTTATTATTGTTAGCATAAGTCAACTTGAATATGTGTTCAGCTTGCTTGTTTGTTGTTAATATCTCTCATTTTCATATTCTAATACTTGTTTCCCTCATTTTTGTTGTAAATTTGGACACGATGGATCAATGTATAAAATTTGAAGTTATGGAAATCAATTATCCTCCCCTTGTTTTAAGATGCATTTTTTTCCACGCAGTTCTTTTCAGTTGGATTCATCAAGTCATTCCCAGTGTTAGCATTGCATTGAGTGTTACCTTATTTCAATGATGATGGCTTGTGATGTAGCTTTTATTTAATGCATATTATGGTATATGATGTGTTCTGTCAAGTGGTAACCTTTTGATATTGCTGAAAAGGAATTCTGAATATCTCGGCGATTTCAGGTTTTGTTAATACCAAAGAAGATGGTGATCATTTTTTCATGTTTTGAATGTGATAACTGAACAAAGATTACAGTGCAACTTCTCATAAAGACTGCTGATTATTGAGGTAATACTGTCATGGAATTTAAGAACTGACCACGCTTTAGTTATTTCTTTACTTCAATTACTGTGCTAGGGATCCATAGTTGTAAACATAGTTCTTATGGATGTTTTATAAGAACTCTATTCTTTTATGACGAGTTTGCGTATATTATACATCACAATGTCTTGGTTGTTTTCCTGTTATGTGTAATGCATGCATGTCTCCATGCAATTCTGATCAATTTTTCTGAATTCTTACAGTAGGAAGTTGAAATGATTAAGTTTGGTCATTAGGATCGTATTTTTATCTGATTAATGGATGGATTGAATTTCCATCTTCCTATTTTCACCATATGATTATATATACAATTATTTACCTTGAAACGTAGGGGTTTAATTTGTTGTCATAGATATCTTGTCGTGTGCTATACATTTGCTTGATGTTTGTCTCTGTTTTTCCAATGCATGGTTGGAAGAGATGTTCAATATGTTCTAAGAAACAATTCTTCAACTTCACTCAGAATTGCTTGAGGATTGGAAAGTAACACATTGTATATGGAATGATTTGATTCTGATAGGCTAAGAGAGATAACATAGATGACAGCCTTAGACGGCCAACATAGTCCTAAATTCCTGAAACCTTCGTGTCTTCAAGAGTTTATTTGAGTTTTTTCTTTTCCAAGATTGTCTTACATTTGAAACATGATTATTTATGTGGCTCACACTAATTATGAATAAAACGCCCTCTGGTTTGTTCTTTCTGATTGTTAAGTTGTGAGTAGTTCTATCCTTTAGTTTGTTATACTTCCTGGGAAGAAAAAGAATTTGGTTATCGAATTAGATAGTAAACCAGTCAGTAATTTTGGGAAACTTGAGGTACTTCAATTAAATTCTGTCACTCGAAGAAGCTATACTTGATTTATGACATTGGACTTGATTTTTGCTTCTTAAATGAGAATTCTTGTGAAACAATTTGCATTTTATATGCGACCATCGCTGCTCTCTAATTTTGAACACTACTTTTATACTAGGCATTTTGTTTCATTATGTTATCAAGTGTATTTTCTTTACACGTTTTAGGCTTCTCGAGCTGTTCCTACGACAAATCCTATTATCGAGTTGATACTTTTAGGGCCATTTTATTTGTGTTTCTGGTTTTTTATATCATTCTTCAACTTGCTCTTTTATTCCTCAAATATCATCTTAGCTTTGTTCGCCAATTTATTTATTTTACTTGATTACAATCGATTCTTTAGCTTCACGATTGCTCATGCTGAGTACATTTTTTTTTTTTTTCATTTGCCTTGTTACTTTATGTAAAACTGAAATACTGTATAGGTAACTAATTCGTCTTATTTGAATTTTTGTTTAATTGTGTAAGCATAATATTCTTATCATTAGCGGAATTGATAGTGCTAATTGAATTCAATTCCAATTAATGTGGTACTCTTAACGTTGAATTTTTGTATATATTTCTTAAAACTGTTTCTTTGGGTATTTGTATAAATAATTTTTTTTACTTAATATATTTAAATAGCTACTCGTCGTTATTGAAATTTAACATTAGGTATGTAGAAGTAGTAGCAAATTGTGCACTTCTGGTTTGTTGAAATTGAAAACAAGTTTATGCAATGTTGTACACCTTCGGAGATCATTTAAGAAAAACCACTGATGAAAAGAAACAATCTCATTATTTCGGAGGAAATATATAGATACGCATTAAAATTACACTTCATTCTAGAGATCTATGTTCCAAGTTTATACAGAGTGTAGTTCGAAAGTTGACTGATGAAGGCAATAGTACGTACTTTTTTGTAAGAGATAATAAAGATGTTTATAAAGGTGGGAGTAATTTTATAATACAAGTTATTGGTGTAATTTTCATAATTAAGATAGTAGTTAGTTTAATATTTTTTCATATCTTATTTTGGGGATGAAGATACGAAATTCGTAGGTAAGCTTTCGTGTAAGGTTAATATGTGGTAATTATTTAAAGTGTGTACAGAAAGTTGCAAGTCCAAGGGGACGGTCTCAAATTCGCTGTACAGAAAAGAGGTGTTTTGGACTCATAAACATTCTTGAGAGGGTGTTTAGGCATGTTTCATAGCCGCTATATTTTAAAAGATTCAAGCAACCTAAATTTGAGGGCAAAACCTGTATTTGGGAGCTAAGAAGCCATTACAAGAAGAATTGTGGACCTTCAACAAAAAGTTTACGGTAAAAATATCTACATTTAAACTATGGTAAGATGCAATTTTTTTATTTAATTTTACTCACTCTGCTAATGACTTGTCATATCTATTTAACTTCATATTTTAGAAATGATTTACTCATTTTAGAAAGTTTAATATTGCTGTCAATATAATTTAATGCTTACCAAATACTGTTTAATCGCGTATACTAATTTTAATTTTTAGTTTTAACGCTGACACAGTAGAAACTGATGAACATGAAGAATTTTTATATTTAATCGTTTATTGTTTGGTAAATTTAACGTTTTAACAAAGCTAAAGAAAAAAAAGTTAAGAAGCATCAAATAAAAATCCAAAAATTAACCCTTGCGGATTTGGTCATTTATTTATATCCTGCTTCGGAACGATTTTCGTAAGATTATTGCACCTATGTAATCTTCTGCCCGTAGAACAAGCAAAACAAATCGGGTAGAAAATTTCCTGAACTTATCTGCTTACCCATTTCTAAGATAACATTATTTGTGCCATGCTAGAGCATTTTAAAGGAAGTTTCTTATTAATAAAGCATTATTTTAATTTGAATCTTGCATACACGATATTTTAGAATTGAAGAGCCCTGTTTGTGATTTTTTTTTTTTTTCAGTTTTACGAAGCTCGTATTTGTAGAACCTAGAATAAAATAACGTTTTCATTGATAAAAAACTTCCATTGCAGATTTTTACCTCAACCCATTGGTGTGAAAGCCAAAGGTCCGAGAACCTTAGAAAGGGCAACAGAACTGGTTTGATCACTAACTACATATACAAATCAAATGCAGTTGTAATCCTTTTGCAAGCCATCACAGATAAGTTTCGCAATGGCTGCAGCTGAAATGGTATGCAAAATTGGTTTTAAACTGCACCTTGAAGTTGGCTCAACCCATGATTTTGACATGAATTTGCTTCCATTATACTAAATTAGCACTCTGCTTAAACCACTTGTTTGGAATAAGGTGTGAAGGCTAATCGGCTAGAAGATTTCTGCCTCTGAGCTAGGCCTAGACCATTTGCTGATCTTGTAGAAAACCCACCATTGCTACTACTATCCTGCTTCAAGAGCAACTCTGGAATATGCTGAAGGTTAACTTCAGATTTATGATTCCTCCTGATAAGTGTAGCCTTCCTTTTATCAAGGTTACTTTTCCTGTCTGCTATACCTTCCATAACATCAGACCTCACCTCACTACCAGTGGCCAGACTAAAAGCATTTCGGTAGTGACTGAGAGTTTTGCGGGACAAAGGTGAGTTTGGGTTGGACGAACCATTTTCTGAATACTTAAGAGACCTTTTTTCGTACTCTACCATGCTAAAGATTTCAGATGCACATTTCTTCATTTTAGGTTTAGCTCCGTAATGACCCTGCAAAGAGCGCATCACTGGGGAGAGCTTCGGCTCCGAGGACTTCCTTCTCAGCGGCTGGAATGATTCAAACAGTTCACAGCTTGTACTATCAGCTGGACTGTTGTTCTCTGTCTCATCTTGTCTGAAGGAATAACAATTTTTATGCTCATCACTGAATTAAATGCTCATTACAAGTAATCATATTCAAGGAGATTCTATATTTTATTTAATCCAAATAGAAAACTTGTATATTTGTAACCTGTAACCATAGTTAAAATAACATAGCCCCTTTGCATACTTCTCATAACTTTAAAATCAATCAGTACCCGCTAAAAGGGTTTAGATTAACTTGTGGTGGTATTTACTGATATTCGTCAATGAATAAATAAACTGAACTTACCGTGGAGAACTTGGCTGAGGGTGCTTTCCATTAAGTGGAATGTGAAGGGTCTTGAGAGCAAACATGTGCATATCAGTCACAAGTCCATTCACCTTCCTTATGTCTGCCACCTACAATTTCCCAAACATCAGAATTTCATCCATAACTTACCCAGAGAAAAATATATACATGCAACAAAAAAGTTCAAAACCATTTCATATAATTAAATCTTGTACAAGATAAAACTTTTCCATGCTTTTGTTTCATCCAAAGTCAATAGAAATATGCATCAGCCTTTTTTCCACGTTCGATACAGAATTTGTGACTCAGTTTCCTTATGAAATTCCTGAAACCTTTAATCAGAAAGAAGAATACCTCAACACCATACTTGATTGCAATGCCAGCTAGAGTATCAAATTTGGAAATAGGATGTTGAATGTAAACTGGTGTTGGAGGAGATGTTGATGCAAAAGATGACACCATCATCATTTGCCTATTCGGTAGGTTTTCATCGTATTCATACTTAGGTCGTGTTTGGATCTGCATTGCGATTCTCTTTAAAAATCAATTGCAAATATCCTAAATTTAAGTCCTCTGCCAACTCAACCAAACAGGTCGATAAACCGATTCTGATTTTCGATCGTTATGCTCTTTCCACTTAGACATTGGAATCACCGATGCAAGCTCATCACAACTGCGTCAAATCAGAACGGTAATACAAATGCAGGTGAAGAACTGAACAATGTTAACTGTGGATCGCAGGTTGTTATTTCACAGAAAAGAAAAAACGAGGATTTCTTTCACCCTTTTGCGATGAAGATTACTCGAGCCTTGACTAATTTTATTTTTTTATAAATATCCGTCAAAGCTAAAAATGAATTACTAATGATTAGAGCTATAAATACGTACCAGCTAGATTGCGTTGAAAAAACACTTAAAAATAGACATTTTCCAAATGCATTTTTGGCATTTCTTAATATGAAAAGGAGATCTTGGTGGTTTGTATTTTATGTATAGCTGTTGATATTCATCCCTACCAATAAAAAACAACCCACTCTATTTAAGGCTTCTCAAACTTCACACCATCTTCATAATTGCTTAACATTCAGTGGCTATAGGAATATCTTTCTTAACAGCATTTCATTACTCTAAATTTATGTTTTTTTAACAAAAGCAATTTAATTAACAAAAAGCAATTACGTTTTTTTTAACATAACATTAATTTTCAGGGTCATTTTTCATTTCTCCAGTTGAGTGGATCTTCTACACAACCTCAATACTATTGTGTTTGATCCCACTGTGATATATGTTATTCGCCACTAATAACTTTTGGAATTTGTATTACAGACGAATGTTCTATAAATAAACCAAAACAATTACCTTCATAAACAAATAAAATTACTTCTGTAAATTGATTTATAGAAACCCTTACACAGTTTCTATAGAAAATGAAGTTTCATTTTTAAGCTGTGAATTAGTTTACTTACAAAATTTATATATTTTTTCAATTGAAAGTGTTCAAGAAATAATTAATCTAAGCAGATTAGATTCCATATATTACGGATTAGGAGGTTTCAGTTGATTAAAATGTCAGTCATTATAAAACATCAGAAGAGAATAATCATGTGAACACATTATAAATTCTGGTTAAGAGCAATGTAAACACATTTTAAAAGCAAAAAATGAAACCTCAAAGGAAGCAAGTGGTGAAAGTAAAGTTACAAATAAAATGATAGTAAAAACGAACGAACATCGTTTGATTACTCTAAATTTATGGATTTTGACAGAAATATATGAATTGTATTGCACAACCACCAGAATACTCGATGTGAAAATTTTCCAGTGGCATCTATTGGAGTGTTAAAGATCTACAACACAAGTTCAATGTTACACCACCATCTGATACCACATGCGACTAATCAAGTTCTTCATCTTCATCTTCACTATCCTCTGCATGTTCTCCTTCTTTGTCGCCTTCTGCATCTTCTTCACCCTCCATCTCTTTATCACCTTTTCCTTTGCCTCCAGTATTTCCTGATAAGGAAGAGTAAGCACAGTAGTTAGAAAAGACCGAGAAGGGTTATGTGGGAAGCATGTGCAAAGAACAAGTTCGTAGACAAATGATGCAGGCAATTGAAGACTTCAAAATTAGAAGAAAAATGACTAGGGGGCTAAAAGCAATGATCAAGGGAGAAGAGGAAAAGAAAAAAATTAACTTATGAGAGTTGCTCAAGAAGCAAAGACTTCTCTACAGGACATAATCAATTGATTTCAGAAGGATCACCATGTCTATTATACCAGAAAGTAATAAAAATGACAACTTTAATGACAATGTCATCTATCAGCATCAAGGGAATATGTCTAATGAACTGCTATTCACCACGCTTTTAGTAAAAGTACTTCTGGATTTGGTACTTTCAAATCAAGATATGAAGAACTGCTATTCACCACACTCTTGGTGAATATTAGACAGCTAATATAATTGGTGTTTCGATAGAATTTTTAGTAATAACAAAAGAATCTACTTGAGGTCGAAGTGTAGGATCAGATACCATATTCACTGAAGAGAATTTCACCCGAACACAGTCCCTTCTCAATTTTAACTAGTTGAAGAGTCATCCTGGGTCCAATCTCTTGCAATTTGACAGCACTTTTTGTAGAAGCACGATTAACTCTACCAAGATCACTAGACAAAGTAATTGTTGCTGCTTCCTCATCAGCTTCACTTTCGGATCCATAGCCAGCCCTTAAAAATCAAAAAGTTAAAGAATTAGGAGGAAACAGCCTGGCTAATTATTTTGTACAGATAGCAGAATGCAAAGGTCAATTGGATCATATCATACAAGTTTTCTTCCAGATCATCATTCAAAATCAAAAAGTAAAAAAAAAATGAAAACTTGATTAATTAAGCAAGTATCGTACTTTGTGACAAAATCACTAACGTCTTGAAGATTCCTTAGATCAGGAACCTGATGGGTCTGTACAAGTTTTCTTAATCTGCGTGAAACACCTACAGGTTGTAATCTAATGGAATAATGCCGAAAATCAATGAGCTTAGTGTCTTTGTTATAATTAAGCAACAGGATTCTTTGGCAAGTGGAGAGCTTAACCTGAAATAAAAAGTCGTCACAGTAAGAGATGAAGGACTTGGGTGTGAAGTAAGTCAGATGTGATGTGTGCATATAAACTCACAGTTTTGACATCAATTGTTGGAAAAATATTCTGAAACATGTTAGTTGTAAGCTGTAGAGGTAACTCTCCTCTCACAAATCCTGAAAGCACAATCTGACAAGAAAACAGAGACATAAATGTTAGACAAACAACAAATATATACAACTTAAACTATCAATAGTTACTAAGTAACTGGTTACATCTTTTAAAACCAAAGTTTCAACCCGTTGCAAAAAGTTTCATCTAGCTCAAACAGTTAAGAATGTATAAGAAAAAAAATAAAGTTTCATACAAACTAAGAGTTCTTGACCATCTTATCAGTCTTCAACTTGATAAGGATTAAAAGTAAAACATAATAAATCATCTCTTCGTATCACATCACTAGTGATAACAACATGGTGAATTGCATTTGAGGAATAAATATTATCACAAAAAATTATCAATTATGCCTTACTTTCAAGAATCTGTAACCCTTCAGTAGAAAGTGAGTACAAAGAATACTTTACCAAAGCAGAATTTTTGAAAAGATCCTTAGGGCATCTAGGATGCAATTGAGATCGCGCAATGTCAGCAGCCAATGAATATTCTTGTATCTTAAACGTAAGAGTAGGCCCTTGAGGGGTTGTTGCAACCCTCAAGTAGGGTGAACTTGCAGTTTTTGACAATATAAAGAAATGCGTGACACCCATTGGTCCAGCAACATTCAGAAAGTCTCTCAAATTATTCCGTTTCTTTTCCTGCAACATAGAAGACAAAAATTTATACATTTAACTTTAAGACACACAAAACAATTTCGCTAAAACCTTGTAAGACCACTATGAAAGACAAAATTCTCCCTTTCAAATATTGAAATTGACTCCAACTCAACACTACTTGTAAAGTGAAATTAACCCTATGCCAATTAATCCCCATGTCTGGGGATATAATCACAGAAAAATTTGTTTTACCCTTTCACAAATTATAATTTTTACTACATTTCTAGTTGCAGGAACACAAAACAAGAATCAATTTTGAATCCAGCCCTGAAAAGATTACATCAATCTCTACACAGTTAAGTCAAAGATGAACAACGAAAGTTAAGAAGAATAAGGGAATATTGAATTAACCCTAAGGCTGAGAGCAGTATATGGGAGCATCAACTTTCTGAGGTCCATCTGAAGCTGTTTGAGAGAGGCCGGTATCTTTCCTCGTGAAAAGACGAAACTTTTGGGGATTTTCTTTCCCGTAATAGGATCCACGGTGGGTTGCTCTTCCGGTTGCTTCAGCTTTTTCATCACAAAGGGTTTCCTAAACCCATGTTTATTCTTCCTCTGTTCCATTCAAACAGAGAATACTATGAGTTACGATAACGGAAAACCATAATCGAAATGAGAAAAGAGAAACGCAGAAAAAGAGAGACAGAAACATTACCATTGTTTAAGGTTGTGTGCCGCCGAAAGGGTTTAGGCCTGAAGGAGCTGCACAAAGGTTTAGAGTATATAACTAAATGGGAGACAGTGACGAAGGTGAAATATATCTTAAAATTGATAAAAAATAAATAAATAGTTTGAATAGGTATTAGGTTCTTAATTTAAAATGTATTTTTTTAGTATTTAATAAATTTAAATTTCAAAAAAATATTTATATTGTATTTGTTACTTTCTTTTTAATTTATCTTTAAAATATTTTTAGCCTAACTATCAAAGTATTATTTTTTTTATCATTTGATATTCTATATATTTTCATCATAGAATCGGGTGTACTGTTAAAACAGTTAACAAAAATAATTTATTATGTATAAGTTTTTAATATTCTAGATCTTGTTATTCATATTTTAACTTAAATAATAGTAAGTGAATAGTAAAATTGATGTAAATAAGTTAAAAACTTATTTTATAACAAATCATTAGACATTAAAAATAAAATATAATAGCGTATTAAAGACTGAAACTTTAATATTTCTTAAAGAAAATTGATTCTATTTAAAAATTGAGGACCATTTCTTAAATATCCTATCCACAAAATTAAAATTTAAGGCCTTACTCAAGGGTCTTGAGTCCACTACCATTAAGATACACAACATTAATAATTTTCAAATTATTTCAAACATTATCTTTTAACAAAATATTTCTACAATTTCTTTTTACCAAAGTTTGGTCTTGTTTGATCCAATTTTTTACTTATAAGAATATGTTTAAGTAAACACACTTTTAAAAAAATACCTTATACTTTTGTGCAGGAAAAAAAGTTTGAAAAATTAACTCAATAAATTTAATTATAACTTAAGTGTAATTTCTTTCTAAAAACCTTTCTCATCAATTTCTTCCTCGTGCAAGATTTCTTCTTTTTTATTGATTACAATTATTGTAACAAACGTGTCCATATTTATTTTAAAATTTGGACCGAATCAGACCGAAATGAACTAGATCATATCGAATCGAATTGCACCGAACAAAACCAAACCAAATCGGACTAGACCAGACCAAACTAAACCGGATTGAACAGCACATGACTCAACTGAATCAGACTGAATCAAACCAAACTGAACCTCACGGAATCGAACCGAACCAAACTGAAACAAACTGAACCAGACCGAACCAAACCAGACCAGACTGAACCGAATCGAACCAGAATGAACCGAATTGGACCAAACCGAACTGGACTGAACCGAACCGGACTGAACCAAACTGGATCGAACTGAACTGGACCAAACCGAACCAGATCGAATCGAAATGGACCGAACCAAGCCGGACCAAACCGAACTGGACTGAACCAAACCGGACCAGACCGAACCGGATCGGACCAGACCGAACTAAATCAGACTGAACCAAACCAAACTGAATCGGACTGAACTGAACTGGACTAAATCGGAAAGGACCAGACCGGACTGAACCAAACCGAACCGAATCGAACCGCATTAAACCGAATCAGACAAAACTAAACCAGATTGAGCCCAACTGAACCGGACCAGACTGGACCAAATCGAAATGGACCGAACTGAACTGGATCAGATCGAACCAAACTGCACCAGACTGAACCAAACCAAACAAGACCAGATCGAACTGAATAGAATTCGACAAAATTGAATCGCACTGAATCGAACCAGACTGAATCGAACTGAGCTGAACTACACCAAACCGGACCGAACCCAACCAGACCGAACCCAACTGAACCAAACCATACCGGACAAGAATAAACGGAATTGGATCGAATCGAACTGAGACGAACCAGATCGAAACGAATCGGACCGAACCGAAGTAGACCGAACCAAACCGGACCGAATCAGATTAGATCGGATTGAATCGAATCAAACAGAATCAGAACAAACCAAACCAGCCCAAATCAGATCAGACCGGACTGAACCGAACCAAACTGAATTAGAACAAACCAAACCTGACCGAATCAGATCAGACCGAATTGAACTGAACCGAACTGAATCAGACCAAACCAACCCCTACCAGACTGATCAAAACCGAACCGAATAATTTTGATCTGAATCAAATCGAACTGGACTGAACTGAACCGGACTAAATTGAATCGTATTGGATCGAACCGGAACAAACAAAACCGAACGAAATCAAACCGAAGAAACTAGATTGAACTGAACCAGACCGAACCGAACCGAACTACATTGAATCAGATCAGATCAGACCGAACTTGATCGGACTGAATCGAATCAGAGCAGACTGAACCAAACCCCATTGAACCGAACCGAAGCCGAAAAAACTGAACTGGATCATATCGAACCGAACTGCACCAGACCAAAGCGAACCAAACTCCACCGGACTGAAATGAATCAGACTGGAACAAACTGAACCAGACTGAATTGAACCAGACTAAATCGAAGTAAGCTGAACTGCACTAAATCGGACTAAACCAAACTGGACCAAACCAGACCGGATCAGACCAAACCAGACCGGACAAGACTAAATAAAATCGAACCGAACTAAACCAAACCGGACTGAACCGAACAAAAATGAACTGAACCGAACCAGCCGAACCGAATCGGACGGAACTGAATCGGACCAAACCGAACCGAACCAAACCAGACCGAATCAAACCGAACCGGACCAGATCGAATCAAACCAAACCGAACCTACCCGAACCGAACCGGATCGAGGTGAACCAAACAAAACCGGACAAAACCAGACTGGACCAGACCAAACCGGACCGAACCAAAATGAACCAAACCAAATCAAACCGGACCATAACGGACCAGACCAGGCCGAATCGGAACGGACCAGACCAAACCAAACCGAACTGAATCGAACCGAACCGAACCAAATTAGACCGGACCGAACCGAACCGGATCAAATCAAACCGAACCGGACCGAATCGAACCGAACCGACCCAAACTTGACCGAACCGAACTGAACCGAACCGGATCGAACCAAAGCAAATCGGACCGGACCGAACCAAATCGGACTGGACCAGACCAAACCGGACCGAACCAAAATGAACCAAACCAAATCGGACCGGACCGCAACGGACCGAACCAGGCCGAACCGGAACAGACCAGACCAAACCAAACCAAACCGAATTAGACCGGACCAAACCGAACCAGATCGGATCAAACCGAACCGGACCAAATTGAACCGACCTGAACTGGACCGAACCGAACTGAACCGAACCGGACCAGACCAAACTGAATCGAACCAAACCCAACCCAACCAAACCAGACCGGACCGCACCAGACCAAATCGGACCAGACCAGACCAAGCCGGACCGAACCAAAACGAACCAAACCAAACCAGACAGGACCTGACCGGACCGGACCAAACCAGACTGGACCGGACCAAACGAACCGGAACGGACCAAACTAAATCGGACCGAACCAAACCGAAACGAACCAAACCGATCGAATTGGACCAAACCGAATCGAATTGGACCGAACAGAACCAGTCCGAAACGGACCGAATCGGACCAAACCGAATCAGACCAGATTGAATTGTACCGGACTGAACCGAACCAGACCGAATTGAACCGGACCAAATCGAACGGGACCGAACTGAACTGAACCGGATTGGACCGGACCAAACCGGATTGGACTGAACCGGACCTGACCAAACTGAATCGAACCGAACTGGACCGAACCGAACCAGACTGAACCAAACCGGACCAAACTAAACCAGACCGAACCGGACCGAGTCGAACCGAACTGAATTCTACCGAACCAAACCGAACCGAACCAAATCGAATTGGACCAAACCGAATCGAATTGGACCGAGCCAGACCAAACCGAACCGAATTGGACCAAACCGAATCGGGCTAAACCGAACCAAACTGAACTAGACCGAACCGAACTGGACCGTACTAAATTGGACCGGACTGAACTTAACCGACATAGGAAAGTTGTTTTTTAATTGCGTAAAAATGTCACACCCAATCTTTTCAGCAACAATACTATAATCGTAAGCTCCCTCTTCAACAAATCAGACATAATGTTATTCACTGAATTAAATATAATAAGTCTATAAACAATAACATAAACAATCTATATACTTTCAATTAAAAAAATTAAGCATAATGTTATTCTCTAAATTAAATATAACAAGTGTATAAATAATAACATAAACAAATTGTGTATTTTCAACAAAAAAAATCCAAAGGACAAACTTAAATTGGTGTGTATTAACCTTTGACAAAAATAATTATGTTGTCAAAATGGAGAACGAGTTTCAAAAATAATAAAAGCGTAAATATTGAAGATAAGTTTTTAAAAAGAGAAAAAAAAGTGAAATGATTGTGATTAAACATTGAGTATAAAAAGATGAGAATAATGTAAAAGACAAATAAGAGAATGATAAAATGTTAGGGTTAGGGTTCAAAAAAAGACATACAATTGGTGGAGTGGGAGGTGTTAGAATTGTGCTGAAGGTGGTAAGGTGTGAAGGCGAGAGCAAAGGGGAAGGAGTGGCATGACCATCAACGATAAGGATGGTGATGAGAAACTCTTGATCATTGTCTCAATAGTAGTAGTTGAATTAAAAATAGAGTGTACACAATGTTTAGGATACAAGGCCATGAAAGAGTAAAAGGAATACTGTGAATATAACCCTAACGTACCATCTTGAAAAACATATAAGATTAACTTCAACTCTAAAATCTTGGTCTCCAATTATGAGGTGTTATTCGTTAGAGTATGATGATATGATTATGATATGCACCATTTATTTTGATCACATTTTTTTTTTTTGAAGATCTTTGATTCAAGAAATTAATCCACACTAATTTAGTCAAGTCCATGGATAGGATGAATCAAGATTTTTAACTACTTTACTACGACGATTAATCCGTTTCAACATGATAAAATGAATTGTGTCATTATTTTGTTGTTTTCAACAACAGAACTATACTTTCTTTTGAGATCTGTTAAGAACGTTTAAATTAAACTTTCTTTTTATCATTTGATCTTGATTTGTTTTAGTAATATCCTACTATACAAATGTTAAATTTCTAAAATAATTGCATATATCCACCTCTCCTCCTTTGACAAATCATTTAATCATTCAAATTAAGTATTTATGCAGTAAATTAATTATAAATAAAACTAAACAATAAATCAGTGGGGAAAATTTTCCAGACACTAATAGCTAGTCACACGAAACTAATTTAAAGACAACATTTTAACATTGCATGTTACTAATTTAAGGAACAATAAATGTGTAGTTGCATGCACAATGTTTCTGCTCATGGACGCTTTTTAAGATCATAGTTCAGTAATACATAATATCATATCAAAAACAACTTTTTGAAAAGACAATGACAAATACTTTACACTCTATTTTGAAAGAAAACTATAAAAATAATTTTCTTAAGAAATTCATTCTAAACAAATTTCGTTAACCGGCTTTGAACAAATTTTTAATCAATTCATTCACTTACTTAGAACTTTACTAGCATTTTTAATAAAAATAAGAAATGACTTCTAAAGTAGATTTGATAAAGTCATTGAAATATTTTTTTTTTCTCAATGTAAAGTTGTGTCTTCAAGCACGAATTACTGTAGGGATAATTTTTTTTTTAAATCTACTAATTTCAAAAAAAGAAATTAAGCCTGTTTGATAAATTTGTCGGTTTTCAGAGTATGCATCTGAATCCAAATATGCTTATTGAAATAACAGCTAATGATACAATCTATCGTGTGATGATCTCTGATGCCGAAGAAGTGCTTTTGCAATACTTTACTTTTGCCGTACAACATATATGCATTATAAAATTTAATTTTAATGTGATAATAACATGCCATTACAATTTTACATTGACATAACATAACTCTCTTTACAGTAATATAGTTTGTTCCTATACTTCCTCACATTTTTTGTTTAGCACAACAGCAAGAGTCGATTTGATCCCATAGCTCTCTCCAGAGTAATGAATGTTAATCATGGATATGTAATCTGCTACAAAATTGCAATCGAGGCAACAAACCTACAAAATTACTTAATTCAATCATAAAGTCACGCAATTCAGATAACCTAGCAAAATTAATGTAGCCAAGGACGATCAACTTAAAATCATCTAACCAGCTTTCAGATAATAAGTTCCTGACTGTTGAAGGTAGTTTCAGATTTACTTCATAATTTGTCTTGTCTAGTTAATAGTCAATATTTTTCTCCCCTCTATTTTTTCTTTCCTTCTACAACTTCTATCTTATTGTAAACCAGAAAGACAGGGAGATACTCTTCTGGCATTTTCAGCTTCTAAAAACTACAGGTGATGTTCAAAGATATGCTGCTAATGTCATCCAGAATCAGGAGTAAAACATTACTTACCATGTTGAATTATAACTCTATCCAAGGTAGCGAAGCAAGACTCCGTCATTCCCCAATACAAATCCTTTTTTGTCATCAATGAACCTGCAACAAGTAGACCATATACAATAAGATTTTACTTCAGAAGTTTTATAACCTTCAAAATAGCATTAACCAATTCCCAAAACTCCTGTATACTCTTTCCGGGAAAATTTGTCATTCCGTTATTTTTAAAACATAAAAGATAACATTCTATTTCTAGTCAACTGCATCCATCATAAAATTGGAAAGTATCATAAAGACAAATAAAAAATACAAAGAGTACATTGGAATCCCTTAATATTTTTTAAGATTTCGCATAATATATTTGTTTTCTTTACGTTTACAACAACCCCTTTATAAGGGTACACAACACTTTTCAAACAATTAGGAGAAATTAGTGAAGAAAGATAGGGGAAATGAGTGTGATTTACTCAAATATAAATATAAAAAAAAAAGGCAACATGTGGAGCCTGGTGTGGTTAGACAGGGAACTTGCCCAATTAAACTTTAGTTTTTAAAGGGTAGAAAATAAATCGCTATAATTATAAATTTGAGGCTCAGTAATAGTTAGACTGACTTCACTGAGTATAAATTTGCAGCAATGTTGTCAGCAGCTTTGTCACGGATCCATGACTGGCCACCATTAGTAGTTCTCAAAAGAATACCACTTCCTCCTGCTGCCCAAGCCTCATCCTGTATACATAATTTAGCAAATTACATATACAAAAGAATGGCTTCCTCATTGCTCTCTGGTTTAAAAATTAAAAAGAATATTGCAATACTTGTTACACGCAAGATTGTTTACACGCAAGAATTGCTTACTTAATAAAGCAATTATTTGAATGAAGGAACACTTTACCGTTGAACGATATCCAACATCAAGAATGCCAAAACCTCGGCTTTGAACAGGAACCTCCTCAAATTCTTCAGTTAACTGAAACAATAATATATATTAGCTCATATTTGAAAAGAAATGAAGCAGACATCTACAGCAAGCAAAAAGTGCAACAGAGCCAATTATCTCTTATCAATAGATTTTAACTCATCAGTTTAGAAATCTATCCTATTTTGTACAAAAACAACAGAAACAAAAAAGTTTCAAGCACTTGAGTGCTTTGTTAGAAAGAGCTTTCATTCCTATAACCCTCTTCAACTTCTCCCTAGTTTAACAAGATGCAACTCAAACATTTTGGGCTAGTTGAATTGGGAACACAGATAAGTTTGATAAAACATGTACCGGGCAATCATTATTTTCCAAAATCAATCCATTTCCAAACATGCACTTAGTGTCACACGACAACAACAAAAGGAAATTGAATGCAAGAAAGATCTTTGATCAAAAACAGAAGTTTCCTGTTAATAAATGAGAGAAGGGAGAAAAAACCAGTCTATGAATGTATAACATAAAGATGGAAATGTCCGAGTGAGGAAGGGTAACAAAATTAAAAGTAATTTAAGACTTAGGAAAATATTTAAAAGATTATCCACAATTAAGGACTGAAATGGAAGACTTTTATCTCACATTCATACCATGGAATGAAATTCTCAGAACTACTTACCCCTGTGCCCTTGCTGAGATAAAGACCACCTCCACGAACAAGAAGCCAAAGACCACCATCAGCTCTCCATCCCATGTTCTGTATTCTTCTGGCCACTGCTCTATTATGTGGCTGCCAGAACGGCTGAAAATAAAATAAAATAAAAGAGTTATTGCCTACTACGCAGAAGACAAATCACCAGTCAATGTGATACCTCATGGTTAAATAGAAAAGAAATCATCTATACAATCCACTATCTGAGATATATATATCCTAAGGAAGAGCTAATGCACCACCATAGAATTTAGAATCATTAAGCATTGAAAAAGGAAGAAAGTTTTTACAGTAAAAAAGCTGGTGAAGAAGAAACAGAGAAAATCCTCTGATTTTGTCTGTTGTTAAATAACTATTTTTCCACGGAGGTATATTCTATCTATGGAATCAACTGGATGAAAACAAAGAAAAGAAATTCTAGGACAAATCCAAAAGGAAAGTTTTGTACATCACTTTAGCTTACTTTTTGGGCCTTACAACCAAGAAGACCCAACATCAGAGAAAAATATTTTCATTACTTCAGTAACTGATGTAATCTGTTTCACCTGACCAGCTTATGGCTGCTACTTCAGAATTTTCATATTGACAATTTCATTTCAGGCGAACATTTTCTCATAACTCAAATTCTAGGAAAGGCATAGCACAATTACCACACACAACAAAGGCAAAAAAAAGGTCATCCTGAAGTAAAATCCTCACCTGACCAGGCTCCCAGGTTAAGTAGAAGTTGCCCCGACTTGAGACTGCAACATACCTTCCATCTGGAGAGCGATTGACAGTATTGAAAGTCCCAGTGTAATAGCTTGCACCACTAATACCACTAGAAACTGTTCTGAAGAAGCAACACAGATAGATAAATGCCTTGACATATAAAATTGAAAACGTTCAACATTCACATAACAATGAGTTTTTGAAGCACAAAGCCGAATAAGACAAACTTCTTCAACAAACAAACCCATCAACACTCACCCTACAGCCAAACTCAAACATTTCAATTTTGTTAACACTCCACTTACTATTTTGAAAGAGTAGCATTAGGACACTACACCATATCCGTGACAGTTCAATGCATACATAGACACTTGTGCATTATTGGAAACTCACCTGTTAAGAGTAGCCGACACAGTTTCCTGAACAGCAGCTCTCCAGTTGTAACCCCTGTTAGCAGTAACGTATATTGCACCTTCGTCAGTGACCATCTCTGCACTCTTCTCACCAGTCGCTTTTATGTACACCTGCAATACACCCCATTACATTTCAGCACAATTTTCACAAACACAGAAATAAACACAAATATTATTATTAGAATGAATAACAAAGCATAAACAACCATATCCCCAGGAAGTTCAGCACTGAGAGGTATCCTCTCCCAGCTTTCTCCAGCATCAGCAGTGTACAACAGAATCGCAGGTTTTCCAACTATCCACCCTTCCTTCCCCTTGAAACTGATAGAATTAAAGCGATAGTTGAAATCTTCATCTTCGGCAGAGGGAATCGAACGCGCAGCCCAAGTGTTTCCTCCGTCCTTCGTCTCCAGAATTGTTTGCCTCGTCCCGAGAAGAAAACCTAAAATACGAACACCGTTCATTCATTCAACTCCAATTCAAACCAAAACAACAGCATCCAAGTCGACACGAGAGAATACTACAAATTTACAATACCGTGGTTGGGGTCGTCGGGGACAAAAGCGATGTCGAGAAGCACGACGCCGGGGTCGATAGGGAGGTACACTCTCTCCCACTCCGAAAGCGTGTCTTCGGCCCTCGCCGGAAAGTGAGGAAGCGAAACCGATATTGCGGCGGTTTCGGCGAGGAAGCGTCTCCTGCTCCGGGAAATGTCGTCGGAAGAAGAAGAAGAGGCTTTGACAACGAGGCTTCGATTCCGAGGGAAGGTTCGCGAAGAATGTAGAGAAGGCCTGAACAAGGAGGTTGAGTCGGTGAAGGTGAATTGCAGAGTGGCCATTTTCGTGTTCTCTGTGTTTTCTCTCTCTGCCTTATCCTAACGGGCTTCGCGGGTGATTTCAACCACTTCACCTTCACTCAGTGGATCATATGCTTCCAATTTCCAAATCTTTCTTTTTTTCTTTTATATTTATTCTATCCACCACTTCTACATCAGAACTAATTTTTCTACCACATTTTTTTTTCCTCTTAAAACGATAAATAAAATAAGTGTTAGGAATCTCAAGTATAGACTAGAAATAAAAAATATAGAATTGTACAAAAATAAAGATTCATTATCTTAAAATTTTAGGTTAAAAATAATATTAATATTTTATATAATTAAATTCAGATCTATTGATATTATATTTTCTCGTAAAACTCCCTCGATCTAACAAATATATTAGTAGAAATTTAGTAGAAATTTTTGAGTAATATTCTTACACGGGCTCATTTGTACGTAACTAATACTTTTTACATTCTTTTCTATTCACCGCATCAGAATAGAAAAACAAAAAGTAAACAAAATAGATACCATATTGCATGCTACAACATATAATTTTGTTACCTTATAATCTTTTGGTTGTTTTCCAATATCCATTTCTGAATTATGAAACCTGAGATTGATTATTTAATATTACTACTTCAATTACTAAGGTTACAAAATTTGACCTGTTATGAATGAGAAATTTTGTTAATTTGTAGAAGGAATTGAAAGATAACTTATACTCTGACAACAAATTATTTGGGTTATTTTCTAATTAATAATCATTGGAAATATATATTGTGATTGGGAATGACGAAAATAATGAGGTTAAAAGTGATATAAAGGACCTTAGTTTTTTTTTTTTTTTTTTTTTTTTAGAGACTAAAAGGAGTAGAACAAAGATCCTTGTGCTAAAAACAGGGACCATAAATAACCCATTTATGTAACTTTTTGTTAACTAGATTCCAAATTTAAAATTACTAAAATATTATGCAGGGATTAAGACATTAAGACACATTAAAATTCTAAAGTTTCCCCTAATTTTAAAATGATGCAGGGATTAGTAAAAAGTTTAAAGCAGAAAGACATTAAGACATTGATTCTCAATCACAAACAGCCACTACGTGGAGAGGAAAAATAGATTCCAGACATTCGTAAAGTTGCCCGTGTTATCATTTTCAATCAAATAAACTCTCTTTTCATATCTGAAACAAATTTAATCTCTACTTGAATTTTCTGCGTTCAAATATAAGAGAAAACAATAAAACTGATATACAACACAGAATAAAAAAATTACTGAATATATATATCTTTTAGTCAATGATCCTATGACTCTATTTTTTACTTCTATCTTCTATTTCTTTTACATGGTTTAATGTAAGTTATTAATTAATATATTACTATCTTTTTATTTTAAAAAATCAATGATATAAAGTAAACCACGTCAAAAAAATAAATGATGGGAGTAAAAAATGATAGTAAAAATACAATTTTCCATCTTTTATTCATGTAAGCAAAGAATGATGATGACAACACTTTAGAATAATATATATACAAAAGAGAGAAAGAGTGCAGGAAACTTTCCTTGTGGAAGTAATCAAGAATCGCACAAACATGTATAAATAATGATAAACCCTCTTAATTACATCATTTCAAAACTAAATCAAAATGCACGCATTCAACTATCTAACTAGAGTTTGCATTAGCAAGTACATACATATATAACGAGTGCTTGAGTTGAAGGCATTGTTGCATGGAACAATGGAGAAAGAGAAAGAAATAATGGCAGAAGGAGAAGTGTTGAAGTTTGATGAGACAACGATAAGCGCTCAAAGAGCTGCAAGGAGTGGAAACTGGAGAATGTTCAAGAAAATCTTGGAGAAAGACACAAAGCGTTTGGTGGAGCCTTTTGACTTGTTTGGGAACACTGCGATTCACATTGCAACACGTTCCAACAATCCAGGGCTTCTCCGTGAGTTGTTGGAAATGCTGAGTGAGAAGGAGAGGTGGCATGCATTGAGGAAGGGGAATTGTGTGAATAACACCCTTCTCCATGAGATCATCTTCTGTACTACGATGGAGATGGCTGGTGTTGTGTTGAAGTTTCAGAATGAGGCTGCACCAGAAGAGATATCAGAAGAAATACCAGAAGAAAAGAGAAGGGTGCCATTGCTAGAGATCGTAAATGACTCAGGTGAAACCCCTCTCTTTAGAGCTGCTAAACTTGGCAGGCTTAAGATGCTCAAGTATATGGCCAAACATGCTGAGGGTGACATAAGAAGGCTTTTTGTTAGATTTGACAAATATTCCATTCTTCATGCAAGCATTCTTGGACAGTTTTTTGGTACCTACATCTCTCACTTTGTGTTCTATGTCTCTATCTACTACTCACTATTAACCATGAAAAGAATAAAGAAGAATACTTTTTTCATAAGACAGTGACTAGGGTGTTGATTCTCTCTTTCTGGTACAGATGTTGCTATCTGGTTGTTAAAAATGGATGAAAAACTAGCTCAACACAAGGATATGAATGGAATGACATGTCTTCAACTTCTATCCAATATGCCACTTGTGTTTAGGAGCCAAGCCCCTACCATGGGAACACTGAAGAACCTTATATATAGCAGTACATCTCTCTGTCTCAATATTCCATTTTCCTAATTCCACATATATTATGTTACAATCAATTTTTTCAAAGGTCACACTTCACTTTTGAATACAATGGGTATATAGAGACACACACACAACATGAATTGGTTCTCATGGATTGAAATTTGGCTGACACAGTGCTTCCGGAGGAAGGATATGAAATCCATGATGATGATGATGAAAATGGCAGTGCTGACTACACACGTCAAAGGAACGATATAGAAAGTGGCCAACAAGAGAAGAACAATTTTCCTAGTTCAGGTACTCCTGGTCAAGAAAATTGTTTCTTAAGGTCAAGAATATAAATCACAAGTGTGACAAAAATTCACAAATTTGCAGTTCTTTCGAGGATCAACTATGCTGTTTGGAGAACTCTGGCTAAAGGTTACAAGTTACAGCTAGCTTTAATTATTAACAGATGTTATATTTTATTTTGTTGTCATGCGATCTGATTTAACATAGGTAAGACTGTCTCATCCTCAAACATCTGTCAACTACTGACAAAACAAACCAGATTAACTGTGTCTTATAGTTAGTTTCTGTTTGATCAGTTTTCTGCATGATCATGCATGTGCAGAATTCGATGGGATTGGACGCATATGGCAACTAAAGAAGCAGCATAAATTAGTAGAGCATCTGTCTGAGTTGTTAGTGGAGAAGGACTTTTCATGGCAGATTTCGTTTCACGAAAACTTTCAACCCTTGATTGTATTGCCGGTTCTTTCCTCCAAATCAGACAGGATAAAACACCTTCACTACACGAAGGAGATGCACAAGACCAACAGTGAAATGTCTCGTTCTAGAAGTTACAGACCTATAACCACCGCAACAAGTCTTCCCCATTCTCAGAACTACACGCCACTTCTCATGGCAGCTGGCTCAGGAATCGTGGAAATCGTTGGGAAAATCATTGACAGGTTTCCGGAGGCCATTTGTCACGTTAGCCAGGACGAACACAACGTTCTGCACATGGCTGTGAAGCACCGTCAGCTGAAAATCTTCAACATGCTAAGGAAACATTCCGCATTCAAATCATTGATATTCCGGATAACTGCAGAAGGTCGAACTCTCTTGCACCAAATATCGAGAATGGAGTTTTACGTAGAGCAGCACCTACCCGGTGTTGCATTCCAACTCCAAGACGAGTTGCGCTGGTACGAAGTAAGTTCCTATATTAATGCATTACACCCTTTTCCGTTTATCCTTTAATGCATGCAATGAAATAGTGAATGAATTAGTACTTGAATCTGTGGTGTGTATGAGTGTGCAGCGAGTGAAAGACATTGTTCCAACATACTACCTGATGCACTGTGACAAAGACGGGCTAACGGCGGAGGATGTGTTGGAAATGGAGCATCGAGAGATGCACAAAGAAGCAAAAGGGTGGATTAAGGAAACGGCACAGTCATGCTCGACCGTGGCTGTTCTTGTTGCCACGGTGGTTTTTGCGGCGGCGTACACCATCCCAGGTGGCACTAATCAGAACAATGGCACGCCTTTGTTTCTTGGTTCTCGAGTGTTTCTGTTCTACACTGTGACGGATGTTGTGGCACTTGTGAGTTCACTGGCATCGGTGGTGATGTTTCTGTCAATCCTAACATCCCCGTTTGAGCTTTGGGATTTCCGAAGGTCTCTGCCGCAGAAACTGAGCTTAGGGTTTGCCTCTCTCTTCTTCTCGTTGGTGTGCACGATGCTCACATTCAGTGCAACAGTTTTGCTGACCATTCGGTTGGAGAATCACCAGAAATGGGCTTCTGTTTTGTTTTGCTGTGCTGTGTTCTTTCCTGTGGCATTTTTTTGGAGAATGCAGTTTCCACTTTACAAGATGATTCGACATCTCGCTAAGCGACTGTTCAAGACGCTTAGACAAGTAGTGCCAACTACGTTTGTCAAATATTCTCGGAAAAGGGCTCAGACAAGAAATTATAACGTTATCAATGACTAGCTGGCTAGTTCTGAGAAACCAATAATTCATGTCATCTTAAACTTCTAAAATGATATATATATATATATATATATATATATATATATATATATATATATATATATATATATATATATATATATATATATATATATATATTTGTGTGTTTATATATAT
>Ga0214544_1000642_pt1 | contig 66204 bp, 30 predicted proteins | sample CNSS3metaG_FD_160074 | JGI IMG/M metagenome (GOLD analysis project Ga0214544, IMG submission 160074) | Root nodule microbial communities from cowpea collected in UCLA plant growth center, Los Angeles, California, USA - CNSS3 | ecosystem: Host-associated > Plants > Roots > Nodule | place: USA... | reverse complement strand
CTTGTAAAAGTAACCGTTAATTTTTAAAAATTTAATAAATAATTAAATTATAAAGGGTAAAGTTGGAATTATGAAATGTGGACACAAAAGAGGGAATCCCCTTTATATATAGTTATAGATATATATACCAAAAGGGCGGAATCTCCTTGTATAATAGTATAGATGTAACACTTTAAAATTAACATATCACTTATAATTTAAAATAATACATTAAATATGAAAACCAAATTCATATATTTATTAAATTTTCAAAATATAAAATAATATTTTAAAAATATCAATTTGGATAGACATTAAAAGATTAAAAAACTTATTTAACTACTGCAAACACATATTGTTTTCTCCCATGTGGTTCTCTGTCTTGTGATCCCATATGGTTCTGTCTTGTGAATGATTCAAAAGCCCAATTTGGCCCAAGCCAACATGTAAGGTTCAAGATTTTCTTCAACCTCAACGCAGTATCGTTCCTGACATTACACATTCTTTGTACAAAAATTTTATATTAGTTTTACAAAGAGGTTAACATTATTGTTTTATTTTATGATTTAATAATTAATATGTCCCATTTATGACTAAAGATCATCTGTTCATTGATTTTAGTTTAATTACTCATAGTTTTCACTTTGATAGAAATGTATTAATTTAGTTCTCATTTTTAAAAGGTTTTGATTGTGTCACAATTTTTGAAGAAGTGTCTCAATTAGATTTTTTTAAGGACAAAATTTCTAACACCGTTGTTGGCGTGTCACATGCCACATATCAATCTATGATTTTTTAATTTTTATTTAATTTCTTCTTCTTTTTTTGCAAAAAATTGTGTCGTCACATGTTAGGTCTCTGGTGTAACATGTGACACTGTCAATACCACATGGTAAGGCAGTGCCACATGATAAGAGAATGTCCCGTGTCAGTGTCATTATAAGTGTTAGTGTCATTGTAATTGTCATTGTATTGGTTTCAATTTAGTCCATATATATGTTTCTTTGATTCAATTTAGTCTATGTTTATGTCTTTTTTTAATTTAATTTTATCCCAATTTTTTTTTGTTCAAAATAGAGTAATATTGTCTCTCTCCATTTTAAAGCCAAATTTATTATTTGTATAAATATTATACTAATATATTTTTTTTATTAAAAATGACTTTTTAACATATTACATTATTGTATCTTATTAACTCATGTTTTGTTAATCACAAGTGTTCAAATTGGTGTTCCTTACTCAATGATTTGGTTCAAACTATTTTAGCATATGAGAAGAGTATAAATTTGTTCAATTTATCAGATTCTAAGTTTCCCAATCAACCTAAAATTCAACTAGATCAGACAAGCATCAAGTTAAGCACACACCACACTAAATCATACATGTCAGTTCATATTCATCAGACAATTTCAACATTTCATCATGCACCAAAATCAATTTTATACATTCATACATATAGTTACTAGCTTCAAGAACACTAAAACACCTTTAACTCCACAATATACTCTATCTACATATAAAAACATCACAAGAACGATCAGGACATACTAATATGATCACTGATCAGCAGATATTCATATAGAAGACTAAAAAGATACATGCAAGAGGAAAAAGCCTCACATGCAATAAAAAAACAGAAGATACAACAGATACTCAATACTGATTGCCGCGCGAATCACTCCTGTGGTCTTATATCTTCAATCAAGTGAAAAGAGAACGAGAATTCCTTAAGAAAAGCTAAAGAACTCTAGACAAGCTCAAGAACTCTAGAGAAGTAGTTTCTAGAAATGATGTGTTTTAAAATAATAAAAGTCCTTTAGAGCAAAACTATTTATATTAAAAAAATTTAATATTAAAATAATTGAGTCTCATATTTTTAAACCACTATTTTTTAAAATGTAATTTTTTAGAGTTTACATGTCACCTTTTATTAATTATATTTCCTTTATTTAATGAGTTTTTTATTATAGTTATTTCTATTAGTATTTATTAGACACCCTTCACATTTCTTATAAATTATGTATTTATTTTACTTTGGTTGTAACTAAATTCATCTATATTTCTACTAAATAAATATACTTGGATTTATTTATCATTCATATCTTATTATTTTTAATTAGTTTTGAGCAGTAGGACTTCTTCACACATACAATAAGAATCTTTCAAAATAGATTAGATTCTTATTTATTACTACACAATTCCTTAATCTTAAATATAAAACATTCTTTAATCTTGAAAATAAAACATTTTAAGAGTAGGCTAGTACAATCACTATAAATATTATTATTGAAGAAACACAATTATACTACAAAGGATGGAACCACTCTGAAGATTATTAAGATAAATTTATCTTCTTCTATTAATTAACCTTATCATGCTTAACCAATGAGGATCGAGAGAAAAATAAAAACTGAGGATTATTTACTGTGCTCTTGAGCTTAGTAAGCTAGTCACTGAAGCATTAAGTTTCCCAGTTACAACTTACAAGCACAGGTTTTTTGAAAAGAAAGTTGGAAGTTTCTGAATTTTATTTTGTGGCGTAATAAATAATATGGATTGAAGGATGAGAGATGAAAGAGAAAAGATTTGAGTGGGCCATTAAGATACAACTTGTCGGTTATGATAGGTTAGAGTGGATTTGTTAACTGGAATACACTGAATCACATATCCTAATATTAAAATGCACTAAGATTCATGATGGAATAAGAATATGATTTGTTTTATGCATTAAATATTAAAAGCCATTTTCACCACTTAATAAACAGACTGTGAACTAAACCCTCCGAATTCATCGCTCTGTTCCTTACTATTCGCATGTCACTTCTGACCTTCCAATATCCCAATATCCAAATCTAACAACACTTTTTTTTTTTCATAAACAATCCCTAAAACTATAACTTGCAGATAAGAAAAAAAAACACTGCTACCAGGACCACTTCAGTTTACTGTTCAGTGGAAGGTGAAGCAGTAATGGTTTATCTCTATTATTTAAGATATTTTAACTATTTTTTAGTTACTTTAAAAATATTCTTTACTAAGTTTAGATTCTATTTTTATTTATTCGAGTTCTTAATGAAAGATATCTTTGGGCGTGTATGATAAAATTAAACATGTTATTTGAATAAACAAAAAGACTATATTTGTTCACTGGTGTTGCTATCATGCAATAATTAGTAGAAGATGAAGGTGTTAATGTAATGTATGATGTTGATACTAAAGTTAATGTTGTCGTTAAGGAGGTTTGAGAAACCCTTAATTTGCTGTTTTGTTTTTTCTGGTACCTTCACTTCCTCTCTGGCTCTTTCTCTCTTTCTTACTACCCAGAGTCCAATTTTACGAGAAAAGGATCCTTTTGGTGGCTAGGATTGGGATATTAAGAACACCTATTTTCGCTCTTATCCTCTCCCCTTCTGTCGCACTTCCCTACCTTTCAATGGATTTTCGCAATCCATTTCCACCCTCTATTCCTATCTCTTTCTTACCTTCTGCAACTTCTCTAAGGTACTCTTCTATTCTTCATTCTTCTTCATGCATTTATAACACTTTTTATTGTTGTTTTTCTTTACAATTCTTTATTTAGTGCGGGTTTGCAGTTAGCATGAGTGTTTCATTGCGGTGTGGGGGGCCAAAAATGTCTTCACGATTCCCAGAGACCATTTTTTTTTTCTCTGTCGGTTATGAAACTTAGGTTTGCCAATATAAGGTGGTTTTCCTTTCAATATGGGTTATGAGAAGGGTGAATGTTTTGTTTGCCTTTTGTTCGGGGGAAAGGGGAATCGATTTGAATGATTCCTCGTAGATTCTTACCCAACAGTTTGATTCCAAGTTTCTAATTTCGTTCCTTTATGGTTTATTGCCCGGGTTTAGTAGCGGATTATTAATTGCTGTTTGAAACTTAAAATCATCACTTGTAAAGGAATGTCATGATAAACCATAGAAGTCTGAAATCTTTGTGATAGATAGGTTTAATTATTTTGTAATTTATTAGCATTGGTGATATAAGGGGAAGAGTTAGGTCATTTGTTTCAATTTTGGCCGCATTATTGTGTTAATTCTCTTGCCAAACTTCTTGTTCAAAAACTGTTCGCTAAAAGTCGAAACTAGTTGGTATCCATTCTGAGATTTCTTTTTCATGATAAAAGTCTGCACTTTTCTACGCATACCGAATATCCTTTGTTCACATCTGGTTGGTGTCTATTGAAATGTGACTTCAATGTGAGAATACTTAACTGTTTGGAAATTTTGGTATCTCCTATTGACAAAAACTACAACATCTTTTTTGGAAAATCCCCTGTTTAGCTGCAATTGTATTTTTGCTATACTTTACCGTGCACTATGTCTATGCTAAGAAATTCACTTTCCTTGGTAAAAAATTTCGAGAGTTTTCATCATTTTTGTGAGGACTTATGCTGCACTTTTTTCTTAACCTTAGTATTCATTTATCTCATGAATTGTAGGATATGATCACTTTTGGTTGCTGTTTCTGATCCCTTACGTTGAAAACTGCTGCAGGCGAACATGATATTTCTGAATTTGATTGTCAAACTGGGGAAATCAATTAGAACATTCAATGTTTCCCCTTCATGTGCAAGGCTTGGTTCCTCGACCTCGCCTCATTTCTAGGAGAAAACCTCCCCTGTTCTTTTGTTTGTTACTTCTATTTCTGGTGCCAATTTTTCTGTTTGGAATTTTTGTCCATGGCCAGAAGATTTCCTATTTCTTCCGTCCCCTTTGGGACAACCCCCCTGATCCTTTCAAACGTATACCTCACTATTATGCGGAAAATGTCTCAATGGACCACCTTTGCAATCTTCATGGTTGGTCCCTTCGCTCCGAGCCTCGCCGCATTTTTGATGCTGTCATTTTCAGCAATGAGTTAGACCTGCTAGAGATCAGATGGCGCGAACTTTTTCCCTATGTATCAAAATTTGTGATCCTTGAGTCCAATACAACGTTTACAGGCATTCCAAAGAAACTCTTCTTTGCCTCCAATCTTCCAAGATTTGCCTTTGCCATGCACAAGACTCTCCATGACATATATCCAGGCAGAGTTGCAGTCCCTGGAACACGTGAGGACCCATTCATGCTTGAATCGAAACAACGTGGGGCGATGAACTCATTGTTACACCGTGCAGGCATTTCCTACGGTGATATTCTTCTCATGTCAGATACAGATGAGATTCCAAGTCCTCATACTTTGAAGCTACTTCAGTGGTGTGAAGGGATTCCTCCCATAATGCATCTTGAGCTCAGGCATTACATGTACTCGTTTGAGTTTCCGGTGGACTACAGCAGCTGGCGTTCTACCGCCCACGTCTTTGGTCCCCGGACACAATACCGCCACTCACGGCAGACAGACTTAATCTTCTCCGATGCAGGATGGCACTGCAGCTTCTGTTTTCGGTATATTTCGGAGTTTGTGTTCAAGATGACTGCTTATAGCCATGCAGACCGTGTGAAACGGAAGTCTTTCTTAAGTCATTCAAGAATTCAGAACAACATTTGCAAGGGAGATGACCTTTTTGATATGCTCCCTGAGGAATACTCTTTCCAGGAGTTGATTAAAAAGATGGGGTCTATACCCCGTTCAGCTTCTGCAGTTCATCTTCCTGCATACTTGATAGAGAATGCAGATAAATTTAAGTTCCTTCTTCCTGGAGGTTGCTTAAGACCACCAGAATAAATGCTCCTTTCATCAAAGTAACATGTGTATATATATATATATATATATATATATATATATATATATATATACATATTTACTACCTACTTTTCCGGCAGACTTCAGCTTTAAATTTGGTAGGATACCTTAGACAGCACCAACATTCCTACTTTTATCATTGTTCTTGAAAGTTAAGCAGAGCACTGGAGAATTCTGTAGCTGTAGAAACTCTTACTACACATTTTGTTGCTGTAGAAATTCATCCTGCTCGTTTACCATTTTGGTAATGCAGAAAATGCCTTTGTTAAGTGCAGGAGAGAACTAGGAACTCGGTTAAAAGTGCAGAGAGCTTCAACAGACATAAATGGTGATAAAAGAGAAATAATACTTTTGTGATGTTTTTGCATGTGTTTCCTTATTCAAGTGGTTTCTTTGAACAAATGGAACTTAAATAAATTTCACCAGTCGTTATTGCTTTAAGAGGTTGACTAAAGAGAACTTTTATTTTTATGTTTTTACCATTTTGATACATAGCAGAGGATACAGTTATTGATTGCAACCTTTATTTTCTTTGTCAAGAAATAGTTGCTAAATATGATATTATGAATGCCACAAATTCAGTATTTTTATGAATAGTCCTTGTAAGAACAGCAATTATCCAAAGAAGAAATTGGACTACAGAACCATATAACACTGTTTTTGGCGATGATATTACCCTTCTTTGGTTGCCATAAGGAGAATGAAACAGACTAACATATGATATTCTCTCTTTCCATATTTGATGCATTTCAGATGTAAAAGAATAACAAGAAAAGTATATTTAATACGTAAGTGAATCTTACAGTTGACTTTTTCTGTTCATGGAATCATTTCCCTACACCAGAAACAGTGAGTTGATTGAGGGACAGAGTAAGTAGGTGAGTATTGTCTCTGAGAAGAAACTAATATTCACATAAATTAATCTGAAGTTGTCTAAAATAAATGGAATTTATTTTCACATGATATTGAGGATAAATTTATAACCCATGCATTACGAGAAAAATATTTTATCACCACTAGCTCTCAACAAATTCATTTATGATGATGGCAAAACTTTGGGTATGAGTTGAAACATTCTTCTTGTTTGTTGGTTGATTGATATGCAAAAGAAATAATTGAAGAGTACAAAAAAACAATAGAAAAAGCATTTACAAAATGTTTTGAAAGATGGGGATGAAAAATAAATATATAGACTTAATTTGTTCCCATTAGTGACAAGGTTTTTAGGTTTTGGGTGCAACTTCCTTCCTTCATCATGTAATAAAACAAAAATGGATGTCCTTCATCTTCAAATTTCAAAACCCATGATAATATTAATGCTGTACTTTTATAAATTGATAATTTTGCTTTCACCTTCTATATATTAAAACCAAGAATATAATAAAAAACATCTAAACACATAAGAATAAAATTTAAATTGTAATAAATAAAAATAATTTAAGATTTTTTTAAATATCAAAATTAACCGTACATCCGTTAATTCTTGTGTTGGGCCCATTATGGATTCCATCTATGGTAACTATTTACTTCAGTCATTTGGATAGTTATGAATTATTACGTCGAATGTTGTCTTTAACCTAATATTGTACCAATGAACTAAAGACTTATTACTTAAAATGCGATTTGATTTAAAGATTACCATGACTCTTTTTAGTAATCAATTCTTTGTTTAAAAAAATTATTAAATAAAATATAAAGTACATGATAAATAAGACTTTGTCCGAAGTGTTAAATTATAGCTTGGTTTAAATTACAAACAAAAGGTGAAAATAATAAGTGCTTTAAAATACAACAGGAAAATTAAAATTAACCAATGTACACCTCTGTTAAATTTTAAATGTTTTGGTTTTTTAAAAGTTGAAGTTGAAACTTTTTGTTCAATTTTTTTCTTTTTCAAATATTTTAATTGGCTCCTTTTAATTTACCTACTCTCAAAGGGAAAAATGTTGTCCATTGTTTTACAAGTTCAAAATTATTAAATATACTTAATTATAGATTATTCTATATGCTTGTCATAAACAAAATAAAAGGAAAAAAAAACATTAGGGCTTAAAAATAATTTCAATATAAATAAATATGAGAATTATATTTGTATGCAAGATAAAAAGAAAAACATTATTAAGAATTAACAAAGCAATGCGAGAAATAGTAGAATACAATGGATGGCAACCTAAAGAAAGAAAAAGTAACTAAAACAAAAAATCAAAATTATTGAAAGGCATGGTAACAATATAGGAAACTGCAGTGGGTTGATGTGTCGAAGGCAAACAATGTGGGACTGATGTCGTGGTGTTAGGCCCCTCTGCAACCTTCTCTCTATAGATATCAATCTGGATCTCTGGATTTTGTTCGATGCTGTTTTTTCATTTACATCTCGTGATGCTTCATTATACTAAATATCTTTTTATACATTAAATATATATATATAATTTTTAAACTTTATTTATAAAATTAAAATTTATTAATGATATAATTTAATTTTAAAACTTTAAACAATATTAATATAATTATTTTAATTTAATGACATTTAAATGTTACTGCATATAAATATTTGAACTAAAATGCGAAATAGTGTATAAATTACAGCTTGTCAGTCTAAAACTCATTTTGACATGTTAAAAAATTGAACTCAATTAAATTAAAAAAAAATAATTCATTACTTTTTAAAAATCAAATTATATCTTTGAAATAGAAATCAATTTCATTTTCGCATTACAAGACAAAAAAACATAATAAATTAACCCCTTTAGTATGCTTAAAATATTAAATAACTATAATGCTTGCTTAACTATAATTAATATATATATATATATATATATATATATATATATATATAAACACGTCAAGTTTAATAAAATAAAGAATATATTATTTTCAGAATTACTTGTAATAAGTATTAACCAATTATATTAAAAGGGTAAGACATTATCTGTGAATAGAATAAATTAAACTCACATTATGATATTTTGTAAGGAAATAGATATTTATTATTTTTATATAGGATGATGTAAATTTATTGGCAAACACGAAAAATATCCTGTATAGTTAAAGTAAAATTAGTGAATTTAATTTAAGCGCAGATCTTGTTCAGTGAACTTTTATTATGAGTAAAATATAGGAAGAAACAAATAAGTCTTTTGTAATTAGAAGTTAGTTTTAGAAAATTTAAAGAAGGGACTTTTCCATAAATATACGAGTTGATTTTACTTTGTCACGAAAAGTTTATTTATTATACAATTTAGTTTATTTCTCAATACTATTTGTTAAATATTTGTACAGCGGGACCGACATATAGGAGGCAGACGCTCCTGCTTGGCTTCTTGCGGCAGTCGGCTGCCTATTTACTTCTCTTACGATAAAAACAAAAATAAGACAATGTTTGTCTTTTACATATAAAATTACAATATTTTATTGAATAGTTTTTTTTACTCAAAACTTGACTGTTTTATAATTAAATTTTACAAAATAATTATGTATTTATTAACAAATAACTAACACAACAAGATATTTATGTCAGTATTTTTATCTTCTTATGTTAGAGATATATGTCTGATTTAATTCTAGGGTAGATAATTTAAGATGTACAAAACTACACGGTGTAAATTTACATTAAATTTATACAAGTTGTATGACCTAAATTTATATTAAACTTGGTATTATCCGACGTAAACACGTCTATAACTTTGACATAAAAGCACGATATTATATTGATTCATATCAAGTTGAATAAAAAAGTCTTCAACCAATAAAAAAATTTATATGAAAATTAATATTTCAGTTTAATATGTTACATATTAAATGAAACTAAAGTAAAAGAAAAAATTTGTGAATAAAAAAATCAAAATTAGAGAAGAAGTCAGGTCATATCGAAAGAAGATTGAGATATATAGATTTAAGGGTACTAAATACCTTTAAGAACTAAGTACTGTTAAATTTATTTAACTTAATTTCTTTTAGAAGTGACGTAATCTCTCTTCTAATTTTTCTTCCACTTTAAAGAGAATTCTTTCTTTGAAATGGAACATCTCAGACATAAACAAGTTCATAAATATTTATTTTAATGTTTTTATTTTTTCTGGTATAAATGAATAAGGTGAGAATCAATGTTTGATTTCAATTTTAAACGTTATGAAAGAAAAAAAAAAAGAAAACACAAACCTTTTTTATTAACATGTTTTTAGAAGCAAGGATCCCAAACAATATTTAGAAGCAAAAATCTCAAATAATATCAACGTATTTCTACAGACAAACATCACAAACAAAACAAAAAAGACATTTATGCAAATCCATGACTTAGTTTTCCCAATAGATAGTCACGATAACTAATGAAAGAAAGAAAGATTAACATACAAACCTCAACGGCGAAACAAATACAACAAGGACGCAAAATTGAATCTCCAAACCATCACCATTTTTTTGCTGGAGATCAAACCCCTACTCATGAGCGTTTTTGTTGTTTTCAAGTCAAACAAAAAGGTGTTCTGATATACAGAAAAGTATTTCAAACAAAAAAGTGTTCAACATAAAAGATGTTATTTATGTTGGACACTGTAGAATTAGGTAAAATGAATTATTTTACATCAAACAAAATATGTGTAATGTAATCGTTTAATTTTATTTACAAAATTGCAATCACATTTCTTTTACATTGACTTCCTCGCTAACAAACAAACAAACGTAAATCATGTAACATAAATGTTTTTCTTTTGTTAATAGATGAACTCAAATTGTAAAATCGCATGACTCAGTTTATTGAACCACCACATTGGGACCTATTTAAACTTATATACAACTTTCTTTAGACAACCCACTTGATCTTTTTAGAAGAACTGAAACCAAAAGGTTGTATTATGTACATAGCCTCTTTAACATCCCCATATTTTAAATGTTTACAAAAAATTATAAATTAAAAGTATTATAAATAATATATAAACAGTGACAAAATTTATATTTATCATTATTAATTGCATTTTTGAAAAATAAAAATAATGTTAACTTATTAAAAACAAATCTTAGATTTAAATCTAAAATAGTACAAAATTAATATTTATTATTTCTAGTATAGATATACATGTAGATTTTCTATTAAATATAATAATGAATTTATGATACATTATTATTGATACAACTATTTAAAATTTGCAATAATTCATAATTTAATATTAATTTATAAATATTTAATAAATTTATATTAGTTATATTCTTTTAATAAGAAAAGTAATTTTATTTAAACGTTTTTTAGTAAATGTTTATGACATGTATATTTTAATTTTTTAAAATAATTATTGTGACAAATTTTTAACTTTTTCACTTTTATAAATTATATTTGCAATAAATAAAAAATTAGTTACATGGGTATAGATAATGATAAAGTATATTTATTACTAAACATTTATCACATAAACACGTTGTACTGAAGTAAAATATTATTAAAAAGTAAGTTTTATTTTTCTTCTGTAGATAATTGTGCTTTTAACGACTTTTATTCTGTATTTTTTATATTTTAATAAAAGAAACAATAGTTTCATTCATTTACTTGATTTTTCTAAATTAAAATAAATATATTAAAAACAGTTTGGTTGTCCCCCACATTAGTCTGTCTAGAAGGCTGGAAGATGGACAGAGTCACCATAGCTTCAAAATTGAGCGGTGCTGTTATGTACGATATCTTAGGTGGTTCACAAATATAAAATTAAGTACATTTCATTTAAAAAAATAAAACATTCAAGTTACATTATCTATTACATTATTTAAGCAGGATCATTAAAATATGAATGTTGAATGGTATTTATTCAAATTAATACATTATTAACCTATATCATAAAATTGAATTACTAAAATTGGGAGATAGGGGTAGTAGTGACAAACGTGAATGTGAGTGACAACAACATAACAAGGAGTGACAGCAACGTTGAACTATGCTATAAGTTCTGGTGGCGTAGTAGAAAACATTAAAGATAATGAAACAAGACAAAATAGTTGATTTAAAAATGATGTCAAAGTTTATGTGTGTAAGATTAAATATATGTGTATAATAATATATATATATATATATATATATATATATATATATATATATATATATATATATATATATAATCTCTCAACACCAACAACCATTACATGAAAAATATAAACTCATCAATGTATTAGTTAGTAATCGAAGAAATTAAGAAATATGATAAATATTTGTTAATAATTAGAGTTTAAGATTTTACGCTAAGTAGAATGAAAAAAAAAATGAAACTAGAAAATGACAAAAACTCATTAATTTATTGTTTTAATTAAAATTTTGTATGTAAGTTGAATTTATATGTAATTAATGTTGAGTAGTGAAGGCTAGATTGAAAAGAGGCATGTGATAAAAGAAGGTAAGAAAGAGATTAGTATTTTGGAAAAAAAGGATGAGGTAGGTTGTGGAGAAGGCAATGAGTTAAGTATGTTTGTTAAAAGTGGAGAGAGGCAAAGAGGAGATTGGTTGAAGGTAGAGTGTGAGATAAAGGAAAGAAAAGAGAGTGGTGGGAGTGGTCCATGAAGGAACCAGGAAAACTCATAGAAAGCGACGTGTGTTGGTGAAGACACATATCAATTAAGTTCCTACCTTTCAAACCATGGGTCCCTTCCCAACCAAATTAATGCTTTCTTTCTTTGATGCTAAAGTAGCAAAGTACATCACTTCCCCCTATACTATATTCTTATTTTTGCCTCTTAACTAACCCATTTTCTTATCAAATTCATCTTTTCAAACCACATTTACTCCTCCCACCTTTTCAAATCAACCTATTCATTACATATTTCACGGACACAACTTATTCTGCATATTTCAAATATTACAATATTTCATATTCAAATACATCTTATCTTACAAAATTCTGTAAAGTTTAATTAAATTTTAAATTTATTTTGTAATATATGATATCATCTTAATAAAATTCGTTAATAGTTATCTACGTTGTTTTATTCATTACTGAAATTTTATGGTACCATTTATTAATATCTAGTTTTAAATACAAATTTTTTTTATCTTTTATATACGTTTTATAAAATTGAATTAAGTTTAATATTAAGTACTTTGATAAAATACACATAAAATAGGGGGAATTATTAGTAAATGGATTATAAAAGAAGAATATTTACGTTGGAATATTGAAGGTCTAAAAAGGAGTAGTGTACTGTAACTTAGCAATTCTGAGTTTCTGACTCTTGATGCTGTCCAGGTGCCAGGAAGGAGGATACCATCAATCCGTATTTATTCCCATAAAGACGACAAGTGGCACTTTATCATCCATATTAACATCAATCACGTGGAGCGTCAACAACAAACTCATAATAATAATAAATATATAAATAATTTCATAAAATTACCTATAATACGAAAAATAAAGAGGAGATATTTATGCAAAAGAAAATTGTGATTAAGAAAAGGAAAAAATAAAACAGAATTAAATAATAATAAAAAAAAGTGGAGAGAAAGTCGCACTTATATTTATTATGATGGGGAGCTTTACATGTGAATGGCACTCCTTCTTTCTAGATAAATACAAAAGCGACTTGATTGGAACCGTTTAAAATGTCTTGCGTCACAGTGAATCGACGTGCGTTTTTTTCCTCACACGAGATAATCATTTTTCACTTCACACGCTTCCTTGCAATATATCGCCAGCGGTACAAGAAGCGGCGATAATTTAAGTGTGACTTTTCTTGCTTTTGTTTTCTTCGTTTCGCTCTCTCTACCACTTTATCCAAATTAAATAGACGTCTGTCACACGCATGTATAAATAAATAAACAAATAAAAAAAGAAACCATTGATGTGAAATGAACAATTGGTGTCGGATTCTTACGTGCGCGATTAGAGTTCAAGGGTTACTCGCGATGTTTGTGTGCGTGCGTGTTGTTAATGTTTTGGTAACTCCAAGGGTCTTTATTATGGTTGCTGGTGGGGTCCACTTTTAACATGGTTTATATTCCATCCTTTGATTTCCCTCTACCGTTCAATCTTTGTTATGCTTTTCCTAGAATGCATGCCATTCTTAAAACAGTTTTACACTTTTTCAATATAAGCATGTTTCTTTAGATGAATCAAAAATACCAAAATCAAACAGTTTTATCTTAAAGTTATTAGAGATGCTACCTCCGGTTTATAAATTCTTATCACATGGAAAATTATGCTATCCGAATATATATATATATATATATATATATATATATATATTATATAGATATATATATTATGAGAGGTTGTTGAAAGTTAGGGTAAGATAATTTCATAAATTTCATATTACAAGTCAGTTCTGTGAGGTTGAATTAGATTTTAAATTCATTTATGATGCAGATATAATTTTTTTTAGATATATTAATGGTTGAATTTACTATATTCCCCTTTTAAGAGAGACTTTTTATATACTTAATTGTGACAATCTAGCAGTAAAATACTTATTCATTTTGGATAAATTAATATATGTGTTGTTCTATTAACAATAATAATTGCATTTATTGAAAGTAAATTATTTCTTAAATTACGAGTGGTGTCTGTCAGTAACTATAATTTATGTAATCCCTATTTAAATACTTTATTTCTATAGATTTTTTTTGGTATTTTTATAGGTACAATGAGGACTTGCTTTTAGGAGTAATAGGAATTAAATTTTAAAAGTTAATTAAAAAGCAAGAATTTTTATATAATCATAACATTTTTTAAATTTTTATAAATTACTACTCCGAAAATTTTAAATTTTCTTAATTTTCTCATTGCATTTTCTTAACAATCACTTACCTTTATTATTTTCCAAAACTATGACTTAGGAAATAACAAATAATAAATCTATAGTAACCAAAACAAATTTTCTTCAAGTTAAGTATTTTTTTTTTCTTCTAGATTTCAAACTCTCTTTTTCTTTGTTTTTCTGTATGGGTATTAAATCTGTAAAGTAGTTAAATAATAATAAAAACCAAAGAGATTGATTTGAAAACTTTGAAAACCTGCACCCTTCTAGTATATCTTTTTCCCTTTAGCATCTCTTTACATAACCTATCCTAGTCATCTTTCTTTCTCCTAAATTTACCTTTAAACACGATACATATCAATAACATATTTAAGTTACGAAAAAAATAAGGAATATTTTGAATCGATCAAAATATTAAATAGAGTAAGTTTTGATTTACTCTATTAAATTTTTTTCCTTTAGTTTTTATAATATTTTAGTCATCAAGTTTAATAGAGATGATTGAGAAAAGTAATTCTTTTGACTTAATTTATCTTATATTTGGCTTTGTTGAAATATTTTGTAATAAGTCTTTGATTGAGAGTGGTTCAATTTATTAAGTAGTAAAATTTTAGTTTTGGACAAGTTATTTTGAAGGGAAGCTAGTTAAGATTCTAAAATACTATTATTTAAAGTTATATATAGTAACATTGAAACGACTATGACGAGACTTTGTGGATTTCATTAAACTACTTGATTTTTGCTTTGGATATTGTTTGTTGCTTATTTATGTTAGTATGAGTGATTTGATTTTCTTTATTTTGTGATGATGAAGAGGAGAGTTGTGAAAGAGGTGTGGAATTGAACTTTGATGGCATGAGTGTTGGGTTGTTCTGTTGAGATAATTTTCCTTGTGTTGATCTTGAGTATTTGGGGTGCAACTTTTATAAAGAAATGGGACTAGATAAAAAGGGTGGTTCATGTTTAGTGTGTTTAAATTGGTGCTTTGGTGTATCTGAGACATTCTTAAAAATAGTAAGTTTATATGATAGAAGGAAATCTTAAAATAATTTAGATATACTAGTGGACCAATTCTCGTACGCATTACTACTATGAGATTTTTGCAATAATGCTAGGAAAAACCATAAAATTGTTGGGCGCTACCCTAAAAATGGATTCCAAAGAGCTTCAGGGATTTGGATCATTGAACGCCATCTAAATATTGTTGGACACATTTCGAAAAATGGATTATAGAGAGCCTTAGGGGCTATGGCACCAACGCCAATTAGCCATCATTGGGGGCACGAGGGAAGGGTGTTTGGTGAGAGTATAATTGTAGGGTGAATGCTTATCCAAAGAGCATATGGGCATAAATAGTTGGACGCCCTATATGTGGTGTTGGGCGCGACTTGGAATTTTAGTTTTAGGGAGCCTTATCATATTTTCGTTGGGTGAGGATTCGAGAAAATCTTTTGTTTTCGGTGTGTTTTAAATTGATTTGAAGTGATAAAAATATAATATGAATTTTTGTGTGAGTGTTGTGTATGCAATGACTCCTACAGAGTGAGTATTATTTTGATTTTGATGTGATGTGATGATAGATAGTGTATTGAGAGAGATTTCGTGTGCAGATTATCTTGGCTTTGTTAGTATCATACTTAAGTAGAGGATGATTTCTAGTGATAAGAGTCGAATGAGGTTTCTATACTCTAGAATTCAATATGAAAAAGGACTAGACCTTGCAGACGTAGAAATTTACCTTGGTCATGTTCATGATGAGATTGTGGATTCTAATATTTAAATCTATAGTTATAGTTTTTGAGAGGCGGAAAAAAGACATGACAAATGTAGGGTTTCTAAGTCACTCGATACACTTAGCTTCCAAAGTGCTATGAAGATGTTATAATAATTTGGACATTGATTTTTGTTATTCAAACCTTTATGATAATATTATTGTAAGAAGTATTGATAATCTTCACTAGCTTACCCTTCATTTCTTTTTGTGATGTTTTGAAATTCACCTACTATGATTGTATACATATTAATCGTGAGAAAAAGACTAGATCTTATATGAGTTGTACTTTTACCTATCTTTTTTGTCCATGATCGAATCAAAATCTTTCTTGCACTATTCTCCTATGTTTTAAAAGTATTTAATGTTTCTTTTATAAGTGGATTATTGTTGAATTTCATTGAATATTACCGGTAATGATGATATTAGGTAGGTGATAATTGATTTAATTGAGGTGTGTAGTGTGTGTTAAATAGGGAATTCATTAATAAAAGAGATATTCACATTTTATTAATATTAAAATCATGTAAGAAACAAAGACATTAGAAATGAGAAGTTAACGAAAGTTTCTACATTTAGTGGGTAGATTTTGAAAAGACTACTTTATTCTTATGAACTACTATGAATGTTTCTCATCTTGAGTCAAATATGATAAAAGTGGTCAATATTTGTTTTTCATAATTTGTGTGTCCATAAATTTACTCAATTCTTGAATAAAGAATAAAAACGTGAAATTTATGTGATTGTGTTATTTTATATATGACGAGATTTGTAAAGAGATGTGTTATTATATTGATATTTGTTTTATTTTTTTGTAATTTTAAATTAAATTTTATAAATATTTCTTTTATATATATAGGTTTATAATTGTGACTGTGGGTTGACATATGAGCCAACAATATTATATATTTTATGTATAGTCAATCAACTTAATTCATGTCGGAAAATCATGCACTAAAATAATAACCTCTTCAAGCAGAAACAAACCCAAAACAAAAGCAAAAAAATAAATAAAAGTACACAAGAAATTTGACATGGTTCAACACCTCAAAAACTACATCTGCAAACCTTTCAATGACACACAATTATCCAAATCCCTCATACACACAAAAGACCTATTGAGTTGTAGTGACAACTTCAAAACCAACTGTTTATTTTTATAGTATTTTTCTGCTACTCTTTTCTTCATATTACTCGATATGGGACTTTGGTGAATACCCACTTTAAAACTAATAATTCACCGATTAAATTTTGATTTTAGTGTAACTTTTAAAATAATTGCTAGACAAAATTATATATGATTATGGGATTATTCTGATTAAAAATCATGTTTTAAGTTTCTTTTTAAACATTAATTAATTAGTGGTATACATGGTATGGTTTCTCTAACAACATATGTATGTTAAACATTCATAAATTAATAACGTTTGTAAAATAATTTGTTTTCTAAATTAGACTATACTTTACAAAATTAATAATTTAAAAAAAAACAAAGAAATACACTAACTTATAGAAATATCCTTATTTATATTTGTAGTATCGTCAATATAAAAAATTAACAATTCTTTCAAATTTCAAACATAACCAGAGTAATGTAGTAAAATGTGAATTTATTTCATCTATTTTTTATCGACGTATAAATCTAAATAGTTGTATTTCTAACTTTTTCTGGTTGCATCTTCCTTACAAAAATTATCGTTACATTTTAAAAAATTGGTGACGTGTTCGTGAACTACAACAACAACAGAACACCGTAGAAAGTTGTCGCTCCTATAAGTGCTATCTTTTGCATGATTGATATTAAAAGTAACCAATTATTCTTAATCCCTTCGTTAAAAGTAACGCTATAATTTTTCCAAGCTTTCCAAATATGAACATTTGTCAATTTTGGGTCTTCGTACCGATCTTGAAGAAATTGAAAAGAAATAATGCTGTAGTACTTTAAAAATTTATATAAAAAAAAATAGAGGTGTAAAAACGGGTAATCTGATCCGACCCCGCTGTTGACTTACCACGGATTGATCATTTAGTGAATCAACCCAACCCGACTCACTTATTAACGAGTCAAAAATATTCAAATCCGGCCCGACCTACCGCGGGTTGGTAGATTAAACGAGTTGATTCACATACTCACTTAATTAAAAAAATATATAATTTTTTTATTTATTTTTCGGTCAAAACTAAATTTTAATTAAAATATAAATAAACTTTAACACAATCCAAATACAATCCAAAATCACAAAAATACAAATTATTTATGTTTTGGCTAAAAAAAAAACTTAACATGACTCAAATGCAAAGTCCAACTTAACAAAAAACAATTGTACAACCTTTTATTTGCGGATTAACTCACCACATGTTCAACCCGAGTGAGCCGGATAAAAAATTAATTCGTATTAAATTTGTAAAAAAATTTCAACATAACTCACCCAAATTCATGATGAACCAGATTGACTCACAGATTCCAACTCATTTTCGCAATTGTAAAACAAATACATTTCTTCCAGCCCTTCTCAGATGATAATGTTTTTAATTCATTACTCGGGAATCTTTATGACCCTAAATAACTTTTTTTTTTATTGGTAATAATATGTTAAAAGAGGACACTAACACTTTCTAAAGTGTGCGCTATAAAGAAATCTATCGTTTTCTCAATATAGACTAAAAAACTAGTGATCATTAGTGCTCGACTATATTCACTACTAAATTTTTATATTTTGTAAGACTTTCCTCATAAATTTCAAAAGAAATTTAAAAAACAATTGTATATTTTCATGTAACTTCTATTAAAATTAACGAAATTTTTGTAAACAAAATTTCAAAAAATAGAATTCTTTAGTGATTCCTGACTAACTAACATTAAAATATGCTAAACTGAAAAATAAAACAATATTTAATGAATTTTATAAGTAACTGTTTATTATTAATTTATGTACAAGTTATTTTGTTAAAAAAACTATATTAACTTTTTTTAGGATATAACTTCTAATTTAGATATAAACTAATTTGAATTTATAAAAAAATATATTTTGTTTAAATGCTCATAAAAAAAGTTTTATTTTAAATAGACACTAAATCAATAATAAGTGTAGCCTAGTAGTAATTAAAAGAAAACATTTCATACATACTTCAATGGGATTTATTTTGATAGTTTTGACATACTGGTGCATTAGTTTGTCGTGCAAGCATTTTGATTAGTTGTCATTTGTATGTTTCTCATTGTCCTCGTAAAGGAGATATATATTATATATATGATGGAGTCAAGATAATTTATGGAATAGTGATAATATGACAATCTTTGTTAAGATTTTTCTCCAAATTGATTTAACTAGTTGTAAAATAACTATGGGCAACGACAAAGTATCAATAATTTTTTCTTATTAATTTTTTATGAGATAAATATATTTTTAGTTTCTAAATTAAAATAAAAAAATTTAAATTTTGTTTTGTTTTAAATTTTTTATATATATTTTAATCCTCAAACTTATAAAAAATAAAAAATATATAGTATTTATAATTCAATGTAAATTTTTTTGTATCAAAAGGTATTTTGGGTTGACATTTGAGCTAAAACGCACTAGTGAAGCAAAATGTTTTGACATCAATTATTTTCAACATTGTCACAAACATTTTAAAAGACTTCATTTATTTTAGAACCGAAATTTATTAGACCATTTTGAATATGTTTTTTTGCATTAGTGATGTGTCAAATGGTATAAATGACTCAAAAGTAGTTTGAAATATGGATTAAAACAAAAAGTACATTTCGGTTAGAAATACTGTATTTATTATTTTTAAAATTGGAAAACCAAATTTTGTCAAAATTTAGATTGAAAATGAATTATAATTTTGCATTTAAGTCTAAAGAATAAAATATTCAACTTATTTTGAATGCATCAGATAAAACAAAACAGATGTAATTTCTTTCTTATTATGTATATAAATAACATGCACAAGGTAATTGGAATACATACTTTTTAAACACCAACCAACTAGAACGAGAATGCACATTCTTACTAGGCACAGGAAGTTTCAATCTAAATCTGATATCATAAATATTGTTCGCATTATTATCTAATTATATTAGTCTTATTTCAACACGTGTATAATAATTTCATTAAATATGTAAATTCATATTATTGAAATGAAATTTCAGCTATAATTAAAGAACAATACAAATAATTATATTTATGGACTACATATAAGTTTTATACAAGTTTTATCCTAGTACGTTTATAGTAGAGTAATGCGAGTTGATCGTAAAATATTGAGTGTGTTTTTCTATACTTTATATGTCTAAGATCTTAAATTTCTGTTAAACTTAACATAATTCGAGACTTTCGGAACCAATATTTTTATTTGCATCTCCATTCTCCTAATTTTTCAAATAAAAGAAGTACTGATATGACACAATATTATAACTTGTTCATGAAGTTTAGAGTTACTGTGTTTATATTTTATTATGAGATAAATTTTAAATTTAATTCAATTTCACAACATTAATTGGTAAGATCGTTCATATATTATAAAAATGTCGAAAAAAATTATCTTATCTCTAATTAATATCATAATTCTAACATATTCTTCAAATTTGAATTATTTTTCACCACAAATATAATTAATGAGAAAAAAAATGTCATTTTAAAAAGGATGAGAAAAAAAAAACATGAAAAAAAAATGTGAAGGAAAAATATAATTATATTTAAGCTTTTTATTTTTCGTTAATGAAACTTCGTTACTTTTTGTACTTCTTCTAATATTTGTAAAAAAGGTCATTTTTAGTTCTTGTCATTTGTTCAGTTTTTAGTCTTTGATGATGTAAGCACGACATTATTACCGCGAGCTGGTGTTCATGTTGCTTTTTATCACTAAATTAAAATTATGGATTCAAATCCAAATTAATTACTATGATCTTGCCCTTAAATCCAAGAGAGAAAAAAAACCATGATTTGAATCATAACAAGTTTTTTTTTTTTTTTTTAACGGGCATGGGTACCAAAATTTATTAAATTGTCTATTTTCAAAATAAATATAATTAACATAATTTTCAACCATTTAACAAACATAAAAACATTCTTCCCATCTTCATTTTGAAAAAGAAAAAAAAGTAACATAAAACAAACATTCTTAAAATGTGAATGCTTGTTTTAAAAATATTCTAACTTTAATCTATCACTGGTTTCACTTTTCCTTGTCGACATCTCTTCCTGACTTCACGTGTTGAAAGAAAATAATGACTTCCACATATAATTGCATTTTTAAGTTATCTGTCTCTCTCCTCTCGAAAAAATAAATGTCTTTTAAAAATAAATTGTGTGTAATTAAAAAACAATATAGTGATATTGACAAATAGAAATATCATTTTTATTTTAATAATGATAATAATGATGATCCGATGGTGAAATAACTTTTCTTCTATAGTAAATTTTTTATAGTCACATTTAACTAAATCGACTTCAGGAAAAGCATTTTAATATTGTAATATTTACCTCCCTAAATTAAATATCAGTGTTTATTATGAATGTAATACGATAATATTGGACTTAAAATCTTTTAAACAACTCCTTAATATACAAATATTAAAATTTCCATTATTTTTTATTTTTGTTATCAAATATTAACTTTGATTACCTTTAAAGTTTAAATTTTGCATTAAATTGACTTCTTCAAAACTTAAGCTACTTATATTGTTTTATTTACTTAAATTAATTTTGCAAATTATTTCATTAACCTTTGATTCAACAATTATCAACATTTTACAATTTCATAAAAATATTAAATTTCATATTTCAAATATATGCCTGATGACCCAAGTCAACCGAAGGCTATAACAATGCTTCAAATTTAGTTAGAAAAATCTTCTCCAAATACTATTCAATATAAAATCTAAGGGGAAAATAAATTGTTCTAAAAAGTTATCTAAAATTCACTAATTCTAAAATCATGAAATATTAACATGGACAAAAAGTTTTAATCAATATACAATTATGCCTAAGTTCATCAAATCAAATAATTTAACAAAACACCAATTTGATGCGTAGGGTATTACGCAAGAGAATGTAGAAATTGAAGAAATAATAACGGAGGAGTGATTTGCCCAAAACAAAAACCCTTATTGTTGCTTTACTTTATTTCTTAGCTAGCTCATACATTGATAAAACACAAGAGAGAAAAAATATATTGTTATATATATATATATATATATATATATATATATATATATATATATATATATATATATATATATTATATATAGAGAGAGAAGGATCGAAGAATAAATGAAGGATACGAGTACTTTTTGAAAAATTATAAAGGAAATTTAAAAATTTTATTTGCACCCCACACTTTTACAAAGCTCACTCTCTTTTGTATTCTATCTCTGTCTCTAAAAGTCAAGGCTTTTGTTTTTACTATATACACTCCCTTTGACTACTTTTCTCACCAAACTTAAACACAATTATTAAATTCTATTTGGATCTAAGACTACCTCACATATATCACATACCTAACTTAAATATATAATTAAGTATATTAAATTTTAAGCATGAAATAAATTTAATTAATAATGAGTTTACCATGTATATCTAAATATTGAAAAAAAAAGGGTGATTGTGTCAAGTGATAATGTTTATAATTTTAAATATTGTTTAACTTTTATGATGTATACTTCATTGTGTAATGAATATTTTTTTCATTTATTCTCACAAAATAATTATCTATATATTAAAAACATTAAAATCAATATTAATTGTTATATAGAATAACTAAAATATAAAAAATGCAATTATCTTATTAAATAGTTCTTTGGGTTTTTAAAAGTATAGAAATGTTGTGATTTGTGTTATATACACGTGTGTATATGTTTTCATCGGATCATGCGTGTGAATCATTGGATAATTTTTATGTATGTTTCAATGGTTGGAAAATCCATTAAAGAATCTCAATGTATATTCTTGACCATTGAGAATACCAAATGTATTTATATGTCTTTTAGACCTTCCATATAAAACATAAAATATAATATAAAGCGATGCCATTAAAATAATGAGTTACCTAAAATAAGTAATAATAATAATAATGTGATACTTTACCGATATTCTAAATACCATGTGAATATTTTGGTATAAAAAAATATCAAAACATAATTAAACTATCACAAATTGTCATAATTATCGTTAATATTTAAATATTTGTTCAAATAAACATATCTTAAAATATTTTATAGTCTTTTTAGTAATAAAACTAATTACATTACATTACTTTACATCATCTATTAAACCAAACAGGTAATATATATATATATATATATATATATATATATATATATATATATATAATTTCCTAATAAATAATTTAAAAATAAATAAGTTTAAAGGATACTTATTCGAACAAGTTTATTTAACATCCATAATCATATTATAAATTATGTTTTCTTTCATACACATTGGTCTATTAAAGAAGGCTGTGTAAAAAAATTATAAAATAAATATTAATATTTATCTTTAAGACAATGGTAATTTTAAATAATTAAGAAAAGGGTGAGATCATGTTGAGATGAAAAAAAAGTGCTTTTACATATACTTGTTGAAATAAAAGTCTGATAAATATTTTATTTTTAACAATAACTTATTCTTTTAAGTTGCTTGAAATAAATATTAAAGATCAATATCGGTAAATAAAAATATTACAAGTAAATTTTTAATGACAACCTTTTAAGATTTTTTTACCCCGAAGTGCTTAAATAATTTTTCAACCTCTCATATGTCTTCAACTTATATCTCTATTTATAAATTTGATTTTAATGTTTAAAAGAACACCACTTATTAAAATAATGTTGTACCGTAATTTCATCTGTTTATCACAAATCTAAGATACAATTTATCAGTTAAAAATATTTTCTATCATGAAATTTAATTACAGCATTATTCTTTTAAATGTAGAAGTATTTAATTTAATATTATAAGTTTTCGTCATATAAAAAAATAGTTATTTTACAACCACATAAAGAAAATGGTAACATTAATTTTAAATGTTTTAAAAATGACCAAGTCTTGCTGAAAAATAGAATCATTATTATATTTACAATGAAAATTTTAAAATATATTTTATTTAATTATAAGGTCTTATGAATTTTGTACAGAAAAATGTTACAACTTATTAAATGCTTAAAACCAGATTCAACATAAAATTAATAACAAATATAGAAGGGAAAATAAATAGTAATTTAAAACATATAAAATATCGACGAAAAAGAATTATTATTATAGAATTTTAATATTTTTTTCTTTTTAATAAGCACTTATTACTGTTATATGCGGAAAATAAAATTTAAGCCTCAACGTTAACAAATAAAGTAATCAACAGAAAAAAAATGTAAATACACAACTTGAACATAATCAATTAGGTTACGTGACTCAGTAATAAAGCAATTGAATAACTATTAATTTAAAATATTTTAAAATCTAAGGATCTTGTTGGAAAATAAAAGTATAATTATATTAATTAGTATAAAAGCATAATTAATGTGTACCTTTTTAATGAATTCTTATTATTTTTGTTATGATTAAAATCAACTTTAAGGGTCAATATTAACAAAATAATAATAAAAAACCCAAAAAAAATGTGTATTGCCTGTTATATACAGTTATATGAAGTTATATGACCTAAAAAGAAAAGAATAAATATTTAGTGATAAAAAAAGAAAACTATTATTACACTCATTAATATAAATGTAGGATAAATACATTGTGAAATACATTATATTACCTGACAAAGGAAAAAAAAAACATAACTCAAAACATATATTTTGTTGTAAAGTTTTTCTTCTTATTTTAAATTAATTACTAAAGTCGTTTAGAAATAAGGACAGTTTTGCACTGACATGCAGTTAATTTACTAAATAAAAGTATCAGACTGATTCAAAGTCAAAAAAATAAATATCATAAAGAGATATAAATATTTACTGTTCAATTAAAGCTAATTAAAACTGTAGAATATTTTAATTAAAGAGTTTTATGCGTTTATTATGTCATAAACATAATAGTATTCATTAATTTATTTTAGCGTAGAATGTACGGACAGTACAAAATAATTTTACGTTATTCTTAATTACAAATTATGATGATAAATTTATTGATTTTTTTTAAACATTATAATATATTATTTATTATTATTATTTTAGTTTTACCTGAACAGTTTTATAACTAGTTGTTAGTGGCTTGCAAGAGGGTGAAGTTGGGTGTGACTGGAGGTGACCTTTTCAAATTAAACAAGTAGATGATAACATGGGACCCACCACACATCAAAATAATACTAACTTTACTTCTGCCATAACGTCTTAATCTTCCTCAACAGGGCAAAAAAAGGTCAAATATTTTTCCTCTAATAATATAACAAATATCTTGCCTTTTCAATTAATAAAAAACAAACAAAAACAAATTCCATTTCTTTCTTTTAATAACAAACACCTTCAAAAATCTCTGCCCAATAAGACCACACACCACCTACCTACACACAAAAACATCCAAATACAGCAAACTCATCATCACACAAATATGCCCACAACATAATAAATTTTTTCATTTATTTATTTATTTTATTTTATTTTCAAAATTTTAATTATTAAATTAATGTTTAATAAATGACCATTATGACTCGTAGCAAAAATTAGAAAATAGTAATGAATGTTACCGAGGTTGAAAACACGAGGAGTCCACCCGAAAATAAATCCAAATCTAGGACTCTTGATAAGCAAATAGGATATAACAGCTGTATAAGTCATTTCGCTTATCAAAGACATTATAAGTACATTGACTTATCTAACTACTTATAGTTATGATATAATAAAGTCATGATTCCATCTCATCTCGTTCTCGCGCACACGCTATTTAAACTGTCTGATACCATAATTTCGTTGCTCACAACAATTCTTCTCTTCTCTCTTTGTCTATCTCCGTGTTCTCTTCCTTCTTCTTCTTCTTCAAATCCCTAGCCCCCTTTTCTTGTTCTTGTATAAATACTCAACCAGAAGAGCTCCAACACAAAAAAAGTTAGAGAGAGAAAGTAGAGCGAGAAAAATACTGAAACCCTCCCTCGCCATTCTCGTTCTGCTCCGACCCTCTCGATCTGCGCCAGGGATTCTCTGGCAGGTGAGAGCTCCTTCGCCCTCTCATTTTGTCTCTTCTAGCACGATTTTTCTCTCCAATTTAGAGTTCCTTGTGATTGTGATGTGCTTGTATATACGTATTTTGATGAATTTGTGGGTTTTGATGTATCGTCGGTTTAATTATGTTTTTCGATGTTCAGGTATTGTTGATCTGTTCTGTTCTAGATCTTTCGTGCGGTTTTTTGTTGAAGGCACCGTCATGTCTTCCCTCAGCAGAGAACTTGTTTTTCTCATACTTCAGTTTCTAGATGAAGAGAAATTTAAGGAGACTGTTCACAAGTACGCTAGTTTACGAAAATTTACACGTTTCAGTGTTTTTAATTTAAATTGTCAATTTATATTTTATATATATGTTAATTTGTGAACGTGAAGGTTGGAGCAAGAATCAGGATTTTTCTTTAACATGAGATATTTTGAGGATATGGTGACGAATGGGGAGTGGGATGAGGTGGAGAAGTACTTGTCTGGTTTTACCAAGGTGGATGACAATAGATACTCCATGAAGATTTTCTTTGAGATACGGAAGCAGAAGTACTTAGAAGCATTGGACAAGTATGTTATCTGTCGCGTTTAGCTGTGTTATTCTCTTCCAATCTGCTTACTTCTTAGTCATTTTCTTACTTGAAAATTGAATGGGAACAATATTATCGCAGGCAAGATCGAGCAAAAGCTGTTGAGATTTTAGTGAAGGACTTGAAAGTATTTGCTGCATTTAATGAAGAGCTTTTTAAGGAAATCACACAGTTGTTGACTTTGGATAACTTTAGGTATGAAGACGGTTATACTTGGATTTCATGTATTTTTGCCTGGTTTATAAATGTGTTTTTTCCTGGTTTATAATGTGGGTATTATAATTTTGCAGACATAATGAACAGCTATCAAAGTATGGAGATACAAAATCTGCCAGAGGCATAATGCTGGCTGAACTGAAGAAATTAATAGAAGCTAACCCCCTGTTTCGCGACAAACTTCAATTTCCAACCTTAAAGAACTCCAGATTACGGACACTAATTAATCAGAGGTTCTTAAATAACTCATATTGTGTGTCAATTTAATCAATCTGTTCGGTGATAACTTTGGTGATACTAAATTTTTTTTATTTGTATTGACTTGCAGTTTAAATTGGCAGCATCAACTTTGTAAGAACCCAAGGCCTAACCCTGACATAAAGACCCTTTTTGTGGACCATAGTTGTGGCCAACCAAATGGTGCGAGAGCCCCATCCCCTGTTACCAATCCATTAATGGGCGCTGTCCCAAAGGCTGGAGGTTTCCCACCACTTGGTGCTCATGGTGTAAGTAAAACAACAAGATATGCTTCATTTTTGTTTTACTAGTAAAGTCCTTTTGCTATTTCTGACTCCGTATACATTTTCAGCCATTTCAGCCCACGCCAGCCGCTCTTCCGACATCCCTTGCTGGCTGGATGGCAAACCCTTCTCCTGTTCCGCACCCTTCAGCTTCTGCCGGACCCATAGGTTTGGCCGCAGCTAATACTGCAGGTAAGCCCATAAGTAACTGTTTTTCAGTGTTCCTTATAACACATGGCCAGAGAATTGACATCAGCTATATATTACAATATCTGGTCAGCTATTGACCATAAGTATATTCACTTATATCATGACGGAGAAACACATGCAGTATTCAGTTGCAGCTAATGTTGCATCACTCATTTAACTGGATCCCAAACTTCATATATAACCAGACTGATTTTCTTTTGCTCTTTTTGGATTTCTACTTGTGATAATGCTAGCGGCTATTTTAAAGCGCCCCAGAACCCCTCCTACCAATAACCCAGCTATGGACTATCAAACTGCAGATTCAGATCATGTATTGAAGAGAACAAGACCTTTTGGAATATCAGATGAAGTACAGTAGCTGCTTTTTATTTTCTGTGTTTTATATGTTTAATTTGAAAATGAAAGTTTGGTTCTTATTTATACTCGAGTATTCATTTGTTTCATTGTTGTTTGTGTGCTTGGGCACCTGTTTGTGTCTGTTTTGGTGGTTGAGACTTTATAAGTTTGTGTAGCAGGAAGACTTGGCATTACAAATTACATTGTGGTAGTGTCTGAATTTGACACCCTAACCTTAATATACTATCATCATTGCATGTCCTAGTTATTGCAAAGCTGCCTAAAATGTGCTTACTCCTAACTCGGTTTAATTGCATCCTCTCCGGGGATTCTGCCTTAAGTGAAGCTTTGAGGGGACGTATTTAGGCTGTCCTATGTGTATAATCGTGTTAGGCCAACAGAGATATGGCCAACGTAGTCGATATAATATGTAGAACGTCCACCACACCTTATAAGTAGGTTTTATTGCATTAAGTTAAATGCAAGTTTAAATTCTAAGATTGTACAAGAGTATTTGCTAGATTCTTTGTTGGGCAACTTGCATCACCACACACCACGCCCATAGCCCTGGAATGTAGTGTTATTGAAAAATCGCCTTAATTGTTGTCATTTCTAACCAGGATTAATTGCAGCCTATTTGGGGACTGCTTAGATATTGATTCTTCAATTATGGATGGAAGGGAATATTTAATCAGGGTTTGCCTGGAAATGTCCTTTGTTGTGTTTTCATATGGTCCACTTTTACAACCGAGTTCTATTGACTTTTTTTTCTTCTAGTTTTCAAAATCCAAAACGTGTTCGAAAATGCTTTTTTGGCGAACCATTTGTCGTGTTTGTTAGCAGATCGAGAGCACAACTGAATAACAAGTGTTTTTCATCTGTTTGACAATATTTTCATTCCACGAATAGCATTTAAGTAGAGAACAGAGTTTCCTGTACAGCTTAGGTGGTGATTGATGTAATTTATGTTGCTGTGTTATGTAATGCAACAACTTGTTTTTCTATTCTAAGTTCTGAGTTTTATCCTCCTTACTCTTTGCAATGAAAAGTCTACCAGCTTACTAGAGTGATAGCTCATTGTATATGATAGATCTCTGGTAAATGTTTTCCCAGGTCAGTAATCTACCAGTAAATTTGCTTCCTGTTGCATACTCAAGCCAGAGCCATGGCCAGAGCTCTTATTCATCTGACGACTTGCCCAAGACTGTTGTGATGACTCTCAGCCAAGGTTCAATTGTCAAAAGTATGGATTTCCACCCACTTCAGCAAATTCTACTTCTTGGTAAGCCCCTTTTTGGTGTGTTAGTTTTGTCCTGATAATTTCTTCTCTTTCTGTTTGTTATACGTTATATCCCTTGATTTTATTTTGTTTATATTTTCTTATTAATTTCTGTTGATTGTTAGTTGGAACAAGCATGGGTGATGTCATGGTGTGGGATATAGGCAGCCGTGAAAGGATTGCACATAAAAATTTTAAAGTCTGGGAACTTGGAGCATGCTCTGTAGCTCTACAAGTATGACTCAATGAAATTTGTCAATTCTGCATAGTTTTGTCTTGTTTTTTGAAGACTGCTTCTCATGTGGTGATGGCTAATTCCCTGATTTTTTTATAGGCATCTCTTTCTAATGATTACTCAGCATCAGTCAACCGGGTGGTGTGGAGTCCTGATGGAACACTTTGCAGTATGTTCTAACGGATTTGTGTTGTGATGTTTGTTTTTTTTTTCCTTGAGCACACATTTGCTAGGAGTTAAAGTCTGATTTATCGTCACTGATATTTCAGGTGTTGCTTATTCTAAACATATTGTTCACATATATTCTTATCATGGTGGGGATGATCTTAGAAACCACCTGGAGGTTTGTTTTATCCCTTTGACTCCCATAAAATTCTTTATAAGCTCATTATTTTTCTATTAAATTTATGTCTGTTCCTGTTTACGTCCATTCTATTCATTGAAAGCAAAGGACCCGCCACTAATCTGCTTGATAAGTTTTGTGGTTCAGATTGAAGCTCATACTGGGAGTGTCAATGATCTTGCTTTTTCTTATCCAAACAAACAGCTCTGTGTTGTGACCTGTGGAGAGGATAGAGTCATTAAGGTTAGTTAGTTGGTGCATTTTGTAATAGCGATCAATATCAGTAGAAATCGATTTTAACCATTCAAGAGAAATTTTGCAGGTTTGGGACGCTGTTACTGGTGCGAAACAGTATACATTTGAGGGTCATGAAGCTCCTGTATACTCTGTATGCCCTCATCACAAAGAAAGTATTCAGGTAATAACTTATACAAGTGTGTATGTATGTTTGTGTGCACATGTCCATTTTTCTAAATTGAGAACTTAGTAAGATCAAAAAATGAAAAAGAAAAGAAATGTGCAGGGAGCAGTCAGACAGACACACTAAAACAAAAGAGAAATTTGGTAGATACTTTTGAAGTAGTAATCTTGCTCAAATGCCTTCACGTGCAAGGGACAAACATAGTCTTTTGCCTATAATAGTCAGCCTCTGTATATTCACATGTTTGTCTATGAATATTCTAGCTTTCAGAGAGCTTACATGTGGAATATTTCTTATCCAAAGTTATGTCCTTTCAATTTATTGAGGATGATGTTTGTGTAGTCACAACTCTAGCTCCAGCAGGTTTTTCCTGAAATGCGGAACAGTGAATGTTTTAATTCTTTGGATGTGTCTTGAACGTTTGCATATCTGAAATCAGAATTTGGGGGAGTGGGGATGCATTTAGAAATGGAATTCCCTATTCAAATAAAATGCTTATAATTCAATTTAATTGATTTCCTCTCCAAATCAACGTTTCTCTAGCTGACAGTTCTTTGCCACACCCAAAACAAAAATATGATTTCAAGTTATATTCAGGTTATATAATTCATAGTATTTGTTAATTCTCTGTGAGCCATATAGTGGTTAACTGGTTTATGCTTGATCAATAATAGCATTACAACATGGACAAATATTTTTTCTATCTGGAAGACTACTTGTGCTTGTGTTTTTTTTCAAATTGTTGGATGCTCTGGCCTTGATAACAAAATATTTTTTATAGTTTGTCTTTTATTTATATTTTTGAATGTGTTATAAAAATTTCAACTGTTTTCTGATATGGCTCTGCAGTTCATCTTCTCAACTGCAACTGATGGAAAAATAAAGGCATGGTTGTATGATAACATGGGTTCTAGGGTTGACTATGATGCACCTGGTCATTCATCTACTACAATGGCATATAGTGCTGATGGAACAAGGTTCGGAGATAATTGTTTGCCTCTTATATTTTCAGTTGCACTGTTTGATGCATGAACTAGTTTAATTAATTTATGTCTGTTTGTAGATTGTTTTCATGTGGCACGAATAAAGAAGGAGAATCATATCTAGTGGAATGGAATGAAAGTGAAGGAGCTGTGAAGCGTACATATCATGGTCTTGGGAAGAGATCTGTAGGTGTTGTTCAATTTGATACTACTAAGAATCGGTTCTTGGTTGCTGGTGATGAGTTTACGATCAAATTTTGGGACATGGATAATACAAACTTGTTGACAAGTGTTGATGCAGATGGTGGATTACAGGTAATTACAGGACTAACATTGTGTTTTATTCATTTAATGATGAATTCATTATTTAATAACACGCCTTTGAAATCTGCAGGCATCACCCTGTATTAGATTTAACAAGGATGGAATATTGTTGGCTGTCTCCACAAATGACAATGGAGTTAAAATTCTTGCTAATGCGGAAGGAATTAGGCTGCTTCGGACAGTGGAGAATCGTACATTTGATGCTTCTAGAGTTGCTTCTGCGGCTGTTGTGAAGGTAAAGCTATTGATATTTAGTTAATTTTCTGCAAGTATATCCTTCTGAATACTTCATGTTAATTCAGGCACCTACTATTGGAGCTTTTCCTTCTACCAATGTAACTGTTGGAACCAGCCTTGCTGAGAGAGCTCCTCCAGTAGCAGCAATGGTTGGGATTGTGAGTTGTTTCACACATAACTCAGTTAATGAACGAGGATTCTATTTCTCTGGTTGTTTAATTTTATTCTATTTTTCTTTGTAGAATAATGATACACGAAGTTTAGCTGATGTGAAACCAAGAATTGTTGATGAAGCTGTGGATAAATCTAGGATATGGAAGCTGACAGAAATTAATGAACCGTCACAGTGCCGCTCCCTGAAACTTCCTGATAGTTTGTCATCAATGAGGGTATTGTTAGACATACTAGAATCGTATATATTCAATCTTTTTTGGGGCATGTGAAGGCAATGCATAAACTTGTATTGTATTCTCACCGATGAATTCATCCTCCACTTCCCTATTGAATCACAAACATATCAGCAAAGCAAATATATTATTCGATATCTTGCGTATATAGCTTTTCTGTTCGCTTGTTGTGTTCAATGTTTTAGTGGGATATTGCCCTCTTTTTTTTTTTTCTTTTTCTTTTTAGGTTGCATACTTCCAATTACAAGTTTACAATAGTTGTTCAACTGGTTATACATTTGATATTGTTTCAGGTTTCTAGGTTAATTTATACAAATCAGGGGGTTGCAATTTTGGCTTTGGCAACAAATGCTGTTCACAAGCTTTGGAAATGGCAGAGAAATGAGCGGAATCCTTCCGGGAAGGTAATGAGCATCTATTATACTTGTTTGTGATTACATTTCAACGTGTTAATGTCCTTAAGATTCTTAAAACATGTATTTCTTATTTAGGCCTCTGCAAACATTCTACCACAACTATGGCAACCATCTAGTGGAATGTTGATGACTAATGATATAAGTGATACTAACCCAGAGGATGCTGTGTCATGCTTTGCACTGTCAAAGAATGACTCATATGTTCTGTCTGCTTCAGGGGGGAAAATTTCCCTGTTCAATATGATGACCTTTAAGGTATGTAGCTTTCATTTTGCACGTTCTTATATTCTACTTCCTCCATTCTTATTTATAAGATTCAATTACCTAATTCATCATAATCAGGGAAAGTGGTTAATTTAGTTGATATCAATAATTCTGTCCTCTCTCTCTCTGCATATATATATATATATATATATATATATATTATTTTTTTTCTTTTTCAAAATCTTCCTTATCATCAACAGTCCACTCTTAACTAACTGTCTGCCAACCACTTGACTACTTCAGTTGGGTTATAAAGTAGTATTGCCAAAATGGACAGACTATAATCTATACAAAGATTTCGGCAAGCATCCTTTTGATGGTTTATTTTATTGTTCCCTAACCGTTGCTTCTTTGTTTAATTTTTTGTTGCAATTGTATATTGCGGTCACATTAATTTCTGTGAATATCAACTGCAGACAATGACAACTTTCATGCCGCCTCCACCAGCTGCTACATTCCTTGCATTTCATCCTCAAGACAACAATATTATTGCCATTGGCATGGATGACTCTTCCATACAAATATACAATGTTCGAGTGGATGAGGTATTATTCTATTCATGATTGAGATTACAGCTGTTGGTTAAGTTTCATAACTTAGTAATTTTCAAAAATTGATATTAGCCTCTCCTTCCTCCCTCCGTCCTAAACTCTGCCTAAAGATATCAGTTTTAGTTTCATTCACTGTGGGGTATTTTAAAAAACAATTGGCATTTACCCTTTTTCTTGTTTAATTTCGTTTCCATGTAGGTCAAAACCAAGCTAAAAGGTCATCAGAAGAGAATCACCGGTCTTGCCTTTTCTCACGTTCTCAATGTGCTTGTGTCATCCGGAGCTGATTCTCAGGTAAGGAATTTAACTTTAGCTGTTTGTCAGTAATTGCTAATGGCTGAAGCGACCTTCATGGAAGCAAGGGCTTTTTGTTTGCTGTGGCTGTCAGAAATGTTTCCTATGTGTCTTCTCTGTTCCACTGCAGTCATTTGCTATTTTTTTCTTTCTTTTTTATTATTAGGAATTGTAAAGGTATGTGACTGGGTCAAAAAGACCTCTTATAGTGACTGCTTTTGGAAGAATGTTGAAAATCATTTAAGTTATTCAATAGAAATCATGAAGGCATTCTCTTATTTTCTTTATTTCAACAGTTGTGTGTTTGGAGCACAGATGGATGGGAAAAACAAGCAAGTAAATTCCTACAGATGCCCAGTGGGCGACCTCCAGCACCTCTTGCAGATACTCGGGTCCAATTTCATCAAGACCAGACACATTTACTGGCTGTTCATGAAACTCAAATAGCATTATACGAGGCACCAAAGTTGGAATGTATAAAGCAGGTGTGTGCTACTTATATATTTAATTATTAGCTCTATTTGGCTTTCTTCATTTCAACGTGGTCTCTGTTAGCTTAACATTGTGCTTCATTGTTGTATGATTAGTTTTCGTCGCGGGAAAATAATCCAATCACACATGCTACATACTCGTGCGATAGTCAGTCAATATATGTAAGCTTTGAGGATGGAAGTGTTGGCATTCTTACCGTCCCGGCACTCAGATTAAGATGTAGAATAAGTCAAACTGCTTATCTCCATCCCAACCCAAGGTGCGTTTTTTTATCAAATGTAGTGAAAGATCTGTTATTGATATTTGATTTTCTGATACCTGATAAAATTTTCTTTGACAGCTTGAGAGTGTATCCAGTTGTGATTGCTGCACATCCCTCTGAACCAAATCAATTTGCTTTAGGACTTACAGATGGGGGAGTACATGTACTTGAACCCCTAGAGACGGAAGGAAAATGGGGTACTCCACCTCCAAACGAGAACGGTGCTGGTCCTAGCACTGCTTCAGGTGCCGCTGCTTCAGAGCAACCCCAAAGATGATGGATGGCACATTAAGATGATGATGATGTAGTACTTTCTTCTCTAAAAGGACCTTTGAGTGTGTGTTTGGTTGCATATGATCCCGCTCCCTGGTGCCTCCATTCGGGTTTGCAAAGGGAAGCTGCGGAACCTAGGTGTTTGTTTGTAGGTTAGGACAAATCAATTGAACCAATCACCTTTCCTAACCAATTTATGCTCCTGGGATAGGCATTGGCATTGGCACTGGCACTGGCAGACACATAGGATAACTGGCGTAAATTCGGCTGGAGTGTTGCAGAGTGGAGGGTCATTCTTATTATTTTTTTTCCTTTGGTCCTACCTTTCTTTGTGTAGTATTTTTTTAATATATAAATATATATAGTGAACTAGTTATAGTTTTCTTTTTCCAGCTAAAGTAACCTATTCTTATATTCAGTTATACTTTTGCCTTCTATGCAAAGATTCTTTTAGAACCATCCTTATGAGTTGGTTGAATGTTTCAGGCAACCATGGCTTCATTAATGGATTTTGTTTTTGGTTCATTCAGATTTAGCAATAACAATTATCAGATGACTACTACTACAGTAACGAAGGGCGCCCTCTTTAAACAAAATGGATGAAATTACATAGAAAAAGAAATTTAAAGGAAGAAATTCACGTTGAGTTTCTCTTCGTGCATTTTCTTTTTTTCCTGTTTCCATGTTTTCTTCTATGTTCTTTGTTCCCTTTTATCTTTCTAATTCCATGAGGGATTTATAATAATTTTACACAACGGAATCAAGTACGCTAAAAATCATTTGCAAAAACTATTGAACTAGCTTCTCCATTTATGCTCTAAATGGATATCATAAATTTACTATCTAGCATAAAATGAACTTTGTTCTCGTTGTGGAGTGTACAGACTAATGAACGATGGAGATGGAAATGGAGGGAATTCAATCATTGTCTAGGGCATAACTATCACTTGCCACTCTATCTAACGGGAAGTATACATTATATTGCGCGGGTTAAAATTTATGAAGACTTAGAAATAATATTTCGTTAAATATGGGGTAAGGTTCATATCATTCGTAAATCTTTATGAATTCGGGCAGGTCAGTTTACCATCATATCTACGAAGGGCATCGCTGGTATGGCTTAGAACTACGAATTTCGTCGAATTAACTGTTTACAAGCATCAACTGTACAACATCTGAAACATGCAAACAACCATCCAAGGCCACGAATTGGTTCTACTTCTATATATCCATAAGTTCGAAAGAACAAGTCTTCTGGTTTGCGTTGCAACTAATTCCGCCTTCGACCAGACTTTTTATTTCTCTTTCTGTGACCTGGAGATGACTCATAAGCCACAGGTAGGACTGTTCCATCCTTGATTCCATTTGAATCTGACATTTTATCAATTGTTTTTTGCGCTTCTAGAAAGATCTTGATGTCTCTAATCTGTATATCATATTTAACGCGTCAAAGAACAATATATTTAGAGAACTTCCGTACAAAGAATCATTATAGCTAATTGCAATACCTGTTCCTCCAAATCAATTATCCTCTCATTCATCGCTTTAGTTGATGTAGCTTCCCTACATGATTATATATTTAGACAGGTTTCAGAATGAAGTGTTGATCTGAAGTGAAAATTTATTGTTTACTGCTAGAGAACAAATTTAAACTATATGAAAAATATAAAGGCAGACATACCTCTCTTCAGCTTCTTTAACTTTCTTTCGCCAAATCTCTTGATTTTTTATGAGTTTCTGATTGACCTAGGTCAGAAAGAATGGCTAAATAGCATAGAATTCAAGTAAATAATATACCAAATGATATAGAGAACAAAGAACTTACCTCAGCAATGGCATTTCTTTCTTCTGTCCACTTTTCCAGTTGATTTTGGATATCCTGCATCTCAGAAGCTGCAGCTTTCTCGACTGCTTCAGTCATGGAACTTTCCATTTTACTTCTTGCCTCTACCAGTAAAGATTCATAATACTGAAACGAAAAAAGTATTAACATTACTAGATTTCACAAACACCACCACCAGTATTATTGACTCAAAGACCAACAACATATGGAAAGTATCAATAGCAATTGCGCCAAAGCCATTCATCATGAGACAAAGGAACCAGCCTCAATGTTCCCAATCACAACCCACACGAATAGTAATTTCATCACCCTCCAATGACACTCCAAGAATGTAATTTTCAGACAGAGTTGAAGTCATAAATAATCTGCAGTTCTGTTCTGTACATCCAATTCAAAGACTCCGTTTTATTCATATTTCTGAAAGAAATAAGGACAAAAGGTTAACTCACTTGTCTTTGTGTCTCCAACTGAGACGTAAGAAGACGGTTGTATTCATCCACAATCTGTTCTCATATTTAAAAATCAATTAGTGACCATGCAGGACAGTGAAGAGTGCAAAATTAAGAGTAAGATGTTAACAGCGAGACAAGATACATCAAGTACCACATAATAAACAACAACAAGCTGTTGAGATGTGGGATCATTAAATGATTTTATAACTTTCATACAAATTGCCTTTAAAAATTTCATCCTTATATTCTATTCGAATTAACTATTTGAGCCAATGTTCTACTACAAGATAGTATTTGCACCAAGGGCTATGTGAAAAGGGTGTCTAGTGGTAGTCATATGAAAGCATACCAGAGATGTCAAGGTTTGCTATTTCAGGCTAATCTGTCAAAGCAGGACGGTATATCCACCTGCCAATTCTCTCGATACTTTTATCAAGTATTGAATGCAGAACACACTCGATGTTTCGGAAAAATAAAAAATTATTGGACACTTTTTTTCTTTTAGAATGTAGGAGCATTAGTTGAGAGAAAATGTAGGACGATATAATATTCATGAATACAAGACAAAACGAAATACAAGAGTTCCGTGTATGACTAATTAGAAACATACTGTTTCAACTTTGCTGTTGAAAAGGGCCCCGTTAATTCCTAAATCTTCACGACATTCACACGTATCACAATCTCCTTCCAGTGACATACAGCGAAAATTCATCTCCTCCGACTTGCCATCAATTTTAGACTGGTTCTGGTTCAATCGGTGTACATAACTGTCACCCACATAATCCCAAATTTGTTGTGTTTTAAAATCAAGAGAATAGCAATGCTGAGTATCTTTCCAATGCTGAATAGCATGCCCTTCTTTATATCTAGATAAAAAAGAAAATTCAGTGTTAAAGTCTTCCCCGACAAAACAAAAGCATGCCATTTCAGGTTCAATGAATTGGGAATTGCTTATTATATTAATTAGGGGCTTTCATACACAAGTTATCAGAGAAAATATAAGAAATGTAATGTTTACCTTCCACATCCAACAAACCCACAAATCATACAAACCCAGAGATCATCTATAGTTCCACAAATAAAACAATTTGGTTTCTCATCCTGTTGCTGGCAGAATTGACAAACCTACAATATAAACAGCAAAGGCTCTTTACAATAGAATTCTGCATCGATAAGGCAATCCTTCCAACTGCGCTCCAAATAAAAGCACAGCTTTCATGCGACTTTTTGTGCAGGAAATTACAGCATAATGAACATGACATAAAACAATAGAAAACAATTCAAAAGCAAGGTGGTACTTAAAATTAAAAGAAAAAACAAGAAATAAAATTAGAAATTATTTTGTCAAAGTAAACAAATCATAAGGATTTGTCTCCCCTAATGTGAGATAATGAATTGCACTTCAGACAAAAGAGTGTGAAGTTATGATTGTTGATAGAAAAAGACATGCATATGTATACTTAATTATAGAGTTTAAAACCGAACATTTTAGTTTCCCAAGCATAACTCTTCACTCTATTTTCTAAAATGCAACTTTAAAAGAGACAAGTCCATGAATTAAATATCAATGGCGCATCTGTGTTACAAATTACAATCGATTGGAATGTAGTTTATCTGAAATCACATATGAAGAGATATATCTGCCTGACAATCTACTTCCTCATTTTTAAGAAAATCAAATTGAACAATATATTCCAGATTCTTAATTACTGGGAGTGGATTTTAATATCCCGGATGTGCATCAATAGGAGTCTACAGTCCATCTTGATGCATGAATTTGAGAAGATGAGATCAAAACATTTTTGCTATAAGTTTCCACCCACCTCACACCATTCATTTTGGACGTAGTGTGAAATCCTTATATATCATGATGATAACTGATGAGATGTCTAAGCAAATTTACAAGATACTTTTAACTCCAAAGACAATCCATCAAACATATTATGTTACAGAATAGGGAGCTTATGACAACCTGCTACCTGTACACTCTGTTTGGTAAGATCAAAATAGCACAGATGTGAGAAGAAGAGAAGATAAGTGAGAGGGTCCGAATGTCTTTCGCTAGTTAAAAAGCTGAAGCAATCTTTAAAAAATCATGTGGGGTTCATGGCTAAAACCTTCCACGCGCTTGGATGCTAAGAAAATGCGTGGTAATCGTTCTCACAAAGCCATATAAATTAGGTTGTGTTAAACAACATAAAATAAGCAACTTTTTTCTCCTTTTCCCTTCAAACCAAACTGTATTTTTTAGTCTATTACGGAATTCTCTTTCTTTCTCTTCTTACCTACTTACTTTCACTTCATCTATTCTATCCCTCTCTACCAAAACACTAGTAATTAACCTCCACTTTGTTTCATAGTTAGCCTATACAACCCAAAAACAATTGTAGCACATTAATGGCCAAGTCTCTCATAAAGTCTCACAACACTCCAAGTAGAATCGAGTTTAAACCAACACGTTAAGAATTTAGAATCACCTAAACCAACCAAAACCAGAAGTGTAACAAAACACGGAAAAATTATTTAAAGGTATGAACAACGTAAATACCTGGCAAGACAAGTACGTCCATTTGGAGACACAAGGGCATTGAAATGAGTGATCACAAAGTGTTGTCATTATTCCACTCGTATCAGGGTCCAATCTCTCTAGCGTTAACATAAAAGTAAAATACATAAACCCATAACCAATTCCTCACATCATTGCCAGGAACAAACAGAAAACAGAGAAAAAAAAGAGTCGCTAAACTCACCAAGACAAACTGGGCAAGTTGGTATTTCCGTACAACCAGGAGGAGGAGTCCCAGCAACTTCTGCATACTCCGAATACTCCACAGATTGCAAAAACAAAATATGGCACACCTCTGCCTAAATTTTGATTATCATTTGAAATGTTCGGAAACAGAAAACAAAATTGAAATGAGAAAAGGTCATCAAGATTAATTCACCTCAGCGGGAGAAAATTTCTTGCCATTGAAATAGCTGTAAAATTCATCGGCGGCGAACTGATCGGCAAACTTGATCAACACGCTATAGCGATCTTCCGTCCCGTCGTTCCTGCATGAAAGAAGAAAATGAATGGTTAGTTAGGTTTTGCACGAAAGGGGAGGGAGAGAGTGGAAATGAAGGGAACCTGATGAAGAGAAGGTGGTAGAAGTTGTCGAGGTGGGGCCCGCAGAAGGGGATAAAGTCGTGGAAGGAGAGGTAGTTAGGGACGGCGAGGATAAAGAGGAGAGTGGAGGGGGAGGTTTGGGTTGGGAGGGAGGAACGGGGAGAGGTTCGGAACAAGTGGAGTGCGCCTCTGCGTTCGCTAAATTTAGGGTTGTTGGATTGGGAATGGGATCGGAAGATGGTTTGGGGATCGAGAGGGTGGTCGGCGTCCACTGAGTGGACGCGGAGCAAAAACATGGCTCGCCGGAATTCTGAACTTCAACGACGGGTCTGTTAATGTGTACTGATAATGAAAATTGCTTTTCAGATTACAACCATTTTCATTTTTATAGGTTCGTCTGAAAAACGAAAATTAATTGAAAGGAACTCGCATTAATTTCTACCAAAATCAAAATTACATACGTAAATATATATTTAACTAATTGATTACATATTAAATAACCACAAAGCGTTAATAATTATAAATGCAGACGCTAACATTCGGATATCTGACAACATTTTTGCAGTAAAATAAATATAGCTAGTTCAAAAAGCTTTAACAAATAATTGACTTTCAATAATTTTTTCTTGAATTGTTTAACTTATATTTTGGAAGTAATTTAAAAACTTTGTTTGAGTACAAATAACGAAAAGCAAAAATAGTTAAAATGTTTATAACAATATAGACATTTTTATAGTGGATTGATCATTCTTAAATTTGTATTTAGTTTCATTTGAATCTACCACAAATAATATGTAGCACACTTAAAATATAAAATTTATTGAAAAATAAATCAGAAAAATTATTTAAGACATTGAATTCTAATAGATTAAAGAACAAAAGAAAACTTTTCTTAAAAAAACTTGTTCGATAACTCTTAAATTGATAATTCTTCTATAAAATATTAAGATGATCATAAAGATGAGATATCTTGAAATAATTTTGAAATTTAAAGTTTGTAATATATGTGAAATTGAATCTCAATATTTACTGATACTTTTACGGCTCTAATGCAGCTTAATGTTATTTAAGATTAACCAGATTTTTTTTTGGTTGAAGAAATGATTTGAAAAAATAAATAAAAAGAAAACACAAAAAATAAAAAAATGAGATTGTTTTTAGACTAATCCGATAAGAAAGTAAAACAATTTTATTTTCTTTTATATTTTTTATTTAGTATTTTAATGTTATTGTTAGTTAACTTTAATTAAAAATTTGTTAATTTTTAAAAATTTAATAAATAATTATATTATAAAAGGTAAAACTAGAAGTATGAAATGTGAATATAAAAGAGAAAATACTTTTTATATATATAATAATAATTATTATTATATTTAGAGTTTATAATAATTAAATATTTCTTTTCATTAGTTTTTTATTTGTTTTCTTTTAAAGATCGATGATATTTATTTGCAAAGTATTTGAAATAGGAGATGTGGATAAGGTATGGGTACTAGTTTCATGTAATCTACTCATTGAATAAATATTTGTCTCGTACCGTTTATATACGTGCGAGATATTCATTATTAGGTATTCACATATTTTTTTATCCATGTTACCAATAAGTATTTATAAAAAAAATTAAAATATTTAACAACGATCTTAACCATAAATTCAAATAAAATATAAAAGATAACATTCATAAAGTTCAAATAAAATCTAAATAACTTCATTTAAATATAGTGTTGAGTAATAATTTACAAATTAAAATTAATTGATAAAAAATAACTCATTCAAAATTAATATATTAATAATTTAATTATATTTTTTTAATTTAAATTAAATTGATACAAATATTCAAATATATAAATATTATGATACTCGTACCCACATTATTAATATATAATTATAAAATATATCCGTAATTATTAGTTGTAGGTATTTTATAACATTCTTTTCTCATCCATTACTAATTTTATTTGTAGGTACTGTGTCAGTGTAGATTATTTTTACATCCCTGCTCTTAAGATGATGTGATGGTAGGTAATACAACGTATACATGTATTATTGGCAACCGTGTTTGTAACGTTTACTTTCTCATGCCCAATTAGATGCTATCATAACACAAAACAAAGTTATGTTTCCACATTTCTTATAGCCTAAGATATGTGATCAAATAAAATCATTGTACAAATGCCAAATGAAACTCTCCACAAATGTTAAATTTGAAACTAATCTTTTTATAAATAATAATTCTATCTCTTTAAATGTTAAAACAAACATTTCATAACGTCAATACAATATGTTAAAAATTAATTAATGTTCTATATATAACTGAGGTTTTAGAGTTAGGAAGTTGAATTAAACTAATGAAATATATGCAGATATTTTCCGAAAAGTGGAGGATCCCACAGCAAAAATACATGTAAAGAAAAAGATATTTTAAGTCTTTACTATTTCAAAAAAAAAAAAAGTATTTACTATACTTTTCATCCGTTGAGTGGATAACAACGTCAGCACGACCCGTTTCGCCGACACACCGTCGTATCATTAAGACAATTTAATTGGAACATATAAAGTGTTAACTATATAATCAAGTATTTTAAGTTAATAACAACGAAAATTAATAAAATTAATCTTTAATAAACCTAAATTTCATAATGCAAACCTTCTGTAATAATAAGACATGGCAGCGTCTTTTAGAAAATATTATCAATATACCAGATTTTCATTAGTTATGAAAAATTTTCTCCTATTTATTTATCAAGACAAAACATAAAGACTCATACAATATTAAATAATGATTTAATTAAATTCTTTATTATATATTAATAACACCGGATCATTTAAGTGATTGATAAAGTAATTGGTCACTTTAATTTTAAATAAAGTGAAAATAATAAAAAACGTAGACAATCAAAATCCTTTTCCCCATTGATTACGCGGTTTCGCAATCTCTGCTTTGTCTTCCGCTTCTCTCTTCTCTTTCTCTTTCACTTTCTTTCTTTCTGTTACAAATCACAGGTCACAAAGTTAAACAAACATACGCACGCTGCATTGATTTGATCACACTGCACACAAAAAAACACAACGCACCACTTCATCCACTAACACAAGACAACAAATCCTCCGTCCCCTTCGCACGCTGTTCCACCCTCTGTCTCCATCACACTCAGGTAACCTTAAAACTCAATCCCACAAAAATAAAAATCTGAAATTTGATCTGAATTTCGCTTCCGCAAAGCGAATCAAGCACCCATTATGGCATCGAGCACAATCCGTAAGGCGATTGGTGTGGTGAAGGACCAAACCAGCATCAGCATAGCCAAAGTCGCCGGTAATTTGGCCCCTGACCTCGAAGTCTTGGTCGTCAAAGCCACGAGCCATGAAGAGGTTCCTGCTGATGACAAGTACATCAGAGAAATCCTCACTTTGACATCGCATTCCAGAGGCTACATCAGTGCTTCTCTGATCACCATTTCCAAGAGGCTTACAAAGACTCGTGATTGGATTGTGGCTGTTAAGGCTCTCATGCTTGTTCATAGACTCCTGGTGGATGGCCACCCCGCGTTTGAGGAGGAGATCGTGCATGCCACTCGCCGAGGGACCAGGATTCTCAACATGTCCGATTTCAGAGACGAGGCGCATTCTAGTTCTTGGGATCACGCGGGGTTCGTGAGGCTTTACGCGTTGTATCTTGACGAGAAGGTTGAGTTTGTGGCGTATCGGAGGAAGCTCAGAGGCGGTGTTGAATCTGAGGAGTTCAGGGAAGAGAGAGAGGAGGAGAGTAATAAGAGGAGTGAGGTTACTCCTGTGAGGGAAATGAGAGCTGAGAGGGTTTTGGAAAGGTTGAAGCATTTGCTGCGGATGCTTGATCGTGTCTTGGGCTGTAGGCCTAGTGGTGCTGCCAAGAACAACAGGTTGGTGCTAGTTGCGCTTTACCAGGTAGTGAGGGATAGTTTTAAGTTGTATATTGAGGTTTGTGATGTTTTGGGGGTGTTGTTGGATCGGTTCACGGAGATGGAGTATGTGCATTGTGTGAAGGCTTTTGATTCTTATGTGGGTGCTGCCAAGATGATGGATGAGTTGGTGGGGTTCTATGGTTGGTGTAAGGATATGGGGATCGCAAGGTCTTCCGAGTACCCTGAAGTGCAGAAGATCACTGACAAGCTTCTGGGGACACTGGAGGGTTTCTTGAAGGAGATGAGTAACAGGCAAAAGAGCCCGGAGAGGAAATTAGAGATGAAGGTAATAATAACTGTGAATGAGTCAGAGGCAGAGGCAGAGGCAAATATGAATGAGGTGAAGGCTCTTCCAGCACCGGAAAGTGAGAGTTTTAGACCTGGAGAAGCCCCTTCAGTTGCACAGCCGAATAAGGTGGTTGGTTCTGAAAAGGAGACAAGTGATCTGGTGGATCTCAGGGATGATGGGGTTTCAGCTGAGGAGCAAGGGAATAAGCTGGCTTTGGCATTGTTCTCTGGGGGTGCAACGGTGAGGGGTGAAGGTTCCTGGGAGGCGTTTCCTTCAAATGAGGAATCGGAAGTGAAATCTGCATGGGAAACAGCAGCTGCTGAAGTTGGTAAAGCAGATTGGGAAGTGGCATTGGTGGAGAACGGTAGCATGTTGTCAAAGCAGAAGGGTGAATTGGGAGGGGGGTTTGATCCGTTGTTACTGAACGGGATGTATGATCAAGGGGCAGTGAGGCAACACGTTAGCACTAGTGAGCTAAGTGGCGGCAGTGCTAGTAGCGTGGCACTGCCTGGACTCGGGAAGAGGGGCACTCCAATTCTGGCTTTGCCTGCACCGGATGGAACAGTTCAAGTTGTGGGAGCGCAGGATCCGTTTGCAGCATCGTTGTCGGTGCCGCCACCTTCATACGTGCAAATCGCAGACATGGAGAGGAAGCAGCAGTTGTTTGTGCAGGAGCAACAGGTGTGGAAGCAATATGGGGTGGATGGGATGCAAGGGCAAGTGGGTTTGACTAGAGTTGGTGGTGGTGCTCCTTCTGGTTACTATGCCACTGCACCGCAACCTATGATGCCTTATGGAATGCCTCAATTTGGTGGAGGCTATTATTACCAAGCACCCTTTTATTGAATTCGTGTGAGGGAGGGATTGTTTTGTGCGATGGACACAGGGCCTTCGAACTCTATTTTTCTTCTGTCTTTGCGTTCGGGATAACATATATGTTGAAAAACTATTGGAAGAGTTACATACTCGCTCGCCATGTTATAAAGAATATGTTGTATAATCAAATATTTAAATCCATATATATATATATATATATATATATATATATATATATATATATATATATATATATATATATATATCTTTACTGGTTCTTCTCTACCTGCCATGTAATTTTGACACGGCCAATGAGATGTTATTCTCGTAGCATATATAATGTGCGACAATGTCACTACCTAAACACGTTTCTAAACAATGGCGGTGGCTCACATAAAAATGGACCCACCTACCTACCTGATACCTGCGTCTACTTATAGCACAACCAAGGTTGGGTGGTGAGATTAAATATCGAAGGAGTAGAGTAGATTTTGTTTTAGCTTCCATTAACATTATAAAATTTAAATTTCTTTATTTATTTTATTTTATTTATTACTTCAATATTTTATTTTAATTATTTATTTGGATGTTAAATTGTACAAACTAAAACTCTTGCAATAGCATATATATACTTTATCCTTTTGACGACAAAAAGGTATATTATACGAAAAGGCAGCATAACGTTGGTAGCATATTACCGTCGGTAAGCAAAATAAATGAGAGAAGCACTTAAACTCATCAAACACCGTAAAAAATCGAGTATAACAATTAATTAACACAATAGAATTAACATACTATTTTCACGTTGCATGCAGATACAGATGCAACCCTTCTCCTATGAATCAAATCAAATACAAATACAATTTAATGATTTGATGCCTACAAAATTTTATATATAAGAGCTAAAAGGGGTCAATTACCCCATGTAATTGCAACTTTTAAGTAAACAGTTCAGGTAAATCATTTTAACTGCAATTAATAACAAGGGGCTCTGGTATCCGCCTCCCTCCAAGACTCCTTGTCGCTCTATGCCATCCCTCTCGCAATTATACACACTTTTTACAACAACATAGGCAATAACATCCATCCTTTGACACAAAAAATGCAGGCTTCAGGTGGTACTGGAATGGGAATCAGCCCAATACTTCTTTTCATGGCAAGAGTTGATCAATTCAATAATTTTTCCATGAATGTAAGTGAGAAAATCGAATTCATTTCATAAAGCACTCAATTTTGGTAGCTCCTCCAACACTTAGTCAGCGAAAGGCTGCGAATCCATGCATAGATGCACCAATTTTCTTTGATATTGTCCAAAATATTCATCAACTGCAATGACATCTTCATTCTTTGGATCTAAAGCACGCAAGTTTAGTAGCTCATCATTGACCGATGAACTTGATTCTTCGTCAGCAAGGTTAGAAACTATTTCTGCATGTGTTTCACGGCATGCAAGGATAAACATTGCAGCTGTGTCAGGCAGCTGAGCCTCACGAAGAGCAGCCAAAGCCTCTTGCAGTGCACCAGCAGCAACGTACAAAATTAGGGCCCTGCATCGGGTCATTTGAGATCAAAAACAGAAAAGTCCAGCAAGAAGATAAAATTTATAGAAAGGAAAGCGCTGGTACCTCCAGATATTATGTTCAGTGTGCAGGACGTGTCCAGCCCATCTTTGCAACACCCTGAAAGAATAACAAAACGTAGGGAAGATCTTCTAGTCATGATGGTATTCAATTGAAATGTTATTTTTAATACGAATGGGGGAGTCGGCAACCACTGGAAAGTAAAAGTTAAATTTTTTGTAAAATTCAAAATGGTTCTAGAAATTAGACAACAGAATACTTAGAGATGTGATATCATAAATACTAATGCAAAATTTATCCATTAATAATTTTGTCATTTAGCCTGTGGATTGGAGGTTATTCAGTCAGTTAATGTGAACAAAAATTATGTTATCAAGAACAAGTAAGAACCTTGCATAATCTGACCCCTTCAAGTGCTTAGCGGCCAAGGTTGCAGCATCAGTCCAGCACCCAGCATCTTGTAGCTGCATAAGATATGGCATTGCATTTCTCTTAGAAAATCAAGCCCATTATAGAGATAACCAGACTATTAATTTTTAATTTGCAAAAGCTAACTAAGTATTCATTGAATTTTCCAAAAAATCCAGAATTTCTAATTAAGCTCTATTTTCAGAAAGCTTCCTCGGTTGAACTTGCATAATAAGAGTTTATTTTTGAAGTTCATAGATCTATTTTGTTGTATTTTTCATAAAATGAAAATCCTTTCTTGACAAAAGATTCAGTTTTTTATTTTTTATTTCCTATCATGTGTCTACAGGCACAAGATAGAAAACCCCTTAATTAATGTTGGAACCATGCTTAGCAGATCCTGCAGCAAAGAAAGTTGGCATCTGCAGATTTCAGTCGTTAATGTGATCCATCAACTTTGAAAAGCATCCATTAAGATATCATAAACAAACATTATATGATTTTCCATAAATTATTGATATTAAAAGAGAATGCAGTGCAAGGAAGTCTGTAACATTCAAATTTTAACAGTTTAACCATTTGTTGTCTTGAATATTTTACACTGAATTCAGACAGATGTGCTACTGAGTAGAGGATATAGTACACACAGAAAAGGAACTACCTTACCTAAGATGTTTAACTTCTTAACACTAAAATTCAGCAGCCACTCTTTCCCATATATATATATATATATATATATATATATTGGTTAAATATGTTTTTGATCATTTAACTTTTAATGAAAAATGTATTTTGTCTCTCTTGAAAACTTTGATCCAATTTAGTCCCAATTTTAGAAATGTATGAATTTAGTTCTCAGAATGTAACAATGTTAAAAATGCATCTACAAATGTCAATTAAATTTATTTATTTTAATGAATTACATTGAAATTTTTTTCAAAAGTTATTCTTCTTCCTCCACGTCTCAACTCCACGATTTCCCTTCTCCATTGCCATTGATCATCTTTTCTTATCACCTAGGCACAATCATCACAACTCCATCTTTACACAACACTCAGGATATGATCTTGCTCCATCATTTATTCACTACACCCTCAGCGCCCTCCATTCCAACAACTTCCATAGAACAAAATACCATAAGAGAAAAACCCTTTGGGGGAGGCGCAACAACATAGGACCTATGGAAGCAGGAGTCCACACGAGGGAAGAGGAGAAAAACCCTTTGGGGTTTTCTATTCTGTGAGAAGACGAACCTCTTTGAATTTCCTTTTTTCAAAATCTTTTTTTATTGAATTCATTCAAAAAAAAGTTGATTGACATGTGGATAATGAGGTGTCCAAACATTATATAGTCCATGGTAACGGACTGTTAGACAGCTCAGCAAATTCTTAACACTGTTAAATTTGGAGGACTAACTCCAGACATTTTTAAAATTGGGGAATTAAATTGAACCAAAGTTTTGAAGAGAGATTAATTTTAATTTTCACTACAAGTTAAGGGACCGAAAACATATTTAACCTAATCTATTTTTAATGATAGATAAAATTATATATCATGAATCTGGTTATTATCTAAATGGAAAAATTAAATTTTCCTAACTAAACTTGCCCTTGAAAATCACCAAAAAGTAATACCATCAAGCAACCAGGCTCCTGTTTACAAGTTGGTAAAATTTCCAAACTGAAACCAGCTTAGAGACCTTTTAAATTATGTGTATCCGTTTGATGGTAAATTTAATAAAGCAGGGAAAGTAAACAAAAAATATTGTGAATGCAGCCTGACCTGAGAACATGCTTCTTGATATCGTCCAACAGCGCATAGAAGATGCGTGCCAGAGAGTGACCTGTCAGCCCTCACCATGTTGGCTGCAACAACCTAAAAAATACATCAGATGTTATGATACACTGAATATATCAACTATATTCTTGGATGCCTAAACACATGTATGCCACAGTTATACTCACCTTCACAGCAAGTTCATGAAGAGACCTTGAAACAGCAGAAGAGAGAGCAACAGCACGAAGAGCGTTGACATAGAAGTAAGAGCTCTCTGGAGGTGTAGAAAGTGACAAACTAACTGCAGCTTCTAGATTTCCAACAGACACAAGCCTGCGAGCACCAAAAAATAAGTATTATAATTAGAGTATAATCTCATTGAAAATAGCAAAAGAAAAGAAACTTCACTGGTTTCTATCACAGCATTATCTTTTCTGTTTGAACAACACACCACTTTGTGAAGTGAAGGACCACAAATACAATATCTTGGATATTATAATATCAAATTATGCAGTCCTAAAAAACCGAAGGATTTGGACTACAACTAAAATACTTTCTAACATTATGTCACACTAAGACATATGTTGACACTCCCAACAAATCAATAAAAAGAAATGATGAATTTACTCACTCATGAATACGTTTCTGAATAGCCTCTTCACCTTCTAATTTTTCATGCCAGGAAATTCGATCACTAGCAGTTTTCCACAGCTCTTCTCTGTCAAAAGCCATTAACCGTAGTTGTCCTCGACTCTGCTAACCAGAAAGCTACAGTCAGGTAAAGAATCTGGCACTCAACTTTAACAGCAACTTCAAAAATTGGAATGTGGGGCACTACAACATATATCACCGGATAGAAACTTAAAGGAAACTGTAAGACATCATACCAATACATCTCTCCCTGTTTCTTCTGTCGGTTTTCCTTTTGGTGATATCCGAGAGTGCACAGATGTCCCATTACCAACATCAGAGATAGGTGCCGCTGTGGAATTTTTTGGTGGATGCTTTCTCAATAACTTGTTCATGAAATGTTTAAGTGCACGAGGCAACTGTAGCCAAAACAGAGCTTCTGAGGATTCACCAAATATAGTAGCTGCAAAAGCAAACTTTGCAGCACAACCTTTATCCACAATACTTGCATAGAACTTTGCTCTCTCATCGTCAAGAATGCAACCTTCAGAAATGGACATATTGGTAGCTTTTTAAAACACCAAAAGTATACAAATGGCAAACGGAATAATTATCATTATTAAGAGATATATACCTTCTTTTCTATATGGTTCCAATATTTTCAAAAGCATCTCCGGCACCACTGAGTCGCCAAGAGGTGGAATGTTGATCATGTATGTGCGAAGATCCCCTGTAGATGTAGGAGTTCCTGGAAGTGAGTGAGGCCTCTTTTCTATGGTCGTACTACAAGTATTAAACCAAGAAGGTTTAACACCCAATTGTAAGATCATGCGCAACGCCTGTAGCAACATTAATACATATTAAAATGTAGTACTATAAAAAAATCACAAAGAGCTGATGACCAATGCAATCGTAATTTGTACAAAACTAATAAAATTTGTACAAGTATTGCAAGAACGAGTAAAAGAAAACCCATTTGAGTGAATTATACAGACAGACTAAACAGGGATTATGGTTAACTTAAGTTCAAGGGAAGTGGAATATGAAATTCAAATTTGTTTTTTCCAGTAAGAGATTTTGTTGATCTTAAATGAAAACAGATATCATATTGCCATGACATGAGAAATTCAAAAGGATTCACACTATATGAAATCATTTCCATTTCATTCTTTAATATTTTCATGCTACTTCTCATATCCATCATTGACATGAAATCCGGTGTTCACAATATTTTTGTCTATAAAATGCAGACATTCACTGTTGGAGTTGGGTATAGAACTTTCGTAGCAAAGAAAAAATATTTTAGTCCATTATGTAGAATCACTAAATTTAGTTACGATCACTACCAGGGCATGTGGTGAAGGAAGTAGTATGGGACAACATATAGGCATTGACCGGAATCTCTCCTTTGTATTTCTGATGTGGAGTGCATAACCGGATCGTTTATCATTTCTGCATGAAAAGACGTGTAATTCACAGTCAGTCCGTTTTTAAAACCCCTGAAATTGGGACAACTATTATTAGCTCTCATCTAGATGATGTCGAATACTTGGTGATTCATTCACCTCGAAAAGAATACTAAAACTTCAAAAGGTTAGAAATATAATGAACTAAATGTCTCTTACTGTTGCACTGCATGTGAACACAAATATGTTCAACATTGCACGCACAGAGGACGGATACCAGGCTATATATTTAAAATGGAGGATAAGATTGGATTAACTGAAATAAAATTATCCATCCATGGGTGATTATATGACTTAGATTAACTCCTCTCTCCCTCACCTGTCGTGCCATTACAAGATATGTCCCCCTATATAGTCAAAAACATAGATGGATAGATTGAATACAGACAGATTTAAATACAACAATTAGGTGGCATCACGTCATTTATCTGAACACAGTTTTGATCAAGACATTTAAACGTCAAGATGAACGATTTCATAATTGCTAAAAATTAGTCCAGGTCACTAGAACACCATTACGACCACCAATCATATGTTTATATTGATGATAGTAATAATAAAAACAATAATAGCAGTAATAACAATAATACAAAAAAAATCATTTTTTTATTAGTGATTTGTGGCACTTACGCATTAATTTCAACAAGACGAAAGCTACCATCTGCTCCAGCAATGCACAATACCAGAGGATCATTCTTATCAGTTCGCAAGGGCAACCAATCAAGTTCCAATACAAGGGTTCCAGGAAATTGGGGTTGCAAAAGTGAATTGGCTAAGGGGTCTGGCGAATCCTGCAAAAAAGCATGTTGAGTTTTATGATCAAACAATTACAATATATGTTCCCAGCATTCCAAAAAGGGAAAATTTCTTTCCGACCTTTACTTGTTCTGCCCCAAAAAAGATTAATGAAAAATGAAAACCAGCAAGCTTTTTGGCCCTAATAAATTATTAGACTTTGCTCGAGTCCTTAATAAAATTTCTACTTTGTTTTTTCTACCTAGATCATATTACATGGCACTTTAAATAATGAAAGAAAGTGATTCAGATAAAAATTTTGGGAACAACAAAAATATTTGCTATTTTATCAAAAACTAAAAACATATTTAAACCACATAATAATATTAAGTTTATCAGTATTCAACCCCGCGTAAAAACCAATGTTACATAAAAATTAACCAAAGCTATGAAAATGTTCATAAGCATAAGCTGTACAAATATATAAGCCAAATATAACATGAAAGAAAAATTAAGTTACATCAATGATCCATAAAAACAAATAAAAACGTGAACTCCCATCTTACCAAATCAAATACAGAAAAAGTATTATCATAAAAAAGAACAGCAATTCGCCCCCGACTCTGGTCCCCGGGAACAAAAGGTGAAAATTTGATTCGCCGGATTCCTTCTCTGTGAGTGTTGAATGAAGAAGAATGTCCAGTCACCACATCCCACCATCTTATGCTCCCTGTTCTGTCTCCCATGACCTGTAAAACTAAATTGGTTAAAATCATCATTCAATATATAGCAAAACTGAATTAAATAGATATATAGAGAATGAATTCTGAAGTAACGATGCATACCACATGAGGCAAGCGGTAGGCCATTGCTGTTATCAATCCCTCCGATGATACAAATGAAGAAGCGGGCCATTTTGGTCTGTAGAAAATTTACTTAATCAGAGAACGCGAGCATAAAGGAAGGATTGCATATCTATCAATCCCAGAAACAGGCATACCAGCCAGCTCTTAAACGCTATAGCAGCATAGCAAAACCGGGTTGTCACTATTTTACTATTATAACTTATAATACAACAATTTATACTATAATACAAACAGTCAAAAAGAAAAACCCTAAATTAAAGAAAATTATGATAAATAATAAGTCATGTCACAATTTACACTCTCAATGACCATCAACCTAAGAACAAAGTAACAAACTAAAAGAACTGATAAACTAAGTTAAATATAATAGAAAAGAAACACAAGAAAATTGATAAAATTACCAAAATATTAGTTGGAAAAGAAGAAAAAACTGAACACAGTAAAAAATGGGTCTGTGAAGTGTGAAGGAAAAAGGGTCGTCAAAATAGAGGTAACTAGTTGTAAGAATGGCCAAGGAAGAAGGGTTTCAAATTCTACAAGTTTTTAAAGCAAGAAAGTACTAGGCTACCCCAAAAAACTTATTGACATTGTTTCATGGGTAAAAATGGGTTTTCAAAACTTTTATATAAGTGGCTGCACTTTAGTGTGCAAAAAGCAACTTTTGCCTCCATAATGGCTGTATTGAAAATCACTTTGCTCTTTGAATCCTGTAGCAGCCTAGGCCCCCTTGACTTCGCTACCCCACTATAGCACACTAATGACTACTATTCTGAAGTGAAGAAAAAGCACTACAAATTAATAGATTATAACAGAGACCAACTACTAATAAGTAATAGCTGCCAAAAAGAATGACAAAACAAAGAAACTTATCTGTGCTTTGATGATGATTAAATAATGATCAATGCATATTAAATGGCCCCATATATCATTTAAAGCGACACCATTGCAGTAATAAACTTTTTTTCATCATTGAATAAGTTCACACCTGAAATCACGAATTCTTCGACCTTGCACTTCAAAAACTCCAAGTGCCCCATTCACCAAAGCAAATGCAAAACTTTCAGACGTTTCATCGTGAGATCCCTCAGTACTTGAACCCTCTGCTTAAGGAAATCAACATCACTCATAACTCATAAGCTATTTTAATCATGCGCAAAAAATAAAGGAATCGTTAATTCTATATTAGCAGCTATGCTAATAATATCTAGGAACTTCAAGCAAACAACTTACTTGAATCAGAAGAGGAAGTTTTGGAAACGTTAGGTGCTTCATCTGATGTTCCAGATGCTTGATCTTTAGAAGGACGTGGGACTGTTGGAAGAGTCCATTCCAGTACAGTAAATGGAAGAGCTAATGATCTAAGCTACATAGATAGAGCAAGCATTATAAATATCCAGATAGAGAACATGTAGTGTCACCGAAAATAAATAACTATTCTACAGATAAAGAAAAAAGGAAAATGTAGAATTTGGAAGACTCCAAATTAACCTTCCTAATTAAAAAGGAAAACACTATGTAAAGCAGGGCTTTGAAATAAAGAAAAAAAAAATGAAGTCATCATTCATGAAAACAGGAAATTAATTCGTGATAACCAAGTTCTACGTGCATTCATAACAAGAATATTAGGAGGAAAATGTAGATATGCAAGAAGGTATTTAGATCTGCAGGAATATTACCAATGTTCTACTTCAAATTTAGGAATCCTAATTATTGTGTTATATGCAGTCAAATTCTGAAAATAACTCTCATTTGTTTTTGCGTTCCTCAGTAGTTTTTCCATTCTATGGAATACTTTGTTTGTCTTTTAGCAGTGAATAGGTTTGCACCAAGGATCTTCAGAAGTTCCATAGAGTTAATTTTAAGAGGTTTTGGAAATAATACAGATGATAAAGGGCGTTGGCAAAGTTCTCAATTTGTAGATTTTTGGTGTATCTGGTAGGAAAGAAATGCTAGATTTTTTATTTGGGGATTGTTGCCTATCAAGTTCATTTGAGTGTTACTTAGCTTCTTGGTGGTTGCTAATGGTCTTTCTAGGGAAGGGGTCTTTTGTAGATCTTTAATGAGATTAATGAGCTGTTTTACATGTTTTGTGATTTAGTCATCCTCTTTCTTGACATAGTTATCATAATTTATTACTTCTAGCTTTTGTTATCTCTCCCTTCCTTCTTAATAAATTTTCCCTTTATATATCAAGGGGAAAAAAACAATTCCAGTAAAAGACAGGAAAAAAGGTGCCATACAACAGTCAAGGAAAACTTAGAAAAAGAAGGGGAGAATGATGGTGGCAAAAGCAGGTTAGAAGAGAGAAAAAGCCCAGGGACTTCAAGTACATAAACCAACTTACCATGATGGGATTTTTAGTCATTGCCCAAACTTCCACAGGTGCATCACGAAACAAAATTAGAAGATACCTGAAATATTATGGATATCCAACTATTGAGAGCCATTATGTAATCACAAATCTATATATTAATACAGGGTGGAAAAAGATAACAAATCCAGGATGGAAAGGACATATAAACATTTAGTACAAGAGTTTGATAAAATTGAACTAATACTTCTGGCATAGATCCCACCTTCAAAAAGAGGGAGGGTGGGAGGAACTTGTTTCTTTTGCTATTGTTAGATATATTGTGTTTCATGTTAATTAGGGAAACATTGGTCTATTGTTTATTATGGAAACATAGACATTGTTTGATATTGGTAAATATTGTTGATATTGTTTGTAACAAATATCTTCTATTTACCATATTTATGTTTCGTTGTCATATATACTTGTATCACTCTTTATTATAAATATATTCACCTTATGGTGAACACAAGGGAGATTAATCCTATACAGTTTTTCTCGATATTTAACAGCTATCAAATAGAACTTTTAGCATATTTGATGGATAGAAAATCTTCACAAACCAGTTACTATCAATCAGAATGTTGGATGTGAAAAACAAAAAGGACATAAATGAAGCAAATCTTTTCTTAAAAAAATTTAGACACCAAAACTGTTCTCTAACACCAACAAAGATATCAGCATTTGAGCAACAAAAGATAAGTTCTGAGTCAGTCCCAACAGCCCCATCAACAGCAAGGATTACAACATTCTGTAGGACACCATTTTGCACAATCAGCGAGGGACGTGTAACATATACTAACATCTCAAAGGTGAGATACACGAACGAAGCATATATTATGCCTCAACAAAGTATGATTCCATATAAACTCTATCGTTTATTAAGTAACTAAATTCCATATTCCTAGTACAAAGTTGTCAATATTATTATTACAAGATATAAAATAGAAACAGAAAAGCATGCAAGCAAAAGAAGATTCAGAAACTAAACAGAAAAGTAAATAATAATAACAAAATTGTAGCTTCCAGATTCACCTTCCAGATGAAGATGTTCTCAAAGCTCTAATAGGTGTGCGTTCTGGCTTTTGCATAACTCGGAACATCTTGTTAAGGCCGCTTCGAAGGCAGGTAACAACTAACTTGTTAATATATCCTCCAGACTTTTCATTAGCCTGAGTCCAAAAGAATATGCATAACAATTGGACAACAACCAAAAAAATCTCCATGAAATTCTAAATTGAAGGAGGCATTAAGCAGTAAGATCTAAACATAATTACAAAAAAAAAACAAACTGCAATTGAAAGAATGAAACTATGCAGGAATTAACATAAAGAAAAACTTGTTCAGACAAGTACTGAATTTATACCATAGTATAAGAAAATGAAACCAGCCTGGAATTTCCCAACCATCGTAGTCCCCTAACAGTACCATTATGAACTGATAAACTTGAAGCAACAGCATTGGCTGCAACATCAACAACATCTATTGTCCCACTCTGGGTTCCCAAAGCAACCAGGGGAACAGCTGCTGCTGGATAATTTCCTCCACCTTCACATAACGTTAGTCACTAATCAACACAGGAAACATGTATATATAGTAACCACTATATTTAAAGTTTCAAACAAATTTACAAATTGGTGGGAAGATAAACTAACGGGCCAGGGTAGCTGTAAGAGAAGGGGTAGGTACTGCCAGCATAGTCACTGTTGAGGAAAGAAGCTGAAGCTGTCCAACTAAGCCAATCTGCATTAGAAAATAAGTAAGAAAAAAGTGAAGCCTAGCAGAATCAGTCAACTTAAGAAATTGAAACCAAAACAGGAAATCCAAATAGGTGTTATTTCGCATTTAGATGCTGTTTATCAGCAAATAAAAGTCAGGATTCAGATTATCACATGAAACGTTAGTCATAAGTCAAGTAATAAGAACTCCAACCATAGGTTTGGAAGATGTGACCCTAATATCGTCCTCTCGAAAAGATTCCATTGGTGGTGAAATTTTACTTCCATGCAGGATAAATGATGCAGGAACTTAATTACAATTTGACCAAATAATATATTTTGCATCTTTCTATAGCTTCTTTATTTTCTTGGGAGACAGAGTACAATGGGAAGAATGGTTATGCACCAAGATTAATGTTTACAGTGTGTCCCACTCGGTGCAGAAATTGATTTCTCTTCAATTAGATGCAAAATTGAAGGTACTGTACCATTGTTCACTGATTTCATTATAGAACTGTAATTGCCTATCATGTTTGATGTACTTCTCAGTGGTAGCCAAACTTGATCCAGAATAGTTGCCCTAGAATACAATAAGTTGAAATTTTGGAGATAACCATAAAAACAAGGATATCCTAGGAATTGAATTCATAACTGAGACTGTAATTTTGTAATAAGACTTTCTTTTATTGTACTAAAAATTAAAAGTACTTGTTGTACTCAACTGATTATTTATCCATAATTATATAAAAAGAAAACATATATATAAAATATAACTTTTTCCGACCATATTCTTGCATTATTGTTTCTTGTATGTATCAATATTTGATAATTTATACATACATTATTTAACACAGCTCATAATAAATGTCTACTACACTTCCACTTTTTTTAGCATTTTTTGCATGCATATGATATGTAAATAAAAATATATCTAAGGCATGGTGCAGCTATTATAGCCCGTTGTGACACCTAATTTGACTAACACCGGACTTGCACCAATTCAATTCAGATGCACACCGACAATTAGCTCACCCAGCCCCACTCAGCCCTTCACAAACTGGGCCACCAGCCCAAGTTTTAAAAATAGTTACTTCACAATCACAATAATTATATAACAACAAAACAACTACATAAAACATAACTTTTTTCTAGCATATTCTTGCATTATTGTTTCCCATATGTATCAACATTTGATAACTGTTAGATATATGGTTTTATGTTAATTAGGAAAACATAAAGGAAAAATAGACATTGTTAGATATTGGTAGATATTGTTGATATTATCGTTGATATTGTTTATAACAATATCTTCTATTTACCATATTTATGTTTGGTTGCCATATATACTTATATCACTCTTTACTAAAAATACATCCACCCTATGTATGTTTTAGACACAAGGGAGATCAACCCTATACAATTTTTCTCAATATGTAACAATAATTAATACATGCTTAATTTAATACAGCCCATAACAAATGTCTCCTATTGTGCTGCTATTATAGTCCATCGGAACACCTATTTGACTATATAGTGTAGGTAACTTCAAATTACCTAAAATAACCCCAATATTTCTCAAAAGGAGTGTAAAGTCAACAGTTGGTGTATAAGTGTTGTTGAACCGGCCTTACATTATTTATCCTCCAATTGAAAAGAAAACTCAATCTCGAGCTTCTATTGTTATCAGAAATCTTCCAGCCCATATATAGTAGGCGGTAGGAATGTTTGAAGAACTTGAATTTCTTTCCAGCTTTGTTCCCCAGATTCATCAACATCAATGCTTGACAGATTTGCTTGATCAAATGTTAAATGATATTTAAGTATAATAGAATCAAATGATCAAACCTAGAAAATCACAACTATTGCATTACCATATTTTATGTTCAAAAAACCGTGGGTCATAAAAGTTACTTCTTGATCTACTCCAGGAGCTGATTAAACTCAAAAAAAGAACTACTTCTTTCTCCACAAAGTTAGATAGACTACCTCCAAGGATATCGTCAGGGAAGCTATGGTCGACTGGTGGAGATATCTAATTTCACACATTATCCCCCGTTGTTTGATCAGTATCCTTATAGAAAATACACCACCTAAAACCTCCAGCCACCTTATGCCATTTTAGTAGCAGATCCAACATCATCAAAGGGGTTTCAATATATCCATCTTCAATTTTATTTTTCATGGTTTGAATGCAGAAACAGCTATTGCACATGCAAGAATAAGGCTGCAAATTATATTCAGTTATCCTCCATACCTTCACATTCTAAAGAGCCTTCAGCATCCGCTAGCTTTTCTTATTTGTTTTACATACCACCATTCAAAACACCAGAAGAATTTTGTGCACCTTCTGGGACTGACATATGGACTCCCACATATTCCCATTGCTTCAAACTATGTATTTAATGTAAGAAATTTTATATAGTACATTGTTGAGAATAAAAAAAAATAGGGTTTGAGATTAATTTCCCTTGTGTATAAATCACACATAGGGTAATCTATTTATAGTAGAGTACAATTAAAAAGAGTAACTGAAAATAAATAGAGTAAATAAAAGATATTGTTTAATATCTTAATAATATCAATCAATATATAAACAATATCTAACATACATCATCACTCCTCTAATTCAGCTCTATATCATCAACTAGATATGGCTCTTGCAGTAGTACACAAACTCCAACCGAGACACAAGGAAAATTAGAGAGAGAAGGAAAGGTGTATAGCAAGTAGAATAAAATAAGTTATCCTCCTCAGAAAGACTTCTCATCAGTGTAAGAAGGGAATCCTATATGAAGGTTCCCTTGAAAGAGTAATTGTCTGAGCAACAAAGAATAGCCATAAAAACTTTTCCATCCCATAAAAGTGTAAAGCTAATGAGGAATGTAAAATACATGCATTTTACCTTGTCCAAACAAAATTGTTCCATTACAAATCTTTCGAAGTTGCAGTAGATGTATCATTATATTATAATACTAAACAGCCTAATACGCTTACCTAAAAATTATCATTATAAACATTCATAAGAATATATCAAGAATCAATATAAATTTTGGCTGATCCCCTTTTTGTCCAGAATAACAAAGTACTTTTGCCGTACTATTATTAACATTTTGAAACTTCAATACTTCATTTCATATTATGAACCACCAATCATCAATGTACCGTACATAACAAAGCAAAGCAAGTTTGTAAGTATGAACTTGCCTTCATTGCAATTTCCTCGTGGTCGGAGCTTGAGCTCTGCAAATGGTTTCTATTGTTGTTGCCACCCTCCCATTGCTTGCCTACATTTAGGTCTCGTCCACCCACAGAAGATGCTGAGGTAGTAGAGTTGGCCCCAGGAAGCGATACTTTATGGTCATCATTGACCAGATCTAGCTTCTTATCATCTTTTTGCGTGTCTGCAAGCCCTTCAGCAGCCAAGAGCCAGTTCCAAATTTTTCCATCATCAGAAATGGAGATCAAATGTATCTTAGAAACAATATTAGACTCATAACAAAAATCAAAAGGATTATCAAAATCCTCGCGAAGGTAAGGAGAACTAGGTACATCAGAATAATCCTTGTCAATATTCTGGAATGTCGAATCTGATTGGCATAAAAGGACAGAGAGTATTGCAGGAGAAGGGACAGAGGTACCGACTGAGGGCATCAACTCTTCCAATGAGTACATAGAATGTGCCTGTTCCCCACTGTGAAAACAAACAGATAAGTGTATCTCTTAGTTTCAGAAAAAAAAAAATGTAACACTACTTTGATGAAGTTAAAAAAGAAAAAAAAGTCGTAAATAAAAAATATCATAAATTTCTTCAAACCCTAATGATGACTATAAATTTGAGGATCACAGACCTCTTATAACAGAGCAAACCCAATATGGTTACTGAAGCAATTCAAAAAAGAAAATAGACATTTAAAAGAAAGTTGATTATATACAGTTGCTTGTAACAATGATTAATAGACTTATTCCAGCCTGAAAACTAAAAGAGCAAATTACAAGTAGAAAAACAATAGGCCTGTAATGCCAATAAAGGAAGCTATCATCGAAATCTCATGATCACCCTTGATCATTTCACTACCTCACTTTCAGATCTCATGGACAGGGAGGAACAGCTTCAAAAAAGGGGAATATCATTACAAATGCCAGCATCTCCATGCAGTTATCTCAAACACGAGGAATAAAGGATTCTTCACACTTACAACAACCAAAGTTAAACAAAAATTTGCAAAACAATATTTGCTATCTAATTTCAAACGAATAGCCAGTATATACGTCTTGACAAAACACGTTTCTGTTACTCTCTTGCTACCACTAACACACACAAACTTACTACTCAGTGTTTTTACCGATTCGTGATTGCACTTACATATATACTCATCCGAGTTCAGAGGAAAGGTAAAATAATTAATTGAAGACGAAAAATGCTCACGTTTTCCTCCTCCACGTGCTGAGCTTGCCATCAAGATGAGCACAGTAGATCCACTCGTTACTCGGATCAGGCAACACGTCCAGAAACTTGCCGCAACCCCGCGGCAACGCGGTGGAAAAAACCACCGTTTCATACTCCAAGTCAAACACAACAAACTCCCTCGGAAACGTGACGAACAGAATGTGCCTCCACTGCTGGGAGAACGCCAATCTCACGATATAGGTAGGAAACGCCGCCGCCGCAGGCGACGGGATGGCAGCGGAGGACGATCCGGATGTAGAGTCTCTCTCGAGCTTAAGAAATTCGCTTGAGTCGGTGGTAATCTGAAGCTCCTTGATGACGATAGCATCATCGGAGTCTCCGATGAGAACGATAGACAGCAGAAAGCCACGGAGTCCGACGGCGCAGATGCGGCGCGAATCGAAGGGATCGCGGCGAACGCAGGAGAAGTACTCGGGAGACGCGTCGTATTTCCAAACGCAGCGTCCGCTGGTGGCGTTGTAGATGGAGAGAGTGGACGGTCCGTTAATAGCAGCGAGAAGGTACGAATCGGGGCGTGTCTGGACCCAACACAGGTCTTGGACTCCTAGTTTAGAGTCGGTGTCGAACCAGAGGATGGCAGCCTTGAGGCGGAAATCAAGGAGCGCAATGCGGCCCTGCCGGTCTCCGGCAGCGAGGAGGAGGTGGTTGGAGGAGGGCTCAGAGGAGAGGAGGTGACGGCTGAGAGGGAGGGGTGACCAGCGGAGGGCGGTGACGAAGGGAGCGGCGGATGCAGGCGGGGGAGGGATGGGGAAGGAGGTGAGTAACTGCATGGAACGGGTGTCGACGATGGAGATGGAGCTGCCGGAGGGGAATGTCAATAGGCCGTGCGGGCTCAGATCTGCGGATCCAAAGTTGTTGCGACTGGGTGGGCCTGGGAGCATTGATTCCCATGACTCTTGCGGCTGGGCAGTTACTGTTGGTGGTGCTCTCGGACTCGCCAGCATAATTCACTTCACTCCACTCCGATTCCGATCCACACCGTGCCACCACCCTCTCCACTATTCTACGCTGAAACGTCTTCTGTTCCGTTTTGGTTTTGCCTTTGATCGCTCGCTTCCGATTTTCGTTGTTTTCCTTCCTGCTAAAGAAATGAATGAAAACTTTCAACGGTACCTTTAACATTAAAATATTAAATTCTCATTTCCATTTTCTTTAATAGATAAACCATCAACTATAAATTACTAATAATAATAATTTTGTATGTGCAGAGATGTTTATTGGAAAGTAATTTAAAATAATTAATTTCGTTTGATTATAACAAATAATTATCTTTTACGCAAGACAAAATTATGTAGTAAAATGAAAAAGAAACCATGGTTGGAAAGTTAGTATAAGTTTTAATTTATAAATCTTTACGGTAGCAAAATAGCTTATCTATAAATTATTATACTTTAAGATGCTCTTAAAGTTACTTTCAATTAAGTGAAAGTGTAAAAAATTGATTCGAGACTAAATTTAACTTTTAATTTAATATGTCCTGATAGAATTTTGTAACCAAACTTTGTTTATATTGTCAATTAAAATTACGTGATTATTAGTATGACTTTTAAAGTAAATAAAAGTACACAAATTTGGTACGTATAAGAATTTTATAGTCAAACGCTTCTCTAATTTAACATATTTTTGCTAAGTCAAAACATGAATCGTGGTTTTAATTTGTTTTGATAAACAAAAATGTATGTTCTGAGAAGTAGATGAAAAAATAGTTTGACCAGATAATGAGGCTTATCACAATAGAATAATTTTGTCTCTAGTTTTTGGATAAATTTAAAAAATTAGGATTTAAAGAATTCGTTAAAGTATCAATGACTTCATTCCTAAAAAAAATTATTAGAAAATTTTATGATATATATTTTAAATTATGATAATGTTATTTTCAGAAATAATATTTGGATTATTAATTATTTTTAAGATATGCTCAATTATTTTTTAGATAATAAATCTTGAATATTGTTTTTAATTTTGGTTTGGGTTGATTCTAAAAATGTAAAAATGTTTATACATATAGGTAATGAAAGTCTTGTATAGTGTAACGTTTTACTTTTCTTCTGTGTTAAATTAATTTAGACGGCAACATAATTTCTTTAGTTTTGCTTCCTATTCTCAATTTATATGACAAATCAGTACATGCATACATGTTTCTATTAATTTTAACCCAATAATTAAATAAATAGATTTTAGTAAATTACATCGATAATTTTAATTAATAGCATAGATAAATTTTATATATGTATTAATGTTATTTATTCCTTGTTTTTAATCATTTTATGTTTAAAAATATTATATACATGTTATCGTTATTTTAAAAAATAAAACATAAATTAAAATTTTATTAAAATTTATTCCAAGTTGGATTTCTTTGTAACAATCCAAAAATTAAAAACAACATTTAGTAATTATTAAGTATCACATGTCTCCATAATATTAATAAGGTATTTCAAAATAAATTCATACTTATCATCTTCATAAATATTGAAATACTTAAAAAAATTTAAAAAATTCATAATTACATTAAAATATAAATATAAGAACTTAATATAGTTTTTATTTTCAAAACTACAATTTATAATTCCTGTAATATTTTTATCCTAATTTTTTATTTTTTCATCACATCTCCCGTGTCACTTATCACCATCAGCTCCTATATCTACTCACATGTATATAGAGAATATACGATCATCACAAAAGTCAAGGAAAAAAGAGAACACACAAAATGCAAGAATAAGCTAATTATTACAAGAATAAATCTCAATCTAAATATTATATCCTTTTACAAAGACTATATAATTAAATATTTGAAATATATAAATATCAAATAGGAAATCAAAGAAACATATAACTACCATAATAAATTTAGACTAGTGTATTAGATTGACATATGAGACATTGCACCTGTCATATTGCCTCAAGTGGAACAATCCTAAAAGTCATCCAATACTGTCATGGTTAATTTCCCTAGATCTGTGAATATGATCCTGTTTATATCATATTGACTGCTATGTGAAGCTCTTTCAATTCTCACCACCTAGTTATCATCTCCATATGAGTCAGATACTAATAAAGTCAGGATAATCTCGTATCACAAGTCCCCTCCGATATACTTAGACTCATCCTATATTAGCATTTTTCCTGTAAATAGCTAATTTGACAACCCAACACTAAGAATCTTTGCATATATACATGCATTGTCAAACATATGGTAATACATTCATAATCACATAGGAAACACACAAGAAAAGCCATTTAGAAAGTTATAACTCCTTCTTTTACACATGATAGAGGTCATAAGTAAAATCATTTTACTACATCAAAGTCATTCAAGCAACCAAACCCATAGAAACCATCGAATCACACATTTCACAAAAATCATACTCATTTCCCAAAATTTCTACTATAAAAACTTTCCAACATTTGTTTTTACAAATTTCATAACACTAACAATAACAACCACAAATTAATTTATCTAGCCCTGTAGTTTCACCCACCCTTAACAATTACAAATCACAAATCAAATTTCTTCCTCTTACAATAGCCTTAACTTTCTCTACACAAAATAAAATCATCACCACTGTAGACTTCATTCGTTATAGTTTCATTTCTTTTGGAGACTTTTTCAAGCTTTATCAACATTTTCACACACAAAAATCAAACCCCTATTTTATACTTTAACAGTAAAGCACTAAATTTGCAAAGAAAATAGTTTTCCTTACCTTACAGTCTTACCTAACATTGTTTTGTTTTCCTTAAATAGTTTCACAAATTAAAACACTCTATCTACACAACAATGTGCCAAATGATTATCAAGACATAACATTAGGGTCTCAAACACAGAAAATTTTATTAAGGACGAATGGAAGTAACATGCAAAGTAGAAAGGATTGCATGTAGAAGAAAACAAATTGTTACATATAAAGAATGAGTAAAATTTCAAACTCACAATTAAGATAAATTGAATGGGAGTTTTGGTAAAACTCTTTGTATAGATTACTCTAGCGATAGTGAATCTGTAAAAGGATTATAATTAAATCATAAATTTATGGTAAGAAAAGAGGATTGTCATAGAGAAAATAAGACTATAGAGAAAAAGAAGCTTTTTGAAAAAGAATGAGATATGATTTGTTGTTCTCACATTCTTCATTTAAATTTTATGAACACAATTTACTATAATCAAAGAATGAATCTAAGTCCAAATGAAAAAAATAAAAAAATAAAAAATATAATTTAAAAGCATAAGGAAGGAAGGTAGGAACAAGTGTATTAGTTTGATCATAGACTTAGACCAAAAAGTCATCCTCTTTTTACAATGTTCTAAACACTTATTTCACTTTAAAGTCATATAATATCATCGTTGAACTTTGATTCTAGAAATATTAAAATGGATTCTAAATTTATAAAAAAACAATTGAAATAAATTATGGTGAAGACAAATCAAAATAAATATAAAAAGATACATTGTATTTTATTTCTTTTGTTTTTCGAAAGCAATTTTTTCAAGTAAAATCTAATATTTAAGCTTCAAATATTTGTTGGTTCCTCGTGACTTTTGTATATGACTTGGATTTTTTTTTTCTGTTCGGTACTTTGATAAAAAAAAAAAAAACTACTTCTATGCTATTGTTGATTGACATTTGTAAAGGATAACTTAATTGTTAAATAAAACGTCAACATTGGAGGAGTAGGATTGAAACATGAGTTTTTTTTTTTTTTTTTTTTTTTTTTTTTTGGTAATATTTTTTTTTTTTTTTTTTTTTTTTTTTTATTTTTAAATTTTTCCGGTTTTT